>ENA-OQHF01000107-OQHF01000107.1-human-gut-metagenome-genome-assembly--contig:-NODE-107-length-50360-cov-8.020783_pt1 | contig 50360 bp, 37 predicted proteins | sample MGYA00242559_ERZ504709 | MGnify/ENA primary metagenome ERZ504709 (study PRJEB26092, sample SAMD00036203) | human gut metagenome | host: Homo sapiens | study: EMG produced TPA metagenomics assembly of... | reverse complement strand
CTTATTCATATACTTTGACCTCCCCTGCCGGTAATGTAAATGTGAATACTGTTCCGTGCGGCAGATTATCTGAAACAGTAAGTTCTCCGCCGTGGGCGTTAATAATGGACTTGCACAAAGATAATCCGAGTCCTAAACTTCGGCGACTGTCTGCAATTTGATTTGCACCGCTGTAGAACATGTCGAATATCCGTGGCTTTATTTCATCAGCAATTCCGTTTCCGTCATCCGATATAGATACGATCGCTTGTTTTCCCCGTTTTTCTGTCCGAATAACAATATGAGAGTTTTTAGGTGTATATTTGATAGCATTATCAACAATATTGATGATTACCTGAACAATAAGCTTTGCATCCATTTTTGCAAGAAGAATTTCTTCTTTGCTTTCAACGGAAATATGATGCTCTTCACTCTTTCGGTTAATATGATGTAACGCTTCTGTAATCACGTCATCCATCAAATCTTCCGTTATACGGAGATTCAACCGTCCTTCTTCAATCCGGGTTACAGCCAGCAGGTTTTCTACAAGGTTTATCAGCCACATAGAATCATCATAAATATCCGTATATAGCTGCTTTTTTGTATCATTATCAAAGGAATCGCCATTGGACAAAAGGTTACTGGCATTACCAGAAATGGATGTCAGCGGTGTCCTCAAATCATGTGAAATAGCACGCAACAGGTTCGCTCGCAACTGTTCATTTTTTGCAAGGACAGCCGCCTCCTGTTTCTCGCGGGCATTTTTTTCATTTTCCAAAGCCAGAGCACATTCTCCGAGAATGGACAGTAGAATACTGTTTTCAAATGGATCAAGAGGTATTTCCCCCATCACGATTCCAACAACTCCATATACCATACTGCTACTGCGAACAGCAAGGTACAGGCATTTTGCATTGGAAAGCGTTCCTGTTGTGGATCCGGCACGTTTATTGTTTTTCAATACCCAGCCGGCAACGGCCTTTTCATTTTCGGAAATACATGATTCCAAATTTTCCTCAGTTACAGAAAAAATATGCGGCGTATCCAACACTTCGCCATCAGCTAAATAAAAAACGATATCTTTTCCCAAGAGTTTAATGAGCTGATTTGAAGTTGTGGATACAATTTCATTTTTATCTTTTGCCTGTTGCAATAGCTGGCTTGTATCAAATAACACTTTGGTACGGTAAGCAGATTGTGCCGCCTGTTTTGCTTGATTTTTAATCCGTATAGCAAGAGAACCGGTTAAAAATGCCGCCAAAAACATGATAATAAAGGTAACAGGATAACCCTGATCATACGCCTGCAAGGTAAATTGGGGTTCCGTAAACAGGAAATTAAAAATCAAAACACTTACAATCGAGGAAATTAGGCTGTATACCTGATGTTTCGTGATGACAGCGGTGACAAGAACGCCTAAAACAAAAACAGTAATAATATTTGCTTCGCCAAATCCAAGATTATGGAAAATCATTCCGACTAAACTGGATAAAATCAGAATCGCAGTAGATTTTAATGTATCAGTGGCAGAGAAGACGATATGGTTCTTTTTCCTGCCCCCTCTTAACTGATACACTGCAGCATTAGAAACCGTATCCGGAATAATATGCACATCCAAGTTAGGGGCATAATCAATCAGTTTTTCTGTCAGTGTCGGTTTGCTGAGCAAATGCCGTTTTGTAGCAGAACTTCGCCCGATCACAATCTTTGACGCACCGGACAAACGGGCAAATTCCGCAATCTGAAACGGAATATCTTCTCCATAAACTGTTTCAATTTTTGCCCCAAGCTGCTCAGCAAGACGAACATTTGAACGAAGGCGTTTTATATTTTCCTCGCTCATCACTGAAAAATCCGGTGTTTCTACAAACAGAGCCGTAAACTTTCCTTTGAAAGCAGAAGCCATTCTTGCGGCGGTACGGATAATTTTTGCATTAGATGGAGAAGAAGATAGACAAACAAGAATATGTTCGTCTGTATGATAATCTCCGTGATTTTTAATGCGGGCATTTTCTGTGAGGATATTCACCCTATCCGCACATCGCCGCAGTGCAATCTCCCGAAGAGCTGTCAAATTTTCTATTGTGAAAAAATTTTCTACCACCTGTTTTGCCTGGGTCTGTCTGTATACATTTCCTGTATTCAAACGGTCGATCAAATCCTGTGGTTCAATATCCATTAATTTAACCTGATCTGCATTATCAAACAGAGAATCCGGAATGCGTTCCTGTACAACAATCTCCGTAATGGATGAAACTGTATCACAAAGACTTTCAATATGCTGAACATTGACAGTCGTATAGACATCAATCCCTGCATTCAAAAGTTCCTTAATGTCCTGATACCGTTTTGCATGACGGCATCCTTCGGCATTCGTATGAGCAAGTTCATCCACAAGAATAAGCTGTGGTTTTCTTTTCAGTGCCATGTCAATGTCGAATTCGTTCAGTATCATACCATTATAGAGAACTTCTCTTGTAGGAAGAACTTCTAAGCCATTCAAAAGAGCTGCTGTTTTGGGGCGTGCGTGGGGTTCTATATAACCGGCTACCACGTCAATTCCCTGCTGTTTTGCCATATGAGCCGCTTCCAACATGGCGTAGGTTTTACCCACACCAGCTGCATATCCGAAAAAGATTTTCAAATGTCCTTTATTCCGATTTTCTTCATCGGCTTGGATTGCCTTTAATAACTGATCCGGATTGTGTCTGTTTTCGCCCATACGGTCACCTCCCTGTGCAAAAAACATTATATAAAGATTATACCACCTTTTCTTCTTTTTTTCCATTCGGGCGTGTAGCCGAAAACAGAAAAGGCTCCGAAAAATCATGCAATTTTTCTACAAATGAACCTTCCATACAATTACTGTTATTTTGCCATATCACTCTCACTGGTTTCTCAATCGTGTTGATTGGATGTACCGCAATGTCTATAGAGTCTGGAGTAATGACGCTTTGCTTTATTTGAAAGGATAAGGAACAATACTTATCTTTCAAAATATCATTGGATTCCTCTATTATAAAGCCAAAATCAAGTTTATTATTTCCTATCCCATTTATTATTTCACTTACAGAACCGTAGAACAGGTTCAACTCATAGTTTGGGTATTCGCTTGAAAATTGTTCTAATAGATCTGCAATAGAATCTATGATTGCAGGTGTTTCAAATCCAATCCTAAGCTTAGAACCTGAAATATGTTTTTGGGATTCATTTTCCTCGAGAAATTTATCCAGTTTTCCCATAAGAAAATAACCATAAATAAATGCTGCCAATACCACTATAAGTAAAACAAAGTCTTTCATATCACCAACTTCTTTCAAAAATTAAATACGAAAACACTTTTGAATATGTTTTGTATCCCCGAGAACAAGCATGGTACTATTCTTCAATAACTGCGTATCGGAACTTATTTTCAAATTCATAATATCATTTGTTTTCAGTGCCATAATATTGATGTTATATTTTTTTCGTATATCCAACTGACCGATAGTTTTTCCTATCCATTCTCCCGGTATAGATATTTCAAAGATTGCATGTTCTTCATCTAGTTCTATGTAGTCGAGAATATGATCAGCACTATAACGGATCGCAACCCAATCGGCAAGCTGCCTTTCAGGATAAACAATTTCATCTGCGCCGTTTCTTAAAAGAAATTTTGCATGAACATCACGAGAAGCACGAGACACCACCATTCTTGCACCGAGTTCCTTCAAAAGGGACGTTACTTCCAATGAATTCTGAAAATCATCTCCAATTGCCACAATACAAACGTCAAAATTCCCAACACCAAGCGAACTTAAAAAATCCTCACTAGTCGCATCCCCAATCTGAGCGTTGGTTACAAAGGGAAGTACAGCATCAACTCGGGTATCTTCTTTATCTACCGCCATCACCTGATGGTGCAATTCATCTAATTTTATAGCAATATGCCGTCCGAATCTTCCCAGACCGATAAGTAATATTGATTTCATTTTTTATTCTCCTTTAACCTACTGTGATTTTTTCCTGAGGATATTTTGAACCGTTAAACTTTTTTTCAGAAAGGGTGGCAAAAATCAAAGTCAATCCGCCCACTCTGCCCAAAAACATCAAGCAAATCAAGATTATATGAGAAACAAGTCCCAGGTCAGGAGTTATTCCCAGCGATAACCCTACCGTCCCGATTGCCGACGCCGTCTCAAACAAAGCGGTCATAAGTGGAATATCTTCTGTGCTGCTAATTACCATTCCTCCGACAAGGAATAAAACGATATACATCAAAAAAACCGTAGCTGCATTTTTGATAGTGTCATCCGGAATTCGTCTGCCGAAAAAATGAGTGTGTTCCTTTTTTCTAAATACAGATAATGCCGATGAAACGAGCACTGCAAGAGTTGTCGTTTTCATACCCCCTGCAGTAGAACCGGGCGAACCACCGATGAGCATCAGAATAATGATAAGCATTTGCCCAACTTCACTGAGTAAAGTCAAATCTGCTGTATTAAATCCTGCAGTTCTCGGCGTAACAGATTGAAACAAGGAAACCCACACTCTTTCCATAAGAGGCACATTTGAAAACTCAAAATAAAAAAAGTAAAGAGCCGGTAAGAATATCAATAGTCCTGTTACCATAAAAATCACCTTGCTTTGCATTCTGTATTTTTTTAAATGCCATTTATGATTCTTTATATCCTCCCAGGTAAGGAATCCAATACCTCCTACAACAATCAGCACCATAATCACAAGATTTACAATCGGCTGTACAGAATAAGATGTCAACGAGGAAAAAGGGGTTCTTATACCGATTAGATCAAATCCTGCATTGCAAAAAGCAGAAATAGAATGGAACAACGAATACCATATTCCTTTCCAAACCCCAAAGTCCCTGCAAAAAACAGGGGCTAAAAGAGCCGCACCAATGATTTCGATAAGAATAGTAGTCCGAATAATAAATTGTGTTCTCCGTACAATCCCCCCCACCGTTGGAGCCGAAATTGCCTCCTGCATGGTACTTCGCTGCATCAACCCGATTTTGCGTCCGGAAACAGTAGCAATCGCAATAGCAATCGTAATAATTCCCATACCTCCGATTTGAATCAGCAATAAAATAACTCCTTGACCAAATAAAGACCAGTAGGTTGCCGTATCCTTAATAACCAGTCCCGTCACGCAAACCGCAGAAGTTGCGGTAAACAAAGCATCTGAAAAGGATGTACTCTGACCGCTTTTTGTAGCAATCGGCAGCATCAAAAGCAGACTGCCTAAGAGAATCACGGATAAAAACCCTAAACTAATCACTTGAAATGATGTCATATGCCGATGTCTTGACCTGTTTTTCTGTTGCATAACTATGTCCCCATAATTTTAATTTCTTTTTTATATTTTCTTTATTCTATCTTTATTTGTATTAAATGGACGTAAGTAAGTTTGTTTTGAAATTAAGATTGTATAAAGATGAGCAGAAGTCCGAAATCTTCTGCTCATCTTTGGAGAGCGCTAGTTATAGGATACCGTCCAACATCAAATTGACTTTCAGAACATTTACGGTTTTTCTCTCCAAAAACACCTAAAAATCTACTGTCGGTGCATTTTTCAATAATATCTCTGACTTTTTCTTCACTCATATTATTTGCTTTTGCAATTCTTGTCACCTGATATTTAACCGCCGTAGGGGAGATATGTGGATCACGTCCGATGCCGGAACAGGTCACAAGTTAAGATATGCTAAAAATACAAATTAGCAAGCAATGCAATTCTCCGTAAGATTGTGTATTTAGCAGAAACCTCTCTTCGGAATTTCTTTCAAATATAAGCCTTTTTTCGGAGACAATTCTGCACTTTCCTGAATATATTCTGGTGCTAAACCGGACTTTTCTGCAATCTGGCTGATAATATTTTTATCATAGTAGGCACTTCCAAGTTTCTTTGCTACTTCTTCCCCGATAAAACGCCCGCCACTTCCAAATTCTCTGCTGACTGTAATATAAGATTATTGGGATTCCCATTTGGATCATCAGCTTATTCACCTGCATCTCCTTCATCTTGTTGCTTTCTGACATTTTGTTTAAACTCCTCTCTTTTTGGCACAAAAAAGTGCGCACCTTGTCTTATAAGCTGGACTTACGCTGACAAGCTACACACTTTTTCATAACAAATATATTATTTTAACAAAGCGAAAAACGAGTAGCTGCTAAACTGGATTTACACTTACCTGCTACTCGTCTACTATAATTATATTTCCAGTTTTTCCAAAATCAAATAAATTTTTCTTGCATTTTCTCTTCTCTTTCGTTTATAATATACCCGAAAAACAATAATTATAACGAAAGCCGGCTTGTAAAAGCGTGAAATCATGAGGATTTGCTTGTCCTTACAGATTTCACGCTTCTTTTTTGCAATGCCACGAGGAGGTCTTATGAATTCAAAAAACAAACTGGCAGAAATGCCAATCCGTCCTTTAGTGTACACAATGGCTATTCCATTGATGCTCTCTTTACTTGTGCAATCGCTTTATAACATTGTTGACAGTATCTTTGTGGCCAGACTGTCTGAAACAGCTCTGACCGCTGCATCGCTAGTATATTCCGTTCAATTTTTAATGATTGCCGTGGGTGTCGGAACCGCAGTAGGTCTGAATTCCTTGCTTTCCAGAAAAATAGGGGAACATAAAACTGAAGAAGCATGTCAGGCTGCCACAACCGGACTTTTCCTCATGCTCTTTACATCCATCATCTTCTCTTTCGCTGGCATTTTTCTGTCCGATACGATTGCCTTTAAAATGGCTACAGATCCAGAATTACAAACTCTCTGTAAACAATATCTTTCCATCAATCTCGTGTATTGCTGTGGAATCTTTTTGCAAACTTATGGGCAAAGACTGCTACAGGCTGTTGGAGATACTGTTTTATCTATGATTTCTCTGATCATAGGTGCTATTTTGAATATTATTCTTGATCCCATTATGATTTTCGGTCTGTTTGGCTGCCCTGCAATGGGAATCCGTGGTGCAGCAATCGCAACTGTCATCGGACAAATGGTGGGGGCCATCGCTGCTTTATTGTTTAACCGTTTCCGAAATCCTCTCATCCATGCCCATCTAAAAAACTATCATTTCAGGTGGCGAGACGTTGCTGATATTTACCGGGTGGGGCTTCCTACAATTATCATGCAGGCCATCGGAAGTATTATGACACTTGCAGTAAACAGTATTCTCCTACCTGTTTCTGCAACAGCAGTTGCTTTTTTTCGGTGTCTACTATAAATTGCAAAATTTCCTGATGATGCCTATCAATGGTCTTGGACAGGCTGCCATTCCTATTGTCGGATATAATTACGGCAATAGAAAATATCATCGAGTACAGCAGACATGGAAAGTTTTACTTCCTACCGGAGCAATTATTGCCTTATGCGGAACCGTCATATTCTGGTGTTTTCCCGGACAATTATTGCAATTATTTTCTGCAAGCCAGGAAATGCTGACTCTCGGTATTCCGGCACTGCGAATCATCTCCGTTTCCTTTGTTATGGCTGCAATTACAATCCTGTGCGGATATTTTGCTTCCGGCCTCGGAAACGGCATCATTAATATGGTCAGTGCTGCTATAAGGCAACTTATTTTATTAGTTCCCTGCCTCTTGATTTTCATAAAAATCTCTGGCATTTCACATGGCTGGTATGCAGTCTGGATCGCAGAAATCGTTGCCTGCATTTATAGTTATTACATGTCACATAAATTACTAAAAACAATTTTCGCACACAAATTGGAGGTAAGAAAATGAACGAAATTTTTCACAGAACAAGTCCTTATGCCGGAGGTACCGCATCTGCTCCTCTCGCTTTTGTCGCTTGTTACAGAACAGCTTGCAAAATGCCAGAATATGCTCAGATAGATATGAGTGCCTCTGTTGAAAATCTTTTATTGGAAGCAGATTCGCTTGGGCTTGGTGCTGTGTGGCTTGGAATCGCACCACTAAAAGAACGTATGGAAGCAATCCACAATGTACTGCAAATTTCTCAAGATTTAGTTGCCTTTGCAATTGTACCATGTGGTTATCCAGATGCGCTACACTCTCAACAAGATCGTTTTGATTTCAAACGAGTCCACTATATTTCCAAATACAGTAAACAGTAAAATTTCTATCATCAGACTGTTTCCTAGCATAATCCCATTAATCAAAAAAGGAGACATGCACTTTTTGTGTCATATCCCCATAAGTATCGTTTCCTTTTGCGTATAATTAATTTTACAATTTTCCATTATTAATGCAAAAGACATTTACCACAATATTTCTTCTGTTACATATTAGCATTTTTTACTATAACTGCGTTTTATATTTCTACGAATTCACCCGATGTAGACAACACATGGCTCGATAGGTCCGGATTGATGTCGGTAATCTGGAACCTATCCCGGCTAATATTGTATGTACCAAAATATCTCCGTTTGTTCGTGGAAACATATCTATTAATTCTGTATCAAAAATATCTTGATACATTCTGCTATCCATATCGCAGATTGAACCTCGTTCGTCCACGGAAAAAGTTCAACTTTTTTATTCGTTTCTACTATTATAGTGATTCTAACATAAAAGTCAAATCTTGCGAGGAACCGCCATCGCCTCAACCTTGTCCGTTCTTCCTAGAAAAACAGGTCAACGGCTATTTTTCGCCCCGACGGATGACCCAACTCCCATGCACTCGACCTTGGCAAGCTGAAAATTTTAATGGAGATGCTGCTACTTTTTCGCATTCTCTTCCAATTCCAGCATGTATTTATCAAAGTCAGACATGAACAATCTGTCCTGAATAACACGATACTTTTCAAATTCAGTCTCGGCTTTAGCCTTGGCAATCTCTGCCGTGATCTTTCCTGCATCCTGAAGGACCTCTCTGTCATCAGCCATCAGGAATAGATCCAGACGCTTTGCCCAGTCCTCCATTGTCATCGGAATGTGACGCTCTGCACGATCCTCTGCCAGATCCAGGTATGCCGAAACGATACGCTCTAATGAACGCATTTCCTGCTCTGAAAGATAATTCTTCGCAACACTCACATCACTTTTTACAATCTTTCCTTCCGGTGCGGCTGCCCAAGTGGTCAATCCCATATGTGGCTTGTCTGCATATGCCCGCTCATAAATCAACTCTGCAGCCGTATGGCCGTGAACTGCAAAATGCATCTTGTTCTGCACCTTGGCAAAAAACTGCTTTGTCGTTTTTGCTGTGCGGTCGTAATCAAGAGCTGTGGCATAGATGTCCGTTATCTTCTGATAGAATCTACGCTCAGATAAACGGATCTCACGAATCTGCTCAAGCAAACGATCAAAGTATTCTGTTGTGAGCACAGAACCACCGTTTTTCAGGCGCTCATCATCCATAACCCATCCTTTGATGGTATAGTCCTTTGCAATTTGATTGACCCATTTACGAAACTGAACAGCTCGCTCAGAATTCACCTTAAAACCAACTGCAATAATCATCTCTAAGGAATAGTGATTTGTGCTGTAGCTTTTTCCGTCAGTGGCAGTTATCCGAAATTTTCGGATAACTGAATCCTCTTGTAATTCGCTATCACTGAAGATTTTTTTTACATGATAATTTATGGTGCGAACATCCACATCGTACAACGTGGCCATCATCTTCTGTGTCAGCCATATATTTTCGTCCTCATAGCGCATCTCGATACTATCCTGCTGGTCGCCGACAGAGGCAACATAGGTCAGGTATTCTGCCGCGCTGGAACGAATGGTTATTTCATCTTTTTTCTTTTTCAAATAGGGAACCTCCTTCTGGTTTCTTCTCATTTCACCAATTGAAAATCACAACAAAATTAATAGCTTTAATATGTCTTTATAAGTCCAGAAAAATGTGACTCCACAATTCTATCCATCTGATTAGCAATCTCCGCAAAAGGCTGGTTCAAGTCTAGAGTTTTAACACTTATCTGACTTCCATGCATTTGATACACATTGTCCGGTTGTATTTCTTCTTCTGTCTTTGCATAGAGAAGCATTCCAGAAACTGTATTTTTCTCCTCTCCAAATTGATAACTCCGATTTTTTACGTATGTAAAAATCTGATACAAATTATTGGAATGAATCGTATGTTTATCAAACTGGGACTGTGTTGTGTGACTATAGTATTTTGCGTCAATAATAAGTACAGTATTGCCACGTTGCAGATGAATATCACTTTGCATGACCGGAAGCATGGTTCCAATACCATCATCCAGTGACCACGGAATCTGTGATGCACTGACAGATAATTCAGGATAATGTCTGCTATAATACTCCAGAATAAATTTCTCATACAACCTACACATACGTTGCTCATCTACGAAAGAGGCTAACCTATAGTCACCTGAATCTGTTGTAATAAGCATCCCCTCAATAATCAACTGGCAAATACTTACAAGCATTCTATATGTTTGATTGTTACGCTGAAAACGAATGGACGACCATTTAATTCCTGTTGGTTCTATTATCTCTACATTTGAAAAATACAACATTTTCTTTTTTAGATCATCTTTGTATTTTGCTTGCACTTTTCCATTGCGTAAAAGAAGCGTAACAGTTGTTTTCAGTATTTGATTCAGTAAATTGTTTTCTGACAACTCATCAAAGTCGCAAGTAAGTACCCTTTTATGTGCCAACCTATTTTTAATTGTACCCGGCATATTTATTTTGCCACGCATAACTGAAAGTTCTTCCTGACGACTTATGTATTCTCTATATAGCCCTTGCTTTAGCTGCAATCCAATTCCCTTAGACAGAATCGCCGCCAGTAGATTATACATCTCGTCAAAAGACTCTACTGCAACATCTTCATAGGTTTCTTGGTTCAGTGCCTGAAAAGCATATGAAAGCATATGATAAATATTATTGATTAAAATGCTCTTATCCTTTGTCATTGAAATACACCGTGCAAAATATTCTCCCAACGTTGCAGTTTGTCTGTATCGTCAAACCAGTATTCTGCTAACATAGGCAACACATCAAAATCAACCACATCTTGCATCCATTCTTCTGTACACTCATCTGTGTTACAGAAATAGCTATGCCCAATACAGAAACCTTTACCAAGTGATTTATCTTTAGCAATTTCTTGGTTCAATTCCTTAATACGGTCAATCAGAGTATTGAATGTGTCGTTTGCGAATCCTTCCTGATATTTAATAAAACCTTCTGAATCAAATACCGGTTCCATATCAAAGAAGCTAAAACGACGACGAAGTGCGTAATCAATCATCGCCAGACTTCTATCAGCAGTATTCATCATGCCAATGATATGTAGACGCTTTGGGACAGAGAAGCTTAGGCCATTGTAGGCTAATGTTGCTTTCGTATCTCTATAATCTGCCTCAATTAACATGAGTAACTCCCCAAAGATCTTACTCATATTTCCACGGTTGATCTCATCAATGATAAAGAAATAATCTTTATCAGGATGGTTTGCAGCCTTTTGACAAAATCTATAGAAAATACCATACTTCAATTCAAATCCATCTTCAACCGGCTTATACCCCATCATAAAATCTTCATAGGAATAATTCTGATGGAATTGCACAAACTCTATGCGATCATCATCCTTCTCACCCATAATCGAATATGCAAGTCTCTTTGCCGCAAATGTCTTTCCAACACCTGGAGCACCTTGAAGAATAATATTTTTCTTCTTTTTCAAAACTGCAACTAAGCGATCATACTTTGCTTCAGTCATATATACATCATTTAAGAACTTTTCTTTGTCATATTTTTCAATACTATCTGCTGCAGGTGGTGCTGGATTTTCATCACGAATCATGTCATAAATGAAATCATATTCACCCTTTGTCAGTTTGAACAGACTACCCTGCGGATTACCAAAGTACTCCATCTTTTCAAGTTCTGGACAAGCTTTCAGAGTTGCATAATCAATTGGAGAAGACAGCCCTTCTACTTTTTCAAAATAAATTGATTTTCCATCTTGTTCTGCACTAATTTTGAGAATTGCAACTACCTGCTTTACCGGTGTGGACTCATAGCCGATTATCATATCTCCAGCCTTTACATCTAAGAAATTCTGAAAAATACGCCGTTTATTGCCATTATCATTATACAATGTATAATCCTGTACTTCTCCAACCGGCATGCTAGCCATACTCCATATTTTGGGATTAGCATTCAAAAACCAGTATCTATGATCTTCTTCTCCTTCTTCATCTTGCGCATACAAAAGAACTTCTGATAAATCAATTTGATCTAGGGCTTCTGCTAATTCATCACGAAGTTTCCAAACATAAGATCCTTCTTCATCTTTAGCAGCATTCTTACCAACATATAATACAGGCCAGAATCGAGAGTTTTCTTCATCTCTTGCAATTACTGGACATCCAGTTTTTTGAACAACACGTCTTGCCAATGCAACAGATCCACTATTATAAAAGTTCTTGGTTTCTCCGTATTTCACAGCAAGCTGAGTGCAAGTAGCCTTTCCACCATAATCCTTCATTCGTTTCATGATTTCGAGACTACTCTCATTAAATACGTCTTTATCTGTCAGAAGCTCTAACCAATCCTCTACCGTTAATGCCGGAGTATAATCAGTCGGCCACCACTCATCCGCTTTAGGACCTGGTTCCTCCTTGTTCCAATAGCGAGAAATAAAGAAGCCCACATCTATTGTAAGAGTTCGTAATTCAGGATCAGCGTAACATGTAGATGTCAGCTGAGAATTAAGCAGATTTTTAAGTTCATCATCCTGCTGAAGTTCAGCACAAATCTCATCATAAAATGCCACAAAATTCCTGATGTTATCAGCATAGGCACCCTTTTTGAATCGATAATCACTTTCCAGCTCCGACGAGACAGCTTTTACTTCACTCAATTTATAGATGTAATATTTATCCGGATAACGAAGCCATAAATATGTCATTATCGCATTTTCATACTGGTAATGCTGAGCCGCTCCATTGCCATACCTCTCTAATAACGTATTAGATTTATTTTTGAAGCTGGCTACTCTCTCGTATAAATCTTTGCTCTCATCATACAGTTCAATATACATTGAGCGCACTTCTTCTGGCGCAATCTCTGCAAACTTGGTAATCATTCTTGCTGGGAAGTTATTTACCGACGCCAACAAATTAGCCGTCTGAGCAAGTGACTTTGTTAACATCTGTGCAAAATCATCTGAATTGACATCCCAATTCAACTGAAAGCATTGCACAGCCTCCCATTTATATTTTTCATTAGGCCACTGTTGTTGCACAAAGCGTTTTTTGTACTCTACCAGCACTTCTTTTAGTCGAAATTTATCGAACACTGTCTTTCACCGCCTTTATACTGATTCTCTAAGACTTTTATAAATCTCATCAGAAAAAATTCCCATCACCTGATGTTTCATTTCATCATTTGACAACAACATTGAAAAGAAGTCTTGATTCTGTGACAATCCTTCAATAAGTGCATCATCAATATCATCAAAATAAGAGAACTCAAAGTCTTGCTGTGTATTATTCTTAGCACTTGTTTTAAGTTTATCTGATTTCATAAGGATATCTCTAATCTGCAGCATAGCCTTTACAACAACATCGTTATCATAGTTCTTACCAGTCTTGCTGTTAATCTCATCGATTATTTCAGACAGTCTCTTTTCTTTATCCTCACTCAAACCAAAGTGTTCCGCCGTTGGCAGTTTCATTACCGGCTTTGCAACCAGGTCAGATGAAACATGTTCTTCACCCTTTTTCTGAACAAATTGAGAGGCTTTGATCTTTCCATCCAAATTAAAACCACCACCTGGATGCTTAATATTGATATAAGCTAACAGGTATGAAATAAAGTTATACTTCTTGTGCAAATCAGTATCTTCAAAGCTAGAAACTTGAAGCAAAAATTCATAATAACGAACAAATCCTCGCATATCTGCCACAGCTTGACGTTGTGTTTCATATTCATAATGTTCTAGTAGCTTCTTGCTTTTCTGCAGGAAGAATGTCAATCTTTGCTTCTGTTTTCCTGTTACTTTCTGTGAATACAATATATCATTAGCAGATTCAATGTCAGCCGGATCAAATAATGCATAGGCATCAATAGTAGCTTCCAAGTCGTAAATTGCATTAGGCGTTACTGAATTTGCCAGTAATGTTGTGGTGTAGTATGGAGCAAATGCAGCTTTGATATCCTCGTATGTATTTACGAAATCCAACACAAATGTCTTTTTATCATATGGAGCACAAATACGATTCAGTCTCGAAAGTGTCTGGACAGCATTAACACCTCTTAATTTTTTCAGAACGTACATTGCGCACAGTTTTGGCTGATCAAAACCTGTCTGATATTTATTAGCTACCAAAAGCACTTGATAATTATCTGTATCAAATTCTTTGGTGAGTCTATCCTCCGGAAAACCATTGATAGATGCCTCTGTGTATTCTTTATCATCATCCGGTAGTTTTACTTTTCCAGAAAACGCAACTAGTGCATGAATTCCGTCGTAACCTTTCTTGGTAATGTACTCCTCAAAAGCCTGTCTATATTTAACTGCGCCTTGTCTGGAAGCGGTAATTACCATTGCCTTAGCCTGGCCACCCAGTTCCTGCATTACCGTTGTTCGGAAATGCTCAACAATTACTTCTACACGCTGTGCAATATTAGTATCATGTAATTCTATAAAGCGTGCAATCTGCCTCTTTGCCGCATTCGTTTTACAACGAGGATCGTCTTCGATTTCCTTGTTAAGCTGGTAAAAAGTTGAATACTCTGTATAGTTCTGCAAAACATCAAGAATAAAGCCCTCTTCTACAGCCTGCTTCATCGAATAAACGTGAAATGCTTCTCTCTGGCCATGTGTATTCAAACGACCAAACAACTGAATTGTTGTCGGCTTAGGTGTAGCTGTAAATGCAAAAATTGATACGTTTGCTTGCTTACCGTTTCTTTTGATTTCACTTGAAATCATATCTTCAACATCTGATTCAGTTTGATCACCAGAACCAAGCGACATTGTTACCGCAGCCATATCTTTACCTGCAGTAGAAGAATGTGCTTCATCAATAATTACTGCAAAACTTTTATTCTTAAGTCCCTTTACACTATCAACAATATACGGAAACTTTTGAATTGTGGTTGCAATAATCTTTGTATTGCCATTCAAGGCAATCGCAAGGTCAGCTGAATTGCACTTATCGTCCATAACACGAATCAATCCGGCCTTATGCTCCATTCCCATGATTGCTTTTTGAAGTTGGCGGTCAACAACAACTCGGTCAGTAACAATAATGATGTTGTCAAAAATAATCTTGTTTTCTTCGTCATGAAGAGATGTTAAACGATGTGCTAACCATGCTATAGAATTTGTTTTTCCAGATCCAGCGCTATGCTGAATCAAGTAATTCTGTGCAGTACGATTTTCTCTAACATCCGCAAGCACTTTTCGAATGACATCTAGCTGATGATAACGAGGAAATATCAAATTCTCAGAGCGTTTGATTTTTCCGGTCTTATCATCTACTTTTTCTTTTGTCTCGACAAAAATAAACTTACTTATTAAGTCCAAAATCGTATCCTTTGTAAGGATATCTTCCCACATATAAGATACGCTATACTTATCTTCAAACGCAGGATTTCCAGCACCAGCAGTTACACCTTCTCCGTTTCCCATATTAAAAGGAAGGAAGAATGTAGCGTCACCTGCGAGTTTTGTTGTCATATACACTTCTTCTAGGTCCATAGCAAAGTTTACTAACGTACCTGCTTTGAACATAAAAAGACGTGTTTTAGGGCTACGGTCGGTTCTGAACTGATAAATTGCATCTTGATAAGACTGCCCAGCCGCATTGCACTTAAGTTCAAATGCAATAATAGCTAGTCCATTCAGAAAGATAACAACATCGATTCGTTCTTTATCGCTGGCCCACACTTCCTCTATTACAGAGAAAATATTCTGTCCATACTTTCTGGTCAAATCTGGATTGAATGTAGTTGCTGGTTTTGTGTACATGAGTTCCAGCTTCTGATTAGAAATTTCGATTCCATGCTTCAGCACATCAAGAAGGCTACCACGAGTTTTTGTCGTTTCTGCATTGATAAAATTAATAATCGTCTCTTCCAAATCAGACTTATATATTTTTCTCAGATATTCCATCGTTTCGTGCTGAGTATCTTCTAGAAACTTAAAGAGCATCTCACGGTCAACTGCAAAATAGCGATCAAAGTTACTTGCCTTACGAATAACGTAACCATTATCCTTTTCCAGTCTTTCAAGAAGAAATTTCTGATATTCTTTTTCGGAGAGAATTGATGCGTGATGAAGAAGCTTCTCGCTGTATGAAGCAACTCGTTTTGCAGAATTTTCTGCATGTTTTTCCACATCCAAGTTCGTAATATCAATTATCGTTTTATCACCCATTGATTATCCCTCCTTCCTAATGTGTTTACCAGTTTCAAGGTCGATAAACTCATTCAATTTTATCTTTCCTTCGAAATCAGCACCATACTCACCAGCTCTTGTCTGATCATCAAACTTGAAACTGTTGTTATAATATCGTCCAGATTTCGTCTTACGAATCAAATCATGTTGAATCATAAAATCAATAACACGATAGTGGTTTTCTATGTCATCACCATTAAGGTAAAAACAAATAACTCCTGTATCTGTCATTTGCACTTCCATATCCGTACATTTGCATTCATAGCAAGCACCAGATTCAATTGCTTCTTCACATATTTTCTGAGCCAATTCTTGGTTATCAAAGAAATACATCCACTTGCCACATTTATGCTTTTCCAGCTTGTCCTCTTGCCCGGACAGGTACCAACACCATCCGCCCATCTTAAACATCCTCGTTACCTCCTGACACTTTCGTAATCAGTGAGTCTCTATATCCTTCAGGGATTCTACCAACATCGATTACACTTTCTGGAGGAATCTTCTCTTTGAGCATTTTCTGAATTCTGCCGGTCACAATTGAATATCTTGTATGATTAAGGATAAATTTACCCTCGTATCTTTCGGCAATAACAGTAGCGTAATGAATGAGCTGATTCCCCTGAATTTTCAAATTACCAGTGCCACCACATACTGCAGAAGTAGTGCCGTCAATAAACTCATCTACAATCTGTGATTGTGTCTTATTATTCGCCAACACAATCACCTCACTTCCCGCTTACCAGTCACGCACTCAAATACCAATGATTGCTTGTATCTATCCAAACTATCTAACTGTTTTTGTAACTCTATTGAAAGTTTGTCCATCTTTTGAGCTTGTTCATCTAGGTAATCAGCAATAGCAATTTGTTCTTCTATAGGCGGATATGGAATATATGTATTGCCAAAATCATCAAATGCAATATTTTTACCATCTCTCAAACTCATCGTATGCGAATTCATTTCATTAATAAAACATCCTGCTTTAAATAAATATTTATAAAACCTATCACAAATCGGTTTTATAGGATAAAACACTTGATATGCTGGTGATACAACACCCTCATACTCCGAGTACTCAAATCCTCCCTGAAAGCTTCTTAAGCTAATGCAATAATCTCCACAGTGTATAGTCTTAAAAGTTGATAAATCCGTATCATCTTTTACCTTGACAACATTTGCAGTTGTTAATTCTTCCAGTTTGCTTTGCGGAATTACCCCAAAATGTTGTGTTGGAGATAATAACTGTAACTCTATATCGTTTCCTTTTTCATTTCTTTGAGCAAAGACATACTTTGCTCTATAAAATTCCCAATGTTCAGGAACTTCCCCTAACCATACGGCACGCTTATCCACTACCATATTTATACCTCCAATCATTTACACAAGCCTGATATCATATCTGCTATTTTTTTGCTTAGGTTTCCAAATTCCTTCTCAATTTCGATGCTTGGTTCCGGAAACGAAGGAATATAAAATTGTCTTGTAAAGATAATCTCCGCTCCCGTTTTAAGTACCGGATTTTTCACATCTACCTTTTCTTCGAAAAAAGCTTCTGCATCTGGCGTATATGGTAATACTTCTCGTTTCATATATTCTTCTATATCATCGCAAAGTTTGAGTTTTTCTGTATCTTTAGTGTCCTTGTCGTAGATTATGTTGCCTTTTTTATCTCGTTGAACTTCAGCCCTTTTATCCATCATAGATAAACCTTCAGCTATCTTGTCTATAGTTTTTTTATCTTTTACCTCATCGCCCAAAACGCGCTTTAAAACAGGCAAAAATTCAACTAATGACATGTATACTTGATCAGAAGAATTCGCACGCAGTGTATCTAAAATAGCAAGATATGTTGAATAATTTTCCAACATTGCTTCGAGTTTTCTTTGTTCCTTACCTTTCAATTCTAAGGCACTCTCTAGTTCTACTACCTTAGCCTCATCATATATATATGACAAAGAACCCTTATCAAGCATCCTTTGTATTCTTTCTTCATTAATTGCATAACTTCTCTGCAACGGCTGCATGATAGTATACTCTTGATAGATAAAATCTGTATTGTTGTATATTTTGCTAATATCGCTTTCAACGAAATCTGCATACACTTTAGTTATTCTCGCTCTATCTTCTGGTGAAATTTCGTTTTTCTTATTTCCGAGACCTCGACGAAGTTTATGAAACATTTCAGCCGCATTGATTAATTGAATTTTACCTTTTCTTTCTGGACGCTTATTTTTTGAAAGAACCCATATATAAGTCGAAATCCCCGTATTGTAAAACAAGTCATTAGGAAGAGCAATAACAGCTTCTATAAAATCTTTTTCAAGCATCCATCTACGAATTTGACTTTCTCCCGAAGATGTACCTCCAGTAAAAAGAGGACTACTATTTTCAATGATAGCTGCTCTACCAAAATTATCATCCATTTTATCAATTGCAGACTGAAGGAACAACATCTGCATATCGCCGGACCCCGGAAGGCCAGCTCCCCATCTGCCGTCAAAGCCTTTCTTAAATTCTTCCCTGACAGCATCTTCTACACCTTCAGCTGCATCTTTTCCTCCCCACGGAGTGCCAAACGGAGGATTTTCAATCACAAAACGCATCTTTGTGCCTTCAAATCGATCTTTCTTCATAGTATCCTGATAACAGATGTTCTCGGCATTCTGGCCCTTGATAAGCATCTCTGCAAGACAGATAGCATATGATTCCGGATTAATTTCCTGCCCAAAAAGACGTACATCCGCAGTGGGATTGTACCTCTTAATGAAATTATAGCTTGTAGAGAGCATACCACCAGTACCACAGGCTTGATCTAAAACTGTGATGACCTTTCCATCATCAAAAATATCATCACATCCTTCAGCAAGCAGAATATTTACCATCAATTTGATGATGTCACGTCCGGTGTAGTGATCACCGGCCTCAGCATTTTCAGAGAATCTACGAATAAGGTCCTCGAAAATATATCCCATCTTTACGTTATCAATTGTACGAGGATTCAAATTCAGTTCAGAGAAAGCCTTAACCACACTGAGCAGACGATTATTTTTATCCATCTTGTCAATCTGCTTATAAAAGTCAAGACCTTTCTCAGCAGATACAATAATTTCCTGAACATTTGGTGAAAAGCTTTGCAAATATGCTTTGAAGTTTGCAGCTAAATGGTCTGCATCGTTAATCAGCTCTGCCAGTGTAAACTCGCTGGTATTATAGAATTGGAAACCAGAAATACGATACATAGCTTTTGCCGGGTAATTTGGATTTGCTTTAAACTGTGCAACCACCTTATCTTTGGTAGGTTCCAACGCACACTCAAAACGTCTGATGATAACCATCGGGATGATTACATCTTTATATTTATCACTCTGGTATGTACCACGCAGCTTATTTGCAATAGACCAGATAAAATTGACCTCTGTTGATACATCGATTGGGGAATCATCCCACATTGCATCAATTGTCTGCTTCTGTGCCATTATATTTTCCTCCATTCAGACTAAGGAGCTCCTTAGTCAATGTTAATTTTATATTTTTAGGCGTTCCAAAATCCGGACTTAGTCCTCAATTCCCATCATCATCTTATAGTGTTGTTCCTGATGCATAGCTGTGAAAATCAGTTCAAACACCTTTTTGCATTGTTCCACATCACTGCCGTCATCAATATAGTTGAATCCATCACTGATAACTGCTGGGCTATCATTCATGTATGTGAGCATACTTGAAGCAATATTGTAGCGATCATAATTTGGCTTCTGACCTTCTATTTCGTCCACAAACAAAGGTTTATTCTGCTCCAAAACAATTTTATGAAGATCATTTCCTTCATAACCGCATATCTGAATAAAGTAGTACTCAAGAATATGACGGATTACATTCTTCACTGTATTTGCCATTTTTAGTTCTTTGTATTCATCCCACAAAGCGGCATAAGAGTTCTGAATTGGATTATAGTTTTCTTGTTCAGTAGGTACTCTCTGGCTTTGCTTGGTGATGTGTAATCTCCTAATGGAAATAAACATTGTGAGTCAGGACGAAAATCTGTTTAATATAGTCTCCGTTGACTTTACGGCTTCCTGCATATAAAATTCTCGTGCTTTATCATTTTCCCCACGCATCAAAAGCCGATAATGAGTCCAACTCAATTCGCTACGCAATGCGTAGTCATTTGTTTTGACAACTCTTTTAGCAAGCCTGTACCATACTCTGCTTTCGGATCATAATCTATGCTCGTTGCATAAATTTCCAGAACCTGACGATAAAATACTTTCTCGGATGCACGAATATCACGGATTCTCTCTAACAATTCCTTGAAATATCCTCCGCCACCTAGATTTTTCAAACGATCATCATCAAGTGCAAAACCTTTTCTCATGTATTCTTTTAAAATTCCGGTTGCCCAGATTCTGAACTGTGTTCCTCGTTTTGATTTTACACGATAGCCAACAGAAATAATAACATCAAGATTGTAATAGTCTACATTGTAAACTTTTCCATCAGTAGCAGTTGTTGCAAATTTTGCAACAACTGAATCCCGCTGTAATTCACCTTCTGTAAATATATTTTTTATATGTCTAGAAATGGTTGATTTATCTCTCTGAAACAATTCTGCCATCTGATCAATGGACAACCAAACTGTATCACCATCAAAAGTAGTCTCAACTTTCGTCAGACCATCTTCTGTCGTATAAATAATCATATCTGCTTTTTCTTTATCCATAAATTAATTTTCCTCCAAAATCAGATATATTATCAACATGAACGAGTCACTATAGCGAAATCATCATTCCTCATCTTTACCATCTTTAATACGGTAGTAATCATCCATATCCTCACTGAGTTTTACCTTGGCATCTGGTTTTCATTTGCCCAAAAGACATACAACCTCACAATGCACCGTCTCACAGAACTGATCCACCGCCGTCATCTTCTCCACACGATATCCCGCCAGCTGCATCATCTCCAGATCACGTGCCAGACTGGTCATCTTACAGGAAATATATACAATCTTATCCACCCCATAATTCAAGATCTTCGGGAGTGCCCTCGGATGGATTCCGTCTCTCGGCGGATCCAGTACGATCACATCCGGCTTCTCTTCAATCTCATCAAGCACTTTAAACACATCGCCTGCAATGAATTTACAATTGGAAAGTCCATTTCGGACAGCATTTTCTTTTGCCGCCTCGACTGCTTCTTCAATAATCTCAACACCGATCACTTTCTTCGCAACCGGAGCAAGTACCTGACCAATTGTTCCTGTTCCGCTGAACAGATCAAACACAACCTGATTATCGATATCTCCGATATATTCTCTTACTGTTTCATAAAGTACTTCTGCCCCTTTGGAGTTCGGCTGAAAGAATGAAAATGGTGTAATCTTGAATTCCAGTCCGAGAAGCTTCTCGTAAAAGAAGTCCTGTCCATAAAGAATTCTTGTCTCATCACTCTTCACGACATCGGACAGAGAATCATTCAATATATGAAGAATTCCAACAATCTTACCTTCTAATTCTAACGCCAAAAGTTCTTCTACTAATGGAGTTAAATCATATTCTTCCTGTGTTGTCGTTACAAGATTCACAAGAATCTCACCTGTTGTATCACCACGTCTTAAAAGAAGATGTCGGAGATAACCAACATGCTGCATTTTCTTGTAATAACTTACATTTCTTTCTTTAAAATAATTCAGCACACAGAGAAGAATCTGATCCATATCTTCATGGACAAGCTGACAGTCTCCTGCTGTCAGTACATCATAAGTACTTCCTTTTTTATGAAGACCGAGAGATAACGGACCGTCTTTGAATTCGTCTCCAAAAGAAAATTCCATCTTGTTACGGTAATGGAATTCCTTCGGGCTGTACTTCACACCTTCAAAAACATATTCACCTTTTACTACCGGATCCATAATCCTGCGTATCTGCCCTTCTTTCATCTTCACCTGTTCTTCGTATGGCATCGTCTGATACATACAGCCACCACAGGCCGGAAAGATACTACAGACCGGCTCTCTTCTCTCTAATGGAGATTTCTCCAACACTTCAAGAAGTCTTCCTTCTGCATTTCCTCTTTTAAATTTATTTATCATAAAACGGATCTTCTGTTCCGGAATCCCATTTTTCACAATAACATACTGTTCTTCCTCCGGAACAAATACAATCCCCTTGTTTGGGAAATCTACACGTTCAATAATCCCTTCGTAGATCTGACCTTTTTTCATCCTTTTCTCCTATCAATTCTAATCTATTTTTAACAGAAAAACAGACAGGATGGTTTCTTCTCACACCCTGTCTGCACTTTTGCAATTCACTCAAGAATTATACCTGATCATCCTCGCTGAAGTAATCATCAAAATCGTCATCAAAATCATCTTCAAAATCATCAAGATAATCCGGTGATACGAAACGATATACTGCATAAGCGATTGCAGCTACTGCTGCTACTGCTCCGATGATAGCCAGTGTCCAGATTACTGTGTTCTTCTGCTTCTCAGCCTCATTCTTATGAAGAATCTCGTTCAATCTTGTTTCTGCAATGATGTCTTCTATTCTCTTGTTCATATTAACACGTCCTTTCTTCACCTTTTGTGGTGACAGATAATCTGTGTTTATTATAACACCTGACGATTCATATTACTACTGATTTATCATTTTTTTATAACTTTCTCATACCTTTACAAGCTTGGCAAATTTTGCAAACATCTTGCGTGTTCCGACACTGTCAAATTCAATCGTAACCTCATGATCTCGTCCGCCTTCTTTGATATCCGTTACTGTTCCTTCCCCAAACTTCACATGAAGTACCCGGTCTCCGACCTCATAACCAAGTGGACCATTTCCACCTGCTGCCAGCTGACTGCCCTTCTGCAGGGATGCCAGTGCCTGACTTCCTGTAACTGTCTTACTCGTTCCCTGATTCTTCGCAGGTGTTATTCCGCCAAATGCTCCTCCGAATGCCTGTGCCCGAAATGCTTCTCTGGCACGTGCATATGTATTCTGCTGTGCTGGCATCTCCGTTTCCTGAGTAAACTTCTTGTTTCCTGTATCAAGCAGTTCCCTCGGGATTTCTTTCACAAATCTTGACATCGGATTGTACTGTGTCTCACCGTGCACCATTCTTCTGCGCGCACTTGTCATAGTCAGTTCCTGCTCTGCCCTTGTGATTCCAACATAACAAAGTCTCCGCTCTTCTTCCAGTTCTTCTCTGTCTCCTGCATTAATACTCATATATCCCGGGAAAAGCCCATCTTCCATCCCTGCAAGATAAACACGTGGAAATTCAAGTCCCTTTGCACTATGTAAAGTCATCAGAACAACATATTCCTGGTCTTCATCCAGACTGTCAATATCCGCAACCAAAGCAACTTCTTCAAGGAATCCGCTCAATGTTGCCTTTTCATCTTTATCCTGACAACTTTCCTCATAAGTTGCCGCTTTACTGATCAGCTCGTCTATATTCTCTTTTCTTGTTTTCGCCTCTTCTTTATCTTCATTTTCAAGACTTTCTATATATCCTGTCTTCTCAATCACTTCCTGTAAAAGATCTGTGATGTTCATCTCTTCTGCCAACGTCTTAAAATACTCGATCAATGCCGCAAAAGAGTCCAGTTTTGTTGCACTTCTTCCCACTCCTGCGATCAGCCCCGGTGCCAGTAATGCCTCATAAAAACCAATTCCACGTTCTGTCGCAGACTCCTGAATCCGGTTAATTGTTGTAAGACCGATTCCTCTCTTTGGGACATTAATGATTCTTCTAACCGCAACATCATCACGTCCATTGTCAATTGTCTTGAGATAAGCAAGAAGATCCTTGATCTCTCTTCTCGCATAGAAATTCACACCGCCGACAATCTTATAAGGAATATTCATGGCAATAAATTTCTCTTCCAGCAGACGGGATTGTGCATTCGTACGATAAAGAACTGCACTGTCATTATAGGAACCTCCCTGTCTGACAGCACTTTTGATATCTTCGCCTATGAAATCCGCCTCATCAAACGCCGTATCAAACTGACGCAGACGAATCAGTTCGCCTTCTCCGTTCTCCGTCCAAAGTGATTTCTCCTTTCTTCCGCGGTTATTCGCGATCACACTGTTCGCTGCATTCAGAATATTCCCTGTAGATCTGTAGTTCTGCTCCAGTTTGATCACCTTTGCATCCGGAAATTCATGCTCAAAGTCAAGAATATTCCGGATATTCGCTCCACGGAACTTGTAGATTGACTGGTCATCATCTCCAACGACACAAAGATTCTTATATTTTCCTGCAAGAAGGCTTACCAGCTGAAACTGAACTGTATTTGTATCCTGATATTCATCTACCATAATATAGCGGAATCTTTCCTGATAACTCTCAAGCACATCCGGCTGTGTCTGCAAAAGCTGTACTGTCTTTACAAGCAGATCATCAAAATCCAGCGCATTATTCGCCTTCATCTGCGCCTCATACTCACGGTAAACCTTAGCAATCTTCATCTTTGCAAAGTCTCCTCCGGCATTCAGTTCAAATTCATCCGGAAGGATCATCTCATTCTTGGCAGATGAAATCGCTGAAAGCAGACTTCTTTCTTTAAACACTTTCGTATCCACATCTACTTTCCGACATACTTCCTTAATTAATGTCTTCTGATCATCTGTATCATATATCGTAAAATGATTCTCATACCCTAATCTGTCAATAAATCTTCTTAAAATACGCACACATGCAGAATGAAATGTGCTCACCCATACACTTTCTGCTCCAAAACCGACAAGGTTATCCACACGCTGGCGCATCTCTTCTGCCGCTTTGTTCGTAAATGTGATTGCAAGAATATTCCATGGGTTCACGCCACGTTCTCCGATCAGATATGCGATCCTGTGCGTCAGAACTCTTGTTTTTCCTGAACCTGCTCCGGCAAGGATCAGAAGAGGACCGTCCGTGTGGTAAACAGCCTCTCTCTGTGGTTCATTTAATTTATCATAAATGCTCATCTTTCTACTCCTTTAAAGTTATAAAGATATCTGTAAATGTATTCCCATTATCAAACACACGTTCCTGTTTGTCAACTACATTTTCCGGCCTTCTTATCTTTTGCTTGCTATCTAGTTTTAAATACTATATAATAAATGTATTGAGGTGATAACATGAATATAGATACAAGTAATCTGTTAAACAGCATTTTAGAAGAACTTTCTTCTTTAAGTTATGTGCATCCCGGCGATGTTCCGAATATTGATCTTTACATGGATCAAGTAACTACTTTTATGGATGAGCAGCTGGCTTCGACCAAACGTTACCCTGATGATAAGATCCTGACAAAGACCATGATCAATAATTATACGAAGAACAATCTTCTTCCACCCCCGGTGAAGAAGAAATATTCCAGAGAGCACCTGCTCCTTCTGGTCTTCATTTATTATTTTAAGAGTATTCTTTCAATCAAAGATATTGAGACAGTCCTTGCACCGCTCACAGAGAAATATTTTCCGGATGGAAGCTCTTTTGAATTAGCGGATATTTACAAAGAAGTCTGCAAGATTGAAAAAGAACAGCTGGATTCCATCAAAGAGAATGTAACTGCTACTTATGAGAAATCTGCTGAGACTTTCACTCATCTTGCTGATGGCGAAGATAAAGAGATCTTACAGCAGTTTGCATTTATATGCAGCTTGAGTTTTGATGTATATATCAAGAAAATGATCATTGAACGGATCATTGATGACCTCTCTTCCAAGTCTTCAAAAAACGAAGAGAAAAAGAAAGGGAAATAAACAATTCTGTTTAAAACAAGATACAGCCTGCGAAAGACTTTTTCAGGATCTTTCACAGGCTGTATCTTTTGATTGATAAAAGGTATCTTATTGTAAGTTTAATTCTCAAGTGTTATTCTTCCGTTCCATTCTCTTCCTCAGCAAGCCCTACACGTTTGAAAACCATATCATATCCATCATTCCCATAATTAAGAGAACGGTTCACACGACTGATTGTCGCAGTAGATGCTCCTGTCTTCTCCGCAATCTCCAGATATGTCTTCTGTTCACGGAGCATTCTTGCCACTTCAAATCTCTGTGACAATGAAAGCAGCTCATTAATCGTACAGATGTCTTCAAAAAATGTATAACACTCTTCTTTATTCTCAAGGCTTAAGATTGCCTGAAACAGATAATCTACTGCCTCGGTTCTGATCTTCTTACTCATACGAAACAATCTCCTTCTCAACCGGCTAATTATACGATGGCTTACGGTATACCATAAACCATAGCAATACCTTTTGCCTTTTTAGGCCACTTTTTGATTTTATCACATTAAATTTTTAAAGTCTACCATTTCTTATGAATTTAAACTAAATTCTTGCACAATTTTGATTTTTTTCTAAAACATTTTATGTAAAACACACTTTTTTCGTTGTTCTTCCTCTTTTAAGATGCTATAATAAATCTGTTATAAATATTTTGATACAAAAGAGAGGAGTACATGATTAATATGAAGTGCCCAATATGTGGAAAAGACCTGGATTTGCAGAATAAGCAGATTGGCACCAGCGAAAACGGGGATCCAATCTTTAATGAATATGCAATCTGCCATAGCTGTAAAAAGCAATGGAACCTTGATAAACAACGTGCAAAGAAGATCGCTGCCAAGAAAGCTGCAGAAGAGAAAGCAAAAGCTGAAGCTGAGGCTCGTGCTGCTGAAGAGAAGGCAAAAGCCGAAGCTGCCGCCCGTGCTGCTGAAGAGAAGGCAAAAGCTGAAGCTGCTGCCCGCGCTGCTGAAGAGAAGGCGAAAGCTGAGGCTGCCGCCCGTGCCGCTGAAGAGAAACGAGCTGCCCGCAGAGAAGCAAAAGCCCGCGCCCGCAAAGAAGCGATTGCCCGCCTTGCTGCTGACAAAGGGATTTCAGAAGAAGAAGCTGAACGTATTCTTAAGGAGAGAGCCAGAGCCCGCAAAGCCGCTGCACAGAAAGCTGCCACTGATGCCACTGCCACTGATAATTCCGAAGAGCAGAAATATGGGAACATTCCAGCGGAAGAGATCCGTGATAAGCGTGAAAAAGCAGTTCGCAAGGGATACGAAGATATGCTTGCAACTGATCCTGACAGTAAAGCTGCCAAGAAGAAAAAGAAAGAGGAAACCGAAACTGCGAAAGCAAAAGAAGATGTAAAATCCAGAAAAATGGATGACTATGATGATGCGAAATCCTCTGATGATGAAGATGATGATGAATATGAATATGTAGACGAATATCCACGTTTCAGACCTGGGCGCATTATCCTTGGAATCATTTCCCTGCTTGCATTTGGTTTCTGTATTTATAAAGGTTTCGTAACAGGACTCAGCACATCAGGAGCTGACGTGACTTCTGCCCCTGGCATGAATTATGTCATTGTTGCTCTTTGTATGCTTATCACTGCACTGTTATACTTCATCATGAATAACCGTGATACACTTTTTGCATTCCTTATCCCGATGATTGTCTATATCGGTAGTGCTGTTTTTGCTTTCCTGAAACATGGAGATGAATTCGAGCTTCTGATTTTAGCCGGTGCAAGTGGTGTACTTGCTGTTATTTCACTGATTCTCGCAATTGCTTCCCGCGGTGGAGATGATTACGATGATGAAGATGATTACGACGATCCATTTGAAGAAGAACACGATAATTAAAATCGCGTTGTAAATCTTTTTGATTTCTAAGAACAATTTATATAAGATAATTACAAGGGAGTATCATTTTGCGATACTTCCCTTTTTTTGTCCTAGTATGCATTTTTTATATCATATATCTAAAACATTTTTAGGTGTCAAAAAACTTTTTTAGAATAGTTGTTGATTTTTGTTGAATATGTGATAAAATGTACCTATAGGTATCTTTATATAATTAAAAATACACAACAAACACATACTCCTCAAAGATTTTTCTTTGGGGATTTTGTCACAAAGAAAGGAGTAACTGACATGGCATCATTTATAGTAAATGGTCAGGAAGTCTCACCTTCAAAGAATCAGAAACTGTTACGGTTCCTGCGTGATGAGCTGCACATTACCTCTGCAAAGGATGGCTGCAGCGAAGGCGCTTGTGGAGCCTGTACTGTTATCATTGATGGACAGACTTGCAAATCCTGCGTACCTGACACAGATTCATTGTCCGGAAAGAATGTCATCACAGTCGAGGGACTTTCTGATTGGGAACAGAAAGTTTACACTTATGCTTACGGGAAGGCAGGCGCGGTACAGTGCGGATTCTGTATTCCTGGTATGGTTATGTGCACAAAAGCACTTTTGGATGTAAATCCGGAACCAACCGATGATGAGATTCGCTATGCGCTGCGCAACAACTATTGCCGCTGTACAGGATATGTTAAGATCATGGACGCGGTACGTCTGGCAGCTAAGATTCTGAAAGAAGGGGTTTTACCAGATGACGGAGATCCTAGCTGGACTCTTGGTTCCCGTGTTTCTCGTATAGATGTTGAAGAAAAAGTGCTTGGAACAGGTAAATATCCGGATGACTATTATCCGGAAGGAATGCTCTATGGCGCTGCTCTTCGTAGCAAATATCCACGAGCTCGCGTACTTTCTATTGATACCTCTGCTGCCGAGGCTCTGCCTGGCGTAGAAGCAGTTGTAACAGCCGATGATATTCCTGGGGAGAATAAGATCGGACACTTAAAACATGATCAGTATTCACTGATTCCGGTTGGTGGACTGACTCATTATCTCGGAGATGCAATTGCCCTTGTAGCTGCAACTGACATGGCAACTGTAGAAAAAGCAAAGAAACTTATTAAAGTTGAATATGAAGTACTTCCTCATGTGCATACAGTGGAAGAAGCTGCTGCTCCGGATGCACCTCTTGTTTATGATGAAGAAGAGACTAACGTATGTGCTTATAAGCACATCAGCCGCGGAAATGCGGAAGAAGCAATCAAGAATTCCAAGTACGTGATCTCACATCACTTTGAGACACCTTGGACTGAGCATGCTTTCCTTGAACCGGAATGTGCTGTTTCTTTCTATGATGAAGACGGTGACATTTTCGTATATTCAACAGACCAGTCTGCTCACCAGACACTACACGAAGTTACACTTATGCTTGGAACAGATAAAGTAAAAGTTCAGAACGCATTAGTCGGCGGTGGTTTCGGTGGCAAAGAGGACATGACTGTTCAGCATTTAGGTGCATTGCTTACTTACGTAACAAAGAAACCGATAAAGATGAAATTATCCAGAGCAGAATCCTTGCTTGTTCATCCGAAACGTCACCCATTCTACATGGATATGACAATGGGATGCGATGAGAACGGAGTGATCCAGGGTGTAAAAGCGATTGTCAAATCTGACACAGGTGCATTCGCTTCTCTTGGTGGCCCGGTTCTTGAACGTGCATGTACACATGCAGCAGGACCTTACCATTATGAAAACTTTGAGATTGAAGGAACTGCTTACTATACAAATAACCCACCAGCCGGAGCATTCCGCGGATTTGGTGTTACACAGACTTGTTTCGCAACAGAGACACTTCTGAACATGATGGCCGACAAAGTTGGTATCACACCTTGGGAAATCCATTACCGTAATGCGATCCGTCCAGGCGAAGTACTTCCAAACGGACAGATTGTAGATAACTCTACAGGTCTTGTAGAGACACTTGAGGCTGTCAAAGAAGAGTATGATGCTGCGCTTGCGGCCGGTAAGGCTGTTGGCCTTGGTTGTGCTATGAAGAATGCCGGCGTTGGTGTTGGTATCCCGGATACAGGACGTGTAAAATTAATAGTTGAAGAAGATGAAAAACTTCACATCTTCACTGGTGCTTCCTGTATCGGTCAGGGACTTGGTACTGTACTTGTACAGATGATCGTTACAAATACAGATCTTTCCCGTGATGATATCGTCTATGAGCGAAGCAACACATGGATTTCACCTGATTCCGGTACAACTTCCGGTTCTCGTCAGACACTTGTAACTGGTGAAGCGTGCCGCAGAGCATGTGAAAAATTCATGGAAGCGAAAAACAGCGGTAAATCCATGAAAGATATGATTGGAGAAACTTTCTACGGAGAATATCTCGCTAAGACTCATCCACTTGGTGCAGATGTGCCTAATCCAATATCTCACGTTGCTTATGGATATGCAACTCAAGTCTGCATCCTTGATCCTAAGACAGGTAAGATTGAGAAAATGATTGCCGCACACGATGTTGGTAAAGCTGTCAATCCACTCTCCTGCGAAGGTCAGATCGAAGGCGGTGTTGTAATGTCTATGGGATATGCACTCAGAGAGCAGTATCCAATCGATGAAAACTGTAAACCAATTGACAAATATGGTTCCTTAGGGCTTTTCCGTTCTCACGAAATTCCTGAGATTGAAGCAATCGTTGTTGATAAACCTGGTCTGGATGTTGCCTGTGGAGCAATCGGTATCGGAGAGATCACATCCATCCCTACTGCTCCTGCAATCGCAGATGCATATTGCAGATTTGACGGAGAAAGACGCTACAGCCTTCCTCTTTCTAACACACCATATGAAAGGAAGAAATAATCATGGCAATTAAAAAGAGATTTCCTTACCGGGCAGCTCTGGTTGCCTGTAACGGTGGCTGCCGCGCAGCCGGCTCTGAAGACGGTGGATGCAAAGATGGCTGCATCGGATGTGGAGCCTGTATAGAAAAATGTAAATTCGGCGCGATTTCCATGAATGAATATGGCGTTGCCGAAGTAGACGAAGAAAAATGTATTGCCTGTGGACAGTGTGCAAAAGTCTGTCCACAGAACCTGATCAAGATTCACGAATGTGCAAACTACATTGTAGTAAAATGCTCTAACAAAGAAAAAGGAGCTGTTGCACGTAAACAGTGTGAAGTCAGTTGTATTGGATGCGGTATTTGTGAAAAAACATGTACTGCAGGTGCAATTCATGTAGAAGATAATTGCGCAGTAATCCAGGAAGACATCTGCTTAAGCTGTGGAATGTGCTCTGTAAAATGTCCAAGACATGTAATCCATGATCTCCGCGGAGTATTTACAGCAGTAAGATAATACAAAAGCTATCGACTACGATAACAACACAGATATGTGTTAAGTTATTGTAATCGATAGCTTTTTTATCTACTCATCTTCATCCAGAAACTCGATATCATCATCGTCATCAAGATAATCTAAATCATCCAGATCATCCAAATCATCTAAGTCATTCAGATTTTCCAGATCATTCAAGTCATCTAAGTCATCCGGATCTTCATCAAAATCATAATCCTCTGTCGCATCTGCCTCATCAGCAGTTACTTCAATTTCGACGTCTTCCTCCCAGTCTTCCTCGTCTACATCAAACTTCTCTTCTTTAAAGTTCTCCACTTCATCCTCTTCCAGGTCATCTTCAAGATCATCAAATTCATCCATGCTGACAACTGTTGTGCCCTTGTCTTCTTTCAGGATATTTTCCGGAAGACTCTCCATGATCTCATCCAGCTCATCAAAATCATCCAGATTCTCAACCAGTGCCCTTGCCTTCTCGACTTCATTTTCTGTAGAGTGTTCTTCACGGATCTCTGCAGCTTTAAGTAAATTCTTTTTCTTACGTTTTCCGGATTCCAAAAGAAGCTGGATCCAGATACTAAGTGCACCAATTGCAACACAAAGTGCCACATGGATCATTCCGTTTTTATATGGCTGCAGATAAAAGATACTGCTGCCCGCTGCCATTGCTCCAAACACAGAAGAAGAAGCAATCAGCATAAAGTTATGAAACTTAATAGAAAGCAATGCACACACAAGACCAATACCCGCACAGATTCCATACATAATAAGATCCTGTGGTTTCATCAAATGTACACTGACAACAAAGACGAGTACCGCTACTGTCACAAATCCACCAATCTGCTTCTTCCATGCACCAAGCACCGCCAATACAAGTCCCACACCCGCTCCTGCCGCCAATGCGATTGTCTGATCCAGACCTGCAATCGCTCCGACCGCAATTCCGGCTGCGCATCCTGCTGACAATCCTGCGATCACAGACCAGAAACGTACTAACTTCAGCCCCGTCAGACATAACAGTACTGCTCCGGCCGTTATAACGATCAGAGAAATAAATTCCATCTGACTCAAATGATGACTGCTTTCATTAAGTCCAGCCAGAACAACATCCAGGTCAAAATTCAGAATTGTATCAATCATATCATTTACATTCATTATTTACACCTTCGTCCCTTACTATTTATTACTCACTACTGCTCATTTTAGCAATTTTTTTTACTGATTACAAGCGTTCATTTCACCTTTCCATTGACTTCTTATTCTTCTCCACTTAAAATAGAAGAGAAATGCTATTGCTGACCGCATAATACTATGAACAGCAATGAAATGCTAACATAAAGGAGTTTATTATGGAACAGTTAAGAATACCTGCTGGCTATCATTCCCCTCTTACAATTCGTGAGACAGAAGTAGCCATCAAAGAAGTGAAAGACCACTTCGAGCGTGCTCTAGCAAAGAATCTCCACCTGACACGAGTGTCAGCACCACTGTTTGTCCGTCCAGAATCTGGTCTGAATGATAACTTAAACGGTGTTGAACGTCCGGTTTCCTTTGACATCAAAGAACAGGATGGTTCTGTTGCAGAGATCGTTCATTCTCTTGCAAAATGGAAGAGATATGCATTGAAGAATTATAATTTCCATTCCGGCGAAGGACTTTACACAGATATGAGTGCGATACGTCGTGATGAAGATACAGACAACATCCACTCTCTGTATGTTGACCAGTGGGACTGGGAAAAAGTAATTTCTAAGGAAGAACGTAACACAGAGACACTTCAGTATACTGTCCGCAAAGTCTACCGGGCTCTGAAAGATACAGAAGAATACATTTCCAGACGTTACAACTATATTGATCCTCTTCTTCCTGATGATATCTTTTTCATCACTACACAGGAGCTGGAAGACCTTTATCCGGATTTTACTACCAAAGAACGTGAAAAAGCGATTGCGAAGGAAAAAGGCGCAGTGTTTATCTCCAAGATTGGTGGCGTACTTGCTTCCGGCGAAAGACATGACGGTCGTGCTCCGGACTATGATGACTGGGAGCTGAACGGTGACATTATCGTTTACTATCCGGTTCTTGACATCGGTCTTGAACTCTCTTCTATGGGAATCCGTGTTGACGAAGACTCATTAAAGGCACAGCTCAAAGAAGCCGGATGTGAAGATCGTGCAGAACTTCCATTCCAGAAGGCACTGCTGAACGGCAAGCTTCCATATACAGTCGGCGGCGGTATTGGACAGTCCCGTATCTGTATGTATTACTTAAGAAAGGCTCATATCGGTGAAGTACAGTCTTCCCTCTGGCCTGAAAATGTAGTTGAAGCTGCTGCTGATGCCGGCATCCACCTTCTCTAAACACAAGACAGACCAGCCAATTATATGATAAAAAGCAGATTCGAATTCTACCGGAGCATCTCTCCTTTGAATTCGAATCTGCTTTTTCATTCTCCTCTTATTCTACAATCAGCAACTGTTCTTTCTCTTCCTCAGACACCCTGTTCCAAAAAACATTAAAATCATCAAATTCCGGCAAATAGATATCTGCCGTATTCCAGATCTGCGCCAGATTCTTGTCATTTGCCTTATCATAAACTGCTACTGTCTTAAATCCCGCATGCTTTGCCGTTCTCAAAGCCTGGTAAGTATCTTCAAACACCCAGGTCTGTTCCGGCTCCGTATCCAGCTGCAAAAGTGCTGCAAAATAAATATCCGGCTGATCCTTACCGCTTCCGATCTCAGATGCTGTAAAAACTCCTTGAAAATAAGGTAATACCTTCAATCTGCTCAGAGCTGCTTCTGCATTCTTCCGGTCACCGGTTGTTGCGATCACCATAGGAATCTTCCGCTCTCTGAATTCCTCCAGATACTGACGAACCCCTTCTTTCAATGGAACTCGTTTTGCATAATAGTCTTCCACTTCCTTATTCAGTCCCTGTACAACCTCTTCCACTGTCTTCTCCAGGTTATAATGTGAGATCAGATAATCTGCCGCCTCCTCCAGGCTCATCTCAAATAACGTCTCCCCCAGGTTCTTCTCGGCCTCAATTCCCAAATGATCCAGATACAATTCTCCAAGATTTTCCCAGACAGGCATGGAATTGAGAAGGACACCATCTACGTCAAATATTACACCTTTTATCATGTCATTCCTCTTTTCTGCTATGCACTACATTATAGTCTCCCTGGAAACACATGTCAACCGTTACTGTTCACACGATGTGTGACCAGCAACGCATCTCGCCATTTTAAATCGCCTTTGGCGATGGGGCGAGATGCATTCAAGCCAAAACACGCATCCTCCGTGTCAATCAGCGGAGTGATTGACACGGGAGTGAACAGTAACTGTCAACCATCAGAAAAAGACCTTCTGCCGGCAGATCAACCACTTGCAAAAGGTCTTTATAAAATGCTGTTATTTATTTTGTCTCAAGGATCTTATCAACACTTGCCAGTTTTACACTCAATACAAATACTTCAGCGGCAACTGCAAGTTCTTCCGGTGTTGGATAAGACGGTGCGATACGGATATTGCTGTCATGTGGATCTTTTCCATAAGGGAATGTTGCTCCCGCTCCTGTCATAACAACGCCAGCTTCTTTCGCCTTCGCAACAATCGCTTTCGCACATCCATCCAGCGCATCAAAGGAGATGAAATATCCTCCGCGTGGCGCGATCCATGATCCAATCTCAAGTCCGCCAAGTTCTCTTTCAAGAACTTCAAGAACAGTCTCAAACTTCGGACGCAGGATATCTGCATGTTTCTTCATATGTTCTACAATTCCGTGAATATCTCCGAAGAATCTTACATGACGCAGCTGATTTACCTTATCATGTCCGATTGTCTGCACACGCATTGTGCTTCTGATATCCTCCAGGTTCGCATCAGATGCTGCCATTGCTGCAATTCCTGATCCCGGAAAACTGATCTTAGATGTAGAAGAAAACTTGTAAACCATATCCGGGTTACCTGCCTTCTTACACTCCATCAGAATCTCAATCAGATAATCCTGTTTATCTTCATATAAATGATGTACGCAGTAAGCATTATCCCAGAAGATACGGAAATCTTCTGCTGCCGGCTTCAGGTTCGCAAAACGGAACACTGTCTCATCAGAATATGTGATTCCCTGCGGGTTAGAGTACTTCGGTACACACCAGATTCCTTTGATTGCCGGATCACTGCTTACAAGTTTCTCAACCATATCCATATCCGGTCCTGTTGATGTCATCGGTACATTGATCATCTCAATTCCGAAATGCTCTGTAATCGCGAAATGTCTGTCATATCCTGGAACCGGACATAAGAATTTTACCTTATCAAGCTTACACCATGGAGTACTTCCCATGATACCATGTGTCATTGCACGTGCTACCGTATCATACATCACATTCAGACTTGAGTTTCCGAAAATGATCACGTTATCTTTCGGAACTTCCATCATATCTGCAAGAAGCTGTTTTGCTTCATCAATTCCATCAAGTCCGCCATAGTTACGGCAGTCAACACCATCTTCACAAGTCAGATCAACACCACTTGTCAGTGTATCCATCATCCCCATTGACAGATTCAGCTGGTCTGCTGACGGTTTTCCTCTGGACATATCCAGTTTCAGACCTTTTGCCTTCACTTCTTCAAACTGCGCCTCCAGGCCACTCTTTAATTCCAATAACTCTTCTTTGCTCAAATCTTTATATGCAGTCATTGCAGGAATCCTCCACTTTCTTTATTTTTTCACTTTTGTTATTGTATATAATTTTTGACGTTTCGTCAATGGGTTCTTGCATTCTTTTTTATTTTTCTGTTTTTTTCAGCTTTATTTCCACATGTTTTGCATTTCAAAAATGTTTTTCATTCATTTTTCACTATATTCTGTGTTATCACTCTATCCCATCAGGTTTTATCTATGCATTATTGATTTTTCCTCCCCTCCTGTGATATCCTTAGAAAGTAGATTCCAGTCATCATTCCACTTGACTGTGAATAAAAACCTTATAATTCTATGGAGGTACTAAAATGAATTTTACATTTGCACACAATAACCTGAATGTATATGATCTTGAAAAATCACTGGATTTTTACCAGAAAGCTCTGAATTTAAAAGTAGAACGTGAAAAACTTGCCGATGACGAAAGTTTTAAGCTTGTATATCTCACAGACGGTGTGACTCCGCATCTTTTAGAGCTCACCTGGCTGCGTGATATGGATCGACCATATGAACTGGGAGATAATGAGATCCATCTTGCATTTGCTGTCGATGATTTCGATGCTGCTTACAAAAAACATAAAGAGATGGGATGTATCTGCTTCGAAAATCCATCTATGGGAATTTATTTTATTGAAGATCCTGACGGATACTGGCTGGAAATTGTACCAGGCAAATAAAAAAAGTTTAAAAAAAGGAATCAGCATCACTGATTCCTTTTTTGGTTCTAATATCTTACATAATATGTAACACGTACAGAACTTACCTTAACCGGTACTCCTGTCTGCTGTGCTTCGATCATCTGTCCGCCGCCAATGTAAATTGCTACATGTCCCGGTGTCCAACAGATATCTCCCGGCTGTGGATTATTTACGATTGTTCCATGCGCAAGAATATCTCCACTTGTTCTTGGAATTGGAATTCCAGCCTGTCTGTAGCAATACTGTACAAGTCCTGAACAATCCAGTCCAACTCCCGGTGTAGTTCCGCCCCATACATATGGAACTCCGATCTGTGAATACGCCGCATTTACAATAATGCTTCCCTTATCAGCACTATAACTTGGGCTTGATGAGGAAGAACTTGAGCTGCCTGAGCTTGAACTGCCGGAAGAACTACTGCTTGAGCTACCGGAGCTTGAACTGCTTGAGCTTGAGCTGCTTGAACTTCCTGAGTTTGAACTACTGGAAGAACTATTGTTTGAGTTATTTCTATTAGAAGTACTACTGCTTGAGTTGTTCTTCTTAGCTGCTTCCTCGGCAGCTTTCTTTGCTGCTGCTTCTGCTGCCTTTCTCTTAGCTTCTTCTTCCGCTGCTTTCTTTACAGCTTCATCAATCTTAACATCGAGATTTGCGATTTCACTACTCTTCTCTGTGATTGTTGTATTCAGTTCATCCTTCTGTGCATCATACTCCGTCTGTGTCTCCTGCAGATCAGCCATCTTTGTCTCAAGCGTTGTCTTAAGATCTTCTACTTTCTGAACTGTCGCAACATACTCTTCGAGCTTATCTCTGTCATAAGAATGTACCTGCTGGGAATATTCTGCCTGTGTCAGTACACTGGAAATATCTCCGGATGTCAGTACCTTCTCCACTGTAGCAGTGCCTGTTCCTTCTTCATACATGTACTTAATACGAAGCTTCATAGCTGCATACTGCTGTTCCTGTTCCTCCTGCGCTGTCTTCAGATCTTCCTCTGTCTGAGAGATTTCCTCACCTGTTTCGATCAGATCATTCTCAAGATCAGAGATCTTGGTCATAAGTGAATTCAGCTGTGTCTGAAGATTACTTACCTGATTCTGTGTCTCCTGCTTCTTCTGCTTCAGATCACTGACCTCGTCAGCAAGCACCGGTGTAACAGTCATTGTACATGCAAGCGTTACTGCAAGAATCATACTGCTTACTTTTTTTAACTTCATCTTTCCACCTATCCTTATTTTTATCTAGTCCCCCATGTGATGCATTATAATTTTTCGTATCACAATTCATTGTAAATAGTTACATTATAATTCCACATACTCATATGTTATAATACAACATCTATTGTGTTTTTTCAACATATTTCTCGTAACAAGAGGGTATTTTATTTACATTCTACGCTCAATATTATAGCGTATTTATGTAATATTTTCAATAGTTTCCCTTACTTTTTTCATTTTTTCGTAACATTTTTGTAACAAAAAATCTGGAAAGTTCTCTTTATTCTTAGATAAACTTTCCAGATTCCTGTTTCACTGTATGATCTTTTATTTTCTACTGAATATATAAGTTTGTATATCCCATCAGGCTTTCATCTACTTCTCTTGCCACTTCACGACCTTCACGGATAGCCCATACAACAAGAGACTGTCCTCTGTGCATATCCCCGGCTGTGAATACATCCTTCACATTTGTAGAATATTTTCCTGCCTCTGTCTTTACATTTGTACGTTCATTCACTTCTACACCAAATGCTTTTGTTACATAATCCTGACTTCCAAGGAATCCAGCTGCGATCAGAACAAGATCTGCATCTACGGTATACTCGCTTCCTTCTACCGGAACCATCATTTTCCGTCCGGTCTTCCCATCTGTCTTACTCTCAAGCTTGATAAGAACTGCCTTACAGAGATTTCCTTTCTTGTCTTTTACGAATTCTTTCACTGTCGTTGTGTAAACGCGAGGATCAGAACCAAACACAGCGATTGCTTCCTGCTGGCCATAATCTGTCTTGCAGACTCTTGGCCACTCCGGCCATGGGTTCAGCGGTGTCCTCTCGTCCGGTGCTTTCGGCATCATCTCCAGCTGGAGAACGCTCTTTGCTCCATGACGGATAGATGTTCCGACACAGTCATTTCCTGTATCTCCGCCTCCGATTACAATTACATTTTTTCCTTTTGCAGAAATGTAGCTTCCTGTTTTAAGCTTCATGTCATTTGCCCATAGTGCTTTCGTTGTTGATTTCAGGAAATCTACTGCAAAATAAATTCCCTGTGCATCTCTTCCCGGTGCTTTGATATCTCTTGGATTTGATGCTCCACATGCAAGGATCACGCGGTCATATTCTTTCAGGATATCTGCCGCCTTCACGTCTTTTCCGACATTACATCCAGTCTGGAAGATAATTCCCTCTTCTTCCATAATCGCAATCTTACGGTCGATAATCTGTTTCTCCAGCTTCATATTCGGAATTCCGTAGCGGAGCAACCCACCCGGTTTGTCCTCACGTTCAAAAACAGTTACCTGATGACCTCTTCTGTTCAGAAGATCTGCTGCCGCAAGTCCGGACGGACCGGAACCGATCACTGCGACTTTCTTTCCTGTACGCACTTTCGGTGGATTTGCCTTTGCATATCCCATCTCATATGCATTTTCAATAATTGCATATTCATTACTTTTTGATGCAACTGCTTCCTGATTCAGTCCACAGGTACATGCATTTTCACACAGTGCCGGACATACACGGGAAGTAAATTCCGGAAAATTGTTTGTCTTTTTCAGACGTAAATAAGCTTCCTTCCAATTTCCATTGTAGATCAAGTCATTCCACTCTGGCACAAGGTTGTGCAGTGGACATCCACTGGCCATTCCTGCAAGCGGCTTTCCAGACTGACAGAACGGAACTCCGCACGCCATACAGCGTGCGCCCTGAAGCTCCTGTTCTTCTTTGCTAAGAGGCGTATGGAACTCATTGAAATGTTTGATGCGTTCCAATGGGCTCTCTGCCGGTTTATCCTGTCTTTCATAATCCATAAATCCTGTCGGTTTTCCCATCTCTATGCCTCCTATCTTCCGTTCTTGATCATATTAAATGCTTCGATTTTTGCTTTTTCTCTACTAAGTCCTTTTTCTTCCATCTGGATGATCGTGGACATCATTCTCTCATAGTCTTCCGGAATGATCTTCTTGAATTTTGGCAGATATTCTTTGAAATTATCAAGAATCTTCTTACCTACCTCAGAGTTTGTATAAGCAACATGCTCCTGGATCATTCCTTTTAATTCCTGTACATCATACTTATCTGTGACACGTTCAATGTTGACCATTGCTTTATTTACTTTACGATACAGACTGTTATCGAGATCGATTACATAGGCAATACCGCCGCTCATTCCGGCTGCAAAGTTCTTTCCAACCTGTCCAAGTACAACAACACATCCACCTGTCATATATTCACATCCGTGATCTCCGACACCTTCTACAACTGCACGTGCACCAGAGTTTCTTACCGCAAAACGTTCTCCGGCAACACCTCCTACAAATGCTTTACCACTTGTAGCTCCGTAAAGAGCAACATTTCCGATGATAATGTTCTCATCTGATTTAAATTTCACACCTTTCGGCTGGCAAACAACCAGTTTTCCACCGGAAAGTCCTTTTCCAAAATAGTCATTACTGTCTCCTGTCAGTTCCAGTGTCAGTCCTCTTGGGATAAATGCTCCAAAGCTCTGACCGCCGGCACCTTTACACTGGATCACATAGCTGTCTTCTTCCAGTCCTTCCGGATATCTTCTTGTGATCTCAGATCCGAAAATTGTTCCGAAAGTACGGTCTGTATTTGTAACATCTACTTCAAGTCCTCTCTTTTCTCCTCTTTCAAGGGCTGGAAGAAGCTGTTTCAATAGTACTTTTTCATCCAATGTCTTGTTAAGTTCAAAATCATAGACTTTCTTTGGATTAAAGATAACACCTTTCTTCTCTTTCGCATATGGATTGTACAGAATCTGTGACAGATCCAGTGTTGCGGCACGCTCTGATGTCGGAACGTCTTTTACTTTCAGAAGATCTGTGCGCCCTACCAGTTCATCCACTGTGCGGACACCAAGTTTTGCCATATATTCTCTTAATTCTTCTGCAATAAAACGCATAAAGTTGACAACATATTCCGGTTTTCCGCTGAAACGTTTTCTAAGCTCCGGATTCTGAGTTGCAACACCAACCGGACAAGTATCCAGGTTGCAGACGCGCATCATAACACATCCCATTGTTACAAGCGGAGCTGTTGCAAATCCAAACTCTTCTGCTCCAAGGATTGCTGCAATCGCAACATCACGACCACTCATGAGCTTACCATCTGTCTCAATACGGACACGCTCACGCAGACCATTCTGAATCAATGTCTGATGAGTTTCTGCAAGTCCAAGCTCCCACGGAAGTCCTGCATTCTGAATCGAGCTTCTCGGTGCTGCTCCTGTTCCTCCGTCATATCCTGAGATCAGGATAACTCCGGCTCCTGCTTTTGCAACACCGGCAGCGACTGTTCCTACACCTGCTTCTGATACCAGTTTCACAGAAATTCTTGCATTTTTATTTGCATTTTTACAGTCATAGATCAGCTGTGCAAGATCCTCAATCGAATAGATATCATGATGTGGCGGTGGTGAGATTAGGCTCACACCAGGTGTTGAATGACGAGTCTTCGCGATCCATGGATATACCTTTCCACCCGGAAGATGTCCTCCTTCTCCTGGTTTTGCTCCCTGTGCCATCTTGATCTGGATTTCCTGTGCACTGACCAGGTATCTGGATGTAACTCCGAATCGGCCGGAAGCAACCTGCTTGATTGCAGAGCATCTGTTTGTGTCAAGACGTTCAATGTCCTCTCCACCTTCACCGGAGTTTGATTTACCATGAAGCATATTCATGGCGATCGCCATTGTCTCATGTGCTTCTTTTGAAATAGATCCATAGGACATCGCACCTGTCTTGAATCTCGTTACGATTGAATCTACGCTTTCTACTTCATCAAGCGGTACACTCTTCTTCGGGAAATTGAAATCAAGCTGACCTCTCAGATTGATCTTCTCGCCTTCCTCATCAACCATCTCTGTATACTGCTTGAACATTTCATAATCACCACGTCTTGTGGACTGCTGAAGCATATGGATTGTCTGTGGATTATAGAGATGTTCTTCTCCGCCACTTTTATATTTATGTTTTCCAACACTGTCCAGTGTCGTATCAACCTGCAGTCCAAGCGGATCAAATGCTTCTGTATGGAATGCTGTGTAATCTTCTGCAATTTCTTCAATACCGATACCACCAACACGACTGACTGTATCTGTAAAATAGCGGTTAATAAAATCTGTCTCGAGACCAATTGCCTCGAAGATCTTTGCTCCCTGATAGGACTGGATCGTTGAAATTCCCATCTTGGATGCAATCTTAATAATTCCATGAATTACTGCTGAGTTATAATCATCTACTGCTGCATAATAATCTTTGTGAAGCAGATTAGACTCAATCAGCTGACGGATTGACTCATGCGCAAGATATGGATTAATCGCACATGCTCCATATCCAAGCAGTGTTGCAAAATGATGAACCTCTCTAGGCTCTCCACTTTCCAGAATCATCGCGACTGAGGTTCTCTTCTTTGTACGTACCAGATGCTGTTGCAGTCCGGATACTGCCAGAAGTGACGGGATTGCGACGTGATATTCGTCTACCTCACGGTCTGTCAGAATTAAAATGTTAGCGCCCTCGCGGATCACACGGTCTACTTCAATAAACAGATACTCGATTGCCTTCTCAAGACTTGTGTTTTTATAATAAGTGATTGGGATCTCTGCAACCTTGAATCCATCCACTTTCATATTTTTAATTTTCAGAAGATCTGTATTGGTCAGAATCGGGTTATTGACTCTGAGCATCTTACAGTTCTCTTCCTTCTGCTCCAGAAGGTTACCGTCTGTTCCGACATAAATTGTTGTAGATGTTACAACTTCCTCACGGATTGCATCGATCGGTGGGTTTGTTACCTGTGCAAACAACTGTTTAAAATATCCGAACAGTGGCTGACGTTTCTGCGAAAGGACTGAAATCGGTGCATCCATTCCCATCGCTGCAGTTCCTTCGGCACCGTTCTTTGCCATTGTCAGAATAGAAGTTTTCACGTCTTCATAAGAATAGCCAAATGCTTTCTGAAGCTGTGTACACTCTTCGGCAGTATACTTTGGCACATCCTTATTCGGGATTTTCAAATCCTTCAGCTGAATCAAATTACTGTCCAGCCATTCTCCATATGGGAACTGATTTGCATATTTTTCTTTTAATTCCTCATCATCGATCACGCGTCCTGCAACAGTATCAACAAGAAGCATTTTGCCTGGATGAAGTCTTTCTTTCATCACGATCTTGGATGGATCAATATCCAGAACTCCAACCTCTGAAGAAAGAATCAGATTGTCATCATCTGTAATGTAATATCTGGAAGGGCGAAGTCCGTTACGGTCAAGTACGGCTCCCATAACATCTCCATCTGAGAACAAGATTGACGCCGGTCCATCCCATGGCTCCATCATTGTTGCATAATACTGATAGAAATCTTTCTTGTTCTGGGACATCTCTTTATTGTTGATCCATGGTTCCGGAATACAGATCATAACTGCAAGCGGAAGATCCATTCCACTCATCACCATGAATTCTAATGCGTTGTCAAGCATTGCGGAGTCAGAACCTGAAGTATTGATTGCTGGAAGTACTTTGTGAAGTTCGCCTTTCAGACATCCTGCCTCCATCGTTTCCTCACGGGCACGCATCTTATCTGCATTACCACGGATCGTATTGATCTCTCCGTTGTGGACCATAAAGCGGTTCGGATGCGCTCTCTGCCAGCTCGGTGCTGTGTTCGTACTGAATCTTGAATGTACCATTGCAATTGCAGAAATAAATTCTTCATCCTGCAGATCTTCAAAGAAAAGTCTCAGCTGTCCTACAAGGAACATTCCTTTGTAAACGATTGTTCTGCTGGAAAGTGAAACAACATAAGTGTCATCACTGCTCTGTTCGAAGATTCTTCTGACTACATACAGTCGACGGTCAAAGTCGATTCCTTTCTCGTATTTTGCAGGGCGTTCAATAAATGCCTGCATAATACATGGCATGCAATCTACCGCTGTCTTTCCAAGAATGTCCGGATGAATCGGAACTTCTCTCCAGCCTAAAAGCTTCAATCCTTCTTTTTTTACGATAACTTCGAAAATCTTTTTCGCCTGATTACGTTTTAATTCATCCTGTGGAAGAAAGAACATACCTACACCGTAATCTCTTTCATCTTTCAGCTTGATTCCAAGTGGCTGACAGACTTTCTTGAAAAATCCATGAGGGATCTGTGTCAGAATACCAACGCCATCTCCTGTCTTTCCTTCTGCATCTTTTCCGGCTCTGTGCTCAAGTTGTTCTACAATACTCAAGGCTCCTGCCACTGTACTATGTGTCTTTTTGCCTTTGATATTGACAATTGCACCAATACCACAGTTATCATGTTCAAAACTTTCGCGGTAAAGACCACGATTCTGACTTTCCATTTCTTTCCTCATAGTCGCTATCCTTTCTTCCTGTAATCTAAAGTTTACTTTAAAATCTTCTTTGTCCGGCGCATTCAATCATTTCTTTCTCACGTCGTGTAAAACTTTTTCTAGAATATACACCCTTTTACCCAGGCTGTAAATAGGTAAAATGCTTTAAATTGTCTGATTATTTGATTTTTCATTGTTTTTCTTTGAATAGTCAGATTTTTCTTGTTTTCTTATAAAAATAATATTAATTATCAAGATTCCTGTTTTTCTTTGATTTTATTTAACAAAATAGTAAATTAAAAAGAAAAAGCGCGACAAGGTTTCGCACCTCATCGCGCACAATTTAAGATTGTATTTTTATTAATACAATTTTTTTTTTGGTATTTCTTCACATTTCTTCTGTTTTCTGAGTACTCACCGGATCACCGCTTCTCTGAATCCACACAAAACAAGCTGCACAGATAAATGTACTGATGATCACTGCCACTGCCATTTTAAACGGTTCTCTGGCAAGCCATTTAAATACTCCGATATCTGTAAAGATCAAAGAGCCCAGATTCAAAACAACGTGAAGCATAATCGGAGCTTTCATTGAACCAAATTTCTCATAAATATAGCACAGAAGAATTCCTAGGAGGAAAGTGTAAATCATCTGTACCGTGTTGGTATGTGTGACTGAGAAAAACAGTGCTGACCAGATTGCCGCATAATAAAATCCTCTGGTCTCCCGGTACCTCTGATAGAGCACTCCGCGGAACATAAATTCCTCTGCAATCGGAATTACAAATCCAAATACAATAATCTGGACCACAAAATCTGCTGAATACATATTCTGTGCGGTCTGGATATACTCCGGATCAACCAAAACGGCCTGTGCCATAGCGGACAGACATGTAGCACCAATACTTCCGATCACTCCCATCACAAAAAGTGACCAGTAATTCTTCAGTGGCTTTTGAACCCCCATCCGCTGTATCCCTGCAATCTGCTCTTTCTTTCGATCGATAACAAACAATGTAACTGTCAGAAACAACGTTGCTGCTGTAGCAATCCCTGCAATCGCAATCTGACCTCCTATGATTTTATCAAACGCAGGACTTAACACTTCATAGTACTTATTCATCATTTCCTGATAATTAAGAACTTCTCCACTTTGTGTCATCCTGGAAGATGCTTCCCCCATAAAAGGAAGAATGATTATAAACTCAATCACAAATTCCATCACCAGCTGGATTCCCCAGAATCCAAGTAAAGGACCGGCAGCTCTCCAGAAGGAGCGTCTCGGATCATTTTTCATAAGACAATTCCTCCGCTATCTTCTGAATCCACTCTCTGATCTTTCCGGCTTCACCTTTTACAGTTCCCTGAACCATCTCCGGCTTTCCGCCTCCCCGTCCTTCGAATGCAGCATTTAACATTTTGGAAAATGCACGAAGATCCTGGGTTCTGCTTCCGATCACATAACGGTATCCCGCTGCATCATTTCCATAAAACACAGCACAAAGAATTCTTTCTTTTCCAAGCACTTCATTCACATACTGACGCATGGCATCCGCACTGATATCCTCCGAAAACATACAGACCGTTTTTTCTTCTTCTGGAACAGACTGCGCCCAGACGTGTACAAGCTGGCGTTCTTTCTCCACCAGTGTCCGTTTCAAAGAATCCAGCTCTTCTTTCAAGTGTCCCACTGCCTCTGCTGTATCATATTCTTTCGCACAGAGCAACGCTGAAATTTTCCTGTTCTGTTCCTGCTTCTTCTCATAATCTGTAAGTGCACGGCTTCCACAGAGCATTGTCACACGAACGCCGCCTTTGTATCGCTGCATATTAACAAGCTTGATCATACCGATCTCTCCTGTGCGTTCAACATGCGGCGCACAGCACGCACAGATATCATATCCCGGAACCGATACGATACGAACCTGTCCCTCAATCTCAATCTTACTGCGGTAATCCAGTTCTTCCAGCTCTTCTTTGGATGGATAGGACACTTCTATTGTCAGATTCTTCCACACTGCACGATTTGCTTCAAGTTCAATCTCCTGCAGTGCTTCTTTTGATATCTCTCCATCGAAATCCATCGTACAATCTTCTGTTCCAAGATGAAATCCGACATTGTTAAAACCGTATCTTGCATGCACGATTCCGGAAACAATATGCTCTCCGGTGTGCTGCTGCATCTTCATAAATCTGGTCTCCCAGTCGATCTCGCCTTCAACAATCTCTCCTGCTTCAAACGGCTGATCTGTAATATGCAGAATTCTTCCATTCTTTTCCCGAACATCAGATACCTTCGCAGCCTTCAGTTTTCCTGTATCTGCATACTGTCCGCCGCCTTCCGGAAAGAATGCTGTACGGTCAAGTTCTACCGCATAGCATCCTTCCTTTTTCTCATACGGCTCACATCCCAGAACCATTGCAGTAAATTTTGAAAGATGGCTGTCATTGTAAAACAGTTTTTCTGTTCTTGTACCATCCATCAATCCATTTTCTGTCATAATTCGTATTACATCCTTTCCGGAGCTGTAAATCCAAGAAGGTCAATGCAGGTCTCAAGTACTTTTTTCGCAAGTGTAAGAAGTGCAAGATAACCTTTCTTCTTCTCTTCGTCTTCTTCTGCAAGAATCTTTGTCTCATGATAGAACTTATTAAAGTCGTTCGCAAGATCATAGATATATGCACACAACTTATGAGGAGCTGTCTCTTTATATACATTATCGATCACTTCATTGAATTTCACTACCTGAAGCATCAGAGACTTCTCTGCATCATTCTCAGCCGGTCTGATCGTTCCGTCAAGGACTCCGCCATTCTCAGCATATTTCTTGAGGATAGACTTAATTCTAACGATTGTATAAAGAATATACGGTCCTGTATTTCCCTCAAAGGAAGTAAATCTGTCAACATCAAAGATATAATCCTTAGAAGCCTGGTTAGAAAGATCTCCGTACTTGATCGCTGCAAGTCCAACTTCTTCTGCTGTACGTCTTGCATCTTCTTCCTCTACTGTACGGTTGTCCATGATCTTCTTATACATCTCATCATCAATCTCACGGATCAGATTCTCAAGACGCATAACACCGCCTTCTCTTGTCTTAAACGGCTTACCATCTTTTCCGTTCATTGTACCAAATCCAAGGAATGTAAGTTCTGTCTCCGGTTTTACAATTCCTGTCTTCTTCGCACAACGGAATACCTGCACAAAATGCAGTTCCTGACGCTTATCAACAACATAGATCACCTGATCTGGATCATACAGTTTCTCACGTTCTACCAGTGTAGCAAGATCTGTTGTATCATACAGCGCAGCTCCGTCAGATTTCAGAATCATACACGGAGGAATCTCTTTTTTATCTGTCTCTTCTGCAACATCTACTACAAGCGCACCCTCATCATAATGTGCGAATCCTTTCTCCTTGAGCATCTCAACCATATCCGGAATATATGCCTGGGCATCTGCTTCACCTTTCCAGAGATCAAAATCTACACTCAGTCGCTCGTAGTTCTTCTTCAGGTCAGTTACAGACACATTCATGATATGTTTCCAGATTGCACGATATCCTTTATATCCATTCTGTAACAGATAAGTTGCATGAAGTGCTTCTTCTCTATAATCGTCGTGCTCTTTTGCATAAGCACTTGCTGTAGGATAAATCTCTTCCAGTTCACTGATCGTAAATGGTGCTTCTTCCGGATATTCTCCTTCAAAACTCTCATCAAAATACGGAAGTTCCGGTTTACGTTTTTTCAGCTCTGTGATGATCAGGCCCATCTGATATCCCCAGTCTCCCAAATGGATATCTCCTGTTACATCATTTCCTTTAAAACGGATAATACGTTTAATGCTCTCTCCGATAATCGCAGAACGAAGATGTCCGACATGCAACGGTTTTGCCACGTTCGGTCCGCCGTAATCAATAATAACTTTTTTCGGATTCTTTTCTTTTTCAACACCAAGATTCTCATCTGCTGCCATCTCATTCAAATACTCTGCAACAACTTCCGGTGCCAGCTTCAGGTTGATAAATCCCGGATTCACCGCTTCTGCTGATGCAAAATACTTGCTATCTGCAAGTTCTTCCACAACTGCATTCGCAATCATGATTGGAGCCTTCTTATATTTCTTCGCACCTGCCATTGCACCATTACACTGATATTCACAGAGATCCGGGCGGTTGGAAAGCGTAACTCTTGCAAGCTCTTCATCATATCCTGCTGCTTTGAACGCTTCTTTCATTTCTATTGTGATCATTTCCAGTAATGTCTTCAAAGTTTCACACTCCTCTTTACTTTTCGTTTGTCTTTTCTGCCTGACGGCAATTTTATTAAAACAAGTCTGCCTCCCAACTTTTCTGGAGACAAACAGCCACTATTTATTCTATCATGTATCCAACAGAACAGCAAGCGTTACTGTGAACAGTAACGGCAACGATTCAAATTGATCCGGACTGCCCCCGAAACCAATTGACATAAAAATAACCAATACTTATAATGTAACCACAGCTTTACACATACAGTTTCTACATCCTGTATGATATAACATCAGACAGAAAGGATATCCAACAATGTTAAAATTAGGTTCACACGTTGGCATGAGTGGAAAAGAAATGCTTCTTGGTTCTGCGAAAGAAGCCGTTTCTTACGGTGCCAATACATTTATGTTTTATACCGGAGCCCCACAGAATACCCGCCGAAAAGAAATCAGTGAATTGAATATCGAACCAGCATGGGAATATATGAAAGAACACGGAATTGATGAAATTGTCGTTCATGCACCTTATATCATCAACCTCGGTAATTCAGTAAAACCAGAAACGTTCTCTCTTGCCGTAGAATTTCTGGCAAAAGAAATCGACCGCACGATTGCCTGCAGAAGCCACACTCTGATCCTTCATCCAGGTGCTCATGTAGGTGCCGGTGTCGAAATCGGAACTGCACAGATCATCAAAGGACTCAATGAAGTTCTCACTGCTGAGACTGACTGCTGTATTGCCCTTGAAACAATGGCCGGAAAGGGATCAGAAATCGGACGGAATTTTGAAGAACTTGCCCGGATTTATGATGGAGTTGTCCAGAATGATAAATTGAGAGTCTGCTTTGACACTTGTCATACAAGCGACAGCGGATATGATATCATCCATCATTTTGATGATGTTATGGAGTCTTTTGACCGTCTGCTTGGAAAAGATCAGATTGCAGTCTTCCACATCAATGACAGTAAAAATATTCCAGGAGCCGCGAAAGACCGGCATGAAAATATTGGCTTTGGAGAAATCGGTTTTGATGCAATTTCTACAATTGTCCATCACCCGGATTTCGAATCTGTACCGAAGATCCTTGAGACTCCTTATATTCCTTCTGTAACAAAAGCAAAGAAATCTTATGCCCCTTATAAGTATGAGATTGAAATGCTAAGAAACAACCGGTTTGATCCTGAAATGAAAGACCACATCCTTGCAGATTGTGAATAAAAAACTATATGAAAAAATCCTGTTATTATCAGCCATCTGAATGCACTGAAATAACAGGACTTTTTTATCCTATAGCGTCTGAGCGGAGTCGAACCGCCGCACATGCCTCCGGAGGGCATCGCTCTATCCACTGAGCTACAGACGCATCTCGGTTGTTAGTGAGAAAATCTAATTTCGTACAGCTAACAACCTTTTTTATCCTAGCACAATTCTGTATAAATGTAAAGTGGCAAATAAGTTACTGTTCACTCCCGTGTCAATCACTCCGCTGATTGACACGGAGGATGCGTGTTTTGATTTGAATGCATCTCGCCCCATCGCCAAAGGCGATTTAAAATAGCGAGATGCGTTGCTGGTCGCACATCGTGTGAACAGTAACGCAAATAAACCTCTAACTTTCTGCGGTTAATCTTTTTTCACTGCAAGCAGAAGAATTAATATCCCTGCCCCAAGACAAAGTATTGCCCATGCACCTGCCTGTTGTGAATCTCCGGTCTTTGCAGCCTCTTCCCTTATCGTTTGTTTTG
>ENA-OQHF01000104-OQHF01000104.1-human-gut-metagenome-genome-assembly--contig:-NODE-104-length-51166-cov-7.461843_pt1 | contig 51166 bp, 58 predicted proteins | sample MGYA00242559_ERZ504709 | MGnify/ENA primary metagenome ERZ504709 (study PRJEB26092, sample SAMD00036203) | human gut metagenome | host: Homo sapiens | study: EMG produced TPA metagenomics assembly of... | reverse complement strand
CTGACAGCCTGCCCAGGGCATCATACCCATAACGGTACTGTCCGCTCTCACGCTCCAGCCCTCTTCTTTCCTTGGTGATTCCGGTCTTATTTCCCAAAAGGTCATACAGATAGGTGTAGCGGTCAAGGATGCCCTCCTGGTCTTGATGCAACAGTTCTGTCAGCTGGTCCTTTCTGTCATAACGGTAGGTAGTCTTTGTTCCATTCGGGAACTGCTTTTCACACAGTCTTCCCACCGTATCATACCCATAGGTAATGATGCTGTCCCCTTCCTTCAGTTCCGAAAGACGGAACTGCTCATCATAGCCATAGAATACTGTCTTTCCATCCGGGTATGTAATGCTTCTTCTCTCTCCTGCTTTTCCATAGGTATAGGATACTTCCCTTCCGTCCGGGTACTGCACCTTTTCTGCCCTGCCCAGTGCATCCGGGGTGATCCTTGTGTTTCCCAGCCAGTCCTGTATCTCAATCAGCTGCCGGAGCGGATTATAGGACAGCTTCACTTCCTTTCCATCTGCATACTGGATACCGGATAAGTCTCCCTGTTTTGTATAAGCATACTTGGTCAGATACCCTTCCTTATCCAGTTTTCCAAGAAGCTGTCCTTTTTTATCATAGGTGTAGGTTTCCTTCTGTCCCAGTGCATCGACAGTTTCTGTGACCTGTCCCCGCAGGTCTCTGGTATAACGGGTGATCTGGCACAACCGTTTCTTTCCATTCTGTTTCTCTGCTTCCAGAAGGTCTGCATCCATACCGGATCCTTCTGTATCTTCCTTCAGGCTTTCCTCTGCACCATACTGGCGGATCTCGATGAGCCGGTCACAGACATCGTATTGATATTCCGTTTCATTTCCAAGGGCATCCGTCACCTTCGCAAGCTGCCCGCTTAAGGTATAAGCATACCGGGTGATGTTCCCTTCCCCGTCGGTCATGGAAGTCACGTTTCCAAGGGCATCATAAGTATAAGATTTCTTTTCCCCTTCACTTCCCATGATCTCTACGATACGGTCCATGCTGTCATATCCATAGGTCAGCACAAACCCGGTGGCAAGGGTATGGGTTTCCAGGTTTCCGTTAGCATCATAGGTAAAGGCTTCCTCTGTCCTATCTGCGTATCGGATTTTTTCCAATAATCCGCCTTTTTGATACTGGTAACAGGTAGTCCGCCCTGCCTCATCGGTAATGCTTTCCACATCTCCCAGTGGCGTATACGCATAACTGCGGCTTTCCCCCAACTGATTGGTTTCCTTTATCAGATTTCCGTTTCCGTCGTATTCCATAGATACCCTATTTCCAAGGGCATCCTCCGCCTCGATGAGATTTCCTTCCCCGTCATACCGATAGGCATAGTGGTGGCCTTCTTCCCCGTTGACTTCCACCACTCTTCCAAGGGCATCATAAACAAACGTGGTCTTTGCCCCGTTTTCATCTTCCTCCCCAATCCGGTTTCCATTGGCATCATAGGTATAGCGTACCACAGCGCCGTCTGCATACTTGATCCGGGATAGCAGGTTCTCTTCGTTATAAAGATAGGTCGTCCTTGCCCCATCCGGTGTTGTCACTCTGGCAAGGTTCCACATGCTGTCATAGGTCAGGAGGGTTTCCCTTCCCTCTTTATCAATGACCTTGCTTGGACGGTTTAAGACATTATATTCCCTTCGGATGCTTTCCCCGTCAAAGTCCGTTACCTTTGTTACTTTTCCGCTTTTTTATCCGAATAAGTACTGCTTCTTCTTTATCCTAATCTTCCACATTATTTATCAATCACATTACAGATATTTTTTCATCCTTTAATCTCATTAGCAAAACTTCTACATTTTCATTATATCTGTCTATTTTTATTGGTTTTTCTCCTTTTACATAAATAATTATGTACTCCTTTTCTATTATACTTTTGTGTTGCTCAACCTTTGTAATCTCTTTAAATTCAACTGTCCGCATTTTCTTTAGAAAATCTTTCTTATAAAGTTTGTCTTGTACTTCCAGTTGATCATACCAATAGACACCGCTGTAATAAAGCAACAGTAAATCTATCACTCCCAGCAACAGATACATCCAAATTTTCCCATCTCTAGTCAAAAATAATACAATTGTAAAAAAAGTATAAATGCAGAAACCTATGATAGGCAATATTTTCCGGATAATCATTGGCTCTACGATGCAGTGCTCTTTCGTAGATGGAATCAATTCTTCTTCATCTATCCCCCTTTTTTTCAAAATAATTAGTAAATCATAAACATCTCCTTCTGCATCCATTTCATACTGGAATATCTTTTTCTCCCCCTGATAAAAGCGATATTGATTTCTTCTCTTTCCTACGCATCTTGTAATATCTTCAATTCTATATTTCCTTGTAATTCCTAATGCAGAACGGTAGATAATCTCTTGTGTGTCATATTCTATCTTCCATATGTATCCATATAATGTCAGAACAATTCCTAATACTGTAAATCCTATAGATACCAACAAACAAATCAACATAAAATAACAATTTTCTATCTGTTGAACAAATTCCCATTTGAAGATCTGACTTAAAATAAAAGCAATAGTTGTACAACCAAAAAATATTCCGCATGGTAATCCTACTTTCAAGATGCTGGGTGCTGTAATTATATATTTTTTTGTCTGCTTTCTGGATTTCTGCTTTTTTGTTACCTCAACGTCTTTCTGTTCCTTATATTTTTTCATAGCGTATTCAGCTATTCTTATGGATAAAAGAATGCTGATTACTGGTACAAGTTCTTTAATATTCATAGCTGGTCTCCTATCCCATTACTCCACAAATTTCTAACGTTTCTTCACCATCTTTATCGACCTTAATATTGTTGCTTAATATCGACATTATCCAATCATCACTGTTTTCTATTGGCAAAAAATCTTTTAACATATCTTTAATATATCCTTTTATATTTGCATGCCCTTTAATTACATATATGTCAGTTTCATACTCCAGCTGATTAGCAAGTAGTTCTTTACTATTTCCAACTATTGATGATTGAGCGTATTTTTTTAATAATTCTTTGTGTTTTAAGGCATACGAACTATCAACTCTTCGTCTGAGTCCGCTTGGAGTCTTCCCACTTGCTTTTATTTCATCTAATACTTTTTTTCTCGCATCTCTTGTCTTTGCATTTGCAGATATTTCCTGAGCAGTCGGTGTTTTTCCTGCCTTAGCATTTCGTATACTGGTAAATTTATATGCAATCCCACCAACAACACCACTAACCATCGCATCTTCTGCCACCTGTCCTATATCTATTTCCCCACTTTCTCCATACTGCTTCAACACACTGTTAATTCCTCCTCCAACTCCAGCCGATAATCCTACAGCTACTGATCCTACACCCGGAATCGCACTTACTCCTGCAACAATTCCGCCTTCAATAGCACTTCCAAAAAAAGAACCAACATTAAATTTTTTCTGTTTTCCTCTCGCAATATTTATCCCTTGCGATATTAAATTTATTCCTGCTCCTACACCTGCTCCAATAGCTGCTGTAGCCGTACTCTTTCCAGACTTCTCTATGCTTTTCGCTCACCATCTGGTTGAGGATATTGTACTGGTACGAAGTCCTTTCGCCATTTTCTTCTTTCCATGTACGGTTTCCAAAGGCATCATATCCATACGCTGTCTGTATCTGTCCGTCCTTTTGGATTTCTGACAGTCTGCCCAATGCATCATACCCATAGCTGATGATCCGGCCTCCCTCTTTTAGTTCGGAAAGTCGTATCTGCTCATCATAGCCATAGTGCACGGTTTTTCCATCTGTATACAATTACATTCCTTCAGGATATATGATATTTTTCCCTTCTTTTTCCATTCGTTTCATAAAGTTAGAAAAATGCTCACACATTCCATCTACAAAAAAGGCTTTTTTCTTTCCCCCTTCCACATATATTTTCATTCCTCCTCTAGTCACTTTCCCATAACTAATATCAGAAAATTTCCAATGACGTTTAAAAATAAATGCTTTCACCACAGTAATATCATCACCATCTACAATGATATCCCATACCCCTTTTATAGGAGCTACCATGAGTAAAAAACCCGGAATTATTACAACTAATATAAAAATCACCATAATTGGTAATGGGATGTCCTGATTTTCTACTTGAGCAAAAAGCCAAGGCACCAATGACTATTATCATTACTATAGTTCCCAATCCTGCAAAATCTAGTGGAGCTCGTACGACAAATTTTTTCAATGCTCCTGTTTTTTTCCTACTTTTTTTGCTAATAAGTCCATTATTCCCGTTACAATAAATGCTACAATAAGAATTCTTAAAAAAAGCATACTCTTTCCTCCTACTATTCTAGGCATAATACAGCTTCTAGTTCCTCGTTTGTAATAGTTTTTAGCATTTTATCTAAAATTTGGTTGGTATAATTTTTTATTTCATTTGTTTCCGTTACCCATTCCTCCCCTTGATTATAAATATCATTTAATATACGTTTAAGTTCCTCTTTTATATTTATTCCTGGCATATAACTTGATTGTAAATCTGTAACTTTATCAATTACTTGCTGTGATTTTGTTCCAATACCGGTTTCCTGCATTTGCCTTCTCGCTTCACGCTGCATCCTTTTTGGATTTCTCTTTATATCCTTTACAACAGCATCAACAGCCGGACTGAATTTCAAACTGGCATAATGTTTTTGGATATATTCCTGCACCTCATAATCTTTTGGTTCTGCACCAAATGTTACTTTTGCTACAGACAACTTACCGTCCTCGATACGCTCAAATACGCCTATCCAGAATGGTTCTTCAAAATACACCGTCAGTTTTCCATTTACTTTGTCCATAAGAATCCCTCCCAAAATAATTGTTGAACAAAGAATGGACAACCCGGAGGGGCAGGTTACTTACCCTATTTACATAGGACGGCTGGGCTACCTACCAGCTCTAGTACATTGCTGAATGTACATTGCGTTTTTATCTTTGTATTTATAATCAAGCCATATGGCGCGATTAACTTAGAATGTCAAACAACGATTTATCCAATTAAGACAACTGAAATTTTATTCTTTGTCGTTCAAAAGATTATTTACTCTTTCAACTGGAAATCTGTCTTCAATGTCAATTATTTCAAACAAATTTAGGGGTAATTCCTTCTCTCCAATCAGAGTAAGATATTCATTAACAGCTCTGCGGTCAATCATAATTTTCCCATGACCGGCCCAATGACGATTGCTCTCTCTCTTTTTCAAGCCAGAAATCCAATATTCATCGCCGTTTTCAATATCTACATAGTTAGAATAACCACCATTATATTTTTGAAAAGCATGGTCATTAAAGTAAATGGTTTTCTTGGTTTTTGAAGTTTTCACATATCCAATCTATGCTGGACCATCATCAGAATATCCTGTTTTTAGTTCAATATACATTAAATCTTTAATCATTTATATCACTCCTAAATCACGATTTATCATCCCACTTTATTTCTTCTATTCGACTGTCCATTTCTTGTTTCTCTGTCATTTTTTCCTGTTCATCAACGATATCGTAGCCCATATCAAGCATATCTAAAACTTTCGAATCTCTGACAGTTCCATCCATTGGAACTGCCAGCCAGTGTTTCTGATTCATGTACTTTGCCGGAGCAAGGTGATACATTTCGATATAATTGCTTATCATATCTGACTCTGCCTGAACTTCCATGATTGACATTACAGATTCGTCTGATTGATAAAAAATAGCATAGGGAATGTTATTTCTCTGGTTTTTAAAGATTGTGATCTGCTTTCCATTTTGTGTGATTCTCTCCGGGGTGGCTGGATATTGCTTTTTGATGTATTCAAATAATTCTTGTTGATTCATGAGAGGATTCCTTCTTTTTCACTAGTTCTTCTCTTTATTTTGTCGCAATTTTCCCCAGATTACAAGTATAATTTTTTATCTCTCCAATTCCATCAATTTATCACCCCATATCCCATGATGGAGGCATAATCCATCGCATAGTTTCTCTGCCGTACCTGATCACTGGAGTTTCCTTCCACTGTGTAGACTCTTCCACCTTCGCATTTCTCTACAATTCCCACATGGTCCGAGTTTCCATCATGATCCCAGTCGAAAAAGATGATCATTCCGGCTGTCGGGGTTGTTCCACCACTCTGCCACTTATTCTTTCCCTGAAACCAGGACACTCCGTCACTGCACAATGAGAACTTGGGAACATTCCCACTTGCTATCAGACCGCTTTTGTCCGCACACCAGCTCACAAAACAAGCACACCATTCTACCCGGCTGTCAAATCCATACCAGCTCCAGAACTTCTGACCGCCACTGTTTCCAAATTGCCCCATTGCAACCGATACGATCTGCTGATTTCCAAACAAACCAGCAAACAGGCTGCCACCGGAATAATACCGCATCACATGGGGAACGTATTGGGGATCTCCGTAACTGCTCCATCCATGCGAAGCTGCCTGTTGCTGTGAAAACTGCAGGGCATTGGCTTCTGTATAACCGCCTCTTTGCAATGCCCATCCTATGTATCCATTTCCATAGTTAGATCCCTGCCATGCAAGTTTCAGCTTGTCCAGATCCTGTGGGGTGCTGCATCCTGCCTGACTGATGCAGTCTGCGAATGTCTTGACTCCTACTTCGATGGAATAATCCGGCTCTGTAATGGAGCCGGGACTGTGTGGAAATCTGGTATTGTATGGACTCTCCGAACACTGCATCGGGTCTGTCCCCCTTCCCCCGGATTCCTGCATCATGATAGCCTGAAGCGCAGATACATATTCCGGGATACCGTACTGGGAGGCATAGCGCTGGATGACGGAAGTATACGCAAGCACTTCCTCACTTAAGGATTCGGAACTTTCCGAACCACTGCTAAACGCTGCCCCGGCAATGATTCCGGCAATCAGGATAAACACTACAAAAAATGCCATCCCTCCTGCGGCAAACCATTTTCCCATTTTCCCCAGGGCGGCTGTTGCTTTTTGTATGGCTGCTGTAATCCCCTGCATAGAAAACTTTGCCCCTCTTCCGGTCGTCTGAAGGACTGCTTCTCCGCTTTCTGCTGATGCTACTGCGGATTTTCTTGCCATCTGGACTGCTCTTGCTTTCTGCATCGCCTGCGCACCTTTTTCTACCTGCCATTTCTGCATGGATGCCTGTGTCTTTATTTTCTCCTGAGACAGACCGGATACTTTTACCACTCTCGGTGCTGCTTTCACCTGCTGTTTACCATTCTCCTTGGCAAGTGCCGCCTGCTCCGGTTTCAGCTTGATTAATTTTTTTCCGCTTTCTGCCCCCTGCTCCATTGCTTCTTCGGCGGCTTTCGCTTCTTCCTGTCTGCTTTTTCTTTCCTTTATCTTCCTGTAGGTCACTCCGGCAAGTTTTTTCCCACCTCGATATGTGGTTTTCCCTATGGTTTTTCCTGCCACACTCGCTGCCCTGTACTGTATGGATTCTATTTTTTCAGTGCCATACTGTGTTGGAGATTCTGACTGCCCACTGCTTTTCTCATGTAGTTCCCTTGGCTTTTCTTTTGCCTCCAGTACCGTCTGGCGAACCAGCTCTTTCGGAAGCCGGGCAGCCGGATTTCGAATCTTCGGATTCTTATCCCTTACCCGTTCCTTGATATCTCTCATCCGGTCACCCTCTTTCCGTATCTCTTATCTCATCGGGCAACATCCCGATGTTTCTTTTTTTCCTGCTGTTTCTGCAACTGCTCCAACTGTCTGATTGCTTCATTTACCAGTGGATGCTCGTTGTAATATGGCACAAGTTCCAAATCACCCCTGTCTTTAGATGACAACGGCAATCGATATTCCATATCCGAATAAATAGAGTCCGGATCATGGATAGAAAATTCAATAGCCGGACACATATTGGCAGATGTTCTACAATACTTCTGGTACTTTTTATATGCCTCTTCCAGCGTTCTGCATTTTGTATATTCTCCTAAATCATGGAACTCACCGCACTCTGCAGCATAAAAAGTTATCGTTACTTCTTCTTTTTTCTTCATTATGATTCTCCCGGTTTTGTTGTCATTAGTTTATAAAGGTCTGTATTCTTTGGGAACGTATTCTCAAATGGTACGATATTTCCAGAGCAACGGATCAGGCCACTACCAACCGATACATTTGTAATATAGGACAGTTGGTTTTCGGAAATATTCAAAAGAGCTGCCAGTTCTTCCCTGTCTGTACTTGCCTGATTCAAAAGAATCAAAAACTCACTGTTTGCCAACATCAGTCTTGCAGTGTCCGATTTCAGAAGTTCCTCAACATTTTGGGTTAAACCTGTCACGAATCCATTGTATTTTCTGATTCTCTTGTACAGTCGGTAGAAGAAATTTGCACTGTATTCATAGCGGAATAACAGATAGAACTCATCGGCAAATATCCATGTCGTTTTTCCTTCTTTCCAGTTCTGAATTACCCTGTTGAAAATACTGTCTAAGGTAACCAGCATTCCCAGTGGCATAAGCTGTTCCCCCAGTTCCCGGATATCATAATCCATGATCCTGTTCTTCTTATTCACATTGGTCGGCTGTGCAAAGGTGTTCAGGCTTCCATTGATAAAAAGTTCGGATGATAATGCCAGTCCTCTTGCCTCTTCTTCCGGCTGTAACATCAGCTGTCGGTACATATCTTTCAATGTCGGAACTTCTCCGGTATAACCACTTCGGATATAATCCCGGTACACATCTGCAGCACAGCGGTCCAGAATCGACTTTTCTTTTGCCGACAGATTTCCTGCTCCAACCAACTGCTCGAACACAGACAGGATAAACTCCGATTTTTCAATCAGTGGATTCTTTTCATTGCCGTAAGCTGCGTCCATATCCATTGCATTCAGGTGATTGTCTGATGTCGCAGATACTTTTACAACCTGTCCGCCCAGAGCCTCTACTAATTTTGTAAATTCGGACTCCGGATCAAGAATCAGGATATCGTCATCGGTACTCAATGCCAGATGCACAATCTCTTCTTTTGCCGAAAAGCTCTTTCCTGATCCACTGACGCCCAACCGGAAACTGTTTCCATTCATCAGTTTCTTCCGGTCGGCTACCAGAAGGTTCTTGCTGACTGCATTCTGCCCATAATAGATACCGCCCGGCTGCAGGATTTCCTGTGTATGGAACGGAATTAAAACAGCCGTAGATTCTGTTGTCAGTGTACGCAGCGCATTGATCTTTCGCAGTCCGTAAGGAAGCACTGTATTGAGTCCGTCCACTTGCTGCCACTTTAATGTTGCCATCTGGCACAGATGCTTTCTTGCGATTGACAGAATCAGTTCCGTATCGGAATCCAGTTGCTTTTTGCTGTCTGCCAGATGTACCATTGTCAAAATCCCGAACATCATACGCTGGTCTCTGGTTGTCAGATCATCGAGCATTTCCTTGGTTTCTTTTCTCTGAAGTTCCATATCGTATGGTACGATTGCCGAGAAGTTATTATTAGCGTTCTGCCTTCTCTGCCAGTTGGTCACATTTGTTTCCACCCCAAGCAGACGGTTCTGGATTTCCCTTACCGCCTCATCCGTAGGGACTGGCAGGATGTCGATGGACAACATCAGATTCCGGCTGAAGTCACACAACTCCGAGATCATGTCATCTTTCACATAACTGGCATAGTCCTGCATATACAGAACCCTTCCGTACCTGTCCCCGATCCGGAAATGGTCCCGTTCAAACTCCATTGAATCCGGACACATCCAGTCTTTGAAGCTTGTCCCCTTCTTGGCAAATTGTTTCAGGTCAAAAGGAAACGCCTGTGGGACATCTCCTTTGAAAAAGTCCCGGAAGATCTGAAGCCGGCTTTCTGCATCCAGTCCTTCTGCTGTGGATGACAGCTTTGCCAGATGTGTCACGATGTCTGTTCCGATTCGTGCAAAGTAGGTTCTCGCTTCGTCAATGGATTTTTTATGCACACTGACAGTCAGATACCGTTCCTGATAGATGCTGTTATTCGTTCCTGTAATCTTAGACAGGAGCATTTCGTTGTATTCTTCCCGATAGTGATCCAGTCCATCTTCCTTCATTGGAAGCAGAATAGACTTTTCGAATTCTTCTTTATTGATTCTCCTGTTATTAATGGTAATTTTGGCAGAAATGCCGGAATCCAGTGAGTTTAAGAGTTCCGAATAATCCAGAAACATCTCGGTCTTATTGTCTTTACTCGCAATGTAATAATTGATATCGGTAAAACGAAATGTTTTCGAAAACTTCGTTCCCTGTTGAAAGATTCCATCCGGCCAGATCCGCTGGATAGGAATCGCCTGTTGAACGGATCTTGGAACTTTGAACCGTTCCTTGTCCATCCGCAGTGCCTGACTTAAGGTTTTAATCAAGGGCATCACTCCTTCCCTTTTGTTTCTTTCCCTGTTTTACTTCTGCTTTCCGTTCCCGTTCTTTTAAGATTTCTGCTCCATCCTTTTGGTTCTTTTCTCCCAGCGAGATGGTCTCCTGCATACAGGAATGGTAGAGATCTTCCGACTGAAACACCAGTTTTTTCGGATACAGAAGTTCTGATTTGATTACTGCCCACAAAAACTGCTCGGCCGTCATCCCATGATATTTGAAGAACCCACAGGCAGCAAACGGAGCCGCCCCGATCACACACAGCCATCCGGTGACTTCCTGCCCGGTAATGTCACGCATCCCAAAGTAGATCCCGATTGCTGTAAGGATGGCAAGAACCGAACACACGCATTGCCGCAGGTCCAGTCCCATAAACATGGATTCCTGATAGTCCCGGATTTCTTTATTCATCTTGACTTCCATAACTTATCGCTCCTTTCCTCTGTTTTGCTTTTTCACTTTCTTTGGTTTCTCTTTTGGCAGTTCGATTCCCATCATTTTGCAATGTTCTGCAACGCCCTCCGGATCAAATTCTGCAAGCCTTGCAAGGTCAAATGCCACTTTCTGATAGGTTCCATATCCAGACTTTGCTGTTTCATCTAATACTTTGCCAAGCTTATGCGCCTTAATAAAACGAATCATATCTTTGGTAAAGTCTCCGGTTATATATGCTTCATTTGGCTCTAAAAAAGAAAATGGCAGATTGATCGTTACATCTCCAAAATCTTCCCATTCTCCCTCTTCCCTGTGGCAAAGTCCTACATATAAGTTCCCATTATTCCTGTAAGAGCTTACTCGAATCGCTACTTCCTCATGTCCATATTCCCAGTCGTATCCTAACGTCTTATTTGTATCCATCTTCTTAACCTCCAAGTCCCATCATTTCTCTTACGATTCGGTCAGATGCCTTGATTGCTCCGACCAGAACCAGTAAATTAAATACCAGTTCCCTTACATAGTTCCACACGATTGTAACTGCACTCAACCCTGTATCCCCTACTGCCGGAGGGCTTGCGGCATAGGCAGAATAGATGATACATGCCAGTGCAATGATCGCCCCTTCCAGACACACACCCACATAAGAACGGAGAAAGTTCTTTCCGATGGATTGTGTAGGTTCTCCTGCAAAAGAGGAGATCGGGATCGGGGCGATTGCGGTATACATATAGATCTTGAACATCCTGCCATACACCGTCAGGATCATGACAAACGACAGTACTGTGATCAACAGACTGCCAAGCAGTGTCACGATCCATAACGGGATAGATTCCAGCATTCCCACACTTTCGATCTTATCTATAATCTCTGTTGGCAGTTCGGTCACGCTTCCTGCCATGCCTGAACCACTCATTACCGTGGTCACAATTCCCTGCACAATGGAAAACAGTGCCTGCATCAGCTCCATCCCATAGGTGATTGCCCCCTGCGCCAGTGCAAACCGGATAAATGCTTTTAATACATGTTCCGGTTTCTTAAGGTCCGTAAAACTCCCACAGGTTTTGATGATCCCGGCTGCGAAAAACAGCACCAGCAGTCCATAAGCGATGGCTGTCAGTGCATCATTGATATTGGTCATAATGCGCCAGATGCCGCCGCCTTTAAAAGTTGCCGGATTTTCGGTAAGCAGCGTCCACAGTTCTGCCATCTTTTCACTCCATGTGGATAGTGCCGAGTTCAGATTCTGTACAATCCAGTTATCACTCAAAAATTCTCACCTCCTAGAAAATGGTTTTGCATACAGGAGCACCTTCCGGCACTCCTGCGGTTTCCTTCTATCTTTTTTCAGAGGCTTACGCCATGATCAGATCCAGGATCTCTTTGGCGAACGTAATGATCACGCCTCCGGCCAGTGTCAGAAATCCATTTGCCCTCTGGCTTGGATCATGGCTTTTTAAGGACAGTCCCACCTGCACCACTCCAAATCCAAGCAGGATCAAGCCGATGGCACGGATCAGTGAGAAGATGAATGTAGACAGGTTATTGATCACCGACAGCGGATCTCCGGCTGCAAACACCGTGGTTGCCCCTACGGTTGCAATAAGAACCAGTGTCATATAAAGTCCCATCCATTTCTTCTGCTTTCTCCCCATTGGCATCGGGGTTGTCATTTTTTTCGTTGCATTCTTTTTTGTTCTATTTTTTTCTCCTGCGAGAAGTTTCTTCAATACACATCACTCCAATCCATAAGAAAAACTGCTATTCACCAAGGATGTCCTCGGTAGAGAGCAGTTCATAATCGTCTAATCTGTTAATGTCAATCTTTAAATCGTCGTGAGCCAGTGGTGTTTTCGCATAGTCATAAGGCGATGCACCACCGTCCTCTGTGTATCTGAAATTCACATGCTTTTTTAAATCATATTTATCGTCCATGATCGGACGTTCCCCACGAATAAACAAAATCGCTTTGCGATTATCTAAAAGCCGTATTTCATCCGGTGTTAAAAGTTCCCTTCCAGTCTGCTGATAATTCACCGAATAGCTGCCGCTACGCCCTTTTGTCTGTCCGTAGGTATTGGTATCCAATGTCTCTTTTCCCAATAATTCCGAGACATACTTATGTCCTTCTTTTTCATTTCCACCCAAATATAAAAATTCATCGCAGTTGCCGATCAGACTCTCATACGAGTCTTTAAACAAGGCTTTCATCTGCGCAATGTTCTGGATGATGATACTGCAGGAAATCCCTCTGGAACGCATGGTTGCCAGAATTTTGTCAAAGTCATCCGGCAATGCTACGTTTGGCCATTCGTCCATAATGCAGTGTACCGGAATCGGAAGCCTTCCTCCGTACTTCCGGTCTGCCACATAATACAGTGTCTGAAACAGATTGCTGTAAATCATGCCGACCAGATAATTCATACTGGTGTCCGCATCTGGAATACAGCAAAACAGTGCCACTTTTTTCTCCCCGATACTGTATAAGTCCAGTTCGTCTGTACAGGTCAGATTGGCGATCTGTTTCAGATTGAACGCTGCCAGACGGACACCAACAGAAATCAAAATCGACTTCGCAGTCTTGCCGGCCGCCTGCTTGTAAATCGCATACTGCTTGACCGCAATACTCTCTGGGTCCCGCATTTCCAGTCTCTCAAACAAAATATCCAGTGGGGACTGGTAATCCTCATCATCTTCTTTTACCTGTGCACTGCCAAGCATTTCCATGATCATCGGGAAGTTCTGTTCTTCCGGTGGTGCCTCATGCAGCAAATACAGCATAAGTGCCTGTAAAAGTGCAGTCTCGGACTTTTCCCAGAACGGGTCTGAACTCTGCGCTCCCTTCGGTGTTGTGTTGCGGATCAGGTTATTGATCAGCTTCAGTACATCCTTATCATCCCGGACATACGCAAACGGGTTATAACACCAAGAAGTCTCCGGATTGATTAAATCAAAAACCCGGACTTCGTATCCATTCCGTTCCAGAACACCTCCGGTTTTACGCAAAAGTTCTGCCTTGGGATCAGTAATCACCATCGAACAGTTGCACTGCATGATATTTGGGATTGCATACGTCCGGCTCTTTCCTGCCCCGGAACCTCCGACTACCAGCACATTTAGATTTCGTTTGTGCTTATAACCGTCCAGCCCCATGCGGAAATGCTGTGTTAAAAGCAGATTCTGGGTGTACTGTTTTTCGCAGTAACGTCTGCAGATTTCGGACACATTGCCCCATTTTGCGGAGCCATGTTCCACACCTCTTCTATAATTTCTTTTTTGGGATTCATAAATACCAATGCCTAAGAAATAGGCTGCTGTGAATATCAGAATACATTGGAACGTATACGGTGTATACGTGATAAAAAACGGCTGTTCGAGTTTTTCGCTCAGCGTTTCTAAGATTTGAATAAAATTCTTATCCGGTGTAATAGCACAGGCAGTGATCGCTGCCGCCCACCAGACAAATGGCAGAAAGACAAGATACAGAACCCAGTCCTGCTTTTTTGTACTTATCTCTGCAAGTCAGATTCTCTTTTCTTGCGTGGCTTTTCTTCTGGATGTCCCTGTCCTTCTTTCTTATGAAAGGAATCCACTCCCGGTATCAGTGAGAGACTTCTGCCGTTGTCCCACTTAACACCGAGCTGGCCTGCATCATCCACATACTGCACAGTTCCTTCCAGTCCCTGCGGCATACCCGCTTCTCCGTCCATCGCATCCAGACAGATTCTTGTTCCTGCCGGATACTGTTCTCTAAGTCTTGCCACTTTTTCTCTTGAATAAATGACCAATCAACCACTCCTTTCTCTACCAGAACATGTGCCTGCTAGTATTCGGTTTTGCAACCTGAATAATAACTTTATCTATTCCATCACTGTATCTTCCGGCTGCAAGATATTTACTTCTGAGTCTGTTCAGTGCCTTACGGATCTGCCTTTGTTCCCCGGCTGTAATCTGCAGTCGTTTCTGGGCGAGGTCGTATTCACTTACTTTTTTCAGAAGAGCTTTCGTTTCTTCCAAACATTCATCCTGCTCACTCTGTGCCTGCAGCTCATCATTCAGTGCCACCACGAACATATTTTTCATAATGTTATCCATCTTCAAATAGTATTTTGTCATCTGGCTGACCTCCTTTTTTATTACACCAACCATATCACAAGACCTCAGTAATAGCTACTCCAACCGTCCAACTTTTTCACTTTTATCGTTCCGGCTGGCTCTTTGTTTTTTTCTCTTTCCCGGACGGCTTTTCTGTTTTGGATTCCGGTGTTTTGATCGGATCTGCAATGGCAAATTCATCGGTTGTAAACTCCTGTTCCTTCGCCCCGAAATTACGCTCCACATGGTTTCGGATGGTGTAAGAAGCCTGACGGATATCATTTAAGAAGTTTCGAAGTTCCTGCGGATCTTTCTTTCCATATTCCTGCATCTGTGCAATACGCTCCAGATTGAATCCGGATACATCGATCCCATAACGTCTGGCTATCACATAGGCTGTACAATACGCCTGTGCATTCACTTTTTGTCTGCTGTAAGTTCCGGTATGCTGGTCCATCGCTGCACATGCCAGTTCCCGGTTCAGTGCATGGAAGGTCGTCACTTCACTCGTCCCATTTCGGATAAAGACAGTCCGGTATCTGGAATTGTACTGTGCCTGAATTCCTTCCGGCAGGGTATCTTCAATCTGCACACGTACCGGCTGATCTTTTAAGACCGCCTCGATCAGTTCCGGCAGAGTTCGCTGTGGTCGTTCTTCCAATGGTTTCCCGGTCATCTGGCTGATATCAAATCCTTTTCCAATCGTATATCCCCTTCTGGTTTCCCCATCCTTTTCATATTCGGTGGAGATCATATAAGTCATGCCATGCTCCCCGGCTCTGACCGAACGGTGTTCTTCCCTCCAGCGTTCATAAGACCTTACCACTTTGGAATCCGGCCTCTGTCCATAGATCAAAAGTAGATTCGGGGTACGCTGGGTATTGCACTCTGCCATAAAATCGAGAAATCCCTTTAGTTTTTCTCCCTTCTGGAACACGTCCTGTGCCTGTGCATCTACCTCGGCCCATACTTCTTCCCTTTCCTGCTGTTTCTTAGCTGCATATTCTTCCTTTGTCAGCTTCTGTTCCGGAACCTGTGTTTCTTCTGTTCCATTTGAAATCATATTTGTTAAATCCATTTTCATTACCTGCCTTTCGTTTTCATGTTCTTACGTTTCTTCCGTCTCTCTCTGGCATTTTTCCGTCTGTCCGGCCGTTTACGTTTCTCTTCCTGCTCCTTGCGGATATCTCCGAGTTCTTTCCGCACAGATGGTTTTTCATTTTTTTCTTCCCAGCTAGTTTCCCGACCGGAAGAAGTATTTCTGTTGCGCGAGAAAGGTTCGGATGGATTCTTTACTTCCCCCTCCTGCGCCTGTGTAAAATTTCCTTCTGGGAAAACTTCATCTCCAATCTGAAACATTTCTTCCGCATCGTCCAGTTCAAATTCTATCTTGCCTTCCGGCAGGACAACGGTCTCTGTCCGTACATTCTCCCCGGATGCTTGTTCCATCTGGTTCTCTGCCTGTTCCGGTGCAGTCTCTTTTTCTACTGTTTCTGTAACCATAGAGCCTGATTCTGCTTTTACAAAGTCCAGATTCATACGGTCTAATACCCGGTTCATCTTTGCTGCGTCATCGGCAAATACCATCACTTCTGTCTGGTCCGGATTCACCTTATCCTTGATGACAACATATAAGATACCTCTCGCTTTGGCTTCTTTCGCAAACTCTTTCAGTCTGTCACCCGGTACTGTAAAAAATTTCATCGGACGCTGTTCTTTCAGCATTCTGGTAAGCCTCGTTTTTCCTCTTGTCTTTTTCTGGTCCTTTAAGGCGGCAGCAATAAAGACTGCCACATGCTTTGCTACATTCCCGGTGATCTTCAGCGAATACTCCATCCCTTCCAGACTGTACCGTACCACCTGATCTGCCGGTTCTGCTCCGTAATTCATACTTATCTCACCTCCTGACTCTCTTTTTCTTTGTGTTCCACACGTTTCTCATTCTGGTTTTGTTCTTCTGCCTTTCGAAGTTTTTCTTCGATTTCCAATGAATGCTTTTCAATCCGGACAGTCATACGGACTTCTTTTCGGAGTTTTTTTAATTCCTCATTGATTTCGGACAACCGCACTTTTCCACTGTCTTCGCTGCCATTCCGATAGAGCTTTCTGCGTTCCTTCATCAGTTCTGAAATCTGCTTTTGCAACGGCTCACGGTATGTGGAAAGCTGTTCTCTGGTCGTAATGTCATGTTTCATTAAAAACTCAATCTGTTCGATCCTCTGATCCAGTTTCCGGATATCCTCTCTGACGGCATACGGACTTCTTCTCGGTCTTTTTGGCAGTACTCCCATCTGATATAAATAGGAATAATATAATGCCTGTATCCCGTTCAGTTTCTTCTTTGGATGAATCTGCACCGGCTTTTGATAGATGCGTTTTACTTTTGGCTGTAAGATCTGTCCACGGATCTCCTCTTCGGAATAGTTTTTTCCAAGAGACCGTAGCCGGATGTACCGTTCCATTCCCGGAGCCTTTAAAGCGATATATTTCCGGTTCAGTTTCCATGTGTATCCACGCTTTTCCATTTCTTTTAAGAATTGTGACCAGGAGTAGCTTTCCTGTACAGACTCCCTGATATCCAGACGGATCGCACTTCTCCATGTCGGTTTCCCTTCCTGCTCTGCTTTCCACTGTACATAAGGGATTGATTTTTTCTGGTCGGATTCAATGATAGACAGACCATATTTTCTGCACAGCTCATCGGAAATCTTCCGGATCTCCGTATAATAACTCTTTGCGTTGCTGTGGTACTTACGCCCGTCTGCCATGCTCACAGAGTTCCAGACAATGTGGTTATGATAATGTCTGGTATTCAGATGCGTTGTGATAACAACTTCATACTGTCCCTTTAAGAGCCGGTCTGTCAGTTCCTGTCCGATGAGATGTGCCAGTTCCGGTGTCACCTCACCTTCTGCAAAACTCTGTACCAGATGGTATCCTTGCACACCGCCCATCTTATGAAATCTCTTTTTTGTTGCCACCATATCTGCATACGCATTTTCATTGGTACATCCGATGGTATCTTCGAAGACTGCCTGTTCCGTCTTTGTCCGGTTCATGGCATAATCAATGGCAGCCTCCAGAGAGTCTGCTTTCTGTGTGGTTTTTTCTTTGTCTTTCACATATTCGATAGAACGGTCCAGGCGGTGGACGGGGATAACACTTGTATAAGCCATCTGTCATTACCACTCTTCCTTTACCAGATGCCATGTCTCTTTGGTAAGCCGGAGCATTTCCTGCACACTCTGCTCACTTGCCATTCCCGAAGCGTTCGCAACATGGGCAAGCTGGTTCGCATTATTGCACAGACCCGCTATCTTCCTAAGCAGTTCCGGGTGATGCTCACAGGGTTTTGCGTGTACCTGTGCTCCTAAGATCAGCGAACGCATAAACTCTTCCCGGCTCAGTCCGCTTTTTTCCACCTGTTCCTCCAATTCCCTGAGTTCCCTTGCATTTAACCGCACCGGGATCACATGGTTTCGTTTTCGCATTGCATCACCGTCCCTTCTCTTTTCTCTTTCATCATATCGCCAAGCTCCTGATCCGACCGTTTCGCAGTCACCATGCAACAGGTCACCACGACTCCGAAACAACCTCCAAACATCAATGCGATCATAATCATGACTCCGTCTCTTAACATAGCTTATCCTTCCTTTCCATGTTCATTTTATATTCGGGGGATTGGGGTTCTCCCCAAAGTGCGTTTGGATATCCAAACGCTATGCTTGCAAAACGAGTACCGCCAGTTTCTGTATCACCCGGCAGACCCCCCTCTGATTTATTTCGATTCTTTGATCTGTACCAGTCCATCGAGTGTCGTACAAATGATATGGAGTCTGTCTGCCATACTGATTTCCGTATTCATCGTCCCTGTCACTTCTTTTCCACATACAACGACCATCCGGCATCTCCGCAAAAGGATATGAGACATCCTTCCATATCCCTGCATATCTTCCGCATCTCCTTCTTCGAGGAACGGTGAAAATCCAAACCTCGGACAGATCGGTACATAACCCAGTTCATAGATTTTTCTGCAATATTTCTGCACTTTCACCCGGCTTTCTTCTGCTGAACAGCACACATAAGCCAGCGCCTGTTCCATACGCTCCATCTCCTTCCTGCATCCAGTTGGATGCCATTGCTTTTTCTCTATAAAAACAAGATGTCCTATTGGACATCCCGGCTACTTTTCATCCTCGTTTTCTTCTGCTTCTAACGCAAACTTCACTCTGTCACTTCCCAGTTTATAGTAGGCATCCGTCACTTCAATTCCTACGGCACGATACCCTGTCATAGCCGCTGCAAGGACAGTTGTTCCTGCTCCGGCAAACGGGTCCAGGATCAGACCTCCCGGCTCACAGATCTGGATCACATCTTTCATAAGCTGCAATGGTTTCTCTGTCACATGGATACGGTTCTGCGGATTTCCATATCGGAAAACACCCGGCAGACAGGAGACCGGGCGGTTGATCGGCATCGGTCCGTTACTGCCCCACACGATATATTCAGCCTGCTGACGGAAACGCCCTTTCTGCGGACGGGAGTTTCCTTTATCCCACACTGCAGTTCCTCTCCAGATCCAGCCTGCCCACTGCAGAGCATCCGTAATGGATGGATACTGTCTCCAGTCAATAAACAGACAGATCGGCGCCCCTTTCTTGCAGGCTTTTCGGACATCATACAGCCACTCAGCCATCCAGTGTGTCCAGGATCTCTGATCCTTATTATCTCCATCGAAATCCGGGAGTGCATTTGCAGCACTCATACTGCTGTATTTCTGATTGGTGGTGCGGTTCCTTTCATTCTGCTTTGTCCCTCCGGATGCATACGGCGGATCGGTAATGACTGCATCAAAGATTCCCGTCTGGAATGCTTTGACCAGTTTCAGCGTATCTCCATGTAAAATCTTCCAGTTCTTCCCTTCGGCATATTCCTCCGGGTATGTTCCCTCTTTCATAAGTTCTTCCAAACTCAGGTCATTTGTCATAGGCATCATCCTTTCTGTTCTCAGCGCTCCGGCTGATTTTTCTTCTTTGTTTGTTTTTTCTGGTAGGACTTTGGCGGTTTCAGTTTCTCAGGAACAGAAAAAGCTCTCCACTTTCCATTTTCATATAAGAACATATCTTTTGTGTGGTTATTAAATATATCCCAAGGGAAAATATCCCCTTTGATATAGATATTTCCTCTTACTTCTCCATACACATGGCTTTCTCCACCGATAACAGGTGCATTTACTCCTACCGTATCAATAAATGCTTTTCCACTGATTATCGCATTTTCCTTTATCTCACCGCCACAGATATAACAGTCTCTCTTTGCAACTGCTCTGTCATAAAAAGTAGCATCTCCGGTAACAACCGCATAACCTCTGACCAGACTGCCATCATAAAGTGCAGCTTCTTCCTTTACCTCACCGTTTTCGCAACAGATTGCATCATCATAAATCCAGCAAGTTCCTTCCTGTGACAGGTTGTTTTCATTCTCTACAAAACCGCCCAGTGTTCCTTCTGGTACTTTCTCGTTCACATCGATCAATGCCTGTATTCGATGGAGCCATGGATATTTTGGATGTTCAATTTCTGTAATTTTATACTTACTCATGCTGTCTCCTTTATCGTTCCGGTGGATTTTTCTTTTTGGTCTTCTTTCTAGGATAATATAATGGTGGCTGTAATTTTTCGATTGCTGGTGAAATACTCCATTGTCCATGTTCAAAAATATGTGTGTCCTGCGTATTCGCTTCAATTTTTTCCCATGAAAAAATATTACCATTAACATGGACATTCCCTTGTACCATCCCATAAACACGACTATCCCCGCTAATCAAAGGCTTTTGCAAACACAATGAACCAATAATGGCTTTTCCAGCAATTACAGCATCATCTTTTATTTCACCACTGCTTATATAACAACTGTCTTTTGCGACTGCATGATTATAAATTCTTGCTTTTCCGGCAACTACTGCAGTTCCTCTAACCATACTGTCATCGTAAATTTCAGCCTCTTCTCGTACCAAACCGCCTTCACAACAGATCGCATCATCATAAATCCAACACCCTCCTCCCTGTGACAGATTCGTTATACTATCTACAAAACCACCTATTGTTCCCTTTGGTACTTTCTCGTTCACATCGATCAATGCCTGTATTCGATGGAGCCATGGATACTGCGGATGTTCAATCGCTGTAATCTTATACTTATTCATATTATCTCCTTTCACCGTTCCGGCTGATGTTTCTTCTTTGTCCTTTTATTTTCTTTTGGTGGCAGACTCAACTCGGTTTCTACATATTCACTGATAATCAAAAGTGCTTTGTAATAATCCCCACTTTCCAATACTCTTTTACACATTTCTTTTGCTTCTGCTGTCTGGTCATTGTTTTTCAGAAGGATTGAGGCATCGCTCATAATAGAAAAGATATTTCCATCATGTCCCAGAAGCCGTAACTTGGGACGTGGTTTGTTCAGATGTGATTTTTCTGTTTGTGTTTCATTTTGTGTTTTGGTTTCTTCCTGCATTTTTGCCCGTTCCATCCCCGGATGCCAGAAATGGACATTCAAAATTCCTTCCTCTACCTGAATGTCCTGCTGTTCAAATCCTTCTCCCCATCCATCACTGTACTGCCCTGTAATATAATCACCAAGCTCTTTTAGTTCTTCTGTGTTCAGGAATTCATTTAATTCCAGTTTTGTACAGCCATATAAGGTTCCTTCCTGATTTTCTATGGTAACAACTGCACTTTTTACTTTTTCCTGAATGGATGCACTGCCGGAAAAATACTGCATAAGCTCATCTTCCCCATATCGGTTCAGTTCTTCACGGATCGCACTTTCATACCAGGCAAGGTCTGTCCCATCCAAAGGCATTCCATATGCATCATTTTCTGTCCACTCTTCTTCCCATTCCGATTCTTCCGAAATAAGATTTCCAGTCAGTTCTGTCAATAGATTGATGTGTATCGTTTCTTTTTCTTCCATTTTCTATCACCTGCTTTCCAATGGTCTGTCTCTGCACAGATTCGTCTGCTTTCTTTCTTTTGCAAGATCTGCATAGTCTGCCCCTTCTTTTTCCGGCAGATTGCAAATAATCTGATACGTTCCCTCGTAATGCTTTTTCATCTGTTCTTTTGCCCATCTCCCGGCAAAATCATTATCAGTACAGATTTCAATTTCTTTGATTTCCGGGTGGTTCTTCAGGAACTCTTCCAGTACGTCCGGTGGCTTTTTAAAACGTTCGCTCTGTATCTGTACATTTTCTTTCGGAGCAGCGATTCCCCCAAGGGAAAGCCGGTATTTATCCTGCTTTCCCTCTTCCAGTGTCATATGTGCCAGTGCATCAATACAAGCTTCGTAAACAGCAACCCGATTCGTTTCTTTTCTCGGAGGAATACAAAAACTGTACTTTTTTTCACTTCCTGCCTGTTCCATCTTGAATCCTTTTCCATTTTTTTCATAGATCCCCCGCAGGAAGGCATATCTCGCTTTTCCAGATTCATCTTTTCCGACAAAAACAGCATTATGGTACGGAACACTTTCATAAAGGATTTCCTGTGAAATACAATATGTGATCACTTCATCGCTGATCCCTCTGTGGTTTAAGTAAGCCCTGATTCGTCTGCAATTACAATATCTCTCCGGCAGTTTAAATGGTGGTTTTTCTTTTTCAACTGACTGTGTCGGAAGAAAAGACGGACGTTCTTCACACAACAGCTTTACGGCATCTGTAAATTTCATCCCATCCACTTCTATGAGGAAACGCAGTGCAGACACGCCACCGATATCTCTGGACTTCCAATGCCATTTACTGGACAGTTCATTGATTTTAAAACTGTCGTGGTCTGTCAACTGCCATTCATTTCTGGTTCTTGTCTTTTGCAGTCTCTGTGCCTGATGCGTTCGTAAATACTCATACGCAGTCATGTTCTTTGCTGCCTGAATCTCCTCTTCCGTTACCCAGGGCATTACAGAATGGTATCCTGAAGAGCCAGTACCTTATCAGTTCGCTCCCAAGGAAACTCCTTTCTTCCAAAGTGTCCAAAAACTGCCGTCTGCCGGAAAATCGGACGGTTCAGTCTAAGAGATTCCATGATCTGGACGGGTGTCACTCCAAACACCAGTGGGATTGCTGCCGCCAGACAATCATCCGCACACACTTTTCCTGTACCAAAGGTGTCTACCTCAATCATAACCGGCTCTGCTACTCCGATTGCATAAGCCAAAGACACCTGACACTTGCTTGCAAACTCAGCAGCTACTATATTCTTGGCGATATACCTTGCCATATAAGCTGCCGAACGGTCTACTTTCGAACAGTCTTTTCCCGAAAATGCACCGCCGCCATGCGGAACCATACTGCCATAAGTATCCACCATCAGCTTTCTTCCGGTCAGTCCGGTATCTGCATCAAATCCTCCGCACACAAATTTTCCTGACGGATTGATCAGAATCTTCGTATCCTCATCCGGCGGCAGTAATCTGAGTGCTGAGCGAAGCACCTTCTCCCTGATCTCGGTCTCTAGCTTCTTCAGACTCTTTTCTGCACTATGCTGGCAGGAAACAACCACGCTTTCCAGTCTCACTGGTTTTTCATCTTCATATTCTACGGTTACCTGTGCTTTCCCATCCGAAAAGATATCTTTGATATATCCGCTTCTTCTGCAAGCCGAAAGTTCACGGGTGATCCGGTGTGCCAAAACGATAGGCATTGGCATAAGCTGTGCGGTTTCATCACACGCATAACCGACCATAACGCCCTGATCTCCAGCTCCCCTGCTTCTGTCTCTTCCCTTTTTTCCATTGTTGTCCCGGAATTCTTTTGATACACTCACTGCTTTTGCGATATCCGGACTCTGCTGGTGTACAAACGTATCCATTTCTATTCCATCCGTACAATATCCGCATTCTCCCAGAACCTTTCGGATCACATCAAACACTGGCGGCTCATATCCGCTGCTGATTTCTCCAGCCACAAACACATTTCCTCTTGTCGCAAGCACTTCACATGCAACCCTTGAAGACGGATCATGTTTCAGACATTCGTCTAAGATTGCGTCTGCGATCTGGTCACATACTTTATCCGGGTGTCCTTCTGTTACTGATTCTGCTGTATAATAACGTTTCATTTTTCTTCTCCTTATATCTACAAGTCCTGCCACTGGCAAATCCTTACTTACGAATGCATGGTAAGATAAACAGGGCAGGAGCTGCCTGATACACATCTCCTGCCCTGCCGGATTGATTTATCCAGTTATTCTTCTTTTATTTTTCTTCTGTTTCTTCTTTGTTTTCCGTCATTTTTGACTTCTTTCTGCGGTACACAGTCATCCCTGTAACTGTTCCGGCAGATGCCAGTGCAAGCAGGACAAATCCCCATACTTTCTGGTTATCCCCTGTTTTTGGTGCATTGGTCTTTTCGGTTGTTTTCTCCGGTGTTCTGGCATCTTTCATTTCCACTTTCTGCACTTCCATCGTATCTTTCAATGTAAATGTAACATCTTCGGCAATCTCATAACCATCCGGTGCTGTGATCTCACGCAAGGTAAGTTCCTCATTGACCGGAAGCTTCGCAACAGAATGTGGCTTTCCGTCCGTGATCCACTCTTCCAGAACAGTTCCGTCTTTTCGGATGATCTGAAGTTTTGCCCCTTCCAGTTCTTTCCCTGTGGTAATGTCTGTTTTGGAAATTTCCACTTTGGAATATTCGTCTTTCATTTCAACCTTTGTCACACTTCCGTCTTCTTTGACTTCAAAGGTCACATCGCTGGCAGACACATAGCCGTCTTCATAAGGAGCCAGTTCTTCATGCAAGGTATAAGTTCCTTCCGGCAGACCATAGATCACATGATCTTCTTTGGTACTGGTCCATTCTTCCACGATATTTCCGTCTGTGTCGATTACCTGAAGTTTTGCTCCCTCCAGCTCGCTTCCGGTGGTTGCATCTGTCTTGCTGATCCGTGTCTCGGTCGGCTGGTTCTCAACTTCTTTACTCAGTACAATCTTTTCAAGATTCTGGTTTTCGTAGGATGCATCTACTTTCCATACTTCCTCGTTCGGAAGATATCCGGCTTTTCTGACTTCCTCTTTGACATAATATTTCCCATGTGGAAGGTCACTGTCAAAGGTCAGATTTCCGTTCTTGTCGGTTGCTTTCTTTTCCAGCAGGGTATCCTTCTCTACAAGAACTTCTCCCTGATTAGAGACGATATCTTCCCCGGCATACAGTCCGAAGATGACTCCTTCCAGTTTTTCTCCTGTAACAGAATCCTTCTTTTCTACCGATACGGACACTTTCTGTCTCTCGTTTTTGTAGGTAACCCCTTCATAAACAACTGCCTGCGTATCATCCTCGGCTGTCAGGGTAAATTCTTTCTGCTCGGTATTCAGGACAAAATTCTCTCCTGCCACAACTTCTTTCAGATAATAAGTTCCCAGTGGCAGGTTGTTGAGTACTGCCATTCCCTTTTCGTCTGTAGTCAGTTTGGCTACCAAATCATCTTTTTCGTAGCGGACAAGCGGATTCCATTCTTCGTCCTTTGCTCCGTCCGGTGAATAGATGGTATCTTTGGCATATACTTCGAACTGGGCACCTTCTACTCCGGTTTCTTCATATTTAAAGCCTTTATAAATACCTGTTTCTTCTTTACCAGATACAGCATTTCTTACTTTAGAGACCAGTGCTTTTACTTTTGCCAGAACAGAATCTCCTGTTACTTCGGTAAGCTGTTCTCCCTTTTTCGTCAGGAACAGGCTTCCTACCTGTTCATCGTTTTTCTGTTCTACCTCTACAATCGCTGCTCCTGTATCTGGATCAATCTGATGTGCAGTGTTTGAGGATACTGTAATTACAATACCGCTCTGTGGATTTTCTTTATATGTTCCTTTTGTAGTCTGCTCTAATGGTGAAATAATCGTTGTTCCATCATACAGGGACTCTTCGCTTCCCTGTCTTACAAATCCTTCCGGTGCTTTCACTTCTTCGATTCGATAGGTAGAGCACTTCAGTTCCTGCGGTGTGATCAGATATCCTTCCTCGTTTGTTTCGAATACACTGATCTTTTCTTTCTTCGGATACTGAACAACCTGTTCCACATATTTCTTATTTGTCACATCGTAAATCTTATAAGAAGCACCAGCCTTTAAAACCGTATTTCCAGTCTGTGCATCCTTCTTTACAATTTTCAACAAGAATTCAAACGGACGGTCATCAAACACTCTCCACTGCATAGGTTCTCTGCTGTCATTTTCCACATTTACAACAAATGGATCAATGGTTTTCAGATTCTCCGGGGTAGTGCTTTCCACTACAACATAACTTCCATACGGCAGTTCCGGGCTGACTGCGTATCCTTTTGTATCTGTGATCAGTTCCGGCACTGGTACGGCTGTTCCATTCTCATAGGTGACTGCCACCTTCTCGTTACTGAAATCATAATTTTTGAAATCACTTGCCGTATAGCTTTCTCCATTGGCCGGTTTCAGCTTTCCATTTTTCACCTGTGACAGGCTGCTGATCAGATATACCTGAAATCCTGCTCCTGCGACCAGGTCTGTTTCTGTCTGCTCTCCATCTTCACTGATCTTGATTAACTGGAATGCCTGTTTTTTTAACCTGCTCTTTTACCGTAAGGTCTCTTGTCACTTCTGCAACATCCTGACCTTCATAAGTTACGGATACTTCATATTTTGTAGTATCCAGTGTATATCCTTCCGGTGGAGTGATTTTCTTTTACATACATTTCTCCAAGGTATAATTCTGAGAACTCCAGTGTTCCATCATCATCGATGACTCCCTGTGCGATCAGGCTGTCCTGTTTATACAGCACCCCTGTTGTTCCATCCGGATGCACGATATCTTCTTTAGCATACAGACCATACACCGCACCTCGAAGAGCGCCGTCTCCCTGTGGCTGGAATGCAAGTGTTTCCTTATCAATCTTTGCAATCTTTACTTTTCCGGTGACCCTCTCATCTGTTGCTGTTAGCGTCAATGTCTTTCCGGCTGCAACATCCACTTGATAGACTTCCTGATTCCGTTTATATCCGGTCGGTGCAGTCACTTCTTTTACATACACAGTTTTGAGTGCGGCATCAAAATAATCACTGACTGCTTTTCCGTCTGTTCCGGTTGCAGTCATCGTCATCAGCAGATTTTCGCACTTATTATCGGTGTAAATACCGTATACTGCTCCAGATAGTGGGTTCTGTGTATTGATATCTTTCTTCGTCAACTCAATACGTGTCATGTTCAGCCACTGTACGCTGAAGCTTACCGGAGCTGCTGTTTCGCTTTCGAATACACCGATATCCTGTTTGGAATCTCCGGTCGTCAGCACCAGCGTTCTCCATGTCTTTCCTACAGAACCGTATAAGTTGCCGGAAGCATAACTGCCTGTCAGCAACAGATCTGCCGACAGATAAAAGGTATCGCCACCATAAATCTGGATCTTTCCATTTGTCACACTTGTTCCTTTGGTCAGGTTATGTGCGGTGACATGTTCCGGTACACTCAGTGTCACATAATTTCTGTGATCCCCGGACAGTGTGATATTCGGTGTTTTCTGGAGATTTCCATCCCTTACTGCATTCAGTTTCGTACTGGAAAGGCTCAGTTCCCCTTTTGGCGGTTCTTCCTGTCCGAACAGGTAATTGATATATGCGATCACCCCTGCATTTACAAGGTCATTGTAATTACAGCCTGTAAATCCGGCTTCTCCTGCGTAAGCGTAGCTGGCTGCAATGTGCGTATACACATACTTTTCATCCTCTGATTTCCCGGACAGATAACTTCCTGTCAGATCTCCTGCCCCACCATAGCCATAGTAAAGGACTTTCTGCAGATTCTTGTTACTGTCCAATACCTGTGCCACATAACTTCCACTCGGTGGGGATGCTTTCTGGGACTGGAGACAGTATGCGATCTTTCCGTTTACGGTAAACAGACACGTAAGATAATTTCCAATATAGCTTGGATAATAAATGGTTCGCCCCTTTGTCAATGTAACTGTGGAACCGCTGCTTGTAGCTCTTTCAGCCGCAGACAATACCATCACATTTCCCTCTTCGATGTCCTCTTTCAGTTCTTTGACTGCCTGTGCAGATGCCTCTTCCCCGGATGCCTCGATCTCTACATCGGTATAGTTCTGCACAGGCAAGTCCGAATCATCTTCAGATTTTGTATCTGATTTTTGCTTTTCTCCACCATTGTCCTGTGCATGTGCCTGACCTTCCGTATCCGTCAGGATCACCTTTCGGCTGATGATGTAGCTGTCACTCTGATCCTTTGGTACAACCATGTAAGAGGCAATGTAAGTTCCGGCTTTGTCCGGATGGTATTCCCCACCCTTTTCATCTTGGATGCTGACAAGCGTAACATCCTCTTTTTCTGCATCATAATGGATTCCTTCCATACTGGTTTCCACTGCAAATGTTTCATCCGAAATCTCTTTCGTGATATCGTCTGCCGTAACTGCCTTCTCTTTCTGACTCGTAGCCGCCTGTTCGGATGCCTGTACCTCCTGCCCCACATCCGTCTGCTCGGCAGCAAACGCATTGGCACTGCTTAAGCTACTGACGCCCATCAGGACAGCCAGTCCAAAGGCTGCGATTCTGGTTTTTAAATTCTTCACCTTCATGTGTGTTCCCTTCCTATAATAAATATATTGTTCAGTAAAATACCGCAGAAGGCTCTCCCTCTGCGGTAACATTTATCTTGTATATTGCTTTTCTGCTTTTTTCATTTCCTGTCTGGTGCGTTTTACTGCATCCATCACTGCCTTTGTCGGCAAATCGTTTTCCAGACATCCTTCCAGAATTCCATCCAGATAAAATTTCGATGGTCTTGCCGGAACATCCTTATGAGGGGAGTTCATCGTGTATACGAATACTTCCCTTAAAGCTCCAGCCTGATCCTTTACCTGAATGGTTTCTTTCCCATAAAAATTCGGAAATCCTTCATAAAAATCCAGATTCTTTTCACAAGCTTCTGTGATCTTCCATAAGACTCCATCCACATAGCTTCCTTTTTCCGGAAGCACAGTTGCAACGCCATTTCCCGGAGCTCTGCCACGAAATGCCAGCCGGTAATCTTCCAGCCGGACATTGCCAACCACTTCCGCATCCGGACAGCGGAATCTCATCTGCCCCAGGTTCATGTTACTGCCATATGCAAAATAATATCTTTCTTCTATTTTCCTCACCTCGATCTGACGTCTTCCGTCCTTTGTTTTTTCTTCAGGCACTCATATGTGCTTTTGTCATATCTCCATGCCAGATCACCTTCCAGATTTGCCAGCAGATGTTTCCGTACATTCTTATATTCTTCTCCGATTAATCCGAGCCGCAACAAAAACGTTCGGAATGTAAACGCCGGGTTTTCTGAGATCGGTGTCTTTTTCATCTGGGTGGATCTCTGATTGATCGCCTGGGCGGAAATCGCAAGTGCCAGTGTAATGTTCGCCCTCACTTTTCCTGCATGAAGGGTACTTTCAAAACAGCGCCACTCCAATGTTCCTTTGGAAAATACAGCATGTAGGTTTAACGCATAATACCGGGTACTGTCATAATGATTATGACTTCCATCCCTGCCTCCATACCAGACATTTCTTACCCGGTCCATCGTAATGGATTTGTTTGGCATTTTTCGGATTTTTTCCAATACCTCCGGACGCACCTTCTGACAATAGCTGTACTCTCTTCTTTCCTGCACTTTCAGTGCTTTGAACAGGATATCTTCCTTTGCGTACATAATGGTCAGCGCATTTTTCAGACTCTGCGGTGTATGGTTCGCCGCATCTACATGAACATGCTGACCACAGGACTCATTGACAAAACCTCCATGCCTCCGCAGACAGCGTACAACTTCCTGTAACTTTCCCATTTCATCATAGGATAATTTCGGTGATACCATCTCTGTTGAATATTCTCTATCTGCTGACACGATTCGACCACCTGATTTTCTTTGTGTATCAATGCTTCCGTCAGACATGAACTTCCACTTTTTTCCTTCCCGATCTCTCGCTGACCATATTCCGTAATACGCACCTTCATAAACGGCTTCTGTCCCGAACAGTTCTGCTACAACTTCTGCAGCCCGTTGTCTGGTGATCCCAGTCATCTCGATTTCCGTACCAAAGTACTGATCCTGAATTCCAATCATCACCGACACTATCCTTTCTCAGACAGTTCCAGTTCTTTTCGCTCCGCATCTGCCTTTCGCAATAGTGCTCCGATTGCTTCGATCACCGTAACAGTTACCCCGTTCCCCGCCTGTTTATATAGCTGTGCATCCGATGTGCAGTCTATGATCTTATCGATCTGCCAGTCATAATATCCCTGCAGACGCAGACACTCTCTTGGAACCAGCCTGCGTATTCTTCCGTGATACAAGATGCCATGACGATCTGTTGCAGTAATTGTGAACATTGGTTCTTCCGGTTCCTTCACGCGTCTGCCGTTCTGCCGGACATTCTCTTTTGCTGGTGTTAAGACTGCTCTTGCTCCATCCTCTGCTAATACACCGGAACATTCTCCTTTGTGATTATGAATTCCTGATTGTCTGGTATTCAGACATCTACAATGTTCTGTTACCAATGGTGGCGGAGACAAATCTACAAAATGAAGTGTTCCCTGTTGAACACCTGTAGTCAGGGTATGTGCGATCTGGTGTCCGACTCTTCCTCTCCTGCTGTTGAGATTCGCATAGCCCAGATCGATGCTGTCCCCTTCTCTTGCAAGTTTGTAGCCGAGCTTTGTATTCTCTTTGATTGGGACACCTACATCATATAATCCTGTCTTGCCGCCCATTCCACCTGCCTGTGAGGTCAGGGTACAGCTTAGTCCTTTGGGACTGTAGACTCTTTTTCCCTGACTTCCTGCCCGGATCTGAACAAGAGCTGCTCCATTTGTTTCTGGTTCAGGTAATATTTTTCCGGCACATCTGAAATCAAGATATCCGACAATATACACCCGTTTCCTTGCTTGGGGGACTCCGAAATCCTTGCTGTTAAGCACTTTCCATTCGACATGGTACCCCAGTTGCGAAAGCGTACTGAGGATGGTGCAAAATGTCCGCCCCTTGTCATGCGAAAGCAGACCGGGAACATTTTCAAGGATAAAATAATTGGGTCTTTTAGCTTTAAGAAGCCGGGCAATCTCGAAAAAGAGGGTTCCTCTTGCATCTGCAAATCCTTCCCGCTTTCCGGCGATAGAGAATGCCTGGCAAGGAAATCCTGCACAGAGCAGATCAAAATCCGGCATTCGTTCTGGTTCAATTGTTCGTGCATCACTACAATACCACTCCCCTTCTGTGTCAAACAGCAATCGGTAGTTCTTATCCGCATAAGTATCCACCTCGCAGTGTCCGACACAGGTAAATCCCCCTGCACGTCTTAAGCCTTCACGGAATCCGCCGATTCCGCTAAAGAGATCAAAAAATTGAATGGTTGCGGTTATCAACCTCCTTTGCTGATAAAAACAGGCGGCATGATTTTTCTCATACCGCCTGTTGGTTTCTCTGTATCTGTTTGTTACCATTCTGTTGGTTCTTCTGCTTTGGTTTCTTCTTCCGGTTGAGTCTCCTCGTCCGGCTCACTTTCTCCTTCCGGTTCGGTTTCCTCGCCCGGTTCGTTTTCTCCTTCCGGTTCGGTTTCCTCGCCCGGTTCATTTTCCTCTTCCGGTTGAGTCTCTTCTGTTTCAGATTCTCCGGTTGCAGGTTCCGTTTCTTCCATGCTGTCTTTGTTCTGCCATTCGCCTTCTGCCTTTTCCAGTGCCTCTTCGATGATCTGAATTAAGAAGTCTTTCTGTTTCATGCCTTTTTTTGCGATGACTGTTTTTAATCTCTGGAATAATTCCTCTGATACCTGTACTGCGATTGTTCTTGCTGTTCCCATGCTCATTTCTCCTTTTCCTGCAAGTCTTTCAAAATGTTCTTCGATGACCTGTTGTATAAATTTCTGTGTGCTGCTTTCTGTCAGTTCAATCTCTTCTCTTACTTTTTCGTGTAAGTCCTTCGGGATCTTTCCGCATATGTTCTTCATCTCTGTCATAGCGTTTCTCCTTTCCGTTTCGCTACACACAACATACTCCAAAGATGCATGGAAAGCTATTCACAATACCTACCAAAGATATCGATGCTGTTTTGCTCCTGCCCCTAGCAGATCCAACAATGTATGTATCGCACAATCATAGGCCTCACCCCCTTTACATATTTTCCATCTGAGATAGGAAATCCATCATCTGATCCGGGATATCCTCAGCCAGTGGATTTGTTCCACTTTGTTCCACACCGCCCCAAATGTTTAATTCCCGAACACTTTCTTTAATCGTCTTTTGGATGATCTCTTCCATCCACTTCCGGTCCTCTTTTTCCAGAATCGCCTGAACAAGATACTGGTTTTTCTGTCCTTCCGGAACACTCTGGAATTTCTCCCATGCTTTCTGGTGTTCCGGATTTTTCAGGTTTGGACGGAACGAATATACCGGACGTGTCATTTCGCCCACATCTGCTCTACAATCCGTTCATACCCGGCAGCGTTCGCATGGACGTCCTCGATAAAAACAGGGCGGCAAATCGCGTCCTGTGCGGTCACGTGGCGTTTTAAAATCGCAGAACCTCCACCCATAAATACGCTCGGCACTGCCCTGAGATCAAACCCGGATTCCGTTACCGCAGACAGGATTCTTTCGATGTATTTCCGTCCGTTTTCCTGTATGACAACTCTTGCATCTTCTGCCATGCTGCAGGTTTCCCCACGAAGCACACGTTCGATCTGTGTTTCCGTTACAGACAGTCCGGTATTTCTCCGCACCTGTTCTGCCGTCTCGTCAATACACCGGATCACACCCAGTTCCAGACTCCTGCAGGTTGCCGCATTCGGAACAGCATTATCCAGTCTCATCAGATCAACCGTCCAGCCACCAACATCCACCAGAAGAACGGATGGTTCATCCTTCAGGTACTCTGGATGCAGAGCCAGGGCAGAATACCCCTGTGGGAACAGTTTCACATCTTTGATCTGTATCTCATACCATTCACTTTCATATAAAAAGCGCACTGGCTGTTCTTTCCGCAACAGATACTCCCGAAATCCCTGTTTCTCCCTTCCAAAGCTGGACAAAGGCAGCCCAACAGCCAGAATGACTTCCGTCTTTCGTTCCGCTTTCCGATGCTTGATTTCTTCTGCAATCGCAGCCAACGTCAGCAGATAATAATTATCATTGGACGTTTTATTTTTTACCAGCGTCTGTCTCCCTGTACCACAGACATAATACTTTCCCCGATACTGCAGAACATTCTGCATCGTATACGGCTCATAATCATACTCGATAATGCCACTGGGAAAAGACACATGTTTTGTCTTGATTGCATAATACCCATGATCAATTCCTACTATCATCACAATCACATCCTTCTTTCATTTTTTCGTCTGGCATAAAGCCAAGAACTCTTTTTCTGCTGCAACGGATCGTTGCAAAAGTGCCTGTTTTGAACACTTTTCTAAGTTTTCACGCCCCAAAACCTGCGGAAACTCTGGGGTTCTCATACCGCTGCTGTTTGAGGAACACTCCCTGTTCTTTCCCAGCCGGTTAAAAAATATCCCTCTCCCGGCGGCTGTCCAGCCTGTCCGGGAGAGGGATATATCGCAATGTTCCTTTTTGAACAATGGCCTGTCTTTTTATTTTTATGAGATGTTCTTCCTGCTTTTGTAACATGGCAGAATACTCATCTTCCGTCAAAAATTTCCGGATATAAGCTCCTTTTTTCCCCAGCGTGTTATCTGTTTTTAACATCTCTATTTCTACCATGCAATGGGTATCCGGATGATATCTGGTTTCACATAAAATGCTTTCGCCTTTGATATAATCCGATTTCACCGCCTCCCTTGCCGCCGCTAAAAGTTCATGGATACTTACCTCCACCTGCATCACCTCCTTCAAAAATAGCGAAAGAAAAGCAGACCCCTTAATCGAAGTCTGCCTCTGTTGGATATGGTAATCCTCTTTTCTTATCATGATATTTCGCATTCTCTTTTTCCTATTTTCTATCCCGTTATGTTTGCTTTACCCATTAATCTTATTCCACTTCCAACGTGTTTCTATTTCTTTTTCCATTTCTTTATTCATCTTCTCATCTTGTATCTGCATGCTCGATAATTTACGGCATATTTCCACATCTGATGTATCTTCATACATATTCCATGTTCCCGGTAACTTAATATACTCAAGCTCTTTAATAGTAATGTCTTGTTTTATTCTTACACAACCGCACAATGCTAAAGATTCTTTCCATGTAATATTTTGAAAATTTCCTTTACTTCTTACTTTTAATTCATCAAAATCAGGTTCTAATAAATCTTTATCATCTGTTATTTCTATTTTAAATATATAAACATAATTTTATTCCAATCATCCTGATCCAAAAGAGAAATGTTTCCATAATAATATGCCGTCATGTAAGTTTTTGTGTCAAATACACATAGCCGTCTGTCGTACCTTCAATAATATTTTTATAGCCTTCATGCTTCTTTGTATTTGGCATTGTATTTTTCCTTCTTTAATAATCTTTTCTCCACTTTCTAGTGGAGTTCCATGTATATAATATCATTTTATGCCTTCTTTCATCTAATTAAATTTTATTTCTACTTAAATTTATATTTTACCATGTAATATTTTATTTTCTGACAAGTTGATATTTACTATTTAAGTATAACATCATTGCATGCTCTTAACCATATCTTTTATCTGTTCTTTATTTTCCTTTTGCCTATAAATTTTAATTATACTATCAGCCATCTTAAGTCTTATCGTAATAAAAACAGACTTTTTAATCGAAGTCTGCCTCTGTTGGATATGGTAATCCTCTTTTTTTATATTTTAAATCAATCATTTTTCGGAGCTTCTCTCTTTTCTCTTTCGTTGGCGCATGCTTTTGAAATTCAACCAGCCATCTTTCTAATCTTCCATCATCATCGATCCACGTATCGTTTTCGTATTCCCATTCATCTAATAACTTAATCAGTGCATCCAATGGTTCTTCCACATCATCGCCAAACTCTTTCCATAGATTTAATCCATAACTTTCCAAGCCAAAGAATTCTGTTAAAAATGAAAACCTCTCCATATCCCCCAATGTCATCTTTTTTCTGCCAGTCAATAATTCCTGATCCTTGCTGCCACAGTAACTCAAGAAAATCTTTTTTTCTTTCTCACTTTCGCTCATAAATTGTCCCCTTTCAGAAATAATTCTTTATTACGAAACATTATAAAATTTTAACTCATTAGAATCAATATATATGTTTCCAAATAACGAAACTTTTATTTTTTAAGGAGAACGTATTATGCAGAAAATCAGACCAGATATGGAATATCGGTAAAAATATTCAATCTCTCAGATACAAAAACAATCTAACACAAGACCAGGTCATTGCAAAATTGAATCTCATGGGTATTGTCATATCCAAAAGCACTTATGCCAAACTGGAAACAAACCGTATGAACATCAAAGTGTCTGAGCTAGTCGCTCTGGCAAAGATCTTTCATACAGATATCAATGCATTCTTTGACGGGCTGCTGTAATTCAACATTCACCTACACCCTGTGTATACTAATCTCTAAAAAAAGCACTCGTCTATATTCTTATCGGATATAAACCAGTTCTTTTTCTTTCCATCTATATTATTTTTACTACTCATATTAATCATTCAATATTCTCCTACTGCATACACATATTTTTTCATTATCTGTACATACAGTACCTATATTCTATTCCACATCAACTGTATACACTCTATATACAGGCTATCTTGTTACACCAGTTTACATCCAGCATCAGGAAATCTGCCTGATGCGTCAATGCAATGATCAGATTCAGCTTTGCTTTCATTCCAGTTGAATACTCTTTTAAGAATTTATCCAGTGGAATCTGATATCTTTCACACATCTGAAGAAATTTTTCTTCTTCAAACTTTGGATACAGTTTGGCAAGAACTGCCTTAACATCTTTTCCTTTTAAATATCCGCTGAATCCTGCTTCTGCCAGGACTACTCCCATCTGTTCTTTCTCTTTCTCGTTTAACTCTTGCGGTGTTTTTCCAAGAATCTTTATCTCGCCGCCATCATAGGAAATGAGTCCGAGTACTGCCTTGAACACAGTGCTCTTACCGGCTCCGTTTTCTCCGACCAGACCTGTGATCCTTCCTTTTTCTACATTTAGCGAACAGTCTAACTGAAATTCGCCGTAGCTTTTCTTTACCCCTTTGATATCTAACATAATTATTCGTCCTCCATGATGAGTTCAAACAAGGAGCGGATCTCTTCCTCTTTCATTCCGCAGCGTCTTCCCTTCTGAATCGCCGCTTCCAGATCCGCCTCAACTTCTTTTCTGCGCTCTTCTTCCATCAACTGTGTATTCGAAGCTGCAACATAAGTTCCTTTTCCATGAACCGTGACCGTCATGCCCTCCGCTTCCAAATTGTCATATGCCTTCTTTACGGTAAGTGCACTGATCTTCAGTTCCTTTGCCATCGTTCTTACTGACGGCAGTATATCATTTTCTTTTAATTCTCCGGAGATGATCTGCGCTTTGATCTGCTCCATGATCTGTTCATAGATCGGTACCATCGATGAATTATTGATTATAATCTTCATAAGCAACCTCCTGTTGTAAACAGTATATAACAGTATATTACTGTTGTCAACTGTTATATACTGTTTGTTTTTTCAATTTTCAGGGCATTGTTTTATTGTATTACTCCGTTATCCAATATCCCCCAGTATATTGTAAATTATTTTTTTTCTTAAAACATAAAAGAAGTTTCCAATACAAATTTTTCATCTTATATTAGAAACTTCTTTCTTCATTTGCTCTATTTCATTATAACCTTGCAATGTTTCTTATTACTAAAAAATCGCCACAGCCTCATTCACACTCTTCACACCCAGCAGCTTGATTCCCTTAACATCCTTCACCGTCTTCATGCACACTTCCGGAAGGATACACGTCTCGAATCCAAGCTTCTTCGCCTCAGCCACACGCTGTTCCGGCATATTGACCGCACGTACTTCACCACTCAGACCAACCTCACCGAACACGATCGTTTTTTCATCGATCGGACGATTCCGGTAACTTGACACAAGTGCCATCACGATTCCGAGATCGATTGCCGGCTCATTCATCTTGATTCCGCCCGCAATATTTACATAAGCATCGCAATTTCCAAGATTCATACCAAGTCGTTTTTCAAGTACTGCCATCAGAAGATTCACCCTGTTATAATCTGTTCCTGCTGCAGTTCTTCTCGGCATACCAAAGTTTGTTCTTGCAACCAGTGCCTGAATCTCCAGAAGAATCGGGCGTGTTCCCTCCATCGAACAGGCTACAACAGAACCGGATGCATTCTCCGGTTTTCCACTCAGCATATATTCGGATGGATTCTCTACTTCTACAAGTCCATTCTGTCTCATCTCAAAGACACCGATCTCATTCGTAGAGCCAAAACGATTCTTCACAGCTCTGAGGATTCGGTAAGATGCATGACGATCTCCTTCAAAATAAAGTACTGTATCCACCATATGTTCCAGCACACGCGGACCAGCCACGGTCCCTTCTTTTGTCACATGGCCAACAATGAAGATTGGGATACATAGTCCCTTCGCCAGCTGCATAAATACATTCGTAGACTCACGGACCTGGGAGACACTTCCCGGTGCGGAATTCACATCTTCACTGTACATCGTCTGGATGGAATCAATGATCACAAGCTCCGGCTTCTCTTTCTCGATCGCGCTGCGGATAATCCCCAGATTCGTCTCACACAAAAGCAACAGATTCTGGCTGAATTCACCCATACGGTTTGCACGAAGCTTGATCTGAGTCTGAGACTCTTCACCTGAAATATATAAAATCTTCTGCTGCTTCGCCATCCTCTGGCAGACTTGCAAGAGCAAAGTTGATTTTCCAATTCCCGGATCTCCTCCTACCAGAACGAGTGACCCCGGCACGATCCCTCCACCAAGAACCCTGTCTAATTCTTTAATTCCAGTCTTATTCCTTGTATCATCATCCGCGGAAACTTCTGTGATTGGAACCACTTTCGCTTCATTCACCGCTCTGGCTGCTACAGTCGTTCCTTTCGTGATGCCACTGTCAATTCTCTCCTCGACAAATGTATTCCATTCCTTACACATTGGACACTGACCGAGCCACTTCGCTTCCTCATGCCCACAATTCTGACAGAAGTAAACTGTTTTCTTTCCTTTTGCCATTCATAATTTCCTTTCTGTTCGAAGCAAGCGTAATACAGCTTGCCAGGTTTATAGATTAGAAAAGGGAAAGGCGCATCTTGCAATTCCTTTCCCTCTGTTTTTACACTACTCTTGTTTCTATCCGAATCTGACTGATTAGCATTTGACAACTTTGATTGCAGCACTCTGATCTGCGTTAAGTTCAACACTTACACTTAATTTTCCGCTTAAGTTTGTTCCCATCTTACCTGCAGACTCTCCGGCGATAAATACTTCATATTCGCTCTCCGGCTCAAGTTCCAATGTAAACTGTACGTCTTCCGGTGCGGAAACTGTGAACTCAACTTCTGTGTCTGTCTCTTTGAAGTTCTCTACTGTACTTCCCGGAACAGACTCATAAACGAACATTCCATTTTTCTCCAGCTTTGTAATCTCCGCAAATGTCTTTACTTTATAAAGATCTCCTTTAAATTCAAATCCATCCTTCTTTGTCTTGGATGCAAGAGTGTAATCTCCAAAGCTTAATGTTCCGTCGTTCTCTGCACGCAATAATTCTTTCACTGTTGCCATTTTTAATTTCCTCCTGGGTATATATATGTTCCTATTATATACTACTTAAAATAGTTTTTCTATAGATTTTATTTATTCTTCACATTTACAATTCGATGTGATTTTAAGATTCTGTCTTCACAAAATGAATTCCCTTTTTGGATGCTCCTGCTGCCACATGATCCCCTTCTTGAATCTCTCCGTTCAGGATCGCATCTGCCAGCTTATCCTCCAGTTCTGTCTGCAATGCACGGCGCAGTGGTCTTGCTCCGTACTTCGCATCCGTTCCTTTCTCCACAATGAGAGCCTTCGCAGATTCACGCAGTTTCAGATGAATATTCATCTGTGATTCCAGACGTTTAGTAAACTGATTGCATAACAAAGAAACGATTTTCTTCATCTCTTCTTTGCCGAGTGAATGGAATACAATAATCTCATCAATTCGGTTCAGGAATTCCGGACGGAAGATCTGTTTCACTTCGTCCATCACATTCTGCTTCATCTTCTTATAATCACTCGCCGAATCTTCTTTTGTCGCAAATCCTAGCTTCTTCGGTTCAACAATTGCTTTCGCACCTGCATTTGATGTCATAATAATTACAGTATTAGAAAAGTCAACCTTTCTCCCCTGAGAATCTGTAATATGCCCATCGTCCAGCACCTGAAGAAGTACATTGAACACATCCGGATGTGCTTTCTCAATCTCATCAAACAGAATCACGGAATATGGATGTGTACGCACCTGGTCACTGAGTTGTCCACCTTCTTCATGACCGACATATCCCGGAGGAGATCCGATCATCTTGGAAACGGAATGTTTCTCCATATATTCTGACATATCAACACGGATCATTGCATCTTCTTTCCCAAATAACGCTTCTGCCAGTGCTTTTGATAATTCTGTCTTACCAACACCGGTTGGTCCCAGGAACAGGAAGGAACCGATCGGGCGCTTCGGATCTTTCAGTCCGACTCTTCCTCTCTTCACGGCCCTTGCAACTGCGCCGACAGCCTCGTCCTGTCCGATCACTCTCTTCTGAAGGACATGCTCCAGATTCTTCAGACGCTGGGCATCACTCTCTGCGAGCTTACTCACCGGTACTTTTGTCCAGGCAGACACCACTTCTGCAACCGCATCTACAGTTACCGGTGGGTTGGCCTTCGCCTGTTTCTTCTCAAAGCGTTTTTTCACTGAGTCTAATTTCTTCTGCACTGCATCCTGTTCTTTCTGAATCAGGGACGCTTCTGCAAAATCTCCCCGTTCAATGCTCTCTTCCTTCTGCGAAGCAAGTTCTTTCACTGCCTGTTCTAACTGCTTCAGATTCTCTGGAACCTCATATCCCTTCAGACTCACCTTTGAGCATGCTTCATCTAAAACATCAATCGCCTTATCTGGAAGATTCCGGTCTGTGATGTAACGCTCTGACAGCTGCACTGCTGACTCCAGTGCCTGTTCTTCGATCACAACTTTATGATGCGCTTCGTATTTCTCTTTCAGACCTTTTAAGATCTCAATACACTGATCCTGTGTCGGCTCTTCAATCGTCACCGGTTGGAATCTTCGCTCAAGTGCTGCATCTTTCTCAATGTACTTCCGATATTCTGCAATCGTAGTTGCACCGATCAGCTGCATCTCACCTCTCGCCAGTGAAGGTTTCAGAATGCTGGATGCATCAATCGCTCCTTCTGCGCCTCCGGCACCGATCATCGTATGGATCTCATCAAGGAACAGAATCACATTTCCACAGGCCTCTACTTCTGATATCAGGCCTTTCATACGCTCTTCAAACTCACCACGGTACTTTGAGCCAGCGATCAGTCCCGGAAGATCCAGACTGTAAATCTTCTTATCTTTCATCTTCTCCGGAACCACACCGGATGCGATTCTCTGTGCTAAGCCTTCAATAATTGCTGTCTTACCAACTCCCGGTTCTCCAACCAGGCATGGGTTGTTCTTTGTCCTGCGGCTTAAAATCTCCATCAGACGGTAAATTTCCTGGTTTCTTCCCACAACCGGATCCATTTTTCCTTCTGCCGCACGTTCTGTCAGATCTGTACAGTACTGCTCCATCATCGCACCGCTTCCGCGATTATCCTCCTGAAGTTCTTCCTGATAGATCTTCGGATCGATCCCTGCTGCATTCATAATGCTCTGGAACAATTTCTGAAGATTCACATTCAATGTGATCAGAATCTTTGCTGCCACACAATCCACATCACGTATCATCGCAAGAAGGAGATGTTCTGTTCCGATTTCCGTTGTACGGAGTCTTTTACACTCCTTCGCGCTGTTCTCTAACAGATACTGGAGTCTCGGACTCTCTTCTAATCTCTTTCCTTTCGCTGCCGGATGTTCTTCTGCCGGAGTGATCAGCTCATCCATCAACTTCAGGATCTTCTCCGACTCTACTCCACTGTTCGCAAGTACCTGTCCTGCCACTCCTGTATATTCTTCTCTCAATGCCAGAAGCAAATGTTCTGTTCCGATATACGGATGCTTCATCTCTCTGGCAGCTCTAGCCGCATACTTAAGCGCATGCTGCGCCGACTTTGTATATGAAATCTGCATATATATCTCCCTTATGTCTTTCTACTTCTCTGCTACCGGTTCTCGTGCAGCTCATACTCGTCAAATATCTCATCTACCAGCCCATGAACCTCCTGCCGTGAGATATTCTTGCAACGCCCTCGCGCAAGTACGATCCTTAACTGCTCTTTCATCGCTTCGAGCTGCTGAAGTTTATCTACATCAACTGCGATCACTGCACCTCTGCGTTTATCCAGACTGATATATCCTTCCTGCTTCAACACATGATACGCTTTGTTCACAGTATGCATATTCACTCCAACCGTATCCGCAAGCTGCCTGACAGATGGGAGTGAATCCCCTTCCCGAATATCTGACATAGCAATACCAAGAATGATCTGGTTACACAATTGAATGTAAATCGCCTCATCACTGTTGAAATCAACTTCTATCAGCATACGCGTAGCCCCTTTCTCTTTCGTGTAAAACAGATCTCCTGCTGTCTTCTGTAAAATCGTTACTGCTCACACGATGTGCGAACAGTAACGTAAAATCAGCCGCAGGGGATATTTTCCACTTGTTATATCTATCCTAGCACAACCTCTTATTTGATTCAAGCAAAAACGCAGAAGAAAAGGAAGGTTTTCTTCCTCTTCTCCTGCGTAAAACAGCACTATTTTATTTCTCAGGAAATATAATCTCCATTCTTGTTCCTTTTCCGTACTCACTATCCACCTGAACTTTCGCCCCATGCAGAATTGCTCCATGCTTCACGATCGACAGTCCCAGTCCTGTTCCCCCCCGTTCTTTCGAATGGCTCTTATCAACTCTGTAAAATCGTTCAAAGATTCTATCCTGATGTTCTTTTGGAATTCCGATTCCGGTATCACTCACGCGGACTTTCGGTCCTTCCAGTGTATTCCCTACCCAAATGGTTACATTTCCATTTTCTTTATTATACTTTACAGCATTTTCTGTAATATTATAGATCATTTCATCCAGAATCTGACGGATTCCATGTATTTTCACAGATTCTCCTGTCAGTTCCATATGAATATTCCGCTGAGCCGCAGTAAGAGAAAGACGACTGACAATTTCTCTCGTCAGTTCAAATAAATCTACATCTTCTTTCTCAAGCTCAACAGATTCGTCATCTAGCTTTGATATCTTAATAATATCTTCGATTAAGGTCAGAAGTCTGCGTGCCTCCTTATAAATAGTCTCAGAGAACCTTGGGATATCCTCCGGACGTACCAGTCCATTCATCATGATCTCTGCGTATCCGGAAATCGAAGTGAGCGGAGTTTTCAGCTCATGGGATACATTTGCAGAGAATTCTTTACGCATATTGGCCACAGCTTCTTTTTCTTTATTCTGCTTATCCATAGCTTCCAAAAGCGGGGTCATCTCCTCATATACAACATTATCCAATGGGTTTTCCAAATCCAAATGAATTACAGGTTCCATCAGTCTGTTTGTCTGCCATTTTGCAAGAAACCAGGCAAGTACAAGTCCAATGATTCCAATCCCTATAACCACCGGCAAAATATTTAATGAAGTCCACATCAAACTATCCATTGATTTTGAAACACGAAGAACGTTCCCATCATCCAGAAGAACCGCATAATAATACAATTCTTTTCTTACGGTATCTGACATACGGATCTTCTCGCCTGTCCCATTCTTCAAAGCCTGCTGTACTTCGGCTCTGGTCTTATGATTCTCCATCGTACTTCCATCATTTCTGGAATCATACAGAACCTCTCCCGTAGATGCGATCAGCGTCACCCGCGTTCCCTGATCCACATCATCCAACTGTGCAAGATACTCCGTTCCTGACAGATCAACTGCCCGTTTGATATACGATGCCTCCTGTTTGATCTCACCCTCAAGGATCTTCAGGTTCCGCTGATACACACCAACAGACATGATCAGATATATCGGAACTAAAATTGCAATCAGTATAAACATCATGCTTTTCTGAATTCGTTTTCTCACTTTCTCATATCCTCCAGACTTGTATTACGCTTCTCCACCGATCCGATATCCAACACCACGAACCGTCTTGACCAAACTGCCCTGCTCACCTAACTTCTGGCGAAGCGTCCGGATATGAACATCAACCGTTCTTGTCTCTCCATCAAAATCATAGCCCCAGATCTCTGTCAGAAGCTGGTCTCTTGTCAGCACGATTCCCTGATTGCGCATCAGTTTCTCAAGTAACTCAAACTCTTTCAATGTCAATACAGCATTCTCTCCGTCTACTTTTACTTCATGTTTCTTCGTATCTAAGCAGATTCCTCCAACAGAAAGTTTCGTCTTATCCTGCTGCTTCCCACTTCTGCGAAGCACTGCTTTGATTCTGGAGATCAGCTCCATCATACCGAATGGTTTTGTCACGTAATCATCCGCACCGGAATCCAGTCCCACTACCTTATCATACTCTGACCCCTTCGCTGTCACCATGATCACAGGGATATCCTTTGTCTTTGATGAATTTTTCAGTTTCTTAAGAATCTCAAGTCCATCTTCCCCCGGAAGCATAATATCAAGCAAAACAAGCTCTGGCGTGTCAAACGCCAAAGCCTCCATAAATGCCGTCCCGTCTGCAAATCCTCTGGCTTCCAGACCGGTTGTCTCCAGAGTGTAGATTACAAGTTCGCGAATGTTATCGTCATCTTCTACACAAAAAATCATATATTTCTTTCTCCTTCTAATGCATTACAGCACTATCCTTATGCACTCCGGTAATTGCAAATTCTACCCACTCGGCAATATTGGTCGCATGATCTCCGATTCGCTCAAGATATTTTGTCACCATGATCAGATCAAAGATTTTTCTTCCATCACGGCTGTCAGCCTCACGGATCAACTGAATCATCTGATCTCGGATCTCATCAAAATAATCATCGATCTCATCATCATCTTTCATAACTGTACGGGCAAGTTCAAGATCTTTTTCGACATATGCTGTTACACTGTTGCGTACCATCTTGCTTACTCCAGTTGCCATTGCTGTCAGCTTATCAAGATTCTCATCCATCTTCTCCCACTCGGAGGAAATGATGATCTCCGCGATATCAGAAGTCTGATCTCCGATACGTTCCATATCTGTGATCATCTTAAGTGCTGCTGAGATTCTTCTAAGATCTCTTGCAACCGGCTGCTGCTGAAGCAAAAGTTTCAGACAAAGTCTCTCGATATCTTTTTCAATCTGATCGATCTCTTCATCTTCCTTGATCACAACCTGAGCCTGTTCTGTGCTGCCATCATTTAACGCCTGTGTTACCTTTGCAATTGCTGCTTCACACAATTCACCCATATGTGTAAGCTGTGTATCCAATGTATGAAGCTGCATATCATATCTGTTCCGCATAAATCAACCAAACCTCCCTGTGATGTAATCCTCAGTTCTCTTATCCTCAGGAATGGAGAACAATTTTTCAGTGTCATTATATTCAATCACTTCTCCTAAGAGGAAAAATGCTGTGTTATCCGATACACGGACAGCCTGCTGCATATTATGCGTTACCATAACGATAGTATAATCTTTTTTCAGTTCCATCGCAAGGTCTTCAATCTTAGATGTTGAGATTGGATCCAGTGCGGATGTCGGCTCATCCATCAGAATTACTTCGGGCTCAACTGCCAGTGTTCTTGCGATACACAGTCTCTGCTGCTGTCCACCGGAAAGTCCGAGCGCACTTTTATTCAGACGATCTTTGAGTTCATCCCAAATCGCTGCCTGACGAAGGCTTCGTTCAACAATCTCATCCAGCTGAGATTTTTTCTTGATTCCGGAAATTCTCGGTCCATAAGCCACATTGTCATACACACTCTTTGGAAATGGATTTGGCTGCTGAAATACCATTCCAACACGATGACGCAGTGTGATCTCGTCCATTTCCTTGAAAATGTCCTTACCGTCGAGCAGAACCTTTCCATCAATCTTACAATTTTCCACCAGATCATTCATACGGTTCAGTGTCTTCAGAAATGTAGATTTTCCACATCCGGAAGGTCCGATAAATGCAGTGATCTTATTCGCCTCGATCTTCATATTCACATCTTTGAGTGCATGGAAGTCTCCATAATGAAGATTCAGATGGCTGATATCAAATTTATAATCCTTTGCTTTTTTTGCTTCCATTTTTATTAATTATCCTTTCTACATGCCAGTCAACGAAATGATTGACATAGAAATTATCCGTTGGCTTCCTCTTTCATTTTCTGTCTTTAGTTTCCTGAATTCTTCTTATTAATGTGTCGGCTCAATGCATTTGCACCAATGCTAAACAGCAGAACAAGAATCATCAGGATTGCTGCTGACAGGTTTGCAAGATTCGGATCCTGTCCATTGATCTGAAGTCCCCAGATCTGCAATGACAATGTCTCTGCCGGACGGAAAATATTCAGCGGGCAGGTTGGGGATGTCAGATTCCAGTTGTTCCAGCGCAGATCTGTTCCTGATCCTGTTGTATACAGAAGTGCTGCCGCCTCACCAAATCCTCTTCCTGCTGCCAGGATGACACCTGTCATGATTCTTGGGATACACGCCGGGATCAACACATGATAAATGGACTGCCATCTTGTTGCTCCAAGTCCAAGACTTGCCTGCAGGTAATGTCCCGGCAGACCATTGATCGCGTCCTCTGTCGTTGTTGTGATAACTGGGATCGCCAGAATGGAAACTGATAATGCTCCTGCGAGAAGACTTTTTCCAAGTCCGAAAAACACAAGAAATACCAGATATCCAAACAATCCAACAACAATGGACGGAAGCGAAGAAAGTGTCTCAATACAGATTCTTAGAAATTTTGTAAGAAATCCTTTCTTCGCATACATTGCCAGATAGATTCCGGCTGTCACTCCAAGCGGAATGGAGAATAACAACGAAATAAATACTAGATAAATTGTATTGAACAACTGGTTTCCGATGCTTCCTTTTCTCGCGAAGGCAAACATCTCCGGTGTTGCTCCTGTAAATCCTTTGATAATTACATAAGATGCAAATCCAATCAATAATGTAAAGAAGAACACTGCGATCAGATAAAACACGCCGGTCATTATTTGATTTATTCCACGCGCACGTTGTACTCGATTCATCTATTTGCTCCCCCTTACTCTTTGTCTTTCTTCGGTCTTGAAAAATAATGGATCAGCAGGATGAATAACAGAGATAATAAGAACAATAACAATGCCATTGTCCAGAGTGCTGTCTTCATCTCACCGCCCTCCGTTGCATTTCCCATCTGTGCTGCGATTTCTGTAGTCAAACTCTTTGTTGTGGAGAATAATCCCTTTGGAAGAGCTGTTGTCTGTCCAATTACCATTGCAACCGCAAGTGCCTCACCGAATGCTCTCGCAAGTCCGAGAATAATTCCTGAAAGAATTCCTGAACCTGCTGCCGGAATGACAACTTTATAAATGGACTGCCATCTTGTAGAACCCAGTCCGTAGGCTGCCATACGGTAATCTTTTGGCACAGAATGAATGGAATCTGCCGCCACATTACTGATGGTTGGGAAGATCATCAGTGCCAAAACAATCCCTGCCGCAAGAACTGAATGTCCAACCTGTAAATGAAATACTTTCTTAATTGCCGGAATCAGGACTGTAAGTCCAACCCATCCATAAACAACTGATGGAATTCCTGCGAAAATTTCAACGATTGGTCTGTAAAACTTTTCTCCGAATTTCGGCGCGATCTCAATCATAAAGATTGCAGAACCTACTGCAAATGGAGTCGCGATCAAAAGTGCCAGACCACAGGTGCACAGAGAACCTACGATAAAGATCAATGCTCCGACAGTTCCACCACCCTGTGCATTATCTTCCGGGTTCCAGTCTGTCGATCCTAAGAATTCAAATATGGAATGACCAAATATCGTAAATGTACCGGATCCTTTATATATAAGAAAGGCTCCGATACAGATTGTGATGGCAATAACAAGCAAACCGCCCGCTGTCATCATTCCTCTCCATGCATACTCTTTTGTAAACATGTTTTGTTTCTTCATATTTTCACCTTTTATCAGTGAAATGTACTGCTGTTCTGAATTTTCCAGGAACACACAGTACATTTCGTAGCTTTTCACTTTATGCTATTAGGTTACTGTTCACACGATGTGCGACCAGTAACGCTATTAATGCTCTGTTACAGTCATCTTAGATGCAACACCATAACCAAGTTTCTCCATCTGAGTGCCATATTCATCACCTGTGATATAATCAAGGAATGCTTTTGTCACTTCATTTGGTTCACCCTTTGTGTACATATGCTCGAATGTCCATACAGGATATTTTCCGCTGTAAGTATTCTCAAGTGTTGGCTCAACATCATCAATTGCTACTGTCTCAACACCTGCATCTCCTGTCAGATAAGAAAGTGCTACATAACCGATTGCTCCGTTTGTACTCTTCACATTTGTAAGAAGAACTCCGGAATCATCTGTTTCCATGGATGTGTTAGAAGCTTCTTCGTTTCCATCCAGTGCATATTTCTGGAATGTTGCTCTTGTTCCTGAAGACTCAGGACGTGTTACAAGAACGATATCCTCATCCGGTCCTCCAACATCTTTCCAGTTTGTTGTCTTTCCTGTGAAGATGGAGATCAACTGCTCTTTTGTAAGACTCTTAACACCTGCTTCTGCAACATCTTTGTTTACGATCGGTGCCATAGTTACAACACATACCTGATGATCTACAAGCTCTTTTGCTGCTGTCTCATCCAGTTTATCTTCTGCTGCCACATCAGAGTTACCGATATCTACAGTCCCTTCTGATACCTGCTTCAGTCCTTCTCCTGAACCGCCTGCATCAATTGTGATAGATACATCCGGATGATCATTTAAGAACGAATCTGCTGCATCATCAGCAAGTGGTTTCAGTGCTGATGAACCGGCTGCTGTGATTGTTCCGCTTAATGAGCTGTCACTGCTCTCTGTATTTGTATCTGCTGAATTATCTGAAGTTCCGTTTGATGAACTTCCACATCCAACTGCCATTGTTGCTGTCATAACTGCTACTGTAAGTAATGCGATAAACTTTTTCATTTTCATGTCAATTATCTCCTTTACATTTCATACACATTTCTAATCCCGCTGCATTTTCTTTTTTATTTTCTGCAGCCATTTGTGCTTCCCTCAAGCACAGTACATATGTTACGTAAGAAATGTAAAGTCTGAAATCAACCAAATGTTAAGTTTATGTAAAACAACAACGGGTGTTTTTCGGATTTGTGCAGATCCTGGACAGAGTATTTTTTTATATCAGGAAAATACTTTCCTGATATAAAAAAAGAGAGGCCTCTCAACCTCTCTCACAAATCATCTCTTTATCTGAAGCAAACACATAAGGACTACGCCCAGAATCAGACCACCGAGAAAACAGACAATATATCCAAGAACCACCTTTCGATTTCCCCTTTCACAGCTTGTCTTCCTGATGTCATTATATGAAGCTTTCTGCGAAAATATTCCTTCTAATCTTCAAGTGTTCCCCTTGCCCAACGAATCAGCCATAGAATACTCCAGGTCAGCAACACTCCCATGATCACACCGACAATATTGATTCCTGCTTCATCCCACTGACAGTGTCTTCCTACGATCAGAACCTTGTGTGCCTCATCTGCAATTGCCAAGATCGTACAAAGTCCGAATACCGCACACGCCGCTTTCCAGGCTTTCATCACATTCTTCATTGCCAGAATCAATAATCCTGATTCTATGAAATAAACGATAAAGTGTGCCCATTTTCTCAGATACATATGCACATAATCCACACTGTCCTGTGGAAAAAAGTGCTGTTGGATCCATTCTGCCATCGGCAGACTGGTTGCCGCTGTCTGTGGTCCATTCTGGCTTGACAAAACTAAAAGAAGGATCAGCCAGATGATTGCCGGCAAAAATGAGATCATCGTCAATTTCCTGTTCTTCGCTCTATTCGTTTTCTTACTGCTCTTCAAAAATCTACTCCTAACTGATATACTGCTTTCTTTTTCGCTCATTATACCATGTAGAAATTCTTTGTCAAATTTTCATTTCTTGTCTTACTTATACGTTAAACAAGTAATTCGCAATCCCATACATCTACGCCACTGTCCTGGAACACGCCATGCAGACGTTCATGCAGCTGCTCCTTTGTCACATCTTTCTTTAGAATCACCTGAATGAATCCGCCTCCACCGGCTCCTGATATAAACTTCCCATCGATCAGATCTTCACATACAAGAAGGATCTGATCGATACAGGTATTGGTTGTACCGGCATCCAACATACAGGATAATTTCCAATGTTGGTTTAAAAGCTCAGCAAATTCGTCAATATCTCCCTGCTCCAGTGCAAAACGCATTAACACGGCGATTGCCTTCATCTCCTTTAATGCCTTCAATGATTCTGGTCTGCTTCCGATATAGCCACCAACTACATCACGCAGCAGATTTCTTGCGAGACGCCTCTGACCAGTATAAATCAATGCGAAACGTTCTTTCAGTTCTTTCTTTCCCTCTTCCGGCATCTCTATCTTCTCTACAACAAGATTCTGGGCAATCCCCGGTTTTGTTGAGATCAGTTTAATTCCTTCTGTCAGTCCGCCAACCTGATCCTGCCATCCGCCTCCGGTACTCATGATCTGCTCCATACCAAGGACAACATCATAGATCTCTGCATCTGTACGCTCCTGACCAAGAAATTCAAAGATTCCCTTTACGCACGCTCCTGATAAGATACTGCTTGTTCCAAGTCCTGATCCTTTCGGTACTCCATAAACCTGGGTAGAAAGATAGATTCCTCCTCCCATCCGCTTTAAAATCTCCTGAAGATCTGCTTCTTCCTTGACCGGGATAATTCCACAGGCGATCAAAGCTGCTTTATGCAGTGCAAATGAATCATATGGATTATGACAATCCTGGATCTCAGCTGCACTGTCTACAGTTGTATAGACTCCGATATCCTTACTTTCAAATTCCACATGAAGCTCATCTAATCTCTTCACCGTGATCTGTACCGGATAGATTCCTCTTAATTTCATTGCAGCATTAAGAACTACTCCACCCTTTTCATTACAATGTGGTGGTGTATCCGTCCAGCCTCCGCCCCAGTTCACGCGGACCGGAAGGGCGATATCAACCTGATCTTTTACAATTCTATATCCTGCACTATCCGGAAGTTTCTTCTCTGCTTCTTCATAAATCACCTCCTGGATTGTTCCAAAACAGTCATTCTCAAGTGCATCATAATGCAGATCATCATAAATCGTTCTTGTCTTTTTCATATAACAGGATACTGCATGATAGATTCGGATCTTCAATGAGAAACCTGCTTCTTCCGCATCTTCAATCAGCAACTTAAAGATTTCTTTCGATATTCCACGCTTTCCAAATATCTTGAGTGCCTCCGCATAATACATTCCCTGCTCCAGTTTTCTGATGAAACACTTTGCAAGAATACGGTTTTCAAGAAACCTCTCCTGATCACAGGATGCCTCAATATCTGCTGCATTAAAACTGGAATAGAGGCTCATGCGTTCACTCTCGCGCCATCTGGAAATCTCTTCTTTTGTTGCAGTACCATGTGCCATCTTGTAAATGATTTCAGCCATATCAAGTGCATCTTCCCAGTCATCACACACCGGATAAAGATCTGCAAACCACAGATAGGTCTCTTCTCCTTTCCAGAGTTCTTCTTTCGTCACTTTATTCTGAGCCATAAACTGATTCAATGTCGTGCCGAGAAATGAAACCTCTCCCGGATATTTTCCTTTCGGATTATCTGGTACACCATAAATCCTGATTACTTTTTCCCACCTGTCAGTTCAATTCCGTGCATAACAATCTGTTCCGGAATCTTCCGGTCCATAATGCGCACATGGGAAAGAACGGTTCCGTCGCGACTCAGATACCAGAATATAACAATTCTCCAGGTATGCCTCTTTTCCTATCTTCGCACGGCTTCCATACATAATGCATTATGCGCTGCAAATCCTTCTTTTTGCACCG
>ENA-OQHF01000095-OQHF01000095.1-human-gut-metagenome-genome-assembly--contig:-NODE-95-length-52976-cov-7.557816_pt1 | contig 52976 bp, 40 predicted proteins | sample MGYA00242559_ERZ504709 | MGnify/ENA primary metagenome ERZ504709 (study PRJEB26092, sample SAMD00036203) | human gut metagenome | host: Homo sapiens | study: EMG produced TPA metagenomics assembly of... | reverse complement strand
GTATTAATAATAATCGGCGCTTTTAAATTGCAGGTCATCTTTGTAAGATCAGACGGTACTGTCATTGTCACAAATATCATCAGATCATCACTTTTTACATTTTCTCCCAGTTTATAAACAAGTTCATCTTCAACATCCGGTGCATATTCATCCACAATATATTCCGGCTTAATAATCGGCAGTGCCAGTGCCTGTTCATCTAACGACTGCAGCCACATAATTGGTTTTTCTTTCTTATCTTCTGTTTCATATACAATTGCAAACCGGCTGCAGTCCTCAAACCCAATCAGCCCTTTTTCAAATGTAATCACCTTGGCATCGTCAATTTCCACCGTGCCAAACCATTTTGTATTAATCTGCATATTTACTCCATTTCTGAGCGACTTGTTGCGAAGAGGCGATGAGAAATTCGCGTAGGCGATTTCTCATCTGCCATAATGGCTATTTGTTTTCGCTCAGAAACAAATAGCCGTGTGAAACATATGCTATCAAGCATATGTTTCACACTATCTCCATTTTCTAATAAAGACTGCCTGCGCACTTTCTCACAAGCAGTCTTTTATTTTGCTTTTATTTTATCCTAAGAAATCTAACAGTGTCTGCTGTACAACCTTGCTGGCCGCCTGAAGCGATGCATTGTATACAAGCTGTGCTGATGTGTAGCTTACGACAACATCTTCCAGATCAATATCCTCATTGGCAGATTTGCTCTCAGTGACGTTGGTAAACTGTTCTGTAAGTCTTCCCTGTGTCAGTTCCAGTCTTGTCAGTCTGTTACCGACATCTGCATTAGCAAGGGAAATTGTCTGCTTATAGCCCTGCATCTGTGAAATACCGCTTTCAAACGCCTTGGTCATCTCATCTTCTGCCAGTGTTTTCTGCTTGTTCAGACCAGACAGCATGGAATTTAACTTTTTCTGTGAATCCGTATCGCTGTACTGGCTCTGCTTCATCATGCTTTCTACCTGTGAAATCTGGCTTTCTAAGTCGAGTACGTTCTGAACGGACGTCACAAGGTCGTCAATATCTCTGCCAAGGTTAATATCAAAAGCTTCATTGGCTTCGGTATTAATCTTGATTTTCTGTGCGTAGTTGATATTATATTCTACATCTTCCCTGACTTTATCATAAACAATTCCAGTCTTATTATCCACGCAGTCATAGTACATGGTTGGATTTAAATCATCCTTAATAAAGTTATCCTTCTGATACGTAAATGAAAAGCTGTCAGAGGTGTAGACCTGCTTATAAACATTTTCGCCCATCAGTACTTCGCCTGTTGTTGCATTAAAGGCAATTTCATTATCGCCCGGAATGTAGTTTTTATCCGTTGTATTGGTAAATGTCAGTGCGGTACCGGTAGAATCTGTAATGCTGTACTGTCCGTTGGCATCCGGATTGACTGTTGTTGTCGTTGTAATCGGGTTGCCGTCTGCGTCCAGCTGCTTGTTGCCATTGCCATCTAACTGATACGTTGTAACGGTTGCCGTGCCATCTGCGGCAAAGCTGATATCTGTATTGTTATAGCTTAAGCTATATCCGGTGTTTTTTACATCTGAATAGCCAAGGCGCAGTCTGTAGACACTTTCCACGTTTGGCATCACAGCATTGCCGTCTGTATCGTAAGATACTTTGAGATTTAAAATATCTGCATTGCTGTACGCATTGGTATAGACGGTCTTGCTTGAAATATCATCTCTGCCAAACTTCTGTGTAATCGTATAGTCTGCTTCAGCTGCCAGTGCATCGGACTGATAAGTCAGTGTTGTATCAGTCTTATAACCGGTAAATACGTAACGTCCGGCGTAATCTACATTTCCCTCATCGTAGAAAGTCTTTTTTAAAGCCTTTAAGCTTTCTGCAATCGTATTTCTCTGTTCAGATGCATAGGAATCAGATGAACCCTGATTGCAGTATTCATACAGCTTATTAATAACAGATTCGCCCTGTGTCAGCGCGCCCTGTGTTGTTGAAAGCCACTGCTGTGCATCTGGGATGTTTTTCTTTAAATACTGTGTTACTTCATTTAAGCTGGCACGAAGACGTAACGCACGAATGGCAATAATCGGGTCTTCTGACGGCTTATTAATCTTTTTTTGTGTAGACAGCTGGGTATCCAGTGTATTAACCTGTTTTTTATTCACCTGGATATTTGCCATACTGCTGTTAATCATCATCTGATTTGTAATTCTCATATCTTCTCCAATCCGGAATCAATCCTGCAATTCATCAAATTATAAGCCTGTTCCATTAATCAGTTTGTCATAAATTTCATTCATAACAGACATCATCTTTGAATTTAAGTTATATGCCTGCTGGAATTTCATCATATCCATCGCTTCTTCATCGGTATCCACACCCATGATTGATAAGCGCTGATTCTGAATGGTTGTGCGCAGGTTGTTGTAATTATCTAACATATTCGTTGCATTGCTTGAATCAATGGACATATCACTGACCATACTTTCAAGGAAGTAAGCGCCTGTACCACCGTCAAAAATCTTTTCGCTCTGAAGCTTTCTTAACTGTTCCATAATATCCGCTTCTGCCTGTCCGGTTGCCGCAGAACTTCTTGTTGCAAGCTTATCGGCGTCTTTAATCAGTTCTGGGTTGACTGTAATGTTTAAAGCCGTCATCGTATCCGTGTTTGTCTGTGTTACAAACAATGAAATGCCCTGCTGTGTTCCGTCTGATGTCAGACCACTCTTTAAAACGTTATTAACCGATTCCGACAATGTGGAAATGAACTGGTTTAACTGGGACTGGTAATACGGAATCCCCTTAAAATCTGTATTCTGTTCATTTCTTAATACAGATTCCAATCCTTTGTTACCGTCTGAATCCAAAATGTAATCGCCGTTCTCATCTACTTTGTACTGTTCAAACTCACCATTACAGCCGTCACGGATATCTACCAGTGCCTTCATCTGTCCGCCAAGGGACGGGCTGTAAAGATTGAAGTTTTGTCCGCTCTCCCACTTTACATCATATAAAGCGGCAGCATCGGAAGCATTTCTCTTATCTGCTCTGGCTTCTGTATAAAGCTTATTGTAATCGTATCCTGCAACCAGTGTCTGTCCGTTAATGGATACCCTGAAATCTGTCAGACCGTTTCCGATGTCTTCTTCATTGATACTGACATTGACAATCTGTGCCAGATCATCAATCAGCGCATTTCTCTTATCTCTTAAATCATTTGCATCGCCGTAGTTGGCTTCAATCTGATTAATCTGTCTGTTTAAAGAAGCAATGTTTTGTGCATAGGAATTAATCTGCTCTACCGCATCCTTGATTTCATTATTTGCATCTTCCTGAATCTTCCTAAGATTCGTAGAGAGTGTATTAAAGTACTGTGCCATGCTGGCTGCATTGTTAATCAGCTGATTCTTTGTCGAAGCCTCGCCCGGTGCTTTAATAACTTCTTCTACCGATGTAAAGAACTTCTGATATTCCTTACAGTAACCATTCAGATTCCATTCATCAAAGAAGTCCTCAATCTGATCCATATAATTTTCTTTTGCTTCATATTCACCGTAATTTGCCTGATTGTTACGGTATTTTTCATCGTAATAGCTGTCACGCAGCTGGCTGACACCTGTTACCTTAACTCCGGCACCGAGCATACCGTATGTTGAGAACGTACGTAATGCCTGTGCTGCTTCTGTGGATGCCTGCTGTTTTGAATATCCCTTTGTATTAATATTGGATACATTATGTCCTGTAACATTCAGCGATGTGGATGCTGCCTGCAGACCGCTGTATGATATTGTTAATCCAAAAAATGTTGATGCCATATTTTCCTCATTTCCGGGCGGTTTTATTACCGGGCAGCATCCGCTGCCATGGTCATCTGCTTTCGCCCCGTTGCAGATAACTGTTTAAACTTCATTTTATGCATTTCCAAGTGAAACGATTAAGCTTTCTAACATATCGCTGACAACATTAATATACCGTGATGCTGCATTGTATGCCTGCTGGAACTTAATCATCTTTTCAAGTTCTTCATCAGAAGATACACCCTGCAACTGTAAACGCTGATTATCATATCCGTTTACCATGGTTTCCTGATTGCTCACGTAATTGTCAAGCACACGACCCATCGTTGCGTATTCACTGATGAAATTTGTATAATATGTATTAAAATCTGACTTTGCATAGACCTCAGGATTTAAGGAAGCAAATTTGTTCTCCCACATATCCACCAGTTCCTGTGCTTTGTCAAAATCTTCTTTCCCCTGCTTTGTTGTCAGCGCAATCTTACCGACATTCTGTGCAACTTCCTCGTTCATCTCAAGGCTGCCGATGGTGTAGTAAGACTGGTTGCCCTTGACATCCAGATTGTTTCTGACATAAATCGTACCACCGTTCGCATCGGTTGTCACGATATAACGCTTGGTATTCGTACGTGAAATCAGTTCCTCACCGATGGTCTTATCATCGTCCATACCATAATCTGTCTTATCCATATCCAAAACAGAATATACATAAGAATCTGCCTGTTCTTTCTGTTTCAGTGTTTCATCTGTAAAAAGGGCTTCCTCCGATGTGTAACTGTATGTTCCGTCACCATTGTCCGTTCCCTGTACTGCCTGTCCGTGTCTTGTATACAGCACTGCATTGGATGATGCGTTATATGTATACTTCGCTGCGGCAATTTCATTGCCTTCACTGTCTGTCAGCGGTGCATCCAGCGTAATTTCTTTTTCAGGGCATAAAACATCATTGATAGACTCCACAATTCCGTTTACCAGCTTATCCAGACCTGCCATCGCACTTAAAATAGCCGACGGTTCAATGTATGTATTGTAATAATCCTGTTTTTCCTGATATGCGGCATAAGCTGCATCGTATGCCGCCTGTCCTTCTGCCGTTGTCAGGTCATAATCACTCTCATCCGGCTTTACCGGTACATCGGCAGCCTTGACATTGACACTTCCCCGTGCAATAATTGCACCTTTCAATGAACCCATATCATTTTTACTGCCATTTGAAATCGGCTGTGTAATGTCAAATACATCCTTTTCAAAGGAAGGCCAGGTTGGAATCAGCAGTGAATTACTGTCCATGGTTCTGGTGGACATCTCTGTCACATTATTCTCATTGACAAACGGAATCCCTTCACATGTGACGATGACACGTCCGTTTGCTTCTTCGTAATAAGACATCTTAATATATCCACTGAGTTCATCGAGTGCATTATCACGCTGGTCACGTAAATCGTTGGCATATTCGCCTGAACCGGATTCAATTCCCTGAATCTGCCTGTTTAATGCAAAAATGGTCTGTCCCAGTTCATTAATCCGGTTTACGGAATTCTGTACTTCGGTATTCAGCGTTGTCTGATAGTCTTTTAAACTCTCATAGATTTTATTGGATCTGTTTACAAATGCTGATGTATACTGAATTAAAGAGGATCGTGCAACGGTGCTTTCAGGATTCTTGCTTAATTCATTCACTGCGGAATATAAATTTTTCAAACAGTCCTGATAGGTAACGCCCTGCATTTCACCAAAAAGATCTTCTACTTCCTCTACGGCTTTTAAGTTGCTTTCATAGTAACCTAATCTGCCGTTTTCTGTCCGATACGCTCTGTCGATAAACGTATCGCGGATTCTGCGGATTTCACTGACGGAAACACCGAGTCCGTATTTATCAATTGTATTACTTCTCGTACCAACAGTCAGATACGTCATATCTTCAAACGTAATCTGCTGTCTGGTATACCCCTCTGTATTAATGTTGGCGAGGTTATGTGCTGTTGTATTTAAAGCTGTCTGCGCGCTGTGCAGGCCGGAAACGCCAATATACAGACTTCCCATTCCGTTTGCCATTGTTTCTCCATTTCTGCCCTCATCTGCTTATCCTTAAGCCGGCCGTCCTCCCCTCCGTGGGAAAACCTGTATAAAGTATAAAATTAAATATTACTGTCTTGCATCAAAGCCGCTGACGGTCTGGATTCTCTCCTCGTCATAAGCGTTTTTACTGTAGTTTCCTGTCTGTGGCGTAAGCACTGCATTTTTTGCAATGTTAAGTTCAAACTCAACCATATCCAGTGATTCTTTTGTCAGTAATTTATTATTCTCGTTGATTTTCATCAACTCATTTAATGTCTTTTTAAGCTGTGCATTAACTGCCGCAAGTGCATCATGCTCTTTAGGCTGCTTCTTTAGCACTTCTAAAATATCTTCTAATTTAATGTCTGTTCTTCTTAAATTGAGTACATTGCAGATATCATCTACATTTTCCATACGCTGCTGTTCCAGTTTGTTGATGGCATCAATACGTGCCTGTTCCTGAACCAGAATATCCTGTAACCGCTCAATATCCGCACCGACAATTGCCTTTGTCTTGTTATTGGATAACTCCAGCAGTTTTTTATACTCTGCATCTTCCTGTCCAAGTACATCAATAAGTGTATCAATTAAACTTGCCATGAAAGAATCTCCTTAAAATGTTAATGTTGCAATATTCTCAAGCATCTTACCGGCAACTTCCTGCGCACTCACACGATATGTTCCTGCCTCCATTGCCGCTTTTATCTGTGCAACCTTGTCTTCTCTTACTTCCGATGTCCGGCTTACTGCCTCTTTTGCTGTCTGATAATCCTTTGCTGTTCTTGAAATTTCCAGTTTATCACTATATGAAGCAGTACTGCCTCCCTTCTTTGCAGAAGAAGCTGCCCCACTCTGATAAATCCGGTTCACAGCACTGTATGCCTCTACACGCATTGCTGACCGCCTCTCTTTCCGTTTAAACTCTTTTCCTATTCTCATTAAAATGGTTTCAGAAATATTATCGGTACTTTCGGCATATTCCTTAACCTGTTTTTACAATTTTTAAATACAAAAAAAGAAAGAATCACCCTGAATTCTGTATGTATCCTGAGTAATTCTTTCTTTATGCTCTGTAATATAGAATCTGTTATTTATCAAGGAATCTCATTCTTGCATTGTCATGATCCCTGCCTGTCCTTGGTGACGGAGCTGCTGCCGGTGCCTTATACAGATTATCCAGCTTGTTTGCCATCGTTCCTTTGCATTTATCGCAATAACGTCCTGTCTTAATCGTTGCACCACAGCACTCACACTGCAGTCCGATCGGTGAATCATCCGCAAAGCAAAGACGTTCTTCACGCACCCACTGTTCAATCTGCTTGGTGCTGACTTCAAATTTATCTGAAATCTCTGAAATACTTGCAACTTTGTTGTCGCGGATATATTCCTTAATTTCCACGAACTTGTCTTCCAGCTGTTTAATACAGCTCGGGCATAAATTACGGTAACTGCCGCCTATATAATTATATAATTTCCCACATTGTCTACAATTTCTAACATCCATAACCAATTCTCCCATTCTGCCGTTTCCGGCATTTTCTTAAAATCCTTTCCCCGCACACAGACATAAAAAATATACTTTCTGTGCGCCCTTTTCATATAAAACTTTTGCGCAGCTGTCTATCGTTGCTCCTGTTGTATAAATATCATCAACAAGTAAAATTTTTTTATATTTTACTACATTTTCTTTTACAAGAAAAGCCCTTTCTACATTTTTTCTTCTTTCCTCGTCATTTAATTCTTTCATTGGAGTTGTTTTTCTGATACGTACCAGAATTTCCGAAGCACAGATTAGATTTAGATTTTTAGAAAGTTCACGTGCAATCAGTTCCGCCTGATTGTATCCTCTTTTTCTTTGTTTAGCTGCATACATCGGCACCGGAAGTACAAGATCGATGTCCCATTTCCGAATCAGCGCACCGCACTGCCGTGCTGCCTGTCTGCCATAAAACGACGCATACTCCCTTTTATCGTGATACTTAAATTGGTAGATGGACTGCTTTATGCCGTCCGTATAGGCAAATACCGCCACCCCGCGCTCATAGAAATGCCGTTTCACCGTGCAGTCATAGCAAAACTGCTGCGTATCCGTCTTTTTTAACGGTTTGCCGCACTTCATGCAGCGCGGTTCGCCGATATATTCAAGTCTGTTGTCACAATCCTGACAAATTTGTCTTCGTCTGCCCTTTTCAAACCCCAGAACCCCGCCGCAGACCGGACACGCCGGCGGAAACACTATATCCGTCAGTTCTTTGATGCCGGTCTGTGCAAGCTGCTGGATATATTCTTTTAAGTTCTGCGTGTTATTCCGCTTGTTTTTTTCCTGTTTCATTTTCCCCTCTATTTCACAAACGTTCCAATTCTAAATGATGCACAAACTGAATTCATTTCTGAAGAATCTTTGATTTAAAGATTATCCATTTCCTGAATCCGCAGGTCCAGTGAAGAATATCGTTTCTGCTCCGATTCATTTGCCGCCATTTCATGAAAGCAGTCTTCCAGTCCTACCATGCAGACACAGGTTCTCGCCCTTGTCACTGCCGTGTATAAGAGATTGCGGTTCATCAGCATACGCGGTCCCGGAAACATCGGAATCAGCACCGCCGGATATTCACTGCCCTGCGATTTGTGAATTGTAATCGCATATGCCAGCTCCAGTTCATCCAACTGTGTAAAATCATAGTATACAAAACGGTCGTCTTCAAACCGCACCAGCATCTGTTCCGAAAAGAAGTTGATGTCTTCTATCACACCGGTATCTCCGTTAAAAATGCCGTTGCCGCGGTCATAGGTAACGCCGTAGCGGCTTTTGCGCTCCCATTCCAGCTGATAGTTATTTTTTATCTGCATGACCTTATCGCCCACGCGGTAAATGGTATCCCCGACTTCTTTTTCCATTTTGTCTGCGGACGGCGGATTTAAGTACTGCTGCATAATCCGGTTTAACCGCTGTGCGCCGACTGCGGATTTTCTCGTCGGTGTCAGTATCTGTATGTCTTTGCGGTCCGCGTGGACATAATCCGGCAGTTTTTCTTTAATCAGTGTACACATCGCCGCAATAATGGCATCGGGATTGTTCCGTCTGACAAACAAAAAGTCTTTACTGTATTTATTAAGTGTTACCGGTTCGCCTTTATTAATCTTATGCGCGTTCATAATGATTTCGCTCTCTGCCGCCTGTCTGAAAATCTTTTCCAGCTTCACGACTTCAAAGCAGCCCGAATGGATAATATCCTTTAACACATTTCCCGGTCCGACACTCGGTAACTGGTCCACATCGCCCACAAGAATCAGACGAGTCCCAACTGCTATTGCCTTTAGCAGTGAGTTCATAATAGATACGTCCACCATGGACATTTCATCTACAATAATGACATCTGTTTCCAGCGGATTGTCTTCATTTCTTTCAAAATGCATGCCTGTGTTCTGTGAATCGGATGCACTGCCGCAGATTTCAAGCAGTCTGTGAATTGTCTGCGCTTCATATCCGCTGGTTTCCGCCATCCGCTTTGCCGCACGGCCCGTCGGCGCCGCCAGACGGATTTCCAGACCTTCCATTTCAAAATATTTAATAATGGTATTAATAGTTGTTGTCTTTCCCGTTCCCGGTCCGCCCGTAATAACCATCAATCCATTTAAAACAGCCTTATGAACCGCCTGTTTCTGGATATCATCAAGAATTATGTCGTTTTTTTCTTCGATTTGCGCGATTCTCTGACCGATTTCCGCTTCATCCTGCGAATATGGGATATTCAGTTCGATCAAATGCTTGGCAATAGAAGCCTCCATATAATAATACATTGAAGCATAAATGCACTTTTCGCCAGACGCATTTTCACGGACAACAATTTTTTTATCAATTGCCATATCCATGATATGGCGCTCCATATCACGAATATCTATTAACAACAGCGCTGTGACCCCCTGCTCTAATTCTGTCCACGGCAGATAGATGTGTCCCTGTCCTGCCGCCTGTGTCAGCACATACAAAATCCCACTGCGGATTCTGAAATCCGAATCCACTTTAATGCCGGCCTTTGCCGCAATTTCATCGGCCGTTTTAAATCCGATGCCGTCAATATCGTCTGCAAGTCTGTAAGGATTCTGCTTAATAATTGTATATATTTCCTGTCCGTATCTGGAATAAATTTTACCCGCAATTCCCATGCTGATGCCATAGTCCTGTAAAAACATCATGGCTTTACGCATGTCGCGTTTATCGACAAGCTGAGCTGCGATATCCATCGCTTTTGTAAGACTGATGCCTTTAATCTCCGCAAGACGTTCCGGTTCTTCTTCCATAATGCGGAAAGTGTCATCCCCGAACTCTTTTACAATCCTCTCAGCCATTTTTTCACCAATGCCTTTGATAGCACCGGATGCAAGATAACGTCTGACCGACTTGGTGTCGTCCGGCGCTTTGAATTCATAAGATTTAATAGAAAACTGCATATCATAGGACGGATGTTTGACAAATCCTCCATTTGCAGTAATAAATTCACCTGCGTTGATGTAACTGAATACACCAACGCAGGTAATCTCTTCACCTTTATAAACCACGTTGAAAACGGTATAGCCGTTGTCTTCATTGCGGTATATGATATTTTCTACAAAGCCTTCAATATATTCTGCTTCGTAATCTAAATTACTCCTCAATTCCGTAATTCCTCTTCATCTGATTATAAAGGGTCTGTGCCAGTCCCAGTCCGCTGCCGTTTTCTGTACTGCACAGTGCTTCAGACAGCTTTGACACCATCTGGTCACCAAAATAGCTGGACATGGTACTCATTCCGGAATCACTGCTGTCAGAAGACAGTCCAAAAATAGAAGCATAGCTGTTATCATCATCACTGCTGTCTACTTTTGCCATTTTAAGCATGGATTTTACCATCTGTTCTGCAAAATATTCTTCAAAATCCTTGCAGACTTCCATGAGTTCATCGCTGGAAGATGTAGATAAATCCTTATTATTTAATGTGCTTTCAAGCGCACTTGTTGTTGAATTGGTATAGGTACCGTTTAAATATGACGAATTTAATCCGCTGATTGTATCGCTCATATGTACACCTTTCCTCCCCGGCATTAAACTGCCGCACCGCTGCTTTTACTTATCGCTTCAGATTGTTTGCCTGCTCCATCATCGTATCGGATGTGGTAATTGCCTTTGAGCATAATTCATAGGCTCTCTGCGCTGTAATCAGATTTACCATTTCTGTTGCTACATTGACATTAGAAGCTTCCAGATATCCCTGCTTTAAGGTACTCTTTTTGCCTACCTCATCGATATCTTCATTTAATGCAATACCGGATGCTTCCGTTTCCATTAAAAGAGAATCTCCTGTCTTATCAAGGCCTGCCGGATTGGCAAACTGGAATAATCCAATCTTTAAACCGATTGCCGTCGGATTGTTGTTATTTTCTTCACTTGGATATAATAAATTACCGTCGCCGTCTACTGTAATCTTTGTCGGGTCATATTCCGGTCCCAGCACCAGTTCATTACCGTCTGAGCTTAATACCGGAAGACCTTCTGACGTACAAAGCATATAGCCTTCTGTTGCAATTGAGAATCCAAAGTTACCGTTTCTTGTGTAATAAGTCTGTCCATCTTCACCGACTACACCGAAAAAGCCGTTTCCTACGATTGCAAAATCCGTGTCACTGTCTGTTTTGTTGACAGAACCCTGTACATACTGTGATGTTACAGCAGATACTCTTGAACCTAAACCAACCTGTGCATTAACCGGCTTTGTTTCACCGTTTGCAGATGTGGTCTTTGCCTGTAACTGCTGATATAAAAGGGATTTAAAATGTGTTGTTTCCATCTTGTATCCTGTTGTATTTACATTTGCAAGATTATTGGAAATTGTATCGACATTTGTCTGCTGCGACGTCATGCCTGCTGCTGCCGTCCATAATGATCTTACCATATTCTTCTCCATTCTGTAATCAATACCGGTGATTTTACCGGAAGCTTACTACCATAATATTAATGTCTTTTAACCCGGACATTATTATAATTCTGACATTGTCACCATTTTGCCAAGCATTTCATCAATTGCCTGGATGACTTTCTGTCCGCTTTCATACTCTCTTGCAACCGCAATCATGTCCACCATTTCTGATACGACATTAATATTAGAAGCTTCTAAGTAGCCCTGCTGTACGGTTGCCGTACAATCCTGTTCGGTTGCACCATCCACCGCACGGTACAGATTTTCACCGTATTCTTCCAGATAGTTATAATCTTCAAAATCAACCAAGGCAAATGTATCTACATACTGTCCGTCTGCAAAAATATTTCCCTGTGAATCAACAGATAATTCATTCAAATCTGTCGGAAGCTGGATTCTTCCGCCTTCACCTAAAATATAATCGCCGTCTTTTGTCACAAGATAGCCTTCTGAATTCATCTGAAATGCGCCATCTCTGGAATACATTGTGCTTGTTACACCGTTCTTATTGGTGAACTCTACCGAGAAAAAGCCCTGTCCTGCCAGTGCAAAATCATAGGTGTTGTTCGTTGCCTGTAACGAACCCTGCTCCCAGTTTCTGTATGTTTCCCCAATCTTTGCACCCAGACTGACTGAACCGATATTCTGGTTTAAATGTCCGACTGTTGCATCTTTAATCTTGATGGCATACATGGAATCAAATGCCTGTGTTGTACAGCCCTCTGCTTTAAAACCTGTCGTTGTTGCATTTGCAAGGTTGTTGGAAATCACATCCAGTCTTTTCTGGGAATTCACCATTCCTGTGTACCCTGTGTAAAGCCCCTTTACCATTTCTTTCCTCCTCCGCTCACTTCTTATTTTGCTGATAATTATTTATCATCTCTGTATCCTGCAAGGAATTCAATAAACTTACCGGTTCCGATGGCTACTGCTGTCATCGGGTCTTCGGCTGTCATTGTATGGATCCCCGTCTTTGATTCAATCAGTTCTTCAAGTCCCTGCAGCAGGCTTCCTCCGCCTGTCAGGACAATTCCTCTGTCTGCGATATCGGAAGCTAATTCCGGTGGTGTCTTTTCCAGTACACTGTGTACGGCTTCAACAATCTGGGATGTTGCTTCTTTTAATGCTTCCTGTGTTTCTTCTGACGTTACCTCAACCGTCTTTGGAAGACCTGTTACAAGGTTTCGACCTCTTACGTTCATTGTTGCAATCTCAGTTCTCGGATAAGCTGAACCGACTTTTATCTTAATATCTTCCGCAGTTCTTTCACCAATCAGAAGATTGTGTTTCTTTCTCATATATCGGACGATTGCTTCATCAAAATCATCACCTGCAATCTTAATGGATGTACTGACTACTGTACCGCCTAAAGAAATAACAGCGATATCTGTTGTACCACCACCGATATCAACAATCATGTTACCGCACGGTCTTGAAATATCAATCCCTGCACCGATGGCAGCTGCAATCGGTTCTTCAATGATTGCTACTTCTCTTGCGCCAGCCTGAAGTGTTGCATCTTCTACAGCTTTCTTTTCTACTTCTGTAACACCTGACGGTACACAGACACTGATTCTTGGCTTCTTTAACATTCTCTTGCCGATTGCCTTCTGGATGAAGTACTTTAACATTTTTTCAGTTACTCTGTAATCAGAAATAACACCCTGTCTTAACGGTCTTACCGCTACGATATTACCCGGTGTTCTTCCTAACATCAGACGTGCTTCCTCACCGATTGCCTTAATCTTGTTGGTATCTCTGTCAAATGCTACTACGGACGGTTCTTTTAAAACAACGCCTTTTCCTTTTATATAAACCAGAATACTGGCTGTACCCAAATCTACTCCGATATCGGTTGATAACATATGAATCCCCTTTCCGATGTTCTTCATTCTATCTATGTTCGTTTTTCTTATTTTCTTCATTTCTATATATATGTAGACAGTATAACGCAGTCTAAACATACATCGTAGAATACCATTATATACAACATTTTCAAAATTTAAAAGAGCTAAATGAAACTTTTTTTTATTTTTTCCTATTAAAATACTCTTTAAATTCGTCCAGCGCTTCGCCAAACTTATTAGACGTTGCGGACGGGAAGCTGTTTAACATGGAATTTTTGAATTTGCCGACCTTTTCCTTTGCCGCATCCAGTTCCAGTCTTAAGCGTTCCGCACGTGCTTCCTGCATACTGAAAAATTCACGGCTTCTTTCATTATTCTTATCCGTAAATACTTCTTTTGCATCGTTTAAACGCTCTGTCAGTTCTGACAGTTCATTTTTAATTCTTGTTTCATACGTGAGCAGCTTCTGGAAATCCAGCGCCTTTTTAAACGCATCAACCGTATCCACGGATGCCACCGCAATGATAAAAAATAATCCAACTCTTAATATATTTGCCGGAACGGAAGCCACAAGTGCCGCAACCGGAATATGCACAAAACAGACCAGCAATACCGTCAGCACGCCCCAGAATAAGGATGAGGTCAGACAGATATAGCCGTGAATCTGAAACTTTTTATTGCTATAATCCCAGTAGCGCATGTTAAACATCATTTCCATCAGTACCCCTGTGACATATTCCAGCGCCGTTGCACCGATTGTACCACAGATGTATACTAAAACATAATTATCCTTTGCCCAAAGTGTTGATAACAGCATGATTACCGCTCCCGAACCGTACAGTGGCAGCATCGGACCTTTTAAAAAGCCTCTGTTTGTCAGTTTGCGCTTGTTAAAGGATACAATGGCGGATTCAATGCACCACCCTAAAAAGCTGTAAATAAAAAAGAACGCAATCCACTCTGTAATACTATAATTCTCAATCATACAATTCCTCATTTCTTCATTTTTAAATGCATTTCACACCTGCCCTGCGGCAGCTTACTTTTTCTTAAAAAACAGACTTTATTTAAAAACAGTATAAGCCGACAATGGATGGTTTGTCCATAGCCGGCTTATATCTTCCCTCTGGCTTTCTTTATTCTTCCAGAATTTCCCGTTGTTTATTCCTGGATTTCAGGATATTTTACAAATACATTTTTAATGCATCTACACGGTCAAGTTTTTCCCATGGCAGATTCAGGTCGTTACGGCCGAAATGTCCGTAGCTTGCTGTCTGCTTGTAGATCGGTCTTCTTAAATCAAGCATCTTGATAATACCTGACGGTCTTAAATCGAAGTTTTCACGGATGATTTCTACAATCTTATCTTCGCTTAACTTTCCTGTTCCGAATGTTTCCACGCGGATAGATGTCGGCAGTGCAACACCGATCGCATAAGATAACTGGATTTCACATCTGTCTGCAATACCTGCGGCAACGAGGTTCTTTGCTACATATCTTGCGGCATATGCTGCGGAACGGTCTACCTTTGTGCAGTCCTTACCTGAAAATGCACCGCCGCCGTGTCTTGCAACACCACCGTAAGTATCAACGATAATCTTACGACCTGTCAGACCGCTGTCACCGTTTGGTCCGCCGATTACGAAACGTCCTGTCGGATTGATATAAATTTTCGTGTCATCATCTACCATACTGTTGTCTACAATGGCATCAATAACATACTTCTTGATATCTGTATGTATCTGTTCCTGTGAAACTTCCGGTGCATGCTGTGAAGATACAACGATGGCATCCAGTCTTACAGGCTTGTTGTTTTCATCATATTCCACTGTAACCTGTGTCTTTCCGTCTGGTCTTAAATAAGACAGTGCACCGTCTTTTCTGACCTTTGTCAGCTGTCTTGCAAGCTTCTGTGCAAGTGCTGCGGAATATGGCATATATTCTTCTGTTTCATTGGTTGCATAGCCAAACATCATACCCTGATCGCCTGCACCAATGTCATCTGCATCCGGATCAATGCCTTCTTTTGCTTCAAGTGCCTTGTCAACACCCATTGCAATATCCGGTGACTGCTTGTCAAGTGCCACCATAACGGCACAGGTATTACCATCGAAGCCTTTTTCAGAGCTGTCATAGCCGATTTCTACTACGGTATCTCTTACGATCTGTGTAATATCTACATTGGCCTTTGTTGTAATTTCACCCATAACCATCACAAATCCTGTATTGGTTAATGTTTCACAGGCAACTCTTGAATATGGGTCCTGTGCATATAATGCATCCAATACTGCATCAGAAACCTGATCGCAGATTTTGTCCGGATGTCCTTCTGTTACTGATTCTGAAGTAAATAATCTTTTCTCCATGAATTCTTTCTTCCTTTTCTTTCCTCGGGCTTTTTTATGTCCCTGTAAACTGTTAAACGCTGCTTCTGGTACTTCTCCTGAAACTGAAAAACGAGCCCCTCAGACAGGACTCGTAATCTATGTAAGATCCGTAATCCTCTTATTGTTCGACCTGCCGCAAAAGCAGGATAGTCGCTCAGGTTGGCACCTTCCATATCTTACCATATGGGGTTGCCGGGCTTCATCGATCCTATGTATCTCCACCGCTCTAAATAAGGGACATCTTAAATTATTCAGTTAATCATTCATACGTATGTATATTACACAATCTATGGGCATTGGTCAAGTACTTTTTATTGACTTTTTATCCCCTCAACCATATAATGAAGCTACCGGAACATTTATACTTTTGTAAAGGAGATTTCAAGGATGAGCGACAATACACAGGAGAAAAATATTTTTATTTTTGATGCCGCTGAAGGCATGGTTTTATCACAGGATATCATGACTTCCACCGGCCATCTTATCGCTGCAAAAGATACCGTTTTGACTTTAGATATGATTGCAAAAATCTCTGAGTACAATGTCTTAAAAATTAATGTATATGAGGAAGCTGCCGCACAGCCTGAGCAGCCGGAAGTTCTGGAACAGATGACTTACTATGAAAAAATTAAGCAGAGCCAGAATTTCGAACATTTTAACGAAACTTTTATTGATGGTATTAATGATTTGAAGACAGAATTAAATGACATTGTCATTAACCACGAAACAATTGATACGACTGCGCTGTTAAAGAATACCGAAAAAATTCTTGCAGAATATACGAATACTCTCCAGATTTTCGATATGCTCCACTGTATGCGTGATATGGACGATTTAACATATGTCCACTGCATTAATGTTGCCATTATTGCCTCCATTCTTGGAAAATGGCTCGGCTATTCTGAGGAAGATGTAAAGGTGCTGACTTTATGCGGTATTTTACACGATATCGGAAAGCTTTTAGTTCCAAATGAAATTTTAAGCAAACCGGACCGGCTGACCGCTAACGAATATGCCATTATTAAAGAGCATGTCAACTTAGGCTATCAGATTGTAAAGGATGCCGATATTGATGAGCGTGTTAAATCTGCCATTTTACTACACCATGAAAAATGCGACGGCTCCGGATATCCAATGGGTTTAAAGTCAGAAGACATTCCTGATTTTGCAAAGATTATTACAATTGCAGATATCTACGATGCAATGACCTCTTCCCGCATATACAGAAAAGCCCTCTGTCCATTCCACGTTGTACGGGATATGGAACAGGATGCTTTTACAAAATTTGACCCGAAGTTCAGCCTTCCGTTCTTAAAGAATGTCGCCACTTCTTATATCGGAAATAATGTCAAACTTTCTGATGGCCGCACCGGCGAAGTCGTTTTAATTAACGGACATGCCCTGTCACGCCCGATTGTAAAGTGTGAAGGCAATGAATTTGTAGATTTATCAAAAGAACGAAATTTAGAGATTGTTGCAGTATTACAGTAACTTTTCTCCCTAAACAAAACAGGCCGGTACCGTCTGATGCATCAGACGGTACCGGCTCATTTTATATGCTGTTACTGTTCGTGCAGGTATTTTTCGCGCGTTGCCAATCCGCCGCGGATATGGCGCTCTTTTTTGTTGACATCAAGCACCTTGCGCGCTTCATTTGCAAGCGCCGGATTGATTCGTGTCAGACGCGCCGTCACATCTTTATGTACGGTGCTTTTGCTGACACCGAATTTTCGCGCGGTCTGGCGCACGGTTGCTTTGGTTTCGATAATATATTCCGCCGTCTTTACTGCCCGTTCTTCGATATATCCTTTCATGCAATATCCTAAAGTTTGTTTGTATATCCTATTCGGACAACGGGGAATATATGACTTATTCTTAAAGCCTGCCAGCCACAAAAATGAGGACAGCCACAAAAGAAGTTCTTATTTACAGTTTTGTGAAATATTGTCCTCTACTTTTTGAAGCAATACGAAAAGCTGCTCCGCTTCTTTCTCTGAAAGATTACTGCAATAAATTTTATCGGTTTCTTCAAATATCTGCTGTACTTTTTTTGCGATGTCCGTTCCCTTGTCTGTCAGGGCAATCAGCCATGAACGGCGGCAGTCGGGATTACTTTCCCGTACAAGCAGTCCTGCCTGCTCCATTCGGTCAAGTGTCCTTGACATCGTGGTTACATCTAAAAGGCAGGCATCCGCAAGTTTTTTCTGTGTCATACTGCCTTCAAAAAGCAGTTCTTTTAAAATGCGCGGCTGTCCCTGCCCCACTGTAAGCCCCAATGCGATAAACTGCGGCCGCATTAATCTCTGCCGCAGCACTTCTATCTTAAATAATTCATTCCGAATCTGTTCTTTTTTCATACTTTCCTCTTTTCTATAGATATTTGCGACACCTGCGGCGTAAATATCTGTATGGACGAGTTTACTGGCAATCTACGATAATGGCAATTTGCTTTACCTGAAAGCAAATTGCCGTATGAGCAATCTCTCGCATATGAATTGCTCATACTTCATACTAATCTTCATTCCGCAGGCATTTTAATGCCGTAGGAATCGCGAACTGAATCTATTCAGTTCTGCGATAAAAAGCGGCTTTGTGACGCCTGAGGCACAAAGCGCTGTGTGAAAAATCTTAGATTTAAGGATTTTTCACATTATTCCAATTCAAACTGTCCCGTATACAACCTGTAGTATCTTCCCCGCTGTTCTAACAGTTCCTCATGACTGCCGCGCTCTATGATTTCGCCCTTTTCCAATACCATGATTGCTTTGGAGTTTCGCACGGTTGACAGGCGGTGTGCAATAACAAATACTGTTCTGCCTTCCATAATCGCATCCATGCCCTTTTCAATCAGCCGCTCGGTGCGGGTATCTACAGAACTGGTCGCTTCGTCTAAAATAAGCACCGGCGGTTTGGCAACTGCCGCTCTCGCAATCGCAAGTAACTGGCGCTGTCCCTGCGAAAGATTACTGCCGTCTGCATACAGCATTGTATCATAACCGTCCGGCAGTCTGCGGATAAAGGAGTCCGCATTGGCAATGCGTGCTGCCTCATAAACCTCCTCGTCAGCCGCATCTAACTTGCCGTATCGGATATTGTCCGCAATCGTTCCCGTAAATAAATGCGTATCCTGAATAACCATTGCCAGTGAGCGGCGCAAATCGTCTTTTGCAATCTGCTGAATGTCGATACCGTCATAGGTAATCGTTCCCGACTGGATTTCATAAAAACGGTTAATCAGGTTGACAATCGTTGTTTTTCCCGCACCGGTTGAACCGACAAATGCGATTTTCTGTCCCGGTTTTGCAAAAAGAGAAATGCCGTTTAATACGCGCTTTTTATCGGTGTACCCAAAGACTACATTTTGAAAACGCACATCACCTTTTAATTCAACATAGCGGAAGCCGCCGTTTTCCGGCACTTTCCATGCGTAATCCGGTGTGCTTTGTTCACATTCTGTCAGTGTGCCGTCCGCATTTTTTATAACGTGACATAAATGCACGTTACCTTCGTCCACTTCCGGCTGTTCGTCCATCATGTCAAAAATGCGTTCCGCACCGGAAAGCGCAGACAACAGGAAATTGACCTGCTGGGTAAACTGATTTAACGGCATTGCACTCTGGCGCACATATACCAGATATGCCGAAAGACTTCCCAAATCCATCAGTCCCCGGATTGCAAGCAGGCCGCCCGCGCAGGCAGACACCGCATAATTCAGATAGGAAAGACTGACAATGGTTGGTATCATCATACCGGCAAAGGACAGAGCATTGGTGGACTGCTTTCTGAAATTTTCACTGAGTTCACAAAAACGCGCATAGTCTTTTGCTTCGTGATTGAAGACCTTTTCGACCTTCTGTCCCTCTGCCATTTCCTGTACAAATCCGTTAATTTTGCCGAGTTCCTCCTGCTGCCGGTTAAAATATTTTTTGCTGTGCTTTCCGTTTAAGCGGATAACCACAAACATAACAATTAAAAATACCACAACAATCAGCGACAGCCGGATACTGAGTACCATCATCATTATCACCGTACCAAAAAGCATCATGAAACTCTGGATAATCATTGCAAAGCTGTTGTTCATCGCTTCCTGTACGGCATCGACATCGTTGGTGAAGCGGCTCATTAATTCGCCGTGTGTATGCGCATCAAAATACTGCAGAGGCAGTTTTTGTACATGTGCAAATAAATCACTTCGGATTTCACGGATGACTTTCTGCGAGGTCTTCACCATTAAACGGTTGTATCCGAGCGTTGCCAGCGCGCCGCACAGATACATCACGCCCATTGCCGCAACGGCACGCACCAGTCCGTTTAAATCTCCCGGAACGATAAAACGGTTAATGACCGGCTTTAAAAGATATGTTCCCGTAATATTGGCTCCGGCACTGATAAGTACCAGCAGGGCAACCAGCAAAAAGGACCATTTGTGCATGCCTAAATATACCAGCAGATGCCGGATTGTCTTTTTCGTGTCTTTCGGTCTTTTATATCCTACATATTTTGCCATTATAAATCCGCTCCTTCCTTCTGGGATTCGTAAATTTCCTGATAAATGCGGTTGGAAGCAAGCAGGCTTTCATGTGTACCGATACCGCTTACCCTTCCGCCGTCCAAAATAATAATCTGATCCGCATGGCGCACGGAAGATATGCGCTGTGCAATAATAATTTTTGTCATATCAGGCAGTTTCTCTGCAAGTCCTTCGCGGATTCTGCTTTCTGTCGCCGTATCAACCGCACTGGTTGAATCGTCTAAAATCAGTACCTTCGGCTTCTTTAAAATGGCTCTTGCAATGCAGAGGCGCTGTTTCTGACCGCCGGACACATTGACCCCACCCTGTCCCATTTCGGTCTGATAGCCGTCCGGCAGGCGGTCAATAAATTCGTCAACGCAGGCAATCCGGCAGGCTTCTTCAATTTCCGTCATGGAAGCGTTTTCATCGCCCCATTTTAAGTTATCAAGCATTGTTCCAGAAAACAGTGTATTTTTCTGAAGTACCATAGCAATCGCATCTCTTAAATGCTGCATCGGATAATTTCTGACATCAACGCCGTCCACCTTTACCGTTCCCCGCACGGTATCATAAAGACGCGGAATCAGCTGGACAAGCGTGGTTTTTGCCGCACCGGTCTGACCGATAATTCCTACTGTCTGACCAGCTTTAATATGAAATGATACATCGGAAAGCACATATTCTTTTGCTTCTTCCTTATATTTAAACCACACATGGTCAAATTCGATTTCGCCGCGCTCTACGCTGATGTCCTTTGCATTTTCATCGGTCAAATCTATTTTTTCATCGATGACCTCAAGGATACGCGCGCCGGATGCCAGAGAACGTGTCATCATTAAAAATACGTTGGACATCATCATCAGTGAATTTAAAATGAGCAGGACGTAGCTTAAAAATCCGGTCAGTTCACCGATACCGAGCCTGCCCTCATGAATCAGATAACCGCCGAATAACAGCAGGGACAGTATTGTTGCGTACATAACAAACTGCATGGCAGGCATATTTAACACGGCAATGCCAAATGCTTTTTCGGATTCTTTTTTCAGATTAAGATTTGCTTCTTTAAATTTTGCGATTTCGTAATCGCCCCGCACATAGGCTTTGACTACACGGACTGCTGTCAGATTTTCCTGAATCGTGCGGTTCATGCGGTCTATCGCAAACTGCATTTTGGAATAGAGCGGACGTACATTTACAGTAATGCAAATGAGTAACACGGCAAGTACCGGCAGGGCCACGAAAAATACGAGCGCCAGTGTTGAATTAATGGAAAATGCCACGCCCGTTGCAAAAATCAGCATGACCGGACTTCTGCCAAACGGGCGCATACCGGTTGAAACGGCATTCTGAATATTCGTGACATCGCTTGTTAAACGTGTCACAATCGACGATACCCTGAAATGGTCGATATTGGCAAATGAATACGACTGCAATTTTCGTATTCGGCTTCACGCAGGTTTGCGCCCAGTCCCTGACCGGCAAGCGCCGCAAAACGGGCGCTTCCGATTCCAAGCACCAGTGCCGCCGCCGCACAGAGTACCATTTGAAATCCTTTTTGATAGATGTATCTTTCATCGCCTGTCGCAACGCCGGTGTCAATCAGATCCGCCATAATCATCGGAACCATTAACTCCAGCACCGCTTCCACCGCGATGCAAAACAATGCCAGAAAGGCATATTTCTTATACTGTTTCATATAAGAAAAGATTCTCTTTAACATTTATTGCACCTCCAACTGTTGTATGTGCAACTATTGTAGATTCAAGTTTGTGGAATGTCAAGAGGATTTTTGCAACTTTTCCAACCCAAAATAGCCCTGTTTTTTGCAACTTTTCCAACCTTTTTTGAATAAAAAATGCAACTTTTCCAACTTTTTTATAAATTTCATTCTATATATTGTGCATCGCTTTACCCCTTAAAATACAAAAAGATAAAACTCTGCGCTACATTCTTGCAAAGTTTCATCTTTTAATTTCTATACCACTTTCTGTTCACTCCCCGGAGCTGCCACACTCTCTCCGTCCCATGTACAGGAATAAACGGAAGTTAAATGGACGAGCGCTGTGGCATTTCCGGTGCAGGATACACCTCTTCACCTTTTTCTGTATTGCAAAGTGACACTGATTTACGGAACAAAATAATGCCTGCTACAAATAAAACCGCAATCATGCCTACACCAGCGTTGATGTTTCCGGTTATCTGCGATACAAGGCTTACAATCGTTGTCCCCATAAATGATGCGCCTTTGCCACAGATATCCATCAGTCCAAAATATTCGCCGGACTTTTCGGCAGGAATGATTTTTGTAAAATATGAACGGGACAACGCCTGAATTCCACCCTGAAACATTCCAACCAGTACCGCAAGTATCCAGAACTGAATCTGGCTCTTTAAAAATACGGCAAAGATTGCAATTCCAAGATAAGCAAAGATACACACGGTAATCAGGCGGCAGGTTTCCATTCTGCCGGATAATTTTCCGAAAAGTATTGCGCACGGAAATGCAACCAGCTGCGTAACAAGCAGTGCCAGTAAAAGTCCTGTGCTGTCCAGCCCCAGTGCAGCGCCGTATGCCGTTGCCATGTCGATAATCGTGTATACACCGTCTATGTAAAAGAAAAATGCCAGCAGAAACATAAAAATATGTTTTTCTTTGCGGATATTGACAAACGTCTGTCCCAGACGGCAGAAGCTTTCTTTTACTGCGTGCTTTTGCTTTTTTACATAAAATTTCTGTTCATAGCCTTTTAACAGTGGAAGCGACATCACAAGCCACCAGACGGCAATGATTAAAAAAGCGGCTCCCATTGCCATTTCCATGCTGATTCCGATTTTTCCGCTGCCAAGCACAAGCACCAGACAGACAATAAACGGCACACAGCTTCCGATATATCCCCACGCGTACCCTGCCGAAGAAACATAGTCCATGCGGTCTTCGTCTGTCACATCACCAAGCATGGAATCATAAAAAATCAGGCTGCTTGAAAATCCGACTTTTGCAATAATGTAAATAACCAGAAACAACATCCAGCCCTTTGCCAGACCAAGCAATGCGCAGCCAATCACACCGGTTAAAATCGCCCCCGTAAAAATCGGCTTCTTAAAGCCCTTTGTATCCGCCATGGTTCCAAGCACCGGACCTGCAAGTGCTACAAGAATCGTGCCAACCGATGCCGCATATCCCCAATATGCCAGATAGTCCACCGATGAAATCCCGGCATTGCCTGCCAGATAATTAAAATAAATCGGTAAAATTGTCGCAATCAGCAGTGTAAATGCCGAGTTTCCCACGTCATACAAAATCCAGTTTCTTTCCTTTTTTGTTAATTTCTTTCCCATTTTCTTCTCCATTTCTAAGTGATATACGTTCTGCCGTTTGTTTACCCGCACATTTCCAGCGGTTCATCTTTTTCTTTTCCGCCAAAGGTCAGACCATACCGCTTATCGAACGGAATTTTTCCCGATGCGCTGTCCTCATACTCATCAATTAACCGCTCCGCCAGCTTTTCGGCATCGCGGTAGAGCTGCATCAGCATCTGGGTGCTGTCCGTGCATTGCGGATTTTCGCTGTAATTGACTAACAGACCGTGCATTTCCTTATAATTTCCCGTTGCCTTTAACAGACCGTAAATCAAAAAACGCTTAAAATAGGATGGAGCTATTAAAAGTTTATTATTGGTAATCATGCCCTGTAATGCCTGCTCTGCCTGCTGTGGCGTTACATTTTTATAAAACGGACTGATAACCTCGGCATTTTTCAAAGTAGGATGAATATGCCCCGTCAGATTGTGTGTCAGCGGATTAAACCCATCCGTCAGCATTAATTTACGGTCGAATTCCACTTCGATTTCCGTATGGCTGACCCCGCTTTCCGCAATTTTTTCATCAATGTAGCCGTGACAGCTGACGTCCAGTGCAAAATGACAGCAGAAGCCGTAAATATACGCTTCACACGCTTCCTTATTTTCCGCTTTCTGCATCACCAAGGATGCCTGCCTGAAAAATTCAATGCCCGGACGGTCGTGCATCGCATATCCGACCTGATTGACCGGATTTGCAAAGAGCGGTTTGTAATAAAACAAAATATCCGGTCCATGCAGTCCGATATCATATAATTCCTTGTACTTTTCTATAATTTGTTTGGGCTTTCCTGTGAGATTACGATAAACCTCCTGCCCCATTCTGTAATGTGCATATGTTGATGGCATATTTCCTCCATTCCGATTTTCCGAGCAACCTTGTTGCGAGGTGGCGATGAGAAACTCGCGCAGGCGATTTCTCATCTGCCAACAGGGTTGTTTGTTTTCGCTCTTTATATTATTTAGTTTATCCCAGACTTTGTAAAATCTACTACCTTATTACAGTAAAATATCCGTGAATTTTTTTGAAATGTATGTAAAAAGGCAAAAAATATCTTCCCTGCTGGTTTTACCCGGTAAGGAAGATACTTTTTTACACGCTCATCGCCGTTCTGCCTTTGCGCGTGCTTTTTTCCAGCCGCTTACAGCAGTAAATAAATGCCGGTATCAGAAAGATGTCGGCGGCTATCCATGCACACGGATTGGCAAGACATGCACCGGTGTAGCCCGTTTTCGGCACAAGCAGGACTGCAGCAAAGGTTCTTGCCGCCATTTCAAATACGCCTGCAAGAATCGCAAATACCGAAAAGCCCATACCCTGTATGCAGAAACGCACAACATTGACAAAGGTCAGTGGAATATAAAACAGCGCACTATATAAAATAAACTGATATGTCAGATGAATGATTTCCACTTCATTTGCATCGACAAACAGCAGGGCGATGTAATCGGCAAAGAAATACAGCAGTATCAGCGCACCCACGCTGTAAACCGCACCGATAATGCCTGCTGCACGGATTCCTTTTCCAAGGCGCTTTAATTTGCCCGCACCGACATTCTGCCCGCCGTAGGTTGCCATAGTGGAACCGAGCGCATCAAACGGACAGCACGTAAATGTAAAAATCTTACTGCCGGCAGTCATCGCTGCTACATACGTTGCACCGAGCGTATTGACGGCGGTCTGCAAAATAACACTGCCGATTGCCGTAATTGAATACTGAAGCCCCATTGGAATCCCGTTCATGCAGAGATTGATCATATACCGTTTTCCCGCCCTGCGGTCCTTTGCCGAAAGCTTTAAAACCTCGTAGCGTTTATTCATATAAATCAGACAGGCAACACCCGATACAAGCTGTGAAATATCGGTTGCCACAGCTGCTCCCGCGACACCGATTTTAAGTCCCTGAATCAATACAAAATCCAGAATAATATTTAACACTGCCGAAAACACCAGAAAGATGACCGGCGTCTTGCTGTCGCCCAGCGCACGGATAATGCTGGATACAATATTATATAAGAATACGGTCGGAATCCCGGCAAAAATAATGACAATGTACGCATACGCATATTCATAAATGCTCTCCGGCGTGCGCATTACCGTCAGAATATTCCGGCAGAAAAAGACGGAAAGCGCCGTCAGCACAATCGAAAACACAACGCTTAATAAATAGCCGTTGTATACATAGCGCCTGAGCTGTTCATATTTCTGCGCACCAAACTGCTGTGCCACGGGAATCGCAAATCCGCCGCACACGCCCATACAGAATCCAATAATCATAAAATTGATACTGCTTGTTGCACCGACACCGGCCAGCGCATCAACGCCCAGCGTTTTTCCTACAATCATGGTATCCACCAGATTATAAAACTGCTGGAACAGCATACCAAACAGCATAGGTATGGAAAATCCCAGAATCAGCTTCATCGGTGAACCCTCTGTCATATTCTTTGTCATGAGAAACCTCCGTAAAAAATTCTTACAAAACGATCAACTGTTCTGTGTAATACACCGGATAAATGCTTCTCCATACCGTGCAAATTTATTTTCACCGACACCGTTGACATCAAGCATCTCCTGCTGTGTATGCGGCATTTTATGACACATGTCAATCAGTGTCTTATCCGAAAAGATAATGTACGGCGGTAAATTTTCTTCTCTTGCAAGTGTCAGACGCAGCTGCTTTAACGCACCAAAAAGCGCAAGCTGCTTTGGCGAAAGCGTATCGGTTGCACGGCTTTTTGCCGTTTTGACCTTTGCCTCTGCCATTTTTTCCGTTCGTTCTGACCAGCGGATTGAAAAAGAAGCGCCCTCATCTAAAAGTTCTTCGCATGTTTTATCCAGCTTGATTATTCTATAGATGTCCGGCGTTTCTGTCAAGTACCCTTTTAAAAGCAGTTCTTCTGCAACCGCCTTTAGCTGCGCTTCGCTTGTTTTGCTCTGGATTCCGAAGGTTTCATAGCGGCTGACACCGTAGCTTTTTAACTTTGCGGTATTTGAACCTCTTAAAATGCCAATAATCACTCCCATTCCATACCGCTGTCCGCTCTCCCGGATACAGGCAATCATATCCCTGCAAAGCACCGTAACGTCTTTTTCTTCAAAGGAAGCATTGCAGTTGCCGCAGTTGCCACATTCCCTGCGGTTTGTATACTCCCCGAAGTAATTGAGCATATATTCCCGCAGACATTCTTTAGTTGCACAGTAAAAACGCATTTTATTTAAACGACGGATATCATTTTCTCTGATAACATCTAAATCGTCCTGCGTAAATTCAGTATTCTGCCCTTTCTGTTCAATCAGAAATTCATGAATAACCACATCCTGCGGCGAATAAAACAAAATGCACTCGGCAGGCTCACCGTCACGTCCGGCACGCCCCGCCTCCTGATAATAATTCTCAATACACGCGGGCATATTGTAATGCAGGACAAAACGCACGTTGGATTTGTCAATGCCCATGCCGAATGCGTTGGTCGCCACAATCACCTGCGCCCTGTCGTAGATAAAATCCTCCTGGCTTTCTTTGCGGGTGTCATTGTCCAGACCCGCATGATAGCGCGCCGCAGCAATGCGGTTTTTACGCAGCATCAGATATACATTGTCCACATTTTTTCTTGTAGAACAATAGATAATACCGCTCTCGCCCTTGTGTTTTTCCAGATAATCCAGAATTTCGGCATCCTTCTGCTTTGTTTTGCGCACTTCAAAATACAGATTTTTCCTGTCAAATCCGGTGATTAATACTTCCGGATTCTGCAGTCCTAAAATACACTGGATATCTTCTTTAACCGTCTGCGTTGCCGTTGCCGTAAATGCACTGACAACGGGACGTTTCGGAAATCGCTTTATCAGATTGACAATTTTTAGATAGCTCGGTCTGAAATCCTGTCCCCACTGGGAAATACAGTGCGCTTCATCGACTGTAATCATGGAAATATCGGCATTCATGACAAATTCCAGAAAGCGGTCGGTTTCAAGGCGTTCCGGTGCAACATATACAATTTTATACCGCCCGCACATTGCATTGTAGAGTGCCTTTGTAATCTGTGTTTCCGTCAGGGCACTGTTTATATATGCCGCATGGATTCCGGCATCGTTTAATGCTTTCACCTGGTCAATCATCAGGGAAATAAGCGGCGATACCACTACCGTAATTCCCGGAAACATCAGCGCCGGAACCTGATAGCAGATCGATTTTCCCGCGCCGGTCGGCATAATGCCCAGTACGTCCTGCCCCCGCAGAATCGCATCAATAATTTTTTCCTGGCCTTCCCTGAAACTGTCGTAACCAAATACCTTCTTTAATACTTCTAGTTTTTCCAAAATCTTCCTCATTCTGCCGCAAGGGCGGCTTTTACTTCGTCTGTAATCTGTGCGCCGCCATTTTCCTGCCATGACCGCACAAAGATATCAAAATATTCCGGCGGTTCTTCGCCGCAGATGATTTTTAAATAGGCTTCTTTTTCATTTTCCTTTAATTTCCACCACTCCGACTTCATGGTTTTAGTGGTTTTAAAATACAAGGACGGTACTGTAATCACTGAGCCTTCCCGGATTGCCTCACACGCTTTAATCCGTGTCATATACGCCGCCCACGCATCGGTTCCTGCAGATTCTTTATTTTCCATATAATTTTTACACGCAGTATAATAAGACTTTTCAAGCAGCTTTAAATCGTCTTCCTGCTTTTCGCCGGAAAAAACTGCCGCAATATCCTCATAGCACAGCTCCAGCGCATTGTTATAATCCACATTGATTGCCAGCGGTCTTGCCGTGGGTTCTACATTTAACTGATAATATTTTTCAAATTCTTCGGACGAATCACACTCATAGCGGATTTTGTCAAACATTACACTGATCATCTTCGCGGCAATTTCAGGGTGTTCGTAACCCTTCCTTACAACCACATATTTATATGCCGGATTCTGGCTGTGATACGAGGTATTGCCCTGCGCATCCGTCGCTATCAGATACGGCTGCCAGTCCGGCTTTTCAGACTGCGCTACAGCACTGACCGCAGATGCCAGCGGATTATTTGCCGCCCACCACGGTCCGAAAAACGAGCCGCATTTTCCCTGTTCTATCATTTCAATCAGATTCGACGTTGTATGTATCAAAAAATTTTTTTCAAGGATTCCTTCATTATAAAGTGTATGCACATATGAAAGCGCCGCTTTGGCTTCGTCTGTCACCGAACCGTATACCACCTCGCCGTCATCACCTGTAATCCACTGCTTTGGGTATGCTCCATAAGAAGCAAAAATCAAATCAAGCAGATATTCACTGCTGTAGCCGCACTCGCCTGCAATCTGTGTATCACAGACCAGTCCCACGGTTTCTTCCCCACCCATTTGATTATCTATAAACTGACGTACAATTTCAACCACATCTTCTATGGTCTGCGGTGCCGAAAGTCCCAGCGTATCCATCCAGTCTTTCCGCAGCCACACAAGGTTCGGTCCGTCCGTAATATTCGTTTCGGGCAATGCCATAATTTTACCATCAAATGTCACGCTGTCTATCAGGTCTTCGCCGTAGCTGGCATACATTTCACGTATTCTATCACTGATACAGTTCTGATACGATACCGTCAGGTCTTCTATCATATCATTTTCGATAAGCGTTTCCAAGTCCTCATAATTGCTCACAAGCATAATATCCGGCAGTTCATTCATTGCAATCGCCATGCTCACGTTGGTATCATACTGCTTATCGGCTTCTTCAAAAACATCCCTGTTCTGGACATTAATCACTTCCTTAATATACCGCGTATACGCATTGTCTTCATACGTATCCCCCGCCGGCATATTGGAATTATTCGTGCTTATCATCTTTCCCAGTGTATACACAACCGTTTCGGGATACGCGCCAAACGGCGACGATACCGCAGCCTGCATCTGCTCTGCATATTCCTGCCGCGAGGACAAAACACGATTAGCCGGGCTGTTACACCCGGCTAAAATCCCGCCCGCAGCTCCCGCCGCCAGCAGACACAAACAAAATTTTTTAAATCCTTTTATCATTCCACACACTCCAAAACTGAGTCATCCTCTGCAAAAAGCCCTGCCACGTCACTCTCTCGCAGGCTTTTCACAGAAATCAGCCGCCAAGCCTTCCGTCTACACAGGCTATTTCACAAAGATAAGCCGAAGTTAAGCGACAGCGGTGAGGCGTTCTTTGTGAAACACCCACGCCGCAACCGTCACAGGCTTTTTGCAGAGATAAGCCGAAGTCAAGTAACACGTTGAGGCGTTCTCTGCAAAAAGCCCTGACACTACCCTTTGACCGCTCCCGACATGCTCTCATTATAACACTTCTGCATGAAAATGAACAGCACTGCAATCGGAATTGAGATGCAGACTGCTCCTGCAGCAAAACAAGTGTACCAGCTGTCTACATATTCCTTTTCAAGCATCTGCCACAGACCAATTGCCACCGTATAATAATCGGCATTGGCACGGCATATTACTCTTGCAAAGATGAAATCCACCCATGGTGCGATAAAGGTCGTCAGCACCGTGTATACTATAATTGGCTTACTCAGCGGTATAGTGATTTTTGTAAACACCTGCCATTTGGTAGCACCATCCAACATAGCCGCTTCATCAATCGTTTTTGGAATTGTGTCAAAAAATCCTTTTGCAATATAAAACTGGATTCCGGACGAACCGGAGTAAACCAGTATCAGTGCCACACGAATCATGGAGCCTTCTGAAAGTCCAACTGCTTTTAAAATATAGTAAACCGCAATCATCGCCATAAATCCCGGAAACAGTCCGAGTATCATTGCAATATTCATCATCGGCTTTCTTAAACGAAAGCGCAGGCGCGACATACAATATGCCACGGACAATACAAAAAATGTTGAAATAATGCAGGAACAGATTGCAATAAACAGCGTATTGCCAAACATTCTCGGAAAATTTAAAATTCCGGTATCCGTAAATAATTTGATATAATTGTTAAATGTATATTTTTTCGGAAAAAAGGACGAGGTATAAGCGCCTTTCTGTGCGCGGAAGCTTGTAAGGATAATCCAGAACAGCGGACTGACCCAGATAATTGCAAGCACGCTTAAAAACAGATGCACCAGTATATTGTTGATTTTCTTTTTTCGTTTCATTGAAATCCCTCCTCGTCTTTATAGGATTTCGTCCGTCTGTATACAAGCAGCGAACCGATTGCCAAAAATACAAAGGTCATAATTCCGATAACGGCACCCAGATTGTAATACTGGTAATCCACCGTCATCTTATACAGCCATGTAACCAAAAGGTCTGTTTTGCCCGCGGTATTGCCTGACAGCACCGGGTCGCCCTTTGTTAAAAGATAAACAATGTTGAAATTATTGATATTTGCTGTGAATGTCGTAATCAGATATGGTGTTGTCACAAACAGCATATACGGCAATGTAATTTTAAAGAAACGGATTACCGGACCGGCACCATCCACTTCTGCCGCTTCGTAAAGCTCCAGTGGGATATTCTGTAGAATTCCCGTAACCTGCATCATCGTATATGGAATACCAATCCACAGATTAACAACGATTACCGTTATTCTCGCCCATGCGACGTTAGAGAAAAACGGCAGGGACTTCTGAATCCAGCCCGCATTTTTTAACATTACATTGATAATGCCATCCTGACTAAGCATACTGCGCATAACAAGCAGGGACACGAACTGTGGAATGGCAATCGACAAAATAAAAATCAGCCGCCAAAAGCCTTTGATTTTTGTTCCCTTCCTATTAATAAGCAGCGCCAGCAGCATGCCTAAGATGTAGTTTAAACCTGTTGCAAATACCGCCCAGACAATTGTCCAGCCAAGCACAGACCAGAATGTTTTTCCGAACGTTCCGCTCACATCAAACATCTGCCGGAAATTTTCCAGCCCCACCCAGTCAAACAGAACAAGATGGCTGTTTACTTTGCTGTAATTTGTAAACGCCATGGCTATCATAAATATCAGCGGCAGAATCGTAAAAATCAAAATGCCGCCAACCGGCAGTGTCAGAAGCAGTTTGTGCAGATTTTTATCAAACAGGGACTTAATGTCATCTGCAAATGTTGTCACCGGCTTATTTTTTTCAATACAGACCTGTGCCTGATACGCACTTTTTACTGCACCTGCCCACACACAGATAAATGCGGCACAAATAAATAAAACTGCAATGCCATAAAGTAAAATTAACAGGGAGTTATCTCCCTGAACATATTCATAGACGCCCAGTGTTTCATTCCACACTTCTCCCTGTTCTTTTTCACCAAGGTCTGGCAGTGCCAGAAGGCACTGCCAGCCATAGGCTGCCATAAAGAATAGGAAAGCTGCTTCTGTGAAAAGGAATAAGATTCCTTTGATAAATTGTTTTCTGAGGATATTGCCAAGTCCCATCACAATTGCTGAACTTCTTGTGAGCCAATCTCCCTTTTTGAACGCATTAACCAATTCCATACGCAACCTCCAAACGCTGTGTGCGTTTTATTTCTATTTTACAATTGATGTATTAATCAGTTTGTAAAACTCTTCTGTCTTTTCTGCAGCATTATCCAGTGTAATTTCTCCGTTAACAATGGATTTACTGAAATTCTGTGCCGGTGTCCAGTAATCATTCATACCGGTTACCGTCGGCTGGATAACAGCAGTATTGTTAAAGGTATTATTCTGTGCAGTTACAAGCACATCGGATTTAACCGGCTCTACTGCCAGCAGTTCTGTGTTGCAAGGAATTACACTACGTAAATCATAATGGGACTGCTGTGCTTCCTTACCACCTAAATACTTTGCAAGTGCAACGGCAATCTGCTGGTATTTACAGTTTGGATTCACGGCAACTGCTTTAGAACCTGCAAATGCCTTTAACTGCTTATCCGTACCGCCAATCTTGACTTTCGGAAGCTGTACGGCACCAAAATTATCACCCAAAATTTCTTTTACATTCTTATAATCCCATGAACCTGAAAAATAAGCTGCAACACTGCCGTCACGCAGACCTGCGATTCCGACACCGCCTGCATCGTTTACAAAATTCGGATTGTTGACCATAGATACCATTGCTTTCGTTGCATTTGTACCCTTATCACCTGAAATATCAATTCCTGCTGCATTATCTTTTCCGTCTTTACCAAAATATACACAGTCATTTGCAAGGAAGAATGATGACATATACCAGCCTTCTGTGATATTAAATGCAACCTTGTCCTTTGCAAGCATTGTATCCAGACTCTTCACGTCGCTGTCTGTAAATTTGCTCTTATCGTAATACATAAACCAGGTGTTGGTTGTAAATGGTACACCGTAAACTGCTCCGTCTACCGTAACGGAATCTACAATTGCCTGTGAGTTTGTACTCTTTACGTAATCTGCCGTTTCACCGCCAAGCTTTGCTATTGCCTTCGCATCAATTAATGTCTGTAACTGGTCATTTGCAAAGAAATATACGTCGGCTGAATTACTCGGATCCTGCGGAACGGTCTTTCCGGCATCCTGTTCGGAGCAGACACCGTATTCAAATGTAAGATCCCATTCCGGATGTTCTGTGTTGAATTTTTCACACATCGTCTGAAGCCATTTGCCATTCTCGTCTGCCTGATCTTCTGCGCAGCCCCATACGGTAATCGTTGTACTGATTTTTTTCAGCCTCTGTGCTTTTCCCCGTATCGGTACTGCCGCCTGTGCCTCCACAGCCTGTCAATGCTGTTACCCCAAGTGCCGCTGCTAAAAATGCGGCTGTCATTCTTCTTTTTTTCATAAAACCCTCCATTCCCCTGCTGTTTTCCTTTAAAACAGCAGAAACATTTTTGATAGTTTTATTATATTAGGTGTTGGAATTTTTTAAAATATCAGATATTTTAGATTCATGTTGATTTTTATTGACGTTTATAAAAAAAGACAGGCACCCTATTCCATGTGCCTGCCGCTTTCTATTACTCTTTAAAACGGATAAATCCGTAGCTTTCCAGATTTCTCATATACTGCACCAGCCGGTTGTAAAGCGGTTCTGCTTTTTCGCCAAAATGCGCTTTCACCTGTTCTGCAATATCGTATACCGTATTCTTTCCGTCCATTAACGGCCAGATAAAATTCCCCATTTCATCCAGATGAATCTGGGAAATCCGCGGCTTTTTAAAAACCACCTGGGCAATTTTGTTAAATACGCCTTTATTTTCCACGTAAACCGTAACTGCACCATTATCTGACACCGTATAGGAATACTGCTCATGATGCACCGGTATAAAATCCAGATAATTTCTTAAATCTTTTTTACTTGTTTTCTTTGCCATTCTTACTCCAAAGTGAGAACTTCAGGATGCACAGAATCATAACAACCATTAATACAACGCCGCCAACAACTCCTGTTGTAAAGCTGCCTGATAAATCAATCTTACCGGCTACGTTGACAACTGCGAGGATTGCAAGAAGGATACCCACAAGCCCCTCACCAGCAATCATACCGGAGCAGAATAAGATTCCACTGTTTGCATCTTTATTTTCTTCCTTATCAGCCTTCTTCTTGTCAACGAACCAGCGGATAACACCACCAATCATAATTGTTGCGCTTAATTCCAGTGGCAGATATAAACCGATTGCTACAGGAAGTACGGAAATTCCAAGAATTTCAACAACGATTGCAATAAATACACCGATGAATACCAGCGCCCAAGGAAGATTTCCTTGCATAACACCTTCAATAATCATCTTCATTAAAGTTGCCTGTGGTGCTGCAAGCTCTGTTGTACCAAATCCCCATGCAGAATCCAATAATACAAGAACGCCCCCGATAGTAACTGCTGAAACAACTGCACCGATTAATTCACCAATCTGCTGTTTCTTTGGTGTAGCACCAAGGATATAACCTGTCTTTAAATCCTGTGAAGTATCACCGGCCATTGCTGCGATGATACAGATAACAGAACCGATTGCAATAGCACCCTTCATGCCGTGTACACCTGTATCTCCTGTCACCTTTAAGCAGAGTGTAGAAAATAACAGCGTTGCAATTGCCATGCCGGATACCGGATTGTTACTGCTTCCGACGATACCAACCATTCTGGATGAAACCGTTGCAAAGAAGAAACCGAATAATGCAATAAGAACTGCTCCGAGCGGAGATACCGGAATTTCCGGTAACAGCCAGATTGCAATAATCATGATTAATACACCGATACCGATTACACGCATATCAAGGTCTGCTTCTGTACGAACAGTGCTGTTGCTGTTTCCTGCCCCCTTCATGCCCTTGATTGCATCTGCAAATGTTCTTACAATTAACGGAAGGGATTTAATTAAACTGATGATACCACCTGCAGCTACGGCACCTGCACCGATGTATCGGATATAACTGCTCCAGATTGCGGAAGCACCGCCTGCAGCATACATATCAGCAATCGTCTTTGTTCCCGGATAAAGGATTGTGGAACCGCCAAATGTAATGATTGCCGGAATGAGTACAAACCATCCGATTAAACCGCCGGCAAACATATAAGAAGCGATCTTTGGTCCACAGATATAACCTACACCAAGCAGTGCCGGATATACTTCTGCTGAAAGCTCTGTCTTAAATGCCTTGAGTGGTGCTGTAATAACGCTTGGAATCACTTTGAGTCCATCCACTACAAACTTAAATAAAGCAGCAAGTCCCATACCTGCAAATACAGACTTCGCACTTGCGCCGCCTTCTTCACCGGCTAAAAGAACTTCCGCACAGGCTGTACCTTCCGGATACGGAAGCACACCGTGTTCTTTTACAATCAGTGCATTTCTTAACGGCACCATGAATAACACACCTAAGATACCGCCGAATAATGCGATTAATGAAATGGTAATCAGGCTTGGAGCCTCTGTAATACCTTCCTTTGACCATAAAAACAATACAGGAAGTGTAAAGATTGCTCCCGCTGCCAGGGATTCACCGGCAGAACCGATTGTCTGTACCATGTTACTTTCAAGGATTGAATCCTTTTTCATAATGACGCGGATAACGCCCATGGAAATAACTGCTGCCGGAATAGAAGCAGATACAGTCATTCCGACACGCAGACCAAGGTACGCGTTGGCTGCGCCGAAAATAATTGCCAGAAGGACACCCATGATCACAGATGTCACTGTAAACTCAGGCGTAATTTTGTCAGCCGGAATATACGGCTTAAATTCGTCTTTCTTCATTAGAAACCTCCAAAAATTTAGTGTGTTATTATGTTAACACACTATTATAAAAAAGAAAAGCAGATTATTTATCCAATTAAAGCAATAAAGCTATTTTTTTACTGATTTTCTTTATTTTGGAAAGTTTTTTTATACTGCGTGTAAATTTTTTAAAGAAACGTCCAAAATCGGAGCGGAATGAGTCAGCGCACCGCTTGAAATATAATCCACGCCAATATCTGTCAGACGTGCCACGTTTTCTAACGTAACGTTGCCGGAACACTCTGTTTCTGCCCTGCCGTCAATAATACGGACTGCTTCTTTCATCATTTCCGGTGTCATATTATCCAGCATGATAATATCTGCGCCCGCTTCTACCGCTTCGCGTACCATATCCAGATTTTCGACTTCCACTTCAATCTTTCTGACAAACGATGCATATTCCTTTGCCATCGTTACAGCCTCTTTAACACCGCCTGCAGCTCCGATGTGGTTATCCTTTAATAAGACACCATCGGATAAGTTGTAACGGTGATTATAGCCGCCGCCGACCTTTACGGCATATTTTTCAAAAATGCGGTTGTTCGGTGTTGTCTTTCTTGTATCAAGCAGCTTTGTTTTACTGCCCTTTAACAAATCGGCTATCGAGCGGGTATACGTTGCGATACCGCTCATTCTCTGTAAGTAATTTAAGGCAGTGCGTTCTCCTGAAAGCAGGACACGGATATCCCCCTTTACAACTGCAAGCAGATCGCCTTTTTTTACGGCATCGCCGTCCTTTACATAAAATACGACTTGTGTTGTTTCGTCTAAAAGCTCAAACACTCTTTTAAATACATCCAAGCCTGCAATTACACCGTCCTGCTTGCACAAAAGCTGTACCTCTCCCTGCTGCGGATGGCGCATTACGGCATTGGTCGTAACATCCTCGCTTGTGATATCTTCTTCCAGTGCCTGCATAATTAATTTATCTGCATTTAACTTCATTGATATACTGTTCATGTAACTTTTTCTCCCTTTCAATTTCTTCAAAAATTTCTGTCTTGTACTGTTTTTTCAATTCATCATAGCCGCTGTACTTTTGGAGTGCTGCCGCTTCCACGAGCTCCAGACAACTCTCTGCCATATCAAATCCGTCTGTAATATGCTTTGCCGCACGTTTCGCAAAGACCAGACTTTCAAGCAGGGAATTGCTTGCCAGACGGTTTGCGCCATGCACACCGTTACAGCTTGCTTCACCGACTGCATATAACTGTTCCATAGACGTTTTGCTGTTGCAGTCTACATGGACACCGCCCATAAAATAGTGCTGTGCCGGTACAACCGGAATACTTTCCTTTGTGATGTCATAGCCTTCTTCCAGACAATGCTGATAAATATTCGGAAAATGTTCCATAATCGTCTTTTTATCTATATTTTCAAGTGACAGATGCACATACGGCATATCGTCTTTTTCCATCTGCTCATAAATTGCCCGTGCAACCACATCTCTTGGAAGCAGTTCATCAACAAACCGCTCGCCTTTCCTATTTAATAAAATAGCGCCTTCCCCACGTACTGATTCAGATATTAAAAATCTTCTTCCCGGCTTTTCGGAATACAGTGTTGTCGGATGAATCTGGATATAATCAATATTTTCCAGTTCGATATGATGGCGCAGGGACAGTGCCAGTGCATCACCCGTCAGATGCGGAAAATTCGTGGAATGTGTGTATAAACCGCCGATACCGCCGCATGCCCATACGGTATCCTTTGCCGAAATTGTAATCAGATGCGGCATCGCTTCCTTTGATACACGGCATACAATACCGTAGCATACATTGTCCTGTTCAACAATATCTACCATTTCCGTATTTTCAAGGATTGTAACATTCGGCAGCTTCTGCACCTGTGCAAGCAGCTTGCTTGTAATCTCTTTTCCCGTAATATCTTCATGGAAGAGGATTCTCGGTGTGGAATGGGCACCTTCTCTTGTAAAACGCAAGTGTCCGTTATCATCCCGCTCAAAATCTACACCGTATCCGATTAAATCATCAATAATCTCACGTGAAGAACGAATCATGATATCCACAGACTCTTTTCTGTTTTCATAATGTCCTGCACGCATAGTATCTTCAAAATAACTGTCGTAATCATCTTCATTTTTTAATACACAAATTCCACCCTGTGCAAGAAACGAATCACTGCTTTCCAAATCCGCCTTTGTAATCATCACAATCTGCTTATCGCGTGGCAGATTCAGTGCGGTAAACAAGCCGCCGACTCCCGTTCCTACAATCACAATGTCCGTATTAATATGTAACTTTACCTTATTCTCATTCATCTTGACACATTCTTTCCGGCTATTTTGCAAGCTCTAACATTCTCTCAAGCGGACGGCCTGACTTTTCACTTAACTCTTTTTCCACCGTTACGGCATTGCTCTCATTTTTTAAGACATCCCGTACTTTCTCTAATGTAATCTTTTTCATATCCGGGCAGATCTGATGAGCCGATGCCGGATAAAACTTTTTCCCAGGATTTTTCTTTTTCAACTCGTAAAATACACCTGTTTCCGTACAAATCACAAATTCCTCTGCATCGCTTTTTGTTGCATAATCAATAATACCCGAGGTACTGCCTACATAATCTGCCAGTGCCGACACTTCCGGAAGACATTCCGGGTGTGCAAGCACAAGTGCCTGCGGATGCTCCTGTTTTGCCTTTTTGACAGCTTCCGGTGCAATTGCCTTATGAACCGGACAGTGTCCGTTCTGGTATAAAAATTCTTTCTCAGGCACCTGCTCTGCAATAAAATGTCCGAGATTGTCATCCGGAATAAATAAGATGTGTTTATTCGGGAGTGCCTTTACAATCTTTAACGCATTTGAGGAAGTCACACATACATCCGCGTGTGCTTTTAACTCTGCCGTGGAGTTGATATAACAGACAACCGCTAAATCTTCATACTCTGCACGAAGCTTTTCAATTCCTGCGATATCTGCCATATGTGCCATCGGACAGTCCGCACTCATATCCGGCATTAAAACCTTTTTCCCCGGATTTAATACCTTTGCGCTCTCACCCATAAATCCCACACCGCAGAAAACAACGACATCTGCTGTTGTTTCCGTTGCAAGACGGCTTAAGTAGTACGAGTCCCCGATGTAATCTGCAATTTCCTGCACGGCATCTTCCACATAGTAATGTGCAAGAATGACTGCATTTTTCTCTTTTTTCAGTTGCTTAATTTCCTCTGTTACCGCGTTCATCATTTACCTCATTTTCCTGTATAAGTGCTAAATTTTTTGTTGGTAATTATATCACGTTTCTTTACAGGTGACAAGACAGTTGTAAAATCATTTTATAAAATACCCGTCTACCGCCGTTTTAAGCCTGTTTCTGTGTGGTATAGACACGTGCCGGAAATGTAATTGTAATCGTTGTACCTTCGCCCTGTTTACTGTCCACCTTTAACGGATACTGATCCCCGTAATACAGCTTTAACCGCTCGTTGACATTTCTTGCACCATATCCGCCGGACTGCACCGTTAAAAAATCTGCCGCCGTCTGCTTATCCATGCCGACACCGTTATCCGATACCGTCAATACTACCAGATAATCTGTGCCGGATTCCACATCTGGTTCTCGACGGGATTCTGTACCGGATTTCGTTTCGGATTGTGTGTCAGATTCCATATCTGTCCGGTGTGTGAGCGGCTTTTGTGCAGGCTCCTGCCAGCCGCGGATTGTAATCCGCCCTCTGCCCTCTGTTTTTAAGTCTATTCCGTGATCAATCGCATTTTCAACCAGCGGCTGTAAAATCAGATTCAGGGATTCGTACTGTAAAATTTCCGCTGCCACATCTATTTCCACATCAAAATCCCCGTCATGCATAAGCTGCTGGATTTGCAGATAGGAGCGTACATTGCTTAATTCCTGCTCTAATGTCAATGTGTTTCTTCCTTTATTTAATGAGGTTCTGTAATAATTGGAAAGTTCAAGTGTAATCCGGCTGATGTCCTCCTGCCCGCTCTCAATGGCTTTCCAGTTAATCAGGGACAGCGAATTGTATAAAAAATGTGGATTTATCTGCGCCCGGAGTGCCCGCATTTCATATTCCTTCTGGTGAATCCTGCCCTCATAAACCTCGGTAATTAAGGTGCTGATGCGGCTGACCATATGATCAAAGCCGTTAATTAATGCACCGATTTCATCGTTGCTGTCACTATGGACACGTACTGTGAAATCGCCCTGCTCCACCTTCTGCATATTGTGCTGTAACAGCTCAATTCTCTCTATTAAAAAGCGCGAGGTCGATATCAGTGCAAGCACTGCACCGGCTATAATCACCGTCACTGCCACAAAAATCATGCGCATCATCGGCTTTGCCGACTGGATAATCAATTCTGTCGGTTCATACATATAAATCGTCCAGTCCGTTGTCGCAAGCGGTGTACTGATAACCGTGTAATCGCCGCTGCCGTCCCGTATTCCACAAAAGTCTGCAAAATTTAACGCCTTATCCACATTTTCACCGGTAAAGCTGTGGAATTCATACACCTCGCTGCCCGCAGAATCGACAATACAAATCCCATAGTTTTTCTGCGTATTTTCTTCAAGTGCTTCAAACACCTTATCATAATCCACTGAAATGTATAAAATGCCGAGTTTATTCTTCTGATAGAGCAGTGACATTTTTCGTGCCGATGACAACGTGTGCGCCGAGCTGTCCGCAAACCACTGAATCGTTGTATGTTCCTTTGACGTATCAAACCACGGTGCAGCTTCAATTTCAGACAGTGGGGCAAGCGTGGTATCGTGCTTTACCGTGCCTTCTGCGTAAATCGTCACCTGTTTCACGTCTTCGTGGAAATATTTAAGCGACGATAGCATCGGGTCAAACAACAGCACAAGCTGGTCGTACATTTCATAATCGCTTTTATAGTCGTAGCTGACAACCCGCGAAATCGTTTCATTAAAGGTGATGTAATTGGACAGGTTGTTATACACCTCTAACTTGGTATCAATGCCCGCTCCCGCCTGATTGACAAAATTCTGGATACTTTTCGTATCGCGCTCAATTAAAATATGCTTCATCTGCCCGTAGGAAAATGTAAACAGCACAATAACCGGCAGTACTGCCGTGAGCAGGTAAATCCCTGCCAGCCTGTATTTCAACTTCATATTTTTTATATTCATCTTAAATTCCATTTCTGAATTTCTGAGGACTCACCCCGTAGCACTCGCGGAAACTCTGGCAGAAGTACGAAACATTCTGATAACCGCACGCTTCGCTGATATTTACAATTTTCATATTTGTATTTTCAAGCATATCCTTTGCCTTTTCCATGCGGTACTGCTTGATAAATTTACTTAAATTCTGTCCGGTTTCTTTTTTAAAAACCGTACTTAAATAACTCGGTGCCAGATACACCATATCTGCAAGCTGTTCTACGCCCAGTTCATCCCCGAAATGCGTATAAATATACTTTTTGACTGTTTCAATTTCTTTATGCTGTGTCTGCGGATTTTTTGCAAATGCCGCTTCCAGCTTATCAATATGGCTGTTGACAATCGACACAATACAGTTAAAATCCCCGGACTTATACAATGTATCAATTTGCTTATTAAATTCCTCTTCCCGCGTCTCCGGCAGATTCTGATAGAAATCTTTTAACAGATTAGAAAAAATAAATTTAATATAAATCTGTGAAAAATATGATTTTTTGCGGTACTTGGCACACATTCTGTCAAAATGCTCCCGGAGCGCCCGGATATCTTTCATCTTAATATCCTGTTTCATCTGTTTCATGAGCGTGTCGTCATCAATCTGCACCAGCACCGGCGTTTCCTCACTGATGTCCTCGGAATATACATACACATCAGGGCGGTAAAACTTATTTTCCATCAGGGCTTCAAGCATATCCATTGTCTGCGGTATTTTTTCATAATCGTCAATTTCGCCTGAAATTGCAAAATGACAGTGTTCGCCGTATTTTTTTAAAACGGCATCATGCAGCTTTTGTGCTGTCTGCTGCAGGGTCATGTAATGCGGACTGGCATTTAATAAAAGCACTGCCTGCTGCGGGTTTAAGTTTAAATACTGATATTCTTCACTCATATTTTCTTCAAGTATCTCCGCCTGAAAATCAAGCGCTTTTTTCCCAAAAAATTCTCGGTCAAACTCAAGAAATACAATCCGATGGAAGTGATTCCAGAAATTTTCTCCCGCAAGATTTCCTGCCAATGTATGCACCTGTTCTGCACCGCCCCCATTAAATAAGGTATATAAAAGATATTCCCGCATATAGCTGCTCTGCTGCAGACGTTGTTCATTTTCAACATTCTGCTTTTGCAATTCTGCCGTAACCTTCTCTATGGTCTGTGCAAATTCCTGTGGATTAACCGGCTTTAAAATGTAGTCCGATACACCAAGGCGCACTGCCAGCTTGGCATACTCAAATTCATTATACCCGCTGAATATAATGGTTTTTAATGTAAACCCCTCTTCTTTGGCTGCTCCAATAAGTTCTATGCCGTCCATAAACGGCATTTTTACATCGGTCAGCAATATATCTATCTTTTTTCCCTGATTGCGCATTGAACAAAGCTGCTCGAGTGCTGCTTTGCCGTTTGGTGCTTCATAGATTTCAAACGGCTCTGCCTGCTTCTTTAACAGAAATTTAATTCCGTTACGTTCAATCTTTTCATCATCCACTATTAAAATTGTATACATACCATTCCCCATTCTGTCCATTTACTATATAGTCAGTATACCACACCTTCCATTTAATGTAAAAAATAACTGGCTTTTGAACTGCCAATATACTATAATGTCGCTATGAAAGTGCCTTTGCTCGCTTTCTGATGATAACAGTGTGCTGTATATCAGGCACAGAAATGAGGTCTTTATGAAACATATCTTACATATATTCCGCAAAGACGTTACCGGTCTTAGCCGCAATTTATTCGCTTTAATGATTGCGGGCGGATTGTGTATTATTCCGTCCCTGTATGCGTGGTTTAACATTTATTCCAACTGGGACCCGTATGCCAACACATCTTCCTTAAAGGTTGCTGTTGTATCTGAAGACAGTGGATTTTCTTCAAAGGGAAGCGACCCTGTCAATATGGGAAATCAGGTTGTGGAGCAGCTTCATGACAATACCGGTGTCGGCTGGGTTTTTCCACAGGATACAGATGCTGCTTTAAAAGGCGTCTATGACGGCAGTTATTATGCCGCCATTATTATCGGTGATGATTTCAGCCGCAGCCTGTTTGATTTTCTGGATACCGGCATGAAACACCCAAGCGTGACATATTACGAAAATTCAAAGAAAAATGCCGTTGCCACAAAGATTACCGATACGGCAAGTTCTACACTGCAGCAGACGATTAACACAGAATTTATTAACGTTGCCGCACAGACGGCATTAAGCGGTCTTGAAAGCATTACCCAGAAGGATTCTTCTATTTCCGATAAGCTGATTGACGATATGAAGACCATTCAGGATAATCTGTCCGGTTACGCCGATACCATTGCCACCTTCCAGAACGGCAATGCTTCTTTATCAGAAAATCTGGAATCCATGAGTGCATTGATTCCGGAATTACAGGATATTTTAGAAAATTCAAAAGATACAACAAAGCTGACACAGTCTGCACTGTCCCGCTCTGTCGATAACATGACCGACCAGCTTGACACAACACTTGCCGCCATGGAAACCATTTCCGAACAGGTGCAGAAACAGTTAGACACAGCACAAAATAAAATCACAAGCGATACACAAGGGGCATCCGATGCACTTTCTGCCGCATTAGACAGCTTAAACTCCCTGCTTGAGCAGAATCATAAACTGGATGACCTTTTAAACAAATTAGATGATCTGGAATATATTGACCATAACATTATTGCACAAATCCGCGGACAGCTTGAAGCGATTGCTACTTTACAGGACCTTGCAAAGAATCTGATTGACCAGACTTCTTCGATTGTAAAGGAAACACCGGAAATTGCCGCCGCAAAGGCAGAGGTGCTGCATTCCCTGTTATCCTCCTGCCTTGATAAAATGACACAGACCCAGCAGAAGTATCACACCATTGCTTCATCCGGTTTAAGTTCATTAAAAATCACCGTGAACGCAGCTGCGGATTCTGCCTATAAATCACTTGAAAATTCAGGCAGTCAGCTAAACAGCTTAGAACAGATTTTACTCGGAACCAGCAAAATCGCCCTGACGGCAAACCAGACCCTTGGCGATACCGGAACGATTATTTCGGGCATGTCCGATAAAATCCAGCTGATTTTAACTTCCTTAAATAATATTACGGATTCTTCGGCTTATCAGACGCTTTCACAGTTATTACATGCCGATGCGGTCTCCTATGCCGAATTTATTGCAACTCCTGTGGAAGTGGAACAAATTGATGTCTACCCGGCAGTCAACTACGGTACGGCAGTTACACCGTTTTACACAGCACTGGCGCTGTGGGTCGGCGGTATCGTACTCGTGGCACTGATGAAAGTACACGTTGACAATAACCCGAAGATGGAACTGATGGCGAAACCGCACGAACTGTATCTGGGCAGATTCCTTTTATTCTTTGTGATGGGACAGATACAAAGCCTGATTATTGTACTCGGCGATTTATATTTATTAAAGGTATCCTGTGAACATCCGGGGCTGCTCATTTTGACGGCTTCTGTCGCAAGCTTTGTATTTGTCCTGCTGATTTACACGCTGACACTTTCCTTTGGCGATGTCGGAAAGACCATTGCCGTTGTTATGGTTGTTATCCAGATTGCCGGTTCAAGCGGTACGTTCCCGATTGAACTGCTGCCGCAGTTTTTCCAGAACGTGTACCTGTACTTCCCATTCCCGTATGCGATTAATGCCATGCGTGAAGCCATCAGCGGCATGTATGAAATGGACTACTTTATTTATATGGGAAAACTGCTGATTTTTGCCGCAGCTTCCCTTTTACTCGGACTGGTAATCCGCAAACCGTTCATTCCGCTCAATCACTTCTTTGAGGAAAAGATGAAAGAAACCAAAATGATGTAATCAATACATATTTGTTAGTGAGGTAGAACTATGACTTTAAAAAACAGCCCTGTGGCAGATGACCTTCTGGCAACACCCATAACACGGACTTCTGCCAGAAACCTGTCCGATTCCGGTTCACCGGATACGGATTGTATGGACGGGTCTTCGTCTAAGAACGGACGTGATGAAGATTTTAACACGACTTTAATGCAGATTCAGGAATTCAGCCATACACTGCATGAACGCAATCAGAAGCGTATTAAAGCGGGACTCTGGTGTATTGCCATTATCCCGATGATTTTCCTTATTTTGTTGCTGCATATGGAGAGTTCAAAGGTTGTGTATCTTTTATTATGGGTAATTTCACTCTTTTTAATTTCTGCATATCTGGTAACAGTCGCTTACATTGATGACCAGATGCAAAAAAAATTAAAACAGCTCGGACTGGATTTGAAAGAGGGACACGACCACCTTGTACAGGATTTACCATCCCGTCTCAATAACAACTTACAGTCTATTATCACTGCTGCAAAGGAGATTAAACTATGAAAAATATTTTTCTTGTTTTTATACAGGACCTCAAACGTATCAGTACCAATGTGGTCGCCATTGTTGTACTGATTGGTCTTACCGTCATTCCATCCCTGTATGCGTGGTTTAACACTCTGTCAAACTGGGACCCGTACGGAACGGAATCCACTTCCCGCATCAAGGTTGCTGTGGCGTCTGATGATCCGGGTGTGACTATTGACGGTGTGACTGTAAACATCGGCGACCAGATTATTTCTAATTTAAAAGCCAATACAACCATCGGCTGGGTCTTTACGGATTCCACGCAGGAAGCCATTGACGGCGTGTACAGCGGCGACTACTATGCCGCACTGGTTCTGCCGTCTGACTTTACAAGCGATATGGTAAGTTTTCTTTCGGATTCCCTAGAACATCCGCAGATTCAGTATTACTGTAATCAGAAGAAAAATGCCATTGCGCCGAAAATTACGGATAAGGCAAAAAAAGCAGTTCAGTCCCAGACTAATTCCACCTTTGTGAACACTTTAACAAAAAGTCTTGTAAGCGCCAGCTCCGCTGCTATCACCGTGGATTTTGACAGTCTGACACTGGATGATACCACAGGGAATTCACTCATTGATGTCATATCCGGTAAACTGACCGATGCCTACAATGAATTGCAGACATACAATGTGATGTTAGATTCCCTGATTTCCATTACACAGATTTCTTCCGATGTTTCCTCTCTTGCGCGCAGTTCTTCATCGGATTTACCGGAAACACTGGATACACAGGCAGGAGAACTTGCCGCCCTGCAAAAGCTTCTGGATGCCAATTCAGTTTCTTCCCTGTCAGAGGTTTCCGCTTCACTTTCGGAAAATGTATCCTCTATCCGCAGTGTAATGTCTTCCATTTCTTCTTTATATCAGGATATGGACGGCGACATGAACACCTTTACGGATGCGGTTACACAGGGACAGGAAAATCTGACACTGACACAACAGACTTTAAATACACTGATGACTAAGCTTTCCGATTCTATTGAATTACTCAATAAAATCGCTTCCGACCCGGAATATGATTTTGTGAATGAAATTTTAGGCAGTGACCCGCAGACACTGGCAGACTTTATTGCCTCACCGGTAGAAATTACGACCAAAAAGATTTATGAAATTTCAGCTTACGGTTCTGCCGTTTCACCGTTTTACACGGTCCTTTCCATCTGGGTCGGCGGTCTGATTATGGTGGCTATCATTCATACACAGGTGAAAAAATCCAAACACCTGCCGGCCGGTGTAAAGCCGTATCAGAAGTTCTTTGGACGATACCTGACATTTTACTGTATCGGACAGTTACAGACACTTCTGATTGTACTCGGAAATCTGTTTTATATCCAGATTCAGTGTCCGCACCCGGTTTTATACTGGTTTGCATGTTCTGTCACCAGCCTGGTCTTTACGATTTTTATGTATGCACTGACGGTTGCCTTTGGCAATATCGGTGAAGCCCTTGCAATTATTTTCATGGTAGTCCAGGTTGCCGGAAGCGGCGGTACGTTCCCGATTGACGTCCTGCCAAAGGTTTACCGGATGATTTACCGCTACCTGCCGTTCCCATATGCCATGGATGCCCTGCGCGAAACGATTGGCGGCATGTACGGCAATTATTATTGGGAATGTATCGGCAGACTCTTTATCTATATTATCATTGCCATTCTCATCGGTCTTGTCCTTCGCAAGCCGTTTGAACAGCTCAATCACTATATGGAGCGGAGTAAGGAAAATTCCGGAGTGATGCTGTAATAGGCAAAAAACAACCCGTATTTTCCACACGCTGTGGGAGGCAAAAAAACACCCTCACTTTACACACGCTGTGGGAGGCAAAAAAACAACCCGCATTTTCCACACGCTGTTTGACGGAAAATACGGGTTGTTTTTTGCCCTTGGAGGGGGCGGGCGAAAAGATTGTGGGTGATTTCGCCTTGGCGGGGACGGAAAGGTTTTGTGTTTTTTGCCGCCTGTTTACTTTTTGCCCGGCTTACAGTTTCCAGATGTCGGTGTTGTACTGGCGGATGGTGCGGTCGGATGAGAAGAAGCCTGCCATCGCGGTGTTTATCAGCATTTTTCTGCCCCATGCGGCTCTGTCTTTGTAGTCTGCAAGCGCCTGTTCTTTTACCTTTATATATTCCTTGAAATCCAACAGTGTCATGAACCAGTCTTTGCTGATAATTTCATGGTGCAGACGGGATAAGTTTTCTTCATCACCATACTGCTTTAACTCATCTGAAACGATAAAATCAACGCATTTTTTTATCATTTCATCATTTTCATAAAGGTCCTTTGCACAGTAATCGGCATTTTTGTAATGCGCAATGACTTCGTCACTGGATGCACCAAAGGTATAGATATTGTCTTTGCCGACAAGCTGTGCAATCTCGACATTTGCACCGTCAAATGTTCCGAGTGTCAGTGCACCGTTTAACATAAATTTCATATTGCCCGTTCCGGAAGCTTCCTTGGAAGCCAGCGAAATCTGCTCTGAAATGTCGCACGCCGGAATCAGCTTTTCCGCCATCGTCACATTATAATTTTCCACCATGACAACCTTTAAATACGGACTGACATCCGGGTCATTTGCAATCAATTCACCCAGGCACAAAATTAAGTGAATAATATCTTTTGCAATCGTATATGCTTTTGCCGCCTTCGCACCGAAAATAACCGTAACCGGAGTATCCGGAATATTTCCGGCCTTAATCTCAAAATATTTGTAAATGACATACAGTGCGTTCATCTGCTGGCGCTTGTACTCATGCAGGCGCTTTACCTGAATGTCAAAGACCGACTGCGGATTGATTTTTACACCGCATTTTTCCTGCATATATGCAGCAAGACGTTTCTTATTTTCCGCCTTAATTTCAAGCATGCGCGCAATCACATTTTCATCATCTGCATATTTTATAAGCTGTGAAAGTTCCCCTGCTTCCTTTTTAAAATCTGCACCAATCAGTTCTTCAATATAGGCGGCCAGTGCCTGATTGCAGTGCAGTAACCACCTTCTGAACGTAATGCCGTTGGTTTTATTGTTAAATTTTTCAGGATAAATACGGTAAAAAGATTTCAGTTCTTCCTGCATCAAAATCTCCGTATGCAGCTTTGCCACCCCATTTACACTGAAACCATAATGAATATCAATATGTGCCATATGCACGCGGTCGTTTTCGTCAATAATGTAAACGGAAGAATCCGTATAACGGGCGCGTACATTTTCATCAAGATAACGGATAATCGGAACTAACTGCGGCACAACCTCCTCAAGATAGTCCAGCGGCCATGTTTCGAGTGCTTCTGCAAGAATCGTGTGATTTGTGTATGCACACGTCTTTGTCACCACCTCTGCCGCCTCCTGCATCGTCATCACACTGCCGTCAATGTCTTTCTGCGTTGTTAAAATGCGGATTAATTCAGGAATAACCATTGTCGGGTGCGTATCATTAATCTGAATCACCGCAAATTCATTCAGATTCTTTAACGTCTTTCCCGCTTTTTCACATTTCCTGCGGCACTCTGAAAGAATCAGCTGTGCGGCATTGCTTACCATAAAATACTGCTGGTAAATGCGCAATAACTGTCCGGCTCTGTCGCTGTCGTCCGGGTACAAAAAGAGCGTGAGATTCTTCTCAATCGCATTTTTATCAAAATCAATGCCGTCGTGCATCGGTATTTTTTCATCAACCGTGTCGATATCAAATAAATGCAGTTTGTTGACCCTGCCCTCGTAACCTGTCACATCAATGTCATACATTCTCGACATGACGGACAATTTGCCAAACTGTACCGGGTACTGCACCTCCGTCTTTGTCAGCCAGCTTTCCTTTTGAATCCAGTAATCCGGCTGTTCTGTCTGCTTATTCTGTGCAAACACCTGACGAAACAGCCCCAGATGATAGTTGATGCCAATGCCGTCCCCGTTTAAGTTTAATGTGGCAATGGAATCCAAAAAGCACGCTGCCAGCCGTCCCAGTCCGCCATTTCCAAGTGACGGCTCCGGCTCGACTTCTTCGATTTGTGCAATATTCTTTCCATTTTCCTCTAATTCCTGCGAAATCTGCTCATACAGCCCCAGATTAATCAGGTTGTTTGACAGCAGCTTTCCAATCAGAAATTCTGCGGAAATGTAATACACTTTCTTGCCGTTTTCTTTTTCCTGCCGCTCCTGCGCTTCTTTTCTTTCTTCCGTGACTTTCTTTACCAGTGCCAGCAGTGCCGTATAGACCTGTTCGTTACTGCACTCTCTGATGGTCTTTCCATACATTTTGTTACAAATTTCTGCTATGCTCATACTTCTCTCCACTCCTATTTTTATTTCTGATTATTTTTCGATGATTCTGATTATTATTATATATTTCTAAGATTTTTTATCTTGCATAATTACCGCTTAAAATAATACAATACTATCATACTTTGATATCTTGATATCTTAAACGGCCGGGCTAAATCAATATGAGCCTGCTCATTACCGGAATGGTACAAATCTAAGATATCCGGAATATATAAAATCGGTGTTTGTGCAGTAAATCTGCGGATTGGAGGGGCTATGCACATATTAGAATATGAAAATTACGAAGAAACGAAAAAACACTATGATACGGATTTTTCCTATAATACTTATCCTTGCTCGATTCCGCTGGATTTTCCGTGTGTGCCGATGCACTGGCACCGTGAAACGGAAATTATTTATGTAAAGAGCGGCAGGGGAATGGTCAATGTCGATGGTATTTCCTACCCGGTTGTCAAAGACAGCATTGTCTTTATTCTGCCGGGCAGGCTTCATTCCATTGCGCAGTATGAATCGGAAGCATTTTCATACGAAAATATTATTTTTGATATGCAGATGTTAATCCCAAAAGAAGGGGATACGATGTCTTTTAACTTTTTTCACCGCCTGCAAAATTTCCCCGAAGATTTTCCGGTTTTAATAGACCGGGTTCCGAAAGCGCACCGCGCTGTTCAAATCTGCCTTGACCGGATTGACGATTTGCGTACCACCTATCCTGCCGGGTATTATCTCGGCATTAAAGGCTGGCTGTATCAGTTGTTTTTTATTCTGGAATCAGAGATTCTTGCACCGGATAAAATGCGTGAAATTACAACTTGTGATTTACCGCAGCAAAAAAACAGTGCTGTTTCCTCCCGGAAAAACGGTTATTTTAAAGAAAATACGAAGGAAAAGCTGTGTCTGATTACCGATTATATTGCAAATTACTACCCACAAAAAATCAGTATTGAGCAGATTGCGGCAGTCTGCGGTTTCAGCAGCTCCCATTTCATGAAATTTTTCAAGCTGTATATGGGAAAGCCCTTTATTGCTTACTTAAATGAGTACCGCCTAATCCGTGCCGCGCACCTGCTGTGTGCATCAGATGATGACATTCTTGCGATTTCCCTGGAATGCGGTTTTGAAAATGTATCTTATTTTAACCGCTTATTCCTGCGCGAATATCATATGACACCGTCCAAATTCCGGCAGGCGCGCAGAAACTGATGCTGCTTTTATATCTTATGCACGTTTTTAAGATAATTTAAAAAACCTGTACACCCTGCCACCACATCATTCCATGTCTGTGCAAAATCCCCGGAATACCACGGGTCTGCGATTGATTTGCCGCGGCGGCTGATTGTTTGGCTGATTGAATTGCTGCTTTTATTTTTAGTCTGAAGCTGACTACCCTCTTGAAGTTCGTCTGCATAATCTAACAACAGATGAATTTTTCCTTCGGTATCCGCGCCTGTGATACGCTCTGTGTTACGGATGTTGTTGGTATCCGCACAAAGCAGGTAGTCATAGTGATGATAATCTTCTTTTGTCACCTGTCTGGCGCGCTTGCCCGCAAAGTTGGTGTATGCGGTCTTTCCAATCCCATGCTTTTTTAGTTCTGCCTGCGCCGGCGGATAGATTGGATTCCCTTTGCCGTTCCAGATTTCCTCTGTGCTGGTCGCCGCCGAAGCGATTTCAAATTGTTCTGTCAAGCCACGCTGTTCCACCATGTCTTTTAATACGAATTCTGACATTGGGGAACGGCAGATGTTGCCGTGGCAAATAAATAATACTTTAATCATCTTTTTATATCTCCATTTAAGTCTTGTATTTCTTCTCAAACGCTTGATATTTCAGGGTTTTCCGACTTTTGAGTTTCCCTTTCTTTTCAAGGTATCTTCTCAAATCTTCTCGTATTTTCTTGTGTTTTTCCCTGCAATCTTGGTAAATCCGTTGGTAAAGCAAGCGTCCTTACCAACGGGCTTTTTTAACTATTCGCTATCCGATATACTTCTTCCTTTGCATCATCAAAATTCACATGGGTGTAAGTGTTCAAGGTTACACTGATGTCTGCGTGACCCATGATATACTGCAAGGTTTTCGGATTCATCCCGGATTTTGCCATATTAGAGCAAAAGGTGTGCCTGCATACATGAGGGGTAACTTTCGGCATCTGGATACGGTAAATCCTGTTGTATTTCTGAATGATATGCTCCATGTACTTCTCCCAGTGAAGGGCAACCATCGGCATATCGTTTTTATCCAAAAATAAAAATCCAGCGTATCCTTCCACCATCGGTTCAACTTTTGGTGTCTTTCGGTTGGCAATAATTCTGCGAAAACACGCTGCGACAGCTTCCGTCATCGGCACATAGCGAATACCTTTGTCAGTTTTTGGTTCTTCAATTACATACTGCATCTGTGCAGTACGCTGTAACTGATGGTCTACCTTAATACGCATTTCTCCAAACTCAATCTCCGAAATCGTCAGCCCACAGAACTCTGAAATACGAAGCCCTGTGTGAAAAAGAATATAGATTGCATCATAGTATCTGCTGAAATGCTTATCCTCCTGAATAAACTTCAGCAAATCTCTCTGCTGCTTTCGGGTAATCGCTTCTCTGGTAACAGAATCATTAACAATGACGGATGCCAGCTCAAATTCAAATGGATTTTTGCGAAGCAGGTCATCATCTACTGCCATCTGAAATGCTGGTCTGAGAACTCCCCGGATCGAATGAATGGAACTGTATCCCCGCCCATCAATTTGTTGGAGCTTAATCAACCATGCCTTTGCGTCTGACAAACGCACCTTATCAATTCGCAGATTCCCAAAACTCTCTTTTTTCAGCATATTGATGACCGTTTTATATCCGGCAACCGTATTGTGACGAACTCCTGTTTTCAATGAAACATACTTTTCTACCAGTTCCAAAACAGTATAGTTGCCACCGTTGGTTACGATACGGTCAAACAAATCCGCTTCAATCTGTTTTTCTTTCTCACGCAGGGAAGGCTCCCGCTTCTTCCCTTTTGGCATTGGGTCATTCTTGTCCAAACGCCAACTGTATACATTTTTCTCTT
>ENA-OQHF01000094-OQHF01000094.1-human-gut-metagenome-genome-assembly--contig:-NODE-94-length-53330-cov-3.798338_pt1 | contig 53330 bp, 59 predicted proteins | sample MGYA00242559_ERZ504709 | MGnify/ENA primary metagenome ERZ504709 (study PRJEB26092, sample SAMD00036203) | human gut metagenome | host: Homo sapiens | study: EMG produced TPA metagenomics assembly of... | reverse complement strand
TCGTGCGAGGAGGACTTCGCCCGCTATGGACAGCCGGGAATGAAGGCCTTTATCGCCGGCTTTTATGACGGCAGCGCGGACGGCAGCGTCCGTCGACGAGCTGCTCTTCGCGGTGAAGACGAAGCGCTATGCCTATGCGCGGCTGCGGCGGATGCTGCTTGCGGCGTATCTGGACGTGACGGCGGCGGATGTGCCGCCGGAGATCCCCTATCTGCGCGTGCTGGCGTGCAATGAGCGGGGACGAAAGCTGCTCAAAACGATCAAAAAAATCGGGAAGCGCACCGGTGCTGACCAAGAGCGCCGATGTGCGCGCGTTGAGCGAGGAGGCGCAGAAGCTCTTCGCTCTGACGGCGCGCGCGGCGGATCAATACGTGCTCGCCTATCCCGAGCTGCGCGCGGCCAGAGGCAGCAGCGCGTGGACGGAGGGGCCTGTGATCGTTTGAGCAAGGAACCGAGACCTCGAAAGGAGAACAGAATGAAAAATGGATGACGCTGCTGCTTTGCTGCGTGCTGGCGCTGAATTTGACCGCCTGCGGCGCAGGAGCGCCCGGCGGGCCGGAGGACAACGCGCCGCCGCAGGCGAGCACGCTGCACTTTGAAGTCGCAACGCAAGTTTACGAAAACGAGTACAAGGCCGACGACGGCACGGTGCTTCTGGCGGAGCGCTACGAACTGCCGGTGCTCGAACTGCGCACGGAGGACGGCGAGCTCTACACGCTGGCGGAGAACGTGACGGCGAACGGCGGCACGGGCAACCCCGCGCAGTTCACGGCGCAGAACGCCTTCAACACGGAGATGAACAACGTGCTCGCGGGTCTTGAGTCCGAGGCGGCGCAGATGGCCGCAGAGGCCAAGGAGCTCTATGCGGAAAACGGCACATCGGTCTTTTTGAACGGAAGCTACTGGACGAACGAGCTGAGCCTGACGCAGACCTACATGACCGAGGGGAAACTCCTGAGCATCGCGGCGGAGAACTACACCTACTACGGCGGCGTGCATCCGAATTCCGCCACCCGCGCGTGGAGCTTTGATCTGACGACGGGCGAATTCCTGACGCTGGACGCGCTGGCCTCGGAGGAGGGCGATTTGCAGGGAAACTCGCTGCAGGAGAGCATTTATTGGAATATCTACGAGCAGATCGCGCAAAAGGGCCTCAGCGAAGGATATTTTGACGATTATGACTCTTATTGCAGGATTTCCCCACGCTCGCGACGCTGAACTTTACGGAAAACGGCCTGACGGTCACATTCGACCAGTACGTCATCGCGCCGTATGCGGCGGGGCCGCAGGTGTTCTCGGTGCCGTACAGCGAATTCTACAACGCGCTCAGTGAGCACGCGAAGACGATCCTGAGCGTCTCGCAGGAGCAGACCGTGTTGGCGGATTTCGACACGGCGATCACACTGTGGGCGTGGTTCTTTATGAACACGCCGCCGATCGGAGATGCGCCGGACGAGACGGAGATCAACGGCTACACCTACTACAGTGCGGCGATCCCCGGCGTTTCGACGCTCGAGGACATGCACGATCTGATGTACCGCTACTTCGACAAGGCGCTGGCCGACCAGTGGTTTGAAGAGTCTGACCGCTACGCTGAGGTGAACGGCAGACTATACGTCCTGTCTGCCGACCGCGGCAGCGACGATTCCGTAATCGATGAGACGCACAGCGTGACGCTCGACGGTGAGAGCGGCACCGTGACACAGACCATCACCTACGGCGATTGGGACGAAGCGTCGCAGAGCTGGACGCCGAACGGCGAGGAGGAGAACTTCGAATATCCCTTTACCATCGTCGGCGGTCACGCGGTGTTCTCCGCATTCCCGTGCCCGTACTGAGAGAATAGGAGAGAGGGAGGGGAGTCCCATGGCGTAAAAAGTGCGGCCGCGCCGCAGAAGCGATCATATAGGACCACTTTTACGGAGGATGAGAGAAATGAAGAGAGTAAAAATCTTTCTGCTGCTTTTTACCCTGTGCTGCGCACTGACTGCTTGCGGCACAAAGCCCGCGGACGATGTACCGCCGCCGGATGATGAGACGTCTGCGGTGGACATCGAATGGTTCAACACGGAATTTTTCAATGTGGGCAGCGGCGTGTGCATGACGAATATGCTGCTCAGCAGCTATTACGACACCGCCGCGGACATCGACCTCTATGAGCTCTTCTATAATGGCCCGACAGGAATACAGGAAGAGGTTACTGAGGCAGAACAGACAGCAATCGGCCCAGTGGCGTTTGAGCATTATCCCATCAAAACGCAGAGAACGGAAATGGACGCCTTTTTGCAGGAGTATTTGGGCGTGGCACTGGACGAGACGAACAAAAAGAATCTCGACCAGTTCATCTATCTCGAGGAGTACGACGCCTATTATCTGCTCCACGGCGATACGAATTTCCAGCGCTGCACGGTCACCTCGCTCGAGCAGAACGAGGACGGGACTATCGCGCTCACCTATGAGAAGGAGAGCGGTGAAAAAGGGGATCGTCACGCTGAAAGGGCAGCAAAAGGCAGCTACCAGTTTGTGTCGAACAAGGAAGCGTGAAAGATAAAAAGAAAAAAATGCTGGCTCATAAGAGCCAGCATTTTTTATATGTAGCTTACCGGTAGCGCTCGCGGTGTGCGTGCATGATCTCAGCCAGCAGCACACCGTTGTCGGGCGGGGTGTAGGTGATGGCGTTCGCGCCTGCCGCGATGGTCTTGCGAATAGTCTCATCCTTCGGGCCGCCGGTGGCGATGATGGGGATCTCGGGATGGCGCTCGCGGAGCGCGGCGACGAGCTGCGGCGTTTCCGACGCGGCAGAGACGTTCAAAATGTCGACGCCTGCGGCGATACGAGCCTCAGTGTCCTGCGTGGCGGAGACGATGGTCGCCACGACCGGAATGTCGATGTGCGACTTGATGTCGCGCAGGATATCCGCCGAAACGGGCGCGTTGAGCACAACGCCGTAAGCGCCGCAGTGCTCAGCCTCCATCGCTTGGGCGACAGAGCGCGCGCCAGACGTGAAGCCGCCGCCGACGCCGCAGAACACGGGCATATCCGCCACGCTGATGACGGCGCGCACGATGCGCGGCTGCGGGGTAAAGGGATAAACGGCAATCACCGCATCGGCATTGACGCTTGCGATGGTGGCAACGTCAGTGGAAAAGACAAAGGACTTGATCGTTCTGCCGAAGATGCGGATGCCGCTGCACTCGTTGATGCACTCGGGTACCATCAGCATATGGTTGCGGAGCTTTCCGCTGTAACTCGGCGTGGGCGTAGGGGTCAAAATCGCTACATCAAAACACCTTTCCTTTCCGCAGGTAATAGATGGACCGGTAAAATGTTATGCAGGGGAAATTATTCGACATGAATGCTTGCACGCATGGCGAGGATCGTCTGCTCAATGAGCGTGTCAAGATCCCAGCCGAGCATTTCCGCGCCGCGCTCGATGACCTCGCGCGAGCAGCCGGCGGCAAACTTCTTGTCCTTGTACTTTTTCTTGACGGACTTGACCTCAAGATCGCTGACGCTCTTACTCGGGCGCATGAGCGCGACCGCGCCGATCAGGCCTGTGAGCTCGTCGGTGGCAAAGAGGATCTTTTCCATCTCGTGCTGAGGCTCGGGAAGGCCGTCAAAGTGCAGGCCATAGCCGTGACTGGCGGTGGCGCGGATCAGGCGCTCGTCGAGACCGTTTTCACGCATGATCTCCTGCGACTTGATGCAGTGCTCGTCGGGATACATCTCAAAATCAAGGTCGTGGAGAAGGCCGACGATCTCCCAGAAGTCCGCCTCGTCGCCGTAGCCGAGCTTTTCCGCGTACCAGCGCATCACGTCGGCGACGGTGTTGGCGTGCTTTAAGTGGAATTCACCCTTGTTGTACTGCGTGAGCAGCTCCCACGCCTGTTCTTTCGTATATGCCATAATGATTGCCTCTCTTTGCTTATGGCTGCTCGTCCGTAAAGTGGACGTGATTGAAAATGTGGTCAGAGCAGAAGCAGTGGTACCCTGCGCACTTGCTGCAATAGCGGAACTGCAGCTCAGGATTTGTCACGTCCGTGCGGCCGCACACGGCGCATTTGTGGCGGAAGCCCTGCGTCTGCTGCTGATACTGCTCCTGACGCTGCTGGGCGCGCACGGTGTTATGGAAGTGCGTGGCCTGCTTGCTCTGGTGGCGTTCGAGTCCCCAAAACCGTGTAAGCTCGGGCCAGAAGAAAATGACGAAATTCAAAAGCGCCACAATGGGCATGATGGAATAGTACCATCTGCCGGCGGCAATGTAGCGCACAATGTCGAAGAAGAAGTAGAATACGTCAATATACGCGAGCCACTTCATGCGGATGGGGAAGACGAAAAACAGCAGCACCTGCGCATCGGGATAGAGGAGCGCGAAGGCCATGAACATGGCAAAGTTGACATAATTTGCACCGTAGACGGGGATGCTGTAGCCCGTGATCAGGCTGACGATGCTCGCGCCGACGACGGTGAGCAGCATGCCGCTCAGGTAATACGTCGTAAACTTGGCTGTGCCCCACTGCCGCTCGAGCGTCGAGCCGATCCAGTAGTAGAAATAGCAGGTGATGAGAAGATAGAACGGACTCGTGCTCTCAGGGATGAGGACAAAGGTGACGAGCCGCCAGACCTGCCCATGGAGAAGACCCGAGAGCGTGTAGGAGAAGAAGCTCAGAAAGTTGCCGTTCGAGAAGTTGGACAAAAGCCCCAGCACCACGTTGCCGATGACAACATAGAGCATCAGGTTGGGGATGCCAAAATTCGGGTGCAGGATACAAAAGCGGTCGATCGCCTGGTTGAGTTTTTTCAATGCGGGATACCTCGTTTCGATCAAATAACATTTACAAACATTATTACACAGCGGCGGGGAAAAGTCATCAATAAAGTTTGAACAAATGACTATTCCTGAATGGAATGAAGAGCAAGAATGCGGAAAGAAACGAATTCTTTCCACATTCTTAACACTTGTTCACTTGAGATCGAGCTCGGGCGGAACGTCGATCTCTTCGCCGACGTATTTGCCGTTCTTTTTCCGCTGGCGCACGCACTCGGTCAAAAGATATTCGATTTGGCCGTTGACGGAGCGGAAATCGTCCTCTGCCCAGGCGGCGATGGCGGCGTAGAGCTTGGGGGACAGGCGCAGGGGCACCTGCTTTTTGGCGTTGTCGTTCATGGCAGCCTCCCAAAAAGTAGCGCGGCGCGCTTAATACAGGCTTCCGGAGTTGACGACGGGCTGGGCGTCGTGGTTGCCGCACAGCACCACGAGCAGGTTCGAGACCATGGCCGCCTTGCGCTCCTCGTCGAGCTCGACCGTGCCCTTTTCCGCCAGACGCTCAAGCGCCATTTCGACCATGCCGACCGCGCCGTCAACGATCATCTTGCGCGCGTCGATGATGGCGCTGGCCTGCTGGCGCTGGAGCATGACGGCCGCAATCTCGGGCGCATAGGCGAGGTAGGTGATGCGCGCTTCGATAATCTCAAGGCCCGCGTCGGCGACCTTGGCCTGAATTTCATCGCGGATGCGCGCGGCGACGACCTCGCTCGAGCCGCGCAGGCTCCCCTCGTCGGCCTGACCGTCGCCCGTGGTGTCGACATTCGGAGCGACGTCGTAAGGATAGACGCGCACGATATTGCGCAGTGCCGCGTCGCACTGGAGGGACAGGTATTCCTTGTAGTTATCCACGTTGAATACGGCCTTGGCTGTGTCGGTCACGCGCCACATCACGGCGATTCCGATCTCCACGGGGTTACCGAGACAGTCGTTGATCTTCTGGCGGGCGTTGTTGAGCGTCATGATCTTGAGCGAGATCTTCTTGCTGCCGCCCACCTCGACCGCGGCGGACGCGCCCTGCATGGCAGCGAGAAGGTCCGTGCCCTTGTGGCCGCCGTCCACATCGCCGGACTGGTTGAGCTTCGTCTTGGCGGCGGGGTTAAACGACGAGCAGAAGGGATTGACCCAGTAGAAGCCCTCGCCCTTGAGCGTGCCGATGTACTTGCCGAACAGCGTCAGCACCAGCGCCTCCTGCGGCTTTAAGACGCGCAGGCCGCACAGTGGGATCCAGCCGAGCAACAGCAGGATGACGCAAAGGACGACAAGGGGCAGAAAGCCCGCATTGATGCCGACGATCAGAAAAACGACCGCGGCGATGTAGAGAACAAGCTCGAGCAGCAGCACGAGCATGCCGTTTTTGTGACCGGTGATGATCTTTTCTTCCATAAAAAGCACCTCCAAACTTGATATCAAAATAATATCATAACAATATGAGATGTCAAGAGGAAAATGCAAAAAAACGACCGGTGATTGCACCGGTCGGTGAAAAATCAATGATGTGGCAACGACAAACTGGAATCTATCTGGGTATTCCATCATCATTAAAATGTTTTTTCAAAGCTTTTTCTGTCGGGTAAATTGATAGAATCATAATAAAACATTGGATTGTTACAAGAATTATCCCTGCAAATCCAATCGTATTCTTATCACTATGGTATAACGGAATATGTATCAAGGCAGATGGTATAACCATTACCCATCCTATTTTCCACCAAAGTTTTCCACAATAGTTATGAGCAAATTTCCATGTATCCATATTTTTCATTGAACGAGTTGTTCTGTATCCTAACATGCTGTTTATATGTTTTGGGCAATGCTTCCACATCATTCTTCCTGCAATGACCATAACAATGGGAATGATCAAATCGCATAGTAACATAAACCACCAAAAGCACATAACATTCACCTCCAAAAGTAGAATTTGACAGAATTATTATGCCACAGCCCGTCAGAAAGCGCAAGCACAGCCGCGGTGGTTCGAGCCACCGCGGCTGTTTGGATGATCTGCTTTATGCGTAGTGGTATTTTTTCCGTCCGAGGAGGAAGAGCGTTTCTGTGACGATCAGTGTGAGCGCTTCGGCCACGGTGATGGCGAGCCAGATGCCGTTGATGCCAAGAAGTTTTGGCAAAAGAAGTACCGCGGCGACCTGAATGACGAGCGTGCGCAGGAACGAAATGAGCGCGCTGGCTGTGCCATTGTTGAGCCCCGTGAAAAACGCCGAACCGAAGATATTAAAACCGCAGACGAGAAATGAGAGCGCGTAGATGCGCAGCGCGTTGACCGTCATGTCGCACAGCTCCGCGTCGTAGCCGACGAAAAGATGTGCGATGGGGTTTGCCAGCAGAATGGACGAGGCCGTCATCGCAAGGCTCGTGATGAGCGTGACGGTCAGGCTCTTTTTGAGGAGGCTCTTGAGCTCGGCGTGATTCTTCGCGCCGTAGTGATAGCCGACGACGGGTGTGACGGCGATGGAATAGCCGAAGAAAAACGCCATGAAGATGAAGCTCACGTACATCAGAACACCGTAGGCATTCACGCCGTTTTCCTTGGCAATCGCCATGAGCTGCACGTTGTAGAGTACGCCGACGAGAGAGGTCGAAAGGTTGCTGACCATCTCGCTCGAGCCGTTGTAGCAGGCCTTGCCGAGGGCGCGGAAGTCAAAGCGCGGACGCGTGAGGCGCAGCAGCGAATCGTTCGGGCGGAGAAAGTAGACAAGCGGGATGAGCGCGCCGACAATCTGTGAAAACGCCGTGGCGAGCGCCGCGCCGAGAAGGCCGAACGGGAACACGTAGACGAGCAGAAAATCGAGTACCATGTTCGTCAGCCCCGCGAACACCGTCACGCGCAGGCCGAAGTGCGGCTTTTCCGCCGTCGCCAAAAAGCTCTGAAAGCTGTTTTGCAGCATGAAAAAGGGAGAGCAGCCAGCAGTACGCGCCCGTAGAGCACGCAGTCATCGATCGTCAGGTCCGTCGCGCCGACGGCGAACGAGATGGGGCGCAGGAAAACGATGCACACGCCGCTTAAAATCGCGCCGCCGGCGGCAAGCACGATGACGAGCATGGAGAAGATCTCGTTCGCTTTCCTGGGCTTGCCCTCGCCGAGCGTTTTGGCGATGAGCGCGCTGCCGCCCGTGCCGATCATAAAGCCGACGGCGGCGAGCGCCATGATGACGGGAAAAATGAGGTTCAGCGCGGCAAACGAATTTTTGCCGACGAAGTTCGAGACGAAAAAGCCGTCGACAATGCTGTAAATAGAGGTGATGATCATCATCAAAATGCTGGGCGCGACAAAGCGCAGCAGCTTTTGATACGTAAAATGATCGGAAAGGGAAATCTGCATGGAAGAGCCTCCGATTGTTTCAAAAAATATAAAAAAAGTCCGGTCACTGCTTGACCGGACGCATCCGACATCTCTCGACCGCTGCGGCTGCGGCCGCAAGTCCCCGATGACATTCAATTTGTGAACAATATTGTAGCATAAATCCGGACAAAGTCAAGTATTTGCACAAAATCTTCAAAAACTGATTGACAAAACGCACAAACATGGTAGAATACGATTCGGCGAAAGCCACAAGTGAATACTTCATCGAGAGTGGTTGAGGGATCGGCCCTATGACACCACGACAACCTGCCCGAAGAGGCAAGGTGCCAAATCCGACGAACGAATCGAAAGATGAGGAAGAGCAGAAAGCGCGATACTCTGTCGGTTCGACAGAGTATTTTTTGTTTTTCCCAACAATGAGAAAGGAAGAAAAAGAACCATGGCAAAACGTTTATTCACCTCCGAATCCGTCACCGAGGGGCATCCCGACAAGATCTGCGACCAGATCTCCGATGCGGTGCTCGACGCGATCCTTGAAAAAGACCCCAACGGCCGCGTGGCCTGCGAGACGACCGTCTCCACCGGCCTTGTTCACATCATGGGCGAGATCACCACGAGCTGCTATGTCGACATCCCGAAGATCGCGCGCGACGTCATCCGCGACATCGGCTACGACCGCGCGAAGTACGGCTTTGACTGTGACACCTGCGGCGTTATCACGAACATCGACGAGCAGAGCGGCGATATCGCGATGGGCGTCGACAACTCCTTTGAAAATAAGGAAAGCGGCGCGAGCGAGCTCGACAACGGCGCGGGCGACCAGGGCATGATGTTCGGCTACGCCTGCACCGAGACCCCTGAGCTCATGCCGCTTGCGATCTCCCTTTCCCATAAGATGGCAAAGAAGCTGACCGACGTGCGCAAGCAGGGCCTTGTCGACTATCTCCGTCCCGATGGCAAGACGCAGGTGACGGTCGAGTACGACGAGAGCGGCAAGCCCGTCCGCGTCGACACGGTCGTCCTCTCCACCCAGCACGCGCCGGAGGCGACGCTTGAGCAGATCCGCAAGGACATGATCGAGCTTGTCATCAAGCCGACCGTTCCCGCGGAGCTGATGGACGAGAACACCAAGATTTATGTCAACCCGACCGGCCGCTTTGTCATCGGCGGCCCGCAGGGCGACAGCGGCCTGACCGGCCGCAAGATCATCGTCGACACCTACGGCGGCAGCGCCCCGCACGGCGGCGGCGCATTCTCCGGCAAGGACCCGACGAAGGTCGACCGCAGTGCCGCTTACGCCGCGCGCTATGTCGCTAAGAACATTGTGGCCGCGGGCCTTGCCGACAAGTGCCAGGTCCAGCTCGCCTACGCTATCGGCGTTGCGCATCCCGTGAGCGTGCTCGTTGAGACGTTCGGCACCGGCAAGGTCGATGACGGTAAGCTCGAAGAGGCCGTCGAGAAGGTCTTCGACCTGCGCCCGACCGCCATCATCCGCGACCTCGATTTGCGCCGCCCCATCTACCGCCAGCTCGCCGCTTATGGCCACATGGGTCGCGAGGACCTCGGCGTGACGTGGGAGAAGACTGACCGCGTCGACGCGCTGCTCGCCGCGCTGAAGTAAGAGCAATCGAAGACGGGGCAAAGACCGCTGGATATCCAGCCGGCGGCCTTTCTGTCAAAGGAACCGCGCCGGTCTGCGAAAGCAGACCGGCGCGGTTCCTTTGTGTGTATGGGAAGGTAACATGAAAGCGGTTTAGTTGTGGTGCTCCTCGTCCCAGAGCTTTTCGGCCTCGGGGCGCCAGCAGGCGGCGTAGGACTCGCACTTGTTGCACAGGTGCTCCACGCTCTCGGGCGCTTCCAGGTCGGTCGAATGCGCGCCGCTGCGCGCGACCATCTGGGGCAGATATTCAGGATTTTCCAGCATCGGGCAGGGGCGCAGGTGGTTGTTGTTGAACGGCTGGCCCTTGCGGTACTCCTTAAAAAGCGGCTGCTGGAGACATTCGAGGAAGCTCTTTTCGCGGATATTCGCGCCGGAATAGTGGATAAACACGCAGGGCTCGACGTCGCCCGCGGCGTTGATGTGGCAGTAGAGCTTGCCGCCGGCGATGCAGCCGCCTGTGAACTCGCCGTCATTCTGAAAGTCGATGGCGAAGATCTCCTTGCCGCCGGTGAGACCGCGGATTTCGCGCACGCGGTCTTTCATATAGGCGCGCTGCTCGGGATTAAGCAGCAGGTCGGTCGTCGCGCCCATGCCGACGGGCATGTAGTGGAAGTACCAGGCGAAGAAGCAGCCCTTGGAGATGAGCATGTCGAGGAACTCGTCACTCGTGACGACCTTGTAGTTCTTGCTCGTGTAGCAGATGGACACGCCGAACGGGATGTGGTTTTTGTGCATGAGGTCCATCGCGGCGAGCGCCTTTTCAAAATGTCCCGTGCCGCGGCGGCCGTCGTTGGCGTCCTCAAAGCCCTCGATGCTGACCGAGACGATGAAGTTGCCCACGCGCTTGAGCTCGTCGCAGAAGGCCTGGTCGATGAGCGTGCCGTTCGTGAAGGCGTGGAAAGCGATGTCGCGGTGCTTTTCGCACAGGCGGAAGATGTCTGCCTTACGCAGAGCGGTTCGCCGCCGGTGAAGAGGCAGGCGTGGGTGCCGAGCTCTGCGCCCTCGGTCAGCACGCGGTCCATCTCCTCAAAGGTGAGGTTCTGCTTGTGGCCGTACTCCGCCGCCCAGCAGCCCGCGCAGCGCATATTGCAGGCGCTCGTCGGGTCCATGAGGACGATCCACGGGATGTTGCAGTCATACTTTTCGGAGTTTGCCCGCGCCTGCTGGAAGCCGCGGAAGCCGCCCTCGTAGGCGGCGGCCGTCAGGAAGGTCCTGAGAAGGTAGGGGTCGCACTCGCGCAGCAGGCGCTCGGCGTAGTGTGCCCATTTGCTGTCGGGGGCGTTTGCAATCTGGTGCAGCATCTCGAAGGTCTCCGGCGTCCAGACGCTGGAGTGGATCTTTTGGACCATGTTGACAAAGTCGTTTGCGACGGTGCAGACGTCCTCGTCTGGCTTTTTCTGATGAGCGAGTCGAGCATGGCCTCAAAGGCCTTGCGCTCTGCTGCGTGGGCGATTTTTTCTGCTGCGTTCATAGTGTCACGATTCCTTTCCCTGCCCGCGGCGCGGGCATCCTAAAAATTCAGGAGGAAAGGGCGCGATCCTTTCCCTCCGTTGCCTGTGCGGCGATTTTCTGGAGCTTTTCCATGCGCGCATCGAGCTGTGCGCTGATCTCGGCGCACTCATAGAGCTCGCGCTCCACGTATTCCATTTCGGGGAGATTTTTCTTGTAGCGGATCTTATGCTCAAGGCTGGCCCACCAATCCATCGAGATCGTGCGGAACTGCACCTCGACTTTCATGAGCCGCTTCTGGTCGTGAAGGAAGATAGGGGTTTCGACGATGAGGTGGAGGCTGCGGTAGCCGTTGGGCTTGGGGTTTGCGATGTAGTCCTTGCGCTCTAAGAGTGTGATGTCGTCCTGGCGCAAAAATGCCTCGGAGAGTTTGTAGATGTCGGCAGGGTGCGAGCAGATCACGCGCACACCGGCGATGTCGTTCAAATTCTTTTCGATGCTCTCCACCGTGAGCGGATATCCGCGGCGGCTGAGCTTTTCCATGATGCTCTCGGGGGACTTGAGGCGGGTCTTGATCGTCTCGATGGGGTTGCGGTCGTATTGCAGCGAGAGCTCCTCGTTGAGCACGTTGAACTTCGTCTCGACCTCCATGATCGCGCAGCGGTAATAGCTCATCAGCTCACGGTAGGGCTGGAAGTATTTCTGGACCCACTGCTGTACCTCACCGTGGGAAAAACGGGAGAGCAGCACCTGTTCAAGATAAGTGCGATCGACAAGCGGACGGATCGGCACTGTCATCAGCTCCTTTGTACTTAGCATTTCTTGTCCCGCACGGAAAAATGCGGGCTTGCAGGAAAAGCATAGCAAAGAAGCGCCGCGCTTTCAATGGGCAGGGTGTAAACTTTTTGTTCACGGCGCGAGAAGGGGACGCTCCCCTCGTTAACACCAACTTAACAAAGAAAACTGCCGAAAACTATGGACAAAAGGAGCCGCATATCAGATTTTCAGACAGTGGCACGCAAATGTCACAGAAGACAAAATATAAGAAAACGTCCTTTTCCGGTGGAAAGGACGTTCAAATAGACGATATTTAGAAGAAAAATACGCTTACGCGCCGACCACATGCGCCGTCATCATCTGCCAGAGGATGGAGAGCTGCTGTGTGGAGATGAGCACATAGGCCAGAATGAAGACGAACCAGAGCTTCTGCATGTTCTCCTCTTTTTTGCAGAGGAAATAGCAGTAGGAAAAATACGCCACGGCGTCCACGATCAAAACCGTGAGGAACATGACGAGAAAGCCCTGCTCGCTCTGCTCGGCGGTGCCGGTGTAGAGCGAGAGGAGAGAGTAATATAAAAACGTGGCGGTGAACGGCCACTTGAGCTTGCGCCAGTCGTGGATGCGGTCTTTCTTATTCATGGAAGCGCTCCTTTTTTGCGTTTTCCACAGTATACCCTGCGGCATGGCAGATTGCAAGGGGAAATGACCTTGCCAAGCGGGCGTGGGGTGTGGTAGACTGCAAAAAGAGGTGATATACATGCTGGATACGTTGATCCGCGGCGCGAAGATCGTCGACGGCACGGGAAAGGCGGCGTTCACGGCGGACGTCGGCATTTTAGACGGCATGATCGAAGCGGTCGGAAATTTATCAGGTGCGCAGGCGTTCGAGACCATCGAGGCCGCGGGCCGCGTCCTGACGCCGGGCTTTATCGACATGCACCGCCACGCCGACGCGGCGCTGTTTCGCGAAGGCTTTGGCGAGGCGGAGCTCTGCCAGGGCCTCACGACGCTTGTGAACGGCAACTGCGGCATGTCGCTCGCGCCGCTCTCGGGCGCGCACGCGGACGAGTGCGCGAAATACCTCGCACCCATCACGGGGAACATCCCGCCGGAGCTGCGCTTTCGCGTCCATTGGACAGCTATTTCAAGGCGGCGCAGGGGCGGGGACTGCCGCTCTCGTGCGCGGAACTCATCGGCATGGGCACGCTGCGCACGCTTGCCGCGGGCTTCACGACGGAGATTGTCACCGCTCGAGCTGCGCGATCTGCACTATCACATGGAAGCGGCGCTGGCCGACGGCGCGTGCGGCGTGTCGCTCGGCCTTGGCTACGCGCCGGAGATCTTTTACTCGACCGACGGGCTCATCCGCGCGCTCGCGCCGCTGCACCGGAGCGGCGTGCCCATCTGTGTCCACATGAGGCAGGAGGGCGACGGCGTGGTCGATGCGCTGCGCGAAATGCTCGAGGTCGCCCGCGCGCTGCAAACGCCGCTGGAGGTCAGTCATCTCAAGGCCATCGGAGGGCGCAACGCGCGAAAGGCCGTGCCGGAAATGCTCTCGCTCATTGAAAAGGCACGACAAGACGGGCTCGATGTCATGTGCGACGTGTACCCCTACACTGCGGGCTCGACACAGCTTATCCACGTGCTGCCGCCGGAATTCCAGGAGGGCGGCACGGAGGCGCTGACCAAGCGCCTGCTCGACGATGCTGCGCGAAAGGAAATGCGCGCGCGGATGGAGGCGGGCAGCGACTTTGAGAACATCACGCTGCTCGTCGGCTTTGACAATGTAGTAGCCATCGGCCTCCGGACGGACGAATACCGCCGATTTGAGGGAAAATCCGTCGCCGAGATCGCGCAGACGCTTCAAAAAGACCCGTTCGATACGCTCTTTGACCTGCTGGCGGCGGAACAGTGCAATACGGGGATGATCGACTACATCTCGGACGTAGAAGACGTGAAAGATATCCTGCGCGCGCCGTTCTCGGGCGTCATTTCGGATGCGACGTACCCCAGCGGCGGGCGTGTCCACCCGCGCGTGTACGGCACATTCGCGCGGCTCATTGAAAAATACGTCGTGCAGGAGCGTGTACTCACGCTTGAGCAGGCCGTGCACAAGGTGACGGGGCATGCGGCGGACCGCTTCGGCTTTGAGAAAAAGGGCGTCATCGCGGCGGGCATGGACGCGGACCTTTTGCTCTTCTCGCCCGAAAACGTCCGCGAGCACGGTACCTACGCGCGGCCCAATCTGCCTGCGACAGGCTTTGACGAGGTATTCGTGCTCGGCGAGCGCGTGATCGAAAACGGCGTGTACCGCGGCGGCAGCAGCGGCGAGATGCTGGGAGCGCGGATGGGATACTGAAATCTTAAAGAAATTTTCAGGTGTATTTTCGCCGCCGTATGATATGCTGGCAGGGACAACAAATTTGCGGAGGCTGGATCAAGTGGAGCACTTTTGAGATACGGTGGATACGATCGGCGAGGGCTTTGGCTTTTCGCTCTTCGGCGCGCGGCACTTAGTGACGCTTGCGCTGTATATCGGCTTTGCCGCGCTGAGCTGCAAGCTCTACAAGGCGGCGGACGAGAAGAAGCGGGCGCAGCTGCGGGGGCTCTTTGCCGTTCTCCTGCTCGCGGACGAGGCGTTCAAACAGATCGGTTTGCAGATCGGCGGGAATTTCAACTGGGACTATCTGCCGCTGCACCTGTGCTCGATCAACATTTTCCTTATCGCGCTGTACGCATGGAAGCCGAGCAGGCTGCTCGACAATTTCCTCTATTTTATCTGTATCCCCGCGGCGACGGCGGCACTGCTGTTCCCGACGTGGACGTCGCTTCCGGCGGCGAACTTCATGTTCTGGCATTCGACGAGCGTGCACATTCTGCTTGCGGCCTATCCCATCATGCTGTTTTCGGGCGGTGATATCCGACCGAGCGTCAGGTACATGGGCAAGTGCTTCTTGCTGCTGCTGGCGATGGCGGTGCCGATTTATTGCGTCAACCTGCTGCTCGATACGAATTTCATGTTTCTGATGTACGCGCCGGACGGCAATCCGCTCGCGTGGTTCCGCGACCATGTCGGCTACCACTGGATCGGCTTCCCCGTGCTGCTCGTGGCGGTGTTCGCGCTGATGGACGTGCCAATCATGCTCAAAAAGCGGAAAGAGGATAAATTGCTCAGCGCGGTAAAATAAAAAAGCGGATAGGTCAAGGAAATATCAAGCCCCATGTTCGCGCCGTCAAGGTGTCGCGCATGGGGCTTTTTGCAGATCGGGGTTCTGTACGCAGTAAAACGGTCAGGTTCTCGTATATAAGAATGTTCTTTCGTTGAGAAATATGGTATACTCGGCTCAACAAATCGAAATTTGAAGAGGCGAATGTAATGAGAAGTACGGATAAAATAATAGACTATTTGGAAAAGACTTATCAACCGGAATCGATAATTGTCTATGGTTCTTTTGCTGACGGAAGTGCAAATTTGAATAGTGACTTTGATGCACTTATTATTGCCGGAAAAGAAAAACAGCATGATTCATCTTTTGTTGATGGCGTTGTTCTTGATGTATTTGTTTATCCACCGGATCAGTTCCTATCGGAGTACGACCCGGCTGAGTTTGCACAGGTGTGGGATGGGAAAATCATACTGGATAAAAACGGAATGGGTGAACGACTAAAAAAGAATGTACTTGACTATATAGAACGTATTCCATTAAAAACGGAAGAAGATATTTCGCAGGAAATTAAATGGTGTGAAAAGATGCTGTTACGCACAATGCGAGGAGATGTTGAAGGTTACTATCGTTGGCATTGGGTATTGTGTGACAGCCTTGAAATATACTTTGATATAAAAGGCATACACTATTATGGTCCCAAAAAAGCATTACGTTTTATGGAAGAAAGCGATTCAGAAGCGTTTCATATATATTCGAAAGCCTTGTTGGAGTTTAATCAAGAAGGACTATCCGACTGGATAAATTACTTGAAAACCATTTTTTAAGATCTACAACTTCCAGTTTGCCGTACTTGATCCCAACAGGGCTTGAGGCGGGCACGCCCCGACAGGAAGCTGTCCCAAAGAGACAGAAATTTTCAAGAATTGAAAATTTGCGGCCACGGGACGATCCGCGCTCTTGTGAACAATAGAAAAACCAGAACTGCATGGCTGATTCAGCGAACGGTTCTGGTTTTTCTTGACGGGCGAAGGCCTTTCTGATAGGGTAAAGGCAAACTGGAGAACTGGCGCCCGACGCACTGCGTGTCGGGCGCGGGGAGGGAAAAGCGTGGAAGAAAATCTGTTTCGTTCCATCCCGCGGGTGGACGAGCTGCTCGGTCGGGACGAGCTCAAGGTGTCGGCGCTGCCGCCGGTGCTGCTGCGCGAGAGCGTGCGCGAGGAGCTGGACGCGCTGCGAGACGAAGTGCGCGGCGGCCTTTCCGCGCTGCCGGAGACAGGCATACTCTGCGCGCGCATTCTGGCACGTGCAGAGGAAAAGCAGCTGCCGACGCTGCGCTCGGTCATCAACGCGACCGGCGTGACGCTGCACACGAACCTTGGCCGCGCCTGCCTGAGCGAGCGCGCGGCGAACGCCGCGGCAGAGGCGGCGAGAGATTATTCGACGCTTGAATACGATGTGGAAAACGGCTGCCGCGGCTCGCGCTATCAGCACGTGGAGGCGCTTTTGTGCCGCCTGACGGGCGCGGAGGCGGCGATGGCCGTGAACAACAACGCCGCGGCGGTGCTGCTCATCTTGTCCGCGCTCGCGGGCGGGGGAGAGGTCATCGCCTCGCGCGGCGAGCTCGTCGAGATCGGCGGCTCGTTCCGCATTCCGGAGATCGTGACGCAGTGCGGCTGCACGCTGTGCGAGGTCGGCGCGACGAACAAGACGCACCGGCACGACTATGAAGCCGCCATCGGCGAGCAGACGAGAGCGCTTTTGAAGGTGCATACAAGCAACTACCGCATCGTGGGCTTTACCGAATCCGTACCGCGGGAGGAGCTGGCGGAGATCGCGCATGGGCACGGCCTGCCGCTCATTGAAGACCTCGGCAGCGGGGCAATCGTCGACCTCGAACCGTTTGGCATCCGCGGCGAGCCGACGGTGCAGAGAAGTCTGCGCGCTGGTGTGGACGTTGCGTCGTTTTCGGGCGACAAGCTGCTCGGCGGGCCGCAGGCGGGGCTGATCGTCGGCAAAAGGGAGTACATCGAACGGATCAAAAAGCACCCGCTTGCGCGGGCGCTGCGGCTCGACAAGATGACGCTTGCCGCGCTGCACGCGACGCTCAGCGCCTATCTGGATGCCGAGATCGCCGTGCGAGAGATCCCGACGCTCGCGATGCTGTCGGCAAGCGAGGACGAGCTGCACGCCAAGGCGCTGCGGCTGCAAAAGGCGCTCGCGGACACGGGCGTTTCCTCGCAGCTCGTGTGGACGGGCGACGCTATCGGCGGCGGCAGCGCTCCGGCGCAGGAGCTCACCGGCTGGGCCGTCGCGCTTGAGCCGGGGAGGCTCAGCGTGGATGAACTGGAAGAGAAGCTGCGCCTTCGCGCCAAGCCCATCGTCGCGCGTATCCACCGCAGGCAATATTTGCTGTGCGTGCGCACGATTCGAGAGGAAGACTTTGCCGAGATCGCCGCGGCGGCTGCGGAGGCCATCCGATGAAGCATGTTATCATCGGCATGGCTGGTCATGTCGACCACGGCAAGACCGAGCTCGTCAAGGCGCTCACGGGCGTGGACACCGACCGGCTGGCCGAGGAGAAAAAGCGCGGCATCACGATCGACCTCGGCTTTGCGTGCCTCGACTTTCCGGACGGGAGCTGTGCGAGCATCGTCGATGTGCCGGGGCACGAGAGGTTCATCAAGAACATGCTCGCCGGCGCGGGCGGTGTCGACCTTGCGATGCTTGTCGTGGCGGCGGACGAGGGCTTCATGCCGCAGACAGTCGAGCATCTGGACATCCTGCAGCTGCTCGGTGTGAAGGACGGACTCATCGTGCTGACAAAGACCGACTTAGTCGACGAGGACTGGCTGAACATGCTCGAAGAGGACGTCAAAAGCCGCGTCAAGGGTACGTTTTTAGAGGATAAGCCGATCCTGCGCACGTCTGTTCGCACGGGCGAAGGCGTTGAGGCACTGCGCGAAGCACTGCACGACTTGACACTGCACGCGGAGGAAAAGAGCGCGCGCACGCCGTTCCGCCTGCCCATCGACCGCGTGTTTTCCGTCGACGGCTTCGGCACGATCGTCACCGGCACGCTCATCGACGGGCACATCGCCGTCGGCGACGAGGCGCAGCTCATGCCGCTCGGGAATCAGTGCCGCGTGCGCAATTTGCAGGTGCACGGGCGCGACGTGTCGGCGGTGTACGCCGGACAGCGCGCGGCGGTCAACTTAGCGGGCATCAAAAAAGAGAGCATCAGCCGCGGCGATGTGCTGTGCAGGACGGATTCGATGCAGCCGTCGCTGATGCTGGACGTGAAACTGCAAAATCTGCCGGATTCTAAGCGGATCATCGAGAGCGGCTCGCGCCTGCACCTCTACCACGGCGCGGCGGTGCGCCTTGCAAAGGCGGTGCTGCTGGACCGCGACGCGCTGCGTCCGGGCGAGAGCTGCTATGCCCAGCTGCGGCTGAGCGAAGCGCTCGCCGCGCGGCAGGGCGACCGCTTTGTCGTGCGCTTCTACTCACCGCTCGAGACCGTCGGCGGCGGGGTGATCTTGGACGAGCAGCCATATCGTCACAAGCGAAACGACGCGCGCGTGATCGCCTCGCTCGCCGTGCGCGAGAGCGGATCGGACGAGGCAAAGCTCGTGCAGGCCGTCGGCGAGCGCGGCGCGGATGGCATGACGCTTGCGGACCTTGCCGCGTGCTTCGATGAACCGGAAGAAAAACTGGTGGAAATGCTCGCCGTGCTCTGTGCGCGGGGAAAGCTCGTCGAGATCGCGCTGTCGCGCTATCTTACATCGTCGACGCTGGACAGGCTGTGGACAGACTGTGAGACGATGCTGACAAAGTACCACCGCGAGCATCCGCTGCACGCGGGCATGCGCCTCGCCGAGGCGCGGCAGCGGCTTCTGCGCGGCAAAGCACGGGAAAATGCGGACGCGATTCTCGCCTGCTTTGCGCGCGAGGGAAAACTCACGCTGACGGCGGAGCACTGCGCGCTTGCGGACTTTTCCGTGCATCTGACCAAGCGGCAGAGCGCCATCCGGGAAGAGCTGCTGCGCACCTGCCGCGCGGCGGGAATTCTTGGCAAAAAGCAGAACGCGCTCTGTGCGCTGTTCGACAAAAAAGACCGCGTGGAGTGCGCGCGCGTGCTTGAGAGTCTTTTATCTACCGGCGAGCTTGTGCTGCTCGCGCCAGAGCTCTGCGTCGAAAAAAAGCGTTTTGGATGCGGTCGACGCAAGGGTGAAGGCGTGGTTCGAAACGCACGACACGCTCACGCTGGGAGAATTCCGCGACGCGCTCGGCACCTCGCGCGACCATGCGCTGCTGGTGCTGGAGTATTACGACCGGCGAGGGATTCTTCGCCGTGAGGGCGATGTCCGCAGGCCGGGCGCGCAGTTTGGCGAGATAGAAAAATGAGGCGGCTTTTGTCGCCTCTCACATGGGAGTAGATGGGTGCTGGTGTGCCCCCCGGTCTTCAAAACCGGTGAGAGGGGTGAAGAGCCTCTCGGGTGAGTTCGATTCTCACATGCTCCCGCCAGAGCCTCGCGGCCGTGTGCCGCGGGGCTTTTTGAAAAATGTGGATTTCCCTCTTGACAGAACGGAGGGAAGCTCATATAATACTACTGTTCGCGGCGTGAGCCGTACAACTTCATATCCGGGTGTAGCGCAGTTGGTAGCGCGCATGGTTCGGGACCATGAGGCCGTGAGTTCGAATCTCGCCACTCGGACCAAAAGTGTGTTGATGAAAGATGCAGCGCAGAAAACACCGCACGAAAGTGCGGCGTTTTCGCATATAATACGCCGTTTTTAGAATGAAAAAGTTGCAAAAACTCGATTTTTCAAAATTTCAGTTTTGCCCAGCGAGAGGCGACATTTTTTAAGATGCGCCCTGCCGAATTTATGGTCTGGTGTGGTTCGAACACCGAGGCTTAAAAAAGAATAAAGAATAAGAAGGCAGGCCGCCGTTCGGCTCCCTATCTGGGAGCGGACGACGGCCTTTTTTCGACTCATAGGTGCTTATGTTGCTTTCGCCTTGTTTGTCTATCATTCCTTGGTGGTGTTGGTAATAGCTTTTACTGGACCTTTCGGGTATGCTTGCGTTACAAAAAACGAGGAGGTATCCGAGAATGGCAACCACTAAAAACTTGTGTGCTCAGATCCCCATCGACCTGCATGAGCGGGTCAGCGAAGAACGAGAACGGCTGGGCCAGACCACCAGCGAGTACATCGCCAACCTCATCCAAGAATACTACGACATGATCGAAAATCAGAAAGGCGGCATTCAAATGACTGAAAAAGGCAGAACCATGGCATTCCAGATTCCCGAAGAACTCTTCCAGCGCATCAAGCGCCACCTGGAGCGCGAGACGCTCCGCACCGGCAAAAAGCTCACCCAGCGAGACTTCGTGCTGAACCTGATCACGCAGGCGCTGGACGAAGCGGACGCTGAGAACACCGCAGAGCAGAACACCCCCTCTGAGGCCCCTGTCGCGCCCCGTGTGGCCGACGTGACCGCTCCAGCGGACACGGACACACCCAACGAAGATAACGCCGTGTAAACCCGCATTAAAGCCAAAACAAAAGAAACACGATTTAGGGAAAAGCCACCCAGGGCATCCGAGATATTCGGATGCCCTGGGTGGCTTTTTGCGTTTCGCCAGAAAGGAGGCACACATTATGGCAAGCGAGATCAGAAATCGCTTCACAGACACAGAAATGCAGATCGCCAGAGAAACGGACCTGCCGGAGTTGCTGACCCATTTGGGCTATCAGGTGCGGCGGATCGGCAGATACCACACCACAGCGGAAATGGACAGCCTGCGGATCAAGGACCGGCGTACCTGGTTCCGGTATTCCCAGAATACAGGCGGGGATGCCATCACCTTTCTCCAGCAGTTTTGTGGGAAAATCCTTTCCGGAAGCGGTGGAGTACCTTCTGACCTTCCATGGGAAAGCCAGAGACGCGTCCATTCCGCAGCCAAAGCCGATCAGCCCGAAACAGGCGCTTTCCCTGCCGCCCCGCAACGCGGATGACCGCAGGGTCTTCGCCTATCTCCGTAAGCGAGGTATCGCTGCCCAGGTGATCCGACAGTTTCTGAATGCTGGGCTGCTGTATGAGGATGCGGTACATCATAACTGCGTCTTCGTCGGCAGGGATGAATCCGGACAGGCAAAGTACGCGGGGCTGCGTGGTACCTATGATCTGGACAGCCCCGCTTCAAGGGAGACGCAACCGGCAGCGACAAAAACACAGGCTTCTCCCTCCCGCACGATCCGCGGTCAGATCTGGTGCTTGTCTTTGAGGCACCCATCGATCTGATGAGTTACCTCACGCTCCACAGAGACACAACCAACGCCGTTGCTCTGTGCGGACTCTATGACGGCGCACTGCAGACCTATTTGCAGGCGCATCCGGAGATCCGCCGTATTGCGCTGTGTCTGGACGCGGACGCACCGGGACGGGCGGCAGCCCAGCAGCTCAAGGACAAATACTCGGCCAGAGGCTATGCCGTAACGGTAGAAGAGCCTCGCAGTGGAAAGGACTGGAACGAATACCTGCAAAAAAGAAACACTCCGGAGAGGGGGCGATAACCAAGCATCGCAGAACATGACTTAACATCCCATCAAAATATCTAAGGAGGAAATATGCACTTGAACAAGAATCATACAATTTCCCGCCGTGCGCTGGCCATGCTCCTGACGCTGACACTGTGCTTCAGCCTGGTCCCCAGCGCTTTTGCCGCCCAGCAGAACAGTTACCACGACCCCGCCGAGCACTGGATGCAGGCATCCGGCCGTACCAATGAACTGGACGCCAACAGTGTTGTGACCCGCGAGACCTTCAAGTGCGGTGAGTGCGGCAAAGCCACATCTTTTGAGGTGTTCCGCGTTCCCGAATATACCCGCAATGGCCAGCCGGCACTCAGCCGCAATGTGAAATATTCGGACGGCACGATGGTGGATGGCGTCGGCAAAGGTGATACCATGGACGGCATCCCCGGCAAGGACGCCACCTATACCGGATATCACTACACCAAAGCCGTCTGTGAAACCTGCGGCGGCATCAACACAAATATGAGCAAAAGCGAGTACGGCTATTTGAAAAATGTCTACTGGCTGTATGACTGTGCGGCTGAGTTCACGCAGAAGTTAGACGAAACCGTTTCCTACGAGTACACGGATGATACCTATCACACTGTTACCACCAAGGGCGGCACCTACTGCGCGTTCTGCTACGGCACCAATCATACGGTCAGCCGCAAGCTGGAGCGCCACAGCATGATGACGGAAGTCCTGCCCCAACCGGCAAACGGACGCTTCGCTACGGTGGAGAAATGCAGCCTGTGCGACTACGCCCGCTATGACTACACGGCGGCAAAGGCGGTCATCGCAGACTATTACGGCGTGGTGGACGGAAATCCCCACACCATCACGGTCAGCGATCTCTCCGAAGCCGGTGTCCGCACCTCTATCCGCTACGGCAACAGTGCGGATAGCTGTACCATGACCTCCGCACCCAACTACACAGAGGCCGGTCAGTACATGGTCTACTACGAGATCACCTACAGCTACAAGGGCGTGGAGATGACCGAGAACGGCGTAGCGAAGGTCTGGCTTCGTGACGAATCCACCAAGGATGACGGCTCTTGTGCCTGCGGCTGCGGAAATCCAAACTGCGGCTGCCAGAACAAGAATTGCAATGGAAATTGCTGCACCGACAAGGGCTGCGGTGAAAACCACAAGTATATTCTGTTGGACAGCACCAAGGCCGGCTGCACCACCCTTGGCTATGACCGCTACATCTGTACGGAGTGCGACAAAATCGAAAAGCGCGATTATGTGGACTCTCTGGGCCACGCATGGCAGAGCATCGTCATCCGTGACGCCACCTGCGAAACGGACGGCAAGGTGCTGGAACTGTGCTCCCGCTGCGGCGAGATGAAGCAGACGGCAACGCCCAAGGGCGAACACAGCTATGAGGTCTATACCGTGGCTGCCACCTGTACCAGCCCCGGTTATGCCGTCCGCGAGTGCTCCGTCTGCGGAAATCGTCACATTGAGGACATCACGGCGGCGCTGCCCCACAATTACGAATCCCATGTCATCGCCGCGACCTGCGAAAACGGCGGCAAGACCATCCACCGCTGCGGTGGCTGCGGCAGCAGCTTCGTCACAGACTACACCGACGCGCTTGGTCATAGCTGGGATGAGGGAACCCTCGTCACCAACGCCACCTGCACCGGCGAGGGGGTCATGGAATACCGCTGCACCCGCTGCGGCTATCACCGCATCGAGGGCAACGAGGCGGCAGGTCATGTCCCCGGCAATGATGCCACCTGCACCCAGCCGCAGCTCTGTACCAAGTGCGGCGCAGTGCTGAAAAACGCGCTGGGACACGATTACAAGTCCGAAGTGACCGCTCCCACCTGCACGGAGATGGGTTACACCACCAACACCTGCACCCGCTGCGGAGACAGCAATAAGACTGACTACACTGAGCCTGCCGGTCATAAGCCCGGCGATTGGATCATCGACAAGGAGCCGACTACGGACTCCGAGGGCAGCAAGCACAAGGAGTGCGAGAACTGCGGCGAGAAGCTGGAAACGGCAGAGATCGAGAAAATTTACAACAGCGGCACCACGGACAGCAAGGGTGAAGCCGTTGTGAGCGGCTACCTTGTGACCGTCACGGACACCGATACCAAAAATCCCGTGGCAAACGCCGCTGTCGCACTCCACAAGGATAACAGCATCTCCATCCGCCTGCCGAACAGCCGCCTGCTGGACTACGCTGATCAGACGACCGTGACCGTGCAGCTTGTCAAGGACAAGTCCGCTGTGCCGGACATGAGTATTTCCGTTACGGACAAGAATGACAACTACGCCTCCGACAAGACCGACAAGGCCGGTCAGATCACCGTCCCCACCGGCAGCGGTAAGACCAACGAGGACGGCAAGGTCACTACTGGCTATGAGGACGCGGACGGCGACCGCTGGACGCTGACTGTCAAGGTCATCCGCACGGACACGAAGCGCCCCATCTCCGGCAGTGCAGTGTCCATCGGTAAGACCGGCAATATCACGGTGAAGCTGCCGGACGGCACAGATCTGGACGCCAAGCATCAGGTGACGGTCATTGTGACCGACCACAAGAAGGCTCCCCAGCAGGGCAAAAATGTTACGGTCAAGGGTGATCTCGGTCAGTCAGCCGCAGGCAAGACCGACAAAAACGGTGAGCTGACCGTCCCCGAAGTGGAGCAGACCGAGCGCCACGGCGTTTACATCGTCGGCTACACGGACGGTACCTTCGGCCCCGGCCGCAGCATGACCCGCAGTGAAGCCGCCGCGATCTTCGCCCGTCTGCTTGCCGAGAAGAACGGCGATACTATTTCCACGGCGGCAAATACCAAGTTCACGGATATTCCCGCCCATGCCTGGTATAGCGGCTATGTGAAGTATCTGAGCAACAACGGCATTACCTACGGTAAGAACAAGACCATCTTTGCCCCCAACGATGCCATTACCCGCGCGGAATTTACCACGATGGCTGTCCGTTTCTTTGATGTGTACGGTGATGGCGACGCTGAGATCATGGAGCAGTTCAGCGGTTTCAACGATGTTTCTTCCGGCTATTGGGCGGCAGAATACATCAAGTACGCCGCGCTCCACGGTTGGATCAACGGCTATGGGGACGGCTCGTTCCACGCAGAGCGCGAGATCAACCGCGCTGAGGTCGTCACCATTGTCAACCGCCTGCTGGGACGCGAAGCGGATGAGGACTACATTGCGGACAACCTCCGCAAGCTGAACACCTTCCCGGATGTCACGAAGCGCCATTGGGCATATTACGCCGTCATGGAAGCTGCCAACGCCCACACCGCCGTGCTGGGCGAGAGCGAAAGCTGGAGCAAGTAAATCGTATCCCCTGCGGGTGGTCTGAGAGCAGACCACCCGCATTTTTTAACTAAACCTAACCATTAAAAAAAGGAGCACTGAATATGCTGAAAATCACTGCCATTGGCAATCTGACCCACGATGTGGAACTGAAGATGAACGAGAATACCGGCAAACCCTATGCCATCCTGCGTATCGCTTCGGACCGCCGCTATAAGGATAAGGACGGCAACAAGCTCACCGATTTTATCTCCATCAAGGTGCGCGGCCCTCTGGCCGAGCGCTGCGCGGCGTTTGCTTGGAAGGGCTGTAAGCTGGCAGCCACCGGGGACTTTGAGACCATCACCTTCGCGGACGATCCCCGGTGCCAGCCCGGTTTTCTCATCAAAGCCAACGATGTGGAGTTCCTGTCTCCCCGCAAGGCGGAGGACTCTGCTGCTGCACTGGAGAATGAGAGTACCGGAGAGGTCGCTGCCTGATGAAAAATACCGGGATCACATACACCAGCACAGAACGCAGCCCTGTGATCCTGCCGGAGATGGCCGAACTGCTCCCGCCTTTGAGCGCGGAGCAGTCTGCCGCTCTGGAAGAGGATCTGGTGCGAAACGGCTGTTACGCCCCCGTTATCGTCAATGAGGACATGGTGATCGTGGATGGGCATAACCGTCAGTCGCTATGTGAAAAGCATGGCCTGCCCTATACGATGGCGGTATTTTCCTTTGAGGATCTGTTGGAAGCCAAACAGTGGGCGCTGGATACCCAGAAGGGACGCCGCAATCTGGAAAAGTGGGAGCTGGGCAAGATCGCGCTGAAGCTGAAGCCGGAGATCGAGGCAAAAGCCAGGGCAAACCAAGGGACACGCACAGACCTTTCGGCAACATTGCCGGAAAGTTCCGATACTGTGGACACCCGCAAGGAGCTGGCAGAAGCAGTCGGTCTGGGTGAGCGCACCATGGGCAAGGTCATGCAGATCGACGAGAACGCCCCGGAGGTTATCAAGGAGGCTTTGGATAAGAAGGAACTGTCCATCAACAAGGGCTATGACCTGACCCGGCAGCTTCAGGATATTCCGGAAGAGCAGCGGGAGCAGGCGGCCGCCGAAGCGCTGGAATACGAAAAGCGAAAAAGACTGAAAAAGCAGGATGCCGAGATCGACCGGAAAGGAAAAATCGCGGCGCTTTTCTGCAAAGCGTATGAAAAAGCCGTCCTGCTGACGCCGTCCGAAGAAAATATCCGCTGTTGGACGGACGGGACGCGGATGACCCCGGAGGAAATGCGGGATACCGTGAAGGAATCCCGTGAGCTGGCGGAGGTGTTCCGGACGATTGCGGATATCATCGAGCAGAAGATCCTGCCTGCGGATTGGAGGTGTGTCGATGCAGGAAACGAAGAAAATGGTACCCAGCCGGACGGGAATCCCGCCTGACGCGCAGGCGGAGATTTTGCAAAAGCTGTCTGCCGAAACGAAGATCACTTCCTGTGAGATCGCGGAGATCCTGAAAAAGCATGATGTCTGCGGAGATATGGACGCGCTCCAGGACGCCTACCGGAAACGACTGGGACAGCGTCTCCTGTCCGGCATCCGGGACGAGAACGGCAAGCGGGAAATCCTCTCCACCAGCGGCGGCGAGTATGTCATCGTAGACTGCTGCAATGACCCGCAGAAGCTGAAAGCCATTCAGCGCCGCATTCAGGCGCAGATGAATGGACTGGATGTGTCTGCCGGGAAGGTGCGCGGACGGGTTCACCTTTTGGAGCGCTTTATGGGTTGGGTAAGAAAGGAGCGGTCAGATGGAGCAGCATGAGGAAATGCTGTCCCCGGAGGAACAGTACGCGCAGCTTGCGCCGACGCTGGACGCAGACGGTTTCTCGCTGTATGCCGCCGCGGAAGAAGTCGCCGGACTCAAGGTCTATGAAGAATTTCCCTATGAGGATAACCATGGAATGTTTGAGATGGCAGACGGACACACGCTGCTGCGGTATCTGGAAGCGGCATACTTTAGGGTCGTTACCTGGGAGATCGTCCCCGGCACGCCCTATGAGCGGGCGATCCTCGGTGAAGTGGATAAGACCTCACCGGAGTATCGCGCGTTTTATCAAAAGATTTGCGCGGGTGCGGCAGCGCACATCAAAAAACGTATTGGGAAGGAGATGAAGAATGTGAAGGAACCGATCACAGAGATCAACAAAGAATCCTTCTGGAACCTGATCCATGAGGCAAAAAACGCCTGCGGGCAGGATATGGACGCCATGCTGGCCTATCTGAAAGACCGGCTGGTTTCTATGGGCCCCACGCAGGCACAGAATTTCCACGACATCATCCACGCCTATGAAGATCTCGCGGACAAGTACGGCCTGTGGGACGCGGCAGGGATCATGAAGGAATACGGCTGCAGCGATGACGGGTTTATCGATTTTCGCGCCTGGCTCATCGCACAGGGGCGCGAGGTCTATTTTGCCGCGCTGGCAGACCCGGACAGCCTTGCGGATGTCGTTCCCTACGGCGATTGCCGCTTTGAGCAGTTAAGCTATGTCGGGGACTATGCCTATGAGCAGCTCACCGGGAAAAGCGCCTATGATCAGACAGATTGGCGCGCATATGAAGCGCTTTTGATGAAACTGGAACAGGATATTATTTATAAGGGCGGCATCGAGTTTCCCAGAGAGGGCGCGGATCTGAAGAAATACCTGCCCCGGCTCTGCGCGAAGCATCCGGAGTGGGACGGTCAAACGCGCTGGAATCCGCAGCTGAAGGAGATCCTGGATCTTATCCGTGCCGGAAAGGACTATGACCGGCGCCAGACATCAAATAAGAAGAAACGCAGCCGTGGAGGTGAGGCAAGATGAGCGAGTCCATGATTATCGGCGTTGACCACGGCTATGCCGCTATGAAAACGGCCCATTTCTCGTTCCCCTCCGGTCTGGTGGCGTATGAGCATGAGCCATATACGCTGAAGGACGTGCTGGAATACGGCGGAAAATTCTATGTGGTGGGCAGCGGGCGTCAGGCGCTGCAGAAGAACAAAACGCAGACAGAGGATTATTACCTCCTCACGCTGGCGGCCATCGCAAAGGAACTCTCCTTCCGTCATGCGGAGCCTGCGGCAGAGATCCATCTGGCGGCCGGACTGCCTCTCACCAGCTTCGGGCGGGAGAAAAACGCATTCCGTGATTATCTGCTCCGTGATGGGAAAACGGTAAATTTTCGCTATGAGGGACAGGAATACTCCATCGCTATCCGCAAGGTGTCCCTGTTCCCGCAGGGCTATGCCGCAGTCTTGACCCAGAGCATCCTGCTGGATGAGCCTTCTGTGATCGTGGCGGATATCGGTGGATGGACAGTGGACTTGATGCGCTTGGACAACCGTATTCCCAATGCATCGACCTGCCGCAGTTTGGAACTTGGCATGATCCGCTGTCTGGATGAGATCGGTGAGCAGATCCGCCGCACGCTGGGCCTGTCTATGACAGCGGCACAGATGGAAAGCGTGCTGCGCGGCGATGCTGTCCATATCAACGAGGATGCCAGAAAAATTATTGACCGGCAGGCAGACACCTATGTCCATCGTCTGCTCTCCGCCATTACGGAGAGCGGACTGGATACCCGCGCCATGCCTGCTGTTTTTCTGGGCGGCGGCGCGGTGCTGCTGAAGCGGAATGTATCTGCTGCGGACGGTCTTTGCCGCCCTGTCATCCTTGACGATGTGTCCCTCAACGCCAAAGGCTATGAGCGGCTGGCGGAGCGACTCACAAAGAACGATGAGCAGTAACAAAAAGCGGATCAATCTGTCCTTTTCCATGTCCTCACCCATACAGCGCAGGGCGTGGAAGAAGCTGACGGAGATCCCCGCAGGGCAGCGCACCGCCGCGGTCTGCCGCATGGTCTGTGAGTATAAGGGGCAGCAGGAATTGCTGGATGCCGTTCGCCAGACCATCCGGCAGGAACTGCGGGGAGTGCAGCTTACCAAAGAAGAAGCGCAGGATAGCGGCAGCGCCGGGGATGTAGATGAAAGCGTCCTCGGCTTTTTGCTTGCCCTGCAGGAAGGAGATGAGATGACCTGATCCGATATTTTGATATGTTTGCCGGCATCGGCGGCTTCCGCACGGGATTGACCCGCGCGGGCGGTTTCCAGTGCGTAGGACACTGCGAGATCGACAAATATGCCAATGCCAGCTATGAGGCCATTTATGAGCCGGGAAAGGAGGAACGATATTATCCCGATGCCACAAAGATCGACCCCGCAGACCTGCCGGACTTCGACCTCCTGTGCGGAGGATTCCCTTGTCAGACATTTTCAATCGCTGGCAGAAGAAAGGGTTTTGACGACACCCGCGGTACTCTCTTCTTTGAAATTGCCCGATTGGTTAAATCCAAACGACCTTCGTATCTTCTGCTCGAAAACGTTCCGGGACTGCTGTCGCATGACAAAGGCCGGACGTTTTCTGTCATCCTCGCCACGCTTAATGACCTGGGGTACCGCGTGGAATGGATGGTGCTTAACAGCAAACATTTTGGAGTCCCGCAATCCAGAAGGCGGCTGTTCCTTATCTGCTATCTTGATCCCCGATGCGCCGGAAAAATATTTCCTGTCTTCGGCACAGGTGGAAAAGCTCTTATACAAGTCCTCGGAGGCTCGCAAGGCTCCCGTGTCTACGACGCAGACGGAATAGCCTGCACGCAGACTGCCGGCGCTGGAGGTGTGGGCGGCAAAACAGGATTGTATATCATTCCGCAGGACAGACCCTTTGTGGATCTATGTGCCGGGGAGGCGAGACAAACGGAGGCCGCCCGCTGCCTCACTGCCCGTTATGGTCAGACAACGATGTCTAATCATAGAGCAGAACGTTCCGGCGTTCTGCTCATCAAGGAAGCCACGAAAAAAGGCTATAAAGAGGCGAATCTCGGTGACAGTGTCGATCTTGGCTTTTCCGGGAGCAATACCCGCCGTGGTCGTGTGGGACAGGATATCGCACACACATTGGAGACGAGCTGCATCCAGGGCATCGTGGAACGTGGCGGACGCATCCGGCGTCTGATGCCGCGGGAGTGTCTGCGGCTGCAGGGCTTCGATGAGTGGCAGATCGACCGCATCCTCGCCATCCAGTCTGATGCACAGGCGTATAAGCAGGCAGGCAACAGCGTCACCGCCAATGTCATTGAAGCCATCGGGCGCCGTATCCGGGAGGTGGATGCGGAACTGAAAGCCGGTGCTGCCGCATGATCGGGCTGAAGGATCAGTGCTTCGGCGTGGAAGTTGAAATGACCGGCATCACCCGTGAGCAGGCGGCAACAGCGCTGGCCGCGTATTTTGCAACGGACGCCCGCTATGTGGGCGGCGCTTACGATAAATGGTGTGTGACGGATCGGGACGGCAAAGAGTGGACGGTCATGAGTGACTCCAGCATCCACGGGGAGCAGAAGATCGGCAGCGGCTATCGTGCAACAGGTGACTACAGATACCGCGTGGAGATGGTAACGCCAAAGCTCACCTATGCGGAACTGCCCAAGCTGCAGGAGTGTGTCCGGCAGGTACGCCACGCAGGAGCCAAGGCCAACAGCTCCTGCGGCATCCATGTCCATGTGGACGCAGCCAATCATAACCGGCAGAGTCTGAAAACCTCATCGGCATCATGTACTCCAAGGAGGATATCCTGTTCAAAGCGCTGCAGGTCAATGAAAGCCGGGCATCCCGCTGGTGTCAGAAGGTGCGGGAACCCATGCTGAAGCAGGCACGCAGGCTCTCGTCGGATGAGACAAGGGATCTGACGCAGCTGGAGAATATCTGGTATGAGGGAGATAACGGCAGCGCAGACCATTATAACTGGACCCGCTATTACGCACTGAATCTGCATTCGGTCTTTTACCGGGGGACGGTGGAATGGCGCTGTTTCAATTCCACACTCCACGCGGGAAAAGTTGCTGCCTATGTGAATCTGTGCCTTGCCATCTCCGCCCAGGCTATCGCCCAGCGCAGCACGGTTATGCGCAAGACCCACAGTGACAATGAACTGTTCACCTTCCGGGTCTGGTTGGTGCGGTTGGGGCTCAACGGCGAGGAATTCAAGCATACCCGTGACCACTTGTTGGCAAATCTGAACGGTGATCGGGCGTGGCGTTTCGATAAGGACAGCTATACAGTCAATCAAAAGAAGAAAAAATCCAGAGAAATGGAGAGGTGAAGCCTTTGAAGATTCAAATTGAAGATACTGTGTACGAAGGGACCGCAGCCGGGATCATGGAACAGCTTCGGGATCTCAGCTTTGATCCCACAGAGTTCCCGGATGTGGAGACCTACATCTGGTTTGTACAGAATAATGTCATCCGCACCGCGGGAATGGACTGTCCCCTTCCGGATGGCGATGCGGAGACACAGGCGGCAGCCCTGCTCCGTCATCTGGACCGCTTTGGCGCTCTGAAGCTGCTGGAGGTGTGACGTGGAGGAAAACCTGTATTTTGCCTACGGCAGCAACCTTGATCTGGAGCAGATGGCGCAGCGCTGTCCGGACGCCGAGATCGTGGGACCGGTCAGGCTTGAAAACTACGAACTGCGCTTCCGCAGCAGCGGCTTCGCTACCGTTGCACCGAAAAAAGGCAGTACTGTCCACGGACTGGTGTGGAAGATCACGCCAAACTGTGAACAGTCTCTGGATCGGTATGAGGGGTATCCCCGCCACTACACGAAAGAAACCGTGACTGTTAAAGACGCGGCCGGTGCAGAGATCCCAGTCATGGTTTATATCATGGCAGAGCCTTATTGCCGCCAGCCTGCACTGCCGTCCCCGTATTATTACCGCGTGATCCAGCGAGGCTTTGAAGCCAACGGCCTGCCGGTGGAGTCATTACAGGCTGCGTGGAGCAGGACCATTGACGAGGTGTTCTCCGGAAAGCTGGATAAGCCGAGGAATAAGAAATCGGAACGACGCAAAGAGCCGGAACGGTAATGGCTCTGCCGCAGCAGAAAGAAATAGCCTGTTTGCAATTTCCGCCGTGTGTGTTACAATGTCCTCTGTTTATGAAAGGGGTGCGGATATGTTTTACACGATGGAGGAAGCAGCTGTCCTCGGCGGTTTTCTGGAACTGTATCTGGAACGGGACAGCGTGGACCCGGCCGTGCGGGAACGGCACCGGAAATTCCGGCAGGGGCTGCTGGGCGGCGCTCTGGAACGGGCCGATTATGAATGGGCGACTACGGCGCTGGGATTCCTGCGCCCCCAATGGTGGCCGGAGCATGAAGATCATCGGGCGTTGGAGAATGCCCTGCTGAAGACCCGGACGCTGGCATCCAAAAAAGAATCTCCCATTTAAGTTGATTGTTGCGAAATAAACCCTGATGTCGATTTATTCATTGCAGAATATGAAAAGGCGGCAGCTATTGCAGCTACTGCCCTCCCTCAATGTATCGTACCCAACCGCGAAATTTCAAGGTTGTATCTATAAACTGCTGTTTTCCCATTTGAAAATCGTTTCTTGACTGCCATCAGTGTATATATAGGTATCTACCAAAAGCCCTTTACTTTTTTGATATAAGTCTCCACCATTATAATCCTCAACTATGCTTATAACCGGCCTGTTATTGAATATTTTTGCTTGAACTGTGTCGATTAGCACAATGGATAGAACTACTAAGATAATCAGTATGGTTCTTTTAATTTTCATATCCATATACCTCCGTAAAGTGTTAATGTGGGATTTATATATTTAGACGAAAGTTTTCAGAAAAAGTTTCCACTTTATAATAGTGTACTTTAATCAATACCACTAATCAACTATTTTTCTTCCGTTTTCTGCGAAACGCACAAATCAAAGACGACTAATTCATATATAATGACAAGCAAATAAAGCCAGCACCTACGAGGGTGCTGGCTTTATAAACATTCGCGATTATTGCATTTTATTCACGCATCTATTCAGCAACATTTATCTTGAAAAGGGACAAAAGAATAAGAATCACCATTTGCGGCAACAGCAGAGGAATCTGTCGCTGCCGCTTTTCTTTTGAAGAAGGAGGAACCCATATCAACACAGAAAAAATGAAAGTCCTTGTGGTACGCCCCATGGAAATGCCTGAAGTGCAGGAGATCGACCACACCCTTTCTGCCATGCAGGAACTGGTAGGCGGTACCATTCAGGCAGTTTACCCCTTCGATGACCCGGTGGCGCTCATCTGCAATGACGAGGGCAAGCTGCTGGGCCTGCCGTGGAACCGCGCCCTGACCGATGATCACGGTGTGCCGTATGACATTGTCTGCGGCACATTTTTTGTTGCCGGTCTTAAAGAGGATGATTTTGCCTCGCTGACGGAGCAGCAGATTGAAAAGTACAAGGACAAATACAGCCATGAAATGATCCTTTCTGTTCCGAAACAGCCGGAGGCACAAAAGAAACCAACGAAGAAGGAGAAGCATGAATATGAAAGATAACTGCATTCTGACTGCTGAGTCAGTCACCGAGGGACATCCCGACAAGCTCTGCGACACCATCGCGGACGCGGTGGTGGATGCCTGCCTTACGCAGGATGCCGCTGCCCACGTTGCCTGCGAGGTCATGGCCACAGCCGGAAAGATCATCGCCGCAGGCGAGATCACGGCAGCGAAGATTCCGGATATCCCTGCCATTATTTGCAGGACGGTGCGGGAAGCGGGATACGGCGGCAGCGACTATGAGGTGGAGGTCGTCACCCATGAGCAGAGTCCCGACATTGCGGAAGCTGTGTGTGGCGGCACGGAGACCGGCGCAGGAGATCAGGGAATCCTGTACGGCTTTGCCTGCGATGAAACAAAGGAGCTGCTGCCCCTGCCTGTGGTGCTGGCCCATCGACTGACCCGCTTGTTGACTGATACCCGCAGGCAGGGCATCATCCCCGGCCTGCGTCCGGACGGCAAGGCGCAGGTGTCTGTGGAATACCGCTTTGGAGTTCCGTACCGCATTGCCGCAGTGGTGGTATCCTGCCAGCATGAGGATGAGCTGCCCCTGCCGGAACTGCGCCGGGACATCCTGCGCCATGTGATCCGACCCGCCATGCAGGAACTTCCGCTGGACGAGCATACCGAAGTGCTGGTCAATCCCTCCGGTCGATTTGTCCAGGGCGGTTTTGAAGCGGACACCGGGCTCACCGGACGCAAGCTGATGGTGGACACCTACGGCGGCCTCGCCCCTCATGGCGGCGGCGCGCTGTCCGGCAAGGATGGAACGAAGGTGGACCGCAGCGGCGCGTACATGGCCCGTTTCATTGCCAAGAATATCGTAGCGGCAGGACTGGCCAAGCGCTGCACCATCAGCCTGCCTATGCCATCGGCAAGGCACAGCCTGTGGCGTGACGGTGGATACGGAGCATACCGGCATCTATTCCGATGATGTGCTGGAACAGGCAGTCCGCACGGTATTCAACCTGACGCCGGACGGCATGATCGGAACGCTGGGACTGGATCAGCCCCATGTTCCAAAAAGTTCTGCAATTACGGTCACTTCACCCATGCGGACGCGCCCTGGGAGCGCACGGATATGACGGAGGTGCTGGAGAGTGTCTGCCGCGCCAAGGACATGGGCGTATCGGACCGATAACAGAAAAGGCCCGCGAGAGATCGTCTCTCGCGGGCGTGTTATCACTGCACGGAATCCTTGAATGCCTTACCGGGCTTGAAAGCCGGCGCCTTGGAAGCGGGGATTTCAATGGTGGCTCCGGTGGCCGGATTCTTGCCGGTGCGGGCGGCGCGCTCCTTCACCTCGAAGGTGCCAAAGCCCAGCAGCTGTACCTTGTCGCCGGACTTCAACGCAGTCTGCAGCGTGTCGACAAACGCATTCAGAGCGGTGTCACAGTCCTTCTTGGTCAGGCCGCTGGCTTCCGCCATAGCGGTGATCAGTTCTGTTTTATTCATCGTATTTCGTCTCCTTCATATCTAAAATGACTGGAAATGATATGCGCTATTATAGCAGACTCCCCACCTGCTGACAATACTGCCAGCAAAAACAGAATCAGAGAGGATGATCATGATTTCAAAAGAAAAGAAGAACACCCTGCATATTGCGTCCTGCTCCTTCGGCAAAGACAGCCTTGCCACGATCCTGCTGGCGCTGGAGCACGGGGAACCGCTGGATGAAGCGGTCTACTGTGAGGTGATGTTCGATAAAAGGACCTCCGGCGAGGTGCCGGAGCATCGGGCATTCATCTATGAGACTGCGCTCCCCAGACTGGAACAGTTGAAGGTCCCTGTCCGTGTGGTGCGTTCGGATAAGACCTATCTGGATTTATTTGCAGGAACAGTTACCCGCGGTCCGAAAAAAGGACTTCGGCGCGGATTCCCTCTGTGCGGGCATTGCTACGTTCAGCGGGACTGTAAGCTCCGTCCCATCCGCCGGTATAACAGGACTCTGACGCCGGATACTGTGCAGTATGTGGGCATCGCCAGCGATGAGACGGTGCGCTTGCGCCGCTTGCAGAAAAATCAGGTGTCCCTGCTGGAAAAATATCACTACACCGAAGAGGATGCAAAGCAGCTCTGCCAAAAGGCAGGGCTGCTTTCTCCAGTCTATGCGTTCACAGACCGTGGCGGCTGCTGGTTCTGCCCGAATGCCAAGCGGAAGGAACTGCGGCACCTTTATGACCACCATCCGGAGCTGTGGGCAAGAATGCTGGAGCTGCAGGCCATGCCGGGAAAGGTGTCCGAGAAATTCAACCGCACGGAGCGCTTTTCCGACATCGATGCGGCATTCCGAAAAGAAGATGCCCTGTGCCCAAAAGCGGCATAAAAAAGAAAAGGAGATGAGAACCATCAGCAATCAGAAATATGAGATCACAGACATGGCCCATGAGGAATATCCGTTCCTGCACCGCATCCGCGCGCTGCGGGACATCTGCGGTGAGATCTGCGCAGGCGACATAGGCGGTTTCGTGGAAAGCGAGAGCAACCTGTCCGCGGAGCCGGGAGACTGCGCGTGGATCTTCGATGACGCCATTGCAGCGGGTGACGCCTATGTGGATCGGGATGCCTGCCTGCGGGGTGATGTCATTGCCTGTGGCAGCGCCTATGTTTCCAAAGGCAGCGTGATGAGCGGCCACAGCCGCGCCGAGGACAACGCCTATCTCCGCGGGGCCTCCATGACCGGAAAAGCGCTGGCTTCCGGAAACGCGCAGATCATTCACGATCCCCATACGATGGGGACTCCCATCCTGTCCGGCAACTGCAAGGTGTATGGCACGGTGCAGGGGGATATCCGCATCACCGGTTCTGCCGTGATCCTGCCCTGCGAGGAAGTCCGCAACGATACAAGGGATACCTTTGTCCTGAGCGGCAAGAGCCGCAGCGTGATCCGCGGCATCGGGCGTGAGACCTTGAAACCTCTGCAAAAAGAAGTAAGTCCCATGAAAACAAAAACGCCAAAGAAACGAGGTGTGGAGCGATGACCGTATATGAGCAGGAGCTGCGAAAGCTGTTTGAACATAGCAATCTCGTGGATCAGCCTCAATTCTCCGGGCGTGTGTGCGTGGGATATCTCGGAAAGGACCTGCGTGTACGGGCGGAGTTTCTCTCTACCCATATCTCCAGCCAATATGACGCCATCCGCCTCACGGTGCTCAACCGCACGGAGGGCGTGGTGGACCGGACGCTGCTGCGCTTTCAGGATGTCTGGGGTAAAAAGCAGGTGCCGAACAATCCCAACTTCCGCAGCGGCGTCATTCCCCACCTGTGGGATGACTACGGAAAAGTGGAATGGTACGCCTATCATCCCACTGCCGCGGACTATGCCGCTCTGCGGGATGCCGTCGGTCAGTATCTGTCCGCATTCCGGGAGCGCACGCCGGAGCTGGAACGGAGCGGCCCCAAGCTGGTCTATATCTGTGCTCCGCTGCGGGGCGATGTGACAAACAATGTGGAGTTTGCGCGGCAGAAAGCGCAGGAGGTGTTTGTGGAGGGAAATATCCCTATCTGTCCGCATCTGCTGTTCCCGCCTGTCGCAGATCCCGACGATCCCGCCCAGGACGAGAAAGCCAGGGCGATGGGACTGCGCCTGCTGGAATCCTGTCAGCAGATGAATGTGTACGGTCCGGTCTGGACGGATGGGATGTGGCAGGAGATATACAAAGCCGGCGAGCTGGGCATCCCCGTGTTGACGGATCAGAAGACCATTGGACGGACGCCGCCTGCACGGCATCCCAAAAGAAAGGAGAGATAAATGCCAATTGAAAAGATCACCGCGGACGATCTGCGGGATATGGAGCATCAGGAGGGACTGGTGCTGCAAGGCTGCGGCGGCGAGGCGCGGGAGTGGCTGGATGGCATCAACGACCTGTTGACGCAGGACGGCATCCTGCAGAATGGCAGCCGCTTTGAGACGGTCAAGGTTTTTCAGCACGATGGACTCACCAATCTGCTGTTCCCCTTCGAGGACATTCAGGTGGATATGGGGAAACTGGCAATGTGGCGCTTGCAGACCCACGGCGCATTCGGCGGCACATGGCTTTCTGACTATGTTCCCAACAGGCTGGGCGGATTTCGCTCCGCCCGGCAGGAAAACCCCCGCCCCCTCTGCCCTCTGCTGGGGCAGGACGGCAACATCTTCCATCTGATGGGCGTTGCTGCCAGAGTTCTCCGGCAGAATGGCATGGCGGCAGAAGCAAAGGAAATGCAGACCCGCATCATGGGTGGAGAATGCCGCAGCTACGAGGAAGCGCTGGGCATCATCAGCGAATATGTGGAGACGGAGCTGTCTCCGCCCCGCGAAAATCGAACGAAAAAGAAGGAGAAGCATGAGCATGAGCGATAATCAGAAATGGAGCATCCTCCAGGGGGATGCACTGAAGGTGCTGGGGACCTTTGCCCCCAACACCTTTGACGCTGTGATCACCGATCCGCCCTATGCGTCCGGTGGACGCACCCAGGCGGAGAAAAACAAATCCACCGCCCGGAAGTATTCCAGTATGGGCGAGAATGCGCCGCCCCCTTTCGATGGGGACGCCAAGGACCAGCGCTCCTGGACCCGCTGGGCGGCAGAGTGGCTGTATGAGGCAAGAAAGGTATGCAAGAGCGGCGCGCCGGTTTGTATGTTTATCGACTGGCGGCAGCTTCCCGCGGCGACAGACGCTCTCCAGTGGGCGGGTTGGATCTGGCGAGGCACCGCAGTTTGGGATAAGGGCAACAGCCGCCCCCAGAAGGGGCGCTTCCGCCAGCAGGCAGAGTATATCGTCTGGGGCTCCAACGGCGATATGCCTATCAGCCGACCGGTCCCGTGTCTGCCGGGGGTGTTCAAATACGGCAATCCACAGAGCCGCATCCATCTGACGGAGAAGCCGTTGCAGCTGATGCGGGACATCGTGAAGATCACGGAACCGGGCGGACATATTCTGGACCCCTTTGCCGGCAGCGGTACCACGGTGCTGGCGGCTGTGCAGGAGGGCTATACCGCAACCGGCATCGAAGTCACAGACACCTACGCGGAGCTGGCGCGGGAACGCATCCGAACCGAACTGGAAAAGGCGGCATGAGCTACTGGGCTGTCTGGCAACACTACTTGCTAAAACAGGGATAAGTCGGTATAATAAAAACAATAGAATGGTGTTACAAGCGAGGACGCAGGTATGAATGATCGAAACGCACAATATGATCCGGAAACGGGAAAGCCGCTGGACCAGTCCTATTTGGAATGTGGACTGCCGGAAGACCTCCACGAATCCATCCTGAGAATGGAGGAATCATGGAACATCATTGATAGCGGCAGGCAGGATAACCATTGGGATCTCTGGTGGTGCGACCTGAATGCGCTGATCAATTCATATGAAGTAGAGCAGGTCATCTCATCAGAACAGGCATGGTTTCTGAGAGAAAAATATCTCCGTATGGGAAAGGAGTGAGTGTAGTGCTTGATTTTACAGCCTTACCCACCCGCAATAAGTTTTATGCAGGAGCGAATGGCGCAAAGATCGCAGTCATTTATGATGGTGAACAGTATATGCTGAAATTCCCGGCACCCGCTCCTAAAAATAAAGAGTTGAGTTATGCCAATAGCTGCATTTCAGAATACATTGGCTGCCATATTTTCAACAGCGTTGGTATTGCCGCACAGGAAACGCTTCTGGGAATCTACAGAAAAAACGGTGCGGAAAAAATTGTTGTTGCCTGCAAGGATTTCACTTCACCAGGAATCGTGCTGCAGGACTTCGCATCTCTGAAAAATACGGTGATCAATTCGGGACACAGCGGCTATGGTACAGAGCTGTCTGATATCACACAAGCTATGGAGGACCAGACAGCCTTTCCACCTGCGCTGCTGAAACAGCATTTCTGGGATATGTTCATTGTAGATGCCTTGATCGGCAACTGGGATCGGCATAACGGCAACTGGGGATTTCTGTATAATACCATGACGGATGAGATCCACTTGGCTCCTGTATATGACTGCGGCAGCAGCCTTTACCCACAGGCTGACGAAAGCATCATGCGAAATACACTGGAAAGCCAGAAAGAACAGGATCTTCGGACCTTTTCTCTACCCCTCTCCGGCATAAAGATCAACGGACAGAGAATCAATTATTTTAACTTCATTTCGTCACTGGCTCATTCAGATTGCAATGCGGCACTGAAGCGAATCCTTCCGAGAATCAACATGGAGCAAATATTTACGATCATTGACGAAACGCCATTTGCGTCTGACTTGCAAAAGCAGTTTTATAAGACCATGCTGCAGGCCAGAAAAGAGCGAATTCTTGATTTCTCAATGCGAAAATTGGAGAAACGGGAGCGTTCAGCGCACGACCATGATTTTGAACGGTAATAATGACAGGCAGGGTGTCATCAAGACACCCTGCCGTTTCTATTTTGGGTGTTACATTGACACCCTGTGCGGAAGGACCCTGCGAAACCGGATGTCTGGCGCTGCTGCCAGACATTTCTTTTTTCTGGAAAAGGTGCGGACCGTGTCCGCCTGTATTGGAATCAACCTACCTCTCAAAAAGCGCCCCGCCATCGGCGGGGAACAGCCAACGCCGCCGTGGCGGCGCTGGCGCAAGCATCGCGCAAATGTACATTTGCACAGCTTGCCGAGGATACCCCGGTCCCCTATGCCGCCTGCGGGCGGAAAAATTTGCGGCTATACACCGCAGGAAGGAGAAAAATGTGGATGAGAACAAGAAAGAACACCATCTGCACATCGTACTGACAACACAGCAGTATCAGCTGCTGTGCTATCAGGCCAAAGAGTGCAGGCTGACAAAACGGGCATATCTTGCACGGCTTATTGAGGGACAACCGGTCAAAGCCCGACCTACAAAAGAAATTAAAGAGCTCCGGACGGAAATACATCATATCGGCAACAACATCAACCAGATCGCCCGCAGCGTCAATGCCGGAATTGCGAAGCCGGAGGATGCCAAACGGGGGCTCTATCTTCTGGATCAGGTATATGAGCTTATGTTCCGGATAGCGAATAAGTAATGGCTGTCACGAAAATCCTGCCCCGTAACGGCGGCTTAAAAGAAGCCATCGATTATGTTCTGAACGGTGACAAAACGTATGGGCATATTTTAACAGCACATTTTAATTGCGATCCAGGGAGAGAGTACCGCGAGATGATGAAAACAAAGCTGGAAACCGGACGATTGGATAAGCGTCAATGCTATCACATAATTCAATCGTTCAAGCCTGGTGAAATCACACCTGAACTTGCTTTAGAAATTGCTAAAGAATTTGCGCAGGAACACTTGGACGGCTTTGAGGTTGTAATTGGGACCCATGTAGACCGGCATCATATCCATTCGCATATCGTATTTAATTCAGTGAATGCAGATACCGGCGAAAAGTATCACAGTACGCAACAAAGCTACTACCAGCAGATCCGTGCCATTTCAGACCGGCTCTGCCGAGAGCATGGATTATCTGTCATCGTGCAGGGCGAGCCTGCCAGGTCGGTCAGCTACATTGAGTGGCTACGCCAGTCCAAGGGGCAGCCCACCTTCCGCTCCATGCTGGAGGCGGATTTGCGGGATGCCATCCGGGACGCCAACGACCTCGGCCACTTCTTTCTGCTCATGGAGCATAAGGGGTATGAGATCCATCATGGCGGCAGGCTCGGCTTCCGCCTACGGGGACAGGATCGTTTCCAGTACCCCGGCAGGCGAGATCCGCTGTTCACAGAGGACGGAATCCGTGCTGCCATCCAGGGCAACCTGGAACAGATCGAAGCGGGACTGCGGCCTGTCTTGCCTGCGCGGCCGGCGTATCAGCCGTACCGGAAACATCCCAAGTACAGCGGCTTCCTTGCTCTCTATGTCCATTATCTCTATCTGCTGGGCAAGATCGAAAAGCGGCAGTACCCGCCCCGCATGACGCCGCATCTGCGGCAGGCGGTCATGCGCTTTGAGCGGTATCAGGCACAGTTCGCGTTCCTACGGGAAAATGACATCACAACGCCTGCTGACATGACGGCATTCGAACAACGCACAGAGGAAACGCTGGGCAGATTGACAAAGCAGCGGACCCTCCTCAATGTGCGGAAGAAGAAACGCCAGCCGCTCTATGCGGCGCTGGCAGACGCGGAGGCGCTGGAACCCAGCAGGGCGTTATACGAGGAAGGGCTCACCGGCATGGAGCAGGAATTCGAGCAGTATATGAAAGCCGTGAAGCTGCTGGAGGACAGCGGCATTCCGCAGGAGGTGCTGAAGAAAGAAAAGGCAGAAGTGTATGAACAGCTCTCAGAGGTAAATCGGGAGATCCGAGCGGAGCGGGAAAAGTGGAAGCTCTGTCGGGAAATCTGCCAGCAGACGCCCGCAATGGAGCAGGATATCCAGAAAACAGAAGAACACCAGAAGGAGGTGCGGGAGCATGAACATCGGAGGCGGTGAAGCGGCGGACCAGCTGGTACGCATGATGCTCTCCGGCAGCGAGGTCGCTGTCCGGCTGAGCGGCTCCGCCATCAAAAATATGCTGGCGCTCACCATGGCGCTGGCGAAAAACCACAAGACCATTTCCGGTAAAGTCAATCTGGTCAAGATGCTGAAGGAGACCCGCGATGTGCGGCGATTTTCCATGTCACCGGAACAGTATCAGCAATTCAGGCAGCGGGCAGGAAAACAGAAGATCCTGTTCTCTGCCATCCGTGATTCGGATAACAAGGGAAAAGTCGTGGATGTGATCATGCCGGTAACGGAGATCGACCGCGCCAATATGATCTTTGAGCGCATCCGCTATACCGGGCAGCCGGAGCAGACGCGGCAGGATGCCCACTCTAAGGAGCAGGAAGCCCGTGTGGGACAGGAGGCGCCGCAGCGCCAACAGGAACGCCCCCGGCAGGAAGAAACGCCTGTAACGCCGCCTGTGGGCGAGCGGCAGGAGGTGACGCTAAAAAAAGGATCTCGGTCGGGAACAGACTTGCCAGATACCAAAGGCAGATCGACCTCATCCAGCGGCAGGGAAACGGCTGCCGGGACGATGACGAATGAGCGGCCTTCGGTTCTGGCACGGCTGAAAGGCTATCAGGCGCAGCTGGACCAGCAGCAGAAGTCTGCCCCGGCCAAAGAAAAGGTCCATCAAAAAGTACGACCGGACAGAACAAAGTAAGAAAGCCGTTTCGTCAGCGAGGCCGGCAGAGTATTCCGCTCTGCCGGCCTCGTATTTTTTACGCAGGAGGTGATGCGGCTGAAAAAGACATCCCAAACAACGGATCTGGTGCTTGCCCTGTTCCTCTATATCCCTGTGGTATGGGCGGCGCTGCTGATTGCCCAATCCCTTGGCGGCGGTCTGCCGGAGCTGCTATCGAACTTAACGACTGCACTGGAACAGCCTTTCCAGATTCGCTGGACTGACAAGAGCCTGTTATCCATTCTCGTCTGTACCGGCGCGTATCTCATGGGGCTGTGTCTCTATGCTTCCGGACAGGGCAGGACACGAGATGGCGAGGAACACGGCTCTGCCGCATGGGGCTCGCCACGGCAGCTCAACGCGCAGTTCCGTCAAAAGGAGAACAAGATCCTCACCCGCCATGTGCGGCTGGGGCTGGATACCCACAAGCACCGGCGCTCACTGAATGTGCTGGTCATCGGCGGCAGCGGCGCTGCTAAGACCCGCGGCTATGTCAAGCCCAACATTCTGGAAGCAAACAGCAACTATGTGATCACGGACCCGAAGATGGAGGTACTGACCGCCACCGGAGGATATCTGAAACGGCAGGGATACGACATCCGAGTGCTGAATCTGGTGGATCTGTCGCAGTCGGATGGCTATAACCCGTTCCGCTATCTGCGGGATGAGAAGGACGCGCTGAAGCTGGTCAACACGCTGATCCAGGCAACGACGCCCAAGGGCAGTCACGAGTCCGATCCGTTCTGGTCGAAGTCCGAGACAGCACTGCTGCAGGCCATCATCCTCATGCTGTTCCAGGAAGCGCCGGAATATGAGCAGAATTTTTCCATGGTGATGCGTGTGCTGGAATATGCCGAAGTGAAGGAGGACGATGATGAGTATGTCTCCCCACTGGATCTGCTGTTCCGGGCAATGGAGTATGAGAACCCGGAAAGTGTTGCCCTGCGGCAATATAAGGTTTTCAAGCAGGCGGCGGGCAAGACGGCAAAATCGATTCTGGTGTCTGCCGCTGTGCGGCTGGCACCCTTCAATCTGCCGCAGATCAAAGCTGTCACCGACCATGATGACATGGATCTCTACACGCTGGGAGAGCGAAAGTGCGCTTTGTACGCCGTCATCCCGGATAATGACACGACCTTTACTTTTTTAGTGAGTCTTCTGTACTCCCAGATCTTCCAGACCCTTTACTACTGCGCAGACCAGATTCATCACGGAGCCTTGCCCTGCCACGTGCATTTCATCTTGGATGAAGCGCCATCGGTCAATCTGCCGGGGCTGCCGCGGGAGCTTGCGACCATGCGCTCACGCAACATCTCCTGCAGCACCATCATCCAGAACATGGCGCAGATCAAGGAGCTGTATAAGGACTCATGGGAAACCATCCCCGGCAACTCGGACACGCTGCTCTATCTGGGCGGTAACGAGGCAAGCACCCACAAGTACATTTCCGAGGCGCTGGGCAAGTCCACCATTGACACCAAGACCCACGGGCAGACCAAAGGGCGGTCCGGGTCTTACTCCACCAACTTCCAGATGAGCGGCAGAGAACTGCTGACGCCGGACGAGGTGCGGATGCTGGATAACCGGTATTGCATCCTGTTCATCCGCGGCACACGGCCGGTGATGGACGAAAAGTATGAGCTCATGGAGCATCCCGCCATCCGCTATACGATGGATGGCGGCGGACCGCCCTACATCCACCACGGGACGGCGGAGCCTCCTATTCCGGGAGAGCCGCTGTTCCAGATTGATTTTGACACTGAAAAGGAGAATGCTGCAGCATGAAACATGATTTGAACAACAAAAATTTCGAGAGAAAGGCAAAGCGCGTCTATTCCGTGTTTGCCTGCGTTGCCCTGCTTCTGGTCGCCACCGCAGTGCCTGCGCTGGCGGCAGATGACCCGCTGACGGTGGTCAACAACCTGTCTGATTTCATTTTCTCGCTGATCCGCGCCATTGGCCTCATCCTGCTGGGCTTCGGTATTTTGCAGGTGGGCCTGTCCCTCAAGAGCCACGATCCCTCCCAGCGCGCCAACGGTATGCTGACGGTGGCAGGCGGTATCGTCATCACCTTCACTAAGGAGATCCTCTCCCTCATCACCGGCTGAAAAACGCGGCAGGGTGAACGGCATGATACCGTTCACCCTGTTCTTCCCGTAGGAGGTGATTTTGAATGGGAAGCGGAAACTGGATCGTAGACAATTTGAACTCTGCGCTGGAAATGTGGAACGGAAGGCTGGCAGAGATCTGGCAGCTTATCAGCACCTCGCCGGAGTCCTTTAAGGGCGGCGGTGTCTGGAATGTCATCGTGAACATCAACGATGGATTAAAAGCTGTGGGGTATGCGCTGTTGGTGCTGTTTTTCGTGATGGGCGTGGTCAAGACCTGCGGCAGCTTTACCGAGATGAAGAAGCCGGAAGTGGCCTTCAAATGCTTCATCCGCTTTGTGCTGGCGCAGGCGGCGGTATCGTGGGGCATGGAGCTGATGACCGGCGCGTTTCGCGTTGCCCAGGGCATGGTGACGACCATCATGGATTCCTCCGGGCTGACGGCGATGTCTGCCACCACATTACCGGATGAACTGGTGAGTGTCATCGAGGATGTGGGCTTTATTGACTCCATCCCCCTTTGGGCGGTGACGCTGCTGGGCTCGCTCTTTATCTGGGTACTCTCCCTTGTCATGATACTGACGGTATATAGCCGCTTTTTTAAGCTCTATATCGCAACGGCCATCGCACCCATCCCGCTGGCCAGCTTTGCGGGACAGCCCTCCAGTAGTATCGGCGTAGCCTTTTTGAAAAGCTATGCCGCCATCTGTCTGGAGGGCTGTGTCATCGTATTGGCCTGTGTGATCTTCTCTGCCTTTGCCTCGTCCCCGCCCGCCATCGCGGACGATACGCTGGCGGCAGCCACCATCGTATGGAACTATGTGGGTGAGCTGATCTTCAATATGCTGGTGCTGGTAGGCGCGATCAAGATGAGCGACCGCATCATTCGGGAGCTGATGGGCCTTGGCTGATTCAGCGCCACAGACCCTCAGTGCTGACGGTGTCTTCGCCGTTCTCCCGTGCTTTGCGAACACGGTAGGAGAAATACTCCATAGCGGCAGCGTCATCCCGTGCCTGCATAACAAGATCGCAGACAAAGCGGATCAGCGAAAGCAGCCAGGACAATGCCACCAGCCCTACAAGAGCGAACAGGATGCGGTCTGCCAGCACGGTATGGGCGCGATACCAGCCGTGGAACACCGTCAGCATGGACACGGTGTACAAAAGCGGGATGGTCATCCGCGTCAGCGCGGTCAGCCGGGAGAGAAGCGCCAGGACGCCAAGTCCGGCGATCATCAAAAAAGCGATCATGTGTCACGACCTCCTTCATCGGGTTTGTGGCATAGTACCATGACTGCACAGACAAAGCAAGAGTCTGTTCAGCAAAACTCAGAAAAAACTCGGAGGTGATCCATTGGAGGTCCGCATCAACAAAGAAGTACGAAATTACCAGGAGAGTCTATTCTTCGGGCTGTCCCTGCGGCAGTTGCTGTTCGCACTGCTGGCGGTCGCCGTGGCAGTGGGCGTATATTTCGGCCTGCGCCCTGTGCTGGGGAATGGGGAGATCGGCTGGGTCTGCGTGCTTGCAGCCTTTCCCTTTGCCCTGGGCGGCTTTTTTCAGTATAACGGCATGACGCTGGAACGCTTTCTGCTCGCGTATATCCGTTCTGAATTCCTGTTTCCCCGCAGGCTCGTGTTCAAATCGGACAACATATACGCCAAAGCTCTGGAAAATTCGACGATAAAGGAGGCTCTCAAACTTGATTAAAACTCTGCAAAATACACTGAAGCAGGACAAAGAAAGATTTACGGTTCCGAAATCTGTACAGGACACCATCCCCATCCGGTGCATCTGGCCGGATGGGGTCTTTCAATTTGGCAGCAAGTATTCTAAAACACTGCGTTTTAGCGACATCAATTATGCCATTGCCTCGAAAGAGGATAAGACAGCCATGTTTCTCAGCTATTCCGAGCTGCTGAACGCGCTGGACACCGGCTCCACCACGAAGATCACCATCAACAATAAGCGCCTGAACCGCCGCAACTTTGAACAGGAGATTCTCATTCCCACTCGCGGAGATTTTCTGGACGGCGGACGCAAGGAATACAACGCCATGCTGCTGGATAAGGTTACCGATTCATCCAACAGCGTGGTGCAGGAGCGCTACATCACCCTGTCCGTCCACAAGAAAAATGTAGAGGAGGCCCGCGCATTTTTTGACCGCACGGTCCATGACGCCTCTTCCCGTCTGAACCACATGGACTCCCACTGCGAGGAGATGGATGCAGCAGACCGCCTCCATATCCTGCATGATTTCTACCGTGTGGGTGAGGAAAGCGAGTTCCGCTTTGACCTCCGGGAGAACATGAAAAATGGGCGCTCCTTCAAGGACGCCATCTGCCCGGACAGCATGGAATTCAAAAAGGATCATTTTATCATGGGCGGTAAATATGGCCGGGTGCTTTTTTTGAAGGAGTATGCCAGCTACATCAAGGATTCCATGATCAATGAGCTTACCAGCCTGAACCGCAGTCTCATGCTGTCCATTGATATCATCCCTGTCCCTACCGATGAGGCGGTGCGGGAGATGCAGAACCGCCTGCTGGGTGTGGAGACCAATGTGACCAACTGGCAGCGCCGGCAGAACGCCAACAATAACTTTTCTGCCGTTGTACCTTACGATTTGGAGCAGCAGCGCAAGGAGACCCGTGAGATGCTGGACGATCTCACCACCCGCGACCAGCGGATGATGTTTGCTGTGGTGACGCTGGTGCATTTGGCAGACAGCAAGGAAGAGCTGGACAGTGATACGGAAACGCTCCAGTCCATTGCCCGCAAGCACCTCTGTCAGCTCACGACGCTGAACTGGCAGCAGGCGGACGGGCTGGTGACGGCGCTGCCGCTGGGCCTGCGCCGCATCGATGCCCTGCGCACACTGACCACGGAAGCGCTGGCTGTTCTCATGCCCTTTAAGGCCCAGGAGATCTGGGACCGGGGCGGCGTGTACTACGGGCAGAACGCCATCAGCAAAAATCTCATCGTGGCGGACCGCAGGCAGCTTCTCAACGGCAACGCATTCATTCTGGGCGTCTCCGGCTCCGGCAAATCCTTCAGCGCCAAGAAGGAGATGGTGTCACTGGCGCTGTCCACGCAGGACGATATCATCGTCATCGATCCGGAGTCGGAGTACCGCCCCCTCATCGAAGGACTGGGCGGTCAGGTCATCAACATCTCCGCCACCTCACCCAACCATATCAACGCCATGGATATGGAGCAGGGCTATGGGGACGGAGAAAACCCCGTGGTGCTGAAATCCGAGTTCCTGCTCTCCCTCTGTGAACAGCTCATTGGGGCAGGCAAGCTGTCTGCCAAGGAAAAATCCGTCATCGACCGCTGTACCGCGCAGGTGTACCGGGACTATATCCGCAGCGGCTATCACGGCGCGGTCCCCACCTTGCAGGACTTCCACGCGGAGCTGCTCCGCCAGCCGGAAAAGGAAGCACAGGATGTGGCGCTGGCCATTGAGCTGTTTACGGACGGCAGTCTCAACACCTTTGCCAAGCCCACCAATGTGGACACCAATGCCCGTATCCTCTGCTACGATATCCGGGACCTTGGCAAGCAGCTTCTGCCGGTGGGGATGCTGGTGGTGCTGGACAGCATCTTCAACCGCATCATCCGCAACCGTGGGCTGAAGCGCAACACCTGGATCTATATTGATGAGATCTATCTGCTGTTCCAGCATGAGTACAGCGCCAATTTCCTGTTCACCCTGTGGAAACGAATGCGAAAATACCAAGCTTGCGGCACGGGGATCAGCCAGAATATCGAGGATCTGCTGCAGTCCCATACGGCCCGCACCATGCTGGCAAACTCAGAATTTCTCATCATGCTGAATCAGGCGGCCACAGATCGGGAGGAACTGGCGCACCTGCTGAATATCTCAGACAACCAGCTTTCCTACATCACCAACGTGGACTCCGGCCGGGGGCTCATCAAGTGCGGAAGCGCTATCGTGCCTTTTGTGGATCATTTCCCCAAGAACAAGCTCTACCGCTTAATGACCACAAAGCCCTCGGACCTGGCTGAGTGATAGCCCATGGAGAAAATTAAAGAAAAACCCACGCTGGGTGAGCGTGTCAAAGAGAAAGCTGTATCCGCGCCAAAGGAACTTTTGCGCAAGGGGCTGGATGACGGCTCGGAGCGTCTGCGGACTCAGCTCCGGGATACCGCCCAGCAGGGGCGGCGGGATGAATATGGCGGCGACGCCATTGAGGACACCGCCGCCAGCGGCCTGCGCCGCGCTGAAAAGGAATTGCTGAAGCAGCGCAAGAAGAAAAACGCAGAGCAGAGCGCGTCACCCCAGGGTGACGCCTCTGCCCCCAGCTCTAACAGCGACGTGCCGCCTGCCATCCGCACCAGAGAGACTGACGCGGCGAGGGCAAGAGCGCCCTCACCGCCAGTGCGAGAGCAGGCACGGCAGGCGGCTATGAAGCAGGCAGTCAAGACGAAGAATGCCTATATCAGTACACAGCGGAAAACGGTCATGACGGCAGCACCGGAGCCGCAACGGCAGGGCCAGCAGGCGTTCATTCAGGAGCAGGGCCGCAAAGCGTCCCGCCAGCAGGCGCAGTGCAGGCGGGCAGAGCAGCGGTTCCGACACCAGGTTGATCTGCGCGGTGATCCGCTGCGTTCGGAATATCCCACATCCCGTGGGAGAGAGCTACCCAGCAGGGAGAGGATCAAGGAGCGCGGCAGCATCCAGCCGCCGAAGAAGCATCGGATCCCCGAACCGAAAGCACCGGAGCACGCCGCAGGGATCATGCCGAAAGTCCGTGAAGGTGGCAAATCTGCCGTGCAGTCCGCCGAACAGGCTGTGCGCTCCTCCACCGCCCATGCGGCTACGGTTGGGAATTATGTTGCCAGAGAAGCAGCCATGCAGATGGCCCTGCGGCAACAGACGACAAAAATGGCAGAAACCGCGGTGCAGAAAACCGCACAGGCGGCGGGCTGCGCGCTGCGCTCCATCATTGCCGCTGCCCAGAGCTTACTTGCGGCAATAGCGGCTGGTGGGAGCACAGTTGTAGCCATGGTGCTGGTGATTTGTCTGATTGGACTTCTGATCGTGTCGCCTTTTGGGATCTTTTTCTCCGGAGAGGACAGCGGTACCGGCTACACCATGCCAGAAGCTGTCAGCGTATTGAACGGCGAGTTCGCCGCTCGGATCGAGCAGATCAAGGCGGAGAACCCCTACGACGAACTGGACATGGACAACGCTGGCAGCGCCGCCATGATCTCCAACTGGCGGGATGTGCTGGCTGTTTATGCTGTGCGGACCACCACGGACAACGCTTCGCCGGATGAGGTCGCTACGCTGACCGAAGAAAAAATGGAGATCCTTCGTGAAATCTTCTGGGACATGAACACCATTACTTATTGGACGGAAATAGTACCAGGCGGCAAAGATGAAGCGGATACGGTCATTTTGCATATCACCGTCACAATAAAAACGCATCTGCAAATGGCGGATGAGCACCAATTCAACACGGAACAGCGCAGATTGTTAGAGGAACTCATGCAGCCGAAATATCAGGAACTGTTCATGGTTTTGACGGGAAGTTATCAGGACATTGAACTGAGTCCCGACGAGGTGGCAAAGATCATAGAAAATCTCCCCGCCGATCTCAGCGAGAATCGCAAGCAAGTAGTTCTGACGGCGTATCAACTCTTGGGCAAAGTCCATTATTTCTGGGGAGGAAAGTCATTGATTATTGGCTGGGACAGCCGCTGGGGAATGCCGATGAAAGTTACAGCCGAGGGTAGCTCCACCACCGGCACTGTGCGGCCCTTCGGACTGGATTGTTCGGGAATGGTGGATTGGGTATTCTACAACCAGAGCGGTGGACAATACGTCATTGGGCATGGCGGCGGGGCCACTGCGCAGCACAGCTACTGTACGCCTATTGCTTGGAGTGACGCCCAGCCGGGAGACCTTGTCTTTTATCCGGGTGACAGCCATGTCGGCATTGTTTGCGGCTTTGACAGCGGCGGTAATATCATGATCATCCACTGCGCCAGTGGCGCGAATAATGTGGTGGTGACTGGGAAGATCGGCTTCACCTCGATTGGCAGGCCCGAGTATTTTGCGGATTGAGAAATGTGCGCATGGAGATGTGTTCATAGTTGATTGCTATCATGCTCCATGATATACAGAGAAAGGCAGGGAGCCTCAATAGAGGCTCCCTGCCGCTTGGGTTCTTACTTGCCCTGATAGGCTCTGAAAAGGAAAGTAACGATTTGTGCGCGGGTGCAGCTATTGTCCGGCCCGAACAGGCCATCACCAATGCCGTTGGTCACGCCGTTCTCCACGGCCCACGCCACCGCGTTTGCATAGTAGCTATCGGTAAGAACATCGCTGAACTCTGCCTTGCTATCGACCAGCTTACCAATGGCACGGAACAGGAAAGTCACGCTCTGAGCACGGGTGCAGGTGGCGTCAGGACTGAATTTGCCATCGCCCGTTCCTGTGGTGATACCGTTCTCCACCGCCCACGCAACTGCCTTAGCATAATAGCTGTCCGCAGAAACATCAGAGAAGCTGCTCATAGCCTTGGGTTCGGGAGAACCGGCAGCACGCCACAGGAAGGTGACGATCTGTGCGCGGGTGCAAGGCTGGTTCGGCCCAAAGAGGCCGTTGCCAATACCGCCGGTGATGCCCTTTCCTGCGCCCACTTCACAGCCTCATAGTAATAGGCGTCGGTGGAAACGTCCGCGAAGTTCAGCGTCTCGATCTCAGCGAATTCCGCAGAAACCGTCACCTTGGAGGCGGGCATGGTGAAGGTAAACTTGCCGTTGCCCTTGTCCTTCACCTTGATCTTGCTGCCGCTGGCGTCCTTCACGGTCAGGGTGTCCAGCTCATAGCCGCTGTCGGGCTTGACGGTGATGGTCACGGTATCGCCCTTGGAGGCGTTCTTGGGGCTGACGGTCACATCGCCGTGCTTGACAGAGGGCGCGGAGACATCATAGCGTCTGGAGGAAGAGCTGGAACCGCCGCCGGAGCTGGGCGCAGAGTAGCTGACCGTCCAGACACCGTTCGCGGTGCTGCTCACATAGTAATTGTTTGCCAGAGCGCCGGAGGGTCTGTCAGATACACGCCGGAGGTCAAGCCGGATTTTGCAAGAACCGTATAGGTATAAGCGCCCTCGCTGCCAGCGCGCTTGACGATGTTGGTGTTGCCGTTGCCCACAACGTGAACGCTCGGGTCGCTGCTGAACGTGCCGCCGGTGATGGAGATGGTCTCGCTGCCCGGGCCGCCGCCCTTCTGAATTTCGCCATTGAAAGAGCCATTTTTGATATTGATAACAGCTGTTGTGTCAGTTGTAGCATCAGCGCGAACAACACCGGTAAATGTACCGTTCTCAATGTTGATCGTACCGCCGGAGTTGTAAACATAGGCAGCATACGGAGCGGTATAGGTGCCGCTCTTTACAGTGGCGGTGCCGCCATACTGAACAGCCACCGCACAATTCAAGTACGTGCCATCTCCAGTTCTGATATCCGTAACTTTGATCTCGCAATTTTCCAATGTTGCATTGCTTCCAACCTGCACGCAGCCGCCGTATTTTGCGGTCAGCTTCATGTCGGTGAACGATGCGGTCTTGGTTTCAAATGCAGCGCCCAAGAATGCATTGATACCAGTGATGTTATAGGTGCCGCCGGAGACAATGACCTCACCACAGCCGGAAGCCTTCACAACGCGCTCGTCCGTCTCGGCGCTGACATTGTTCAGGACCAACTTGCTCTCACTGCCCACCGTAAACAATGCAGTGTAGTGGTAGTTGTCGCTTGCGCAGGTGCTTCCGGTGTAAGATCCGCCGTTAATCGTCACTGTAGAGCCGGCAGAACCTTCGCGAAGGTCAACAAATCCCCAGACTTTCGTCTCCCATTCGGTATTATGCGTGTCTCCCATCTTCATGCCGCTTCCTGCGGTCATGCCGTTGATGGTCAAGTTTACATTTTTAGCAGTGACCCAAATCGCACTGTTTTTCTCATCCTTAGATTCACTTCTATCCGATACCGTCGCAGCAGTCAGTACATGACCGTTCAGATCAAGCGTCATGCTCTTCGTGACTTCAATCGGCTTTGTAACGGTCACATCCTTCAGCAGCGTGACGGTCGCGTTTTCGTCAGCGGCGGTGATAGCGTCGGGGGAGGGTGGTGTACTGCTTTGCCCCGATCATAGCGACCGTCTCCTCGTGCGGCTTCACCCAATAACCCTTGCGAAACCTCCACAAGCACTTCGTTGGCGTTCTTGTTAACAATATCGCCGTAAGCAGTACCGGCGGCAACGACCTTGTTGTCAACGATCACAAGACCGGTATCGTTGACCGCGTCGCGGCCAAGAATTTTGTCGGACGCTTCCTCACTTGCACTGCTGTTCTGCTTCAGCGTATTGCCGCTGGCAGAAGAAGCAGCGTCAACGGTGATCTGCCCAACGTTCGCCGTGCCGACCAGCGTGCCGACATAGTTGCCACTATCCTTTGTGGACGTCAGCGTGCAGCCGCTCACGGTGCAGTCGGTGATGTCGTGGTAGGTGGCGGGATTCGCACCGGCGTGACCGATCAGGCC
>ENA-OQHF01000093-OQHF01000093.1-human-gut-metagenome-genome-assembly--contig:-NODE-93-length-53853-cov-5.721922_pt1 | contig 53853 bp, 50 predicted proteins | sample MGYA00242559_ERZ504709 | MGnify/ENA primary metagenome ERZ504709 (study PRJEB26092, sample SAMD00036203) | human gut metagenome | host: Homo sapiens | study: EMG produced TPA metagenomics assembly of... | reverse complement strand
GAAGAAAGTTCATCAAGTGTATAAGCGGTTGGCCAGAATGCTAAAGAGGGTGGTAGAAGATTGCAGTAAGGCTGATTTACTTCCTGCAATTCCAACGGTGTGGCCGTACTGGGAATTTCCTGAATTTCACAAGTTCCTTCTTTGATAGCTTCTCCGCAGACAGCATCCATCAAAAAATGCGCACTACTTTTTTGGTTTGCGTAAAGTAAAATGTTGGCAAAAAAACAAGGCGATTTGGCAACATCTGATAAAAACTCTTCGTATATCCGTAGGGTTTCTTCGGCTGAGACATCTCGCGGACGATTTTTGTTATCGGCGAGGGTGATTTGCCCACTACGGCCCAATGCTTTCTCACGTAGAATTGCGATAGGCTTTTGTAAGGCCTGCTGTGCAGTTTTATAGGTGTCACTTCCATAGATTGAAATATGATAAACCATATCCTCATTAAGAGCCTCTGCGGTTTTTTCCATTTCATAAAGACGTGACTTGGGATTGGATTTCCAGCCTTCGACTGTAAATAGCGTATCTCCTGTGGAAAGACGTGTTTGTTCTTGTTTTTTGACTAGAAGAATATTTGTAAATGATTTCCGCAAGCAAACAGGAACATCTTCAATAGGAGCAATCTTATAGTAGTCAGCTAAAGGACTTGCTTGCATAAGCGCATCTATTGATTCAAAGTTTACAGTCTGATCGGAAGAAAATGCCAAGAAAATTTGCAGACGACTCCCTTTTGGACGTTCATGAGTATAGCTAAGGAAAAAATGTAGGGTTGTATGGATTAGAACAGTATTCCTTTGCCATTGACGTAAAAAACGATTATGTCGCTCAAGAATACCATCTATACCTTGTTCACCAAGAGATTGATATTTAACTAGCTCTAAATCGGGAATGTACGGAATCTCATAGAAATGCCACATCATGGGGTACGCCCTCCGTGCAATCGAAGCAATTAGTCTTCATAACTAAGACATCCTTGGCGCTCTCTCGGATAGTAGTAAGTATCATAATGCGAACAGTACTGGCGGCCATTACTATCACGGTCATAAGGGTTCCAATAGATACATCCGTCAGAACAGTTGTGTCCGCAAAAGGCACCCGCAGGAATTTTCACAGAGGTTATATTGTTTTTGTCCATAATGTTTTTCTCCTTTTTATTGTATTAAAGTGTCAGATTCAATTCTTCGGGCGTAATAGAAAGTCCGGATAATTGATCATAAACTGCGAGATAAGGGAAAACTCCAGTATGAGGAATAACAATCGGAAAATACAACTTTTTCACATAAGCATTCATAATTGATCGAATATAGACAATATCCGCAGATGACAAGCATTGACATCCGTGCCCCTCTTTATGGGTGTGAAATATTCCTTTAAAAATAATTCCTTGAGCGTCCCAGTCCGATATTGTTTGATTCAAAAGCAATTCATTGGGAACATACTGGCAAGATTTCCTAAAAGATATTTTTCCTGAATCGACAAAAATGGTATTAATTGTGTTTTTTGATTGCCCAAGCAAGCCACCCATTTCAGGTGGAGCGGATGGAAGGTTGTAGAGCAAGTTGTACAAAGATTCGGTAATTAACACGACAAGACATCCTATAATTACAGTAGTGGAACTTAATATTATAGCTGAAAATAGCATACTCACTTTTGGGTTAGCGGTTGCTTCGAAGTGTTCTTTGAATTTAAAAGGTGTACTTTTTAAAACGATGATATATTTTCGTTGAAACTTCCAATTTCTCTTGAATTAAAGCGAGATTTGTGGCATAATGCCTTATAAAGAGTGAGCTTTGCAAAATTTTGAAAAGTACACCTTTCAAAATTTTGCAAGGGGTTTGCTTAGGTGGACTTTTCAAATTGGATAGATTTCCCATAGAACGTACCTACGGGTAAATCGCAGGTTTCCGCAGCTTCTTTAAGGGTCAATTTCTTATCTCTCCATGCTTTATGCACCTCATAGAAGTTGTCTGGAAGCGGCCGGGGCGGTCGGCCAAACTTCACACCGCGAGCCTTTGCCGCTGCAATGCCCTCTGCCTGCCGCTGCCGGATGTTGGTGCGCTCATTCTCTGCCACAAAGGAAAGCACCTGCAACACAATGTCACTTAGGAAAGTCCCCATCAGGTCTTTGCCGCGCCGGGTGTCCAGCAGCGGCATATCCAGCACCACAATGTCAATACCCTTTGTCTGGGTGAGCAGACGCCACTGCTCCAAAATTTCAGCATAGTTGCGTCCAAGACGGTCGATGCTCTTGATATAGAGCAGATCGTCTTTTTTCAATTTCCGAACAAGCCGCTTGTACTGCGGGCGGTTGAAGTCCTTGCCTGACTGCTTGTCAATGAAGATGTTCTTCTCCGGGATGTGCAGTTCTCGTAGCGCAATCAGCTGCCGATCTTCGTTCTGGTCACGGGTACTGACCCGGATATAGCCATATAAATTTGCCAACAAATCGCCCCTTTCTGCTAAAAATGATTTTTATGTAAAAAGCCAAAGCATCACTCTGACGCTTTGGCCGTTGCGCTCTATTCTACCATAGCAGAGGGGCTTACGTTCAGGACAGCAGCGCAGGCTGAATCAGCACCGCCGCATTTCTGACCTGATACGTCACGCCGCTGGCTTCTCCCTTTGCCTTTCGGCAACACACCTCCGGGTGCTGCGTAGCAAGGTCGGAAAGCTGTTTCTGCAAGTCAGGATTCAGCGTGAACACGCTGTAAGTCCCGTCCTCGCTGGCGTAGATCATGGTTTCCAGCTTACACATCGTCAACGAGTTCGTCATCTTCGGTTTCCTCAAACATTTCAGGCCCCCAGTCCTCATCACGTTCGATGTCCTGCGCCAGCTTCTCCATCCCGGCATAGCACTCCATCTCGGAACGGACGAAGTAGAACATCTGGTCATACCAGCGTTCCAGATGGAGCGATTCGTCCTCCAACTTGCGGACGAAATCGAACACCAGCCGGTTCAGGTCAGGATCGACCGTCAGACCGGCAACCTCATATAGCCGCTTGCGGGTCAGTGCCAGGTCGGAGTTGCCATAGGCATAGAGCAGCTTCTTTTCGTCAAAAGTCAGTTTCATAGGCGTGTACCTCCGTATCAAAAAAGGGCCTGCCGTGTGCAGACCCGATGTAACGAAAAGACCGCCTTGCAGTCGTGCAGGGCGGTCGGAGATGCGATATTGTATCAGACAAAAATCAGCTCGGTCTTGATGATTTCTTCGGCACGGCTGCGGATGCTGTTCATCCGGCGCACCCATTCCAGTTGGTTATCCTCTTTCAGTGCTTCAGTTACGCCCTCTGCATCCTGCATCTGACGGATGATGAGGGCAAGCTGTTCGTTTGCCTGTTTGTCCAGACTGGCAAGGTAGCTGGCCAACTCACCGGACAGGAGCAGTTGATTGTACCGGATGGGATGCTGCTCCTTCAGGTACCTCTTATGTAAGCGGCCCCACCGCCCGGTGGGGTGCTGCTCTGCCGGGGCTGCTACGGTCAGGTTCGGCAGATAGTAGTCGTTAACAAGGGTGTAGTCCAGACCGTTGGCGTTGTCATGGGTGGATTTTTCAAGTTCGTTCATGCGGATTCTCCTTTCAGTTCATCGGTTGGTTCAAATTGAAGTGCGGTTTTATCGGCAAGCTCTTGTTGAGCCAGCTTTTTCTTTTGGGCATATTGGCGGCAGCGTTCCCGGTTTTTCTGCAAGAGTGCTTCGTATTCGGCTGCTGCCTGCGGGTCAGTTTTAGCAGCTTCTCTCAAAGCCGCTCGTTTTTTCTTGCGGTTTTCTCCAGATGTTTTTTGGTACTTTTTACGCTTGGCTATCTGCTGCTCTGTAATCTTTTTCACATCATCGTGGTTGATCTCGATTTGGCTGGGAAAAGTATCGCCAATGAAGTTGAAATAAATGTCGATTTGCTGTTGACGGCAGATCGTCCGTCCGCCGGATGCGGAATGAATCACCACTTTTTCTACCAGTTCGTACAGCATTTCATCTGTCAGCGTTTCGCAGTCCTTGTATTTCCGAATCAGCTTGACAAAGTGTTTCAGATCAACCTTCGTTGTTTCGACGCTTTCCAGTTCTTTCTTCAACTCGGCAATGCGAGCTTCGCAAACAGTTTGTTCCTCATCATATTGCGCCATCAGCCGTTGAAATTGACGTTCCGGGATTTTACCCGTAACACTGCTTTCATATAGGCTGCGAATCAAAGTGTCCAACTCGTCTATTCTTTTTTGAACTGAAAGCAGTTCTTTTTTGCTCTCGGAAGATGCGTGCGTGTTTTGGCTTTCCCATGCAGCTTGAAGCTGCTCGGCAAACTCATCCTCGTTTTCAATAATTTCTTTTGTCATCGCTTTGATTGCATTCAGAATGGCAGCTTCAATGGTCGAGGTCTTTATAAAATGTGACGTGCAAGAAACATACATATTGCGGTACTTGCTGCATTGCCATGAGGAATCCGAATCATATACCACCCCAGAATCCCGGTGTTTTGCTTCAGGGCTGGAAAAGCTCATCCGGGAACCGCAGTCAGCACAGAAAACCATACCCGACAGCCGATGTGTATATGTCCCATCCGGCAGTCTTTTCGGGCAACGTTTCCGAAGACGTTGTGCCTTATCCCATGTTTCTTGGTTAATGATGGCTTCATGGGTATCTCTAAAAATTATTTGTTCCTCCGGTGTGGCTGCACGGCGTTTTTTCAACTTGAAGTTTTCACGAATACTTTTGCGCAGCACCGTATGCCCAAGATACTCTTGACGGTCAAGAATATAAGTGATGGTGGTAGTGTTCCAGCGATACGGATCGTGATACGAATGGCATTGTGCAGCTTTTGAACCATGCTGTTCTTCATACGCCGATGGAATCAAAATCTTTTCATCGGAAAGCGTCTGCGCAATTTTGGCCATACTGGAACCGTTTGCGGCCATCTCAAAAATCTTACGAACAACGGCAGCGGCTTCTTCGTCTACATAGAGAGTCTGCTTATCACTGGGAATCCGTTTGTACCCATATGGGATACTGCCGCTGCATCGTTTTCCGTCCTGCATCCGGGATTTGAACACCGCACGAATTTTGTTGCTGGTGTCTTTGGCGTACCACTCGTTCATAATGTTCAGAAAGGGCGTGAAGTCGTTGTCTGCTGGATTAGCACTGTCTACATTATTATTGATGGCAATGAACCGAACACCTTTTGAGGGAAACTGAATTTCGGTGTAAAATCCAACTTCCAGATAGTTCCGTCCAAAACGGCTCATGTCTTTTACGATGACCGTTGCAATATGCCCGGCTTCGATTTCGGCAATCATGGACTGAAAGCCGGGGCGGTTGAAGTTTGTTCCACTGTATCCATCATCCGTAAAATGTTTGATATTGTTGAAACCACTTTTGCGAGCGTAGTCTTCCAGATACTTTTTCTGGTTCAGGATGCTGTTGGATTCACCCTGTAATTCGTCATCTCTGGAAAGTCTTTCGTACAATGCCGTGATTTTTCCTTGGTTGGATTTTGCCATAGTTTCACCTTCTTTGTTTTTAGTGAGGTTGCTTGATATGTAACAAAGATACGATATTTTTATCCTCTTGTAAACGCATCTTTGCTTTATCCTTATTCATTATAGCCTTTCGGGTCAGTGACCACATAGGAACTATGACATTGTAGAAGGTTGGGCTTGAGCCAAAACCGGGTCTTGCCGCTGCCGGAGCCGCCCACCACCAGCACATTTTTGTTCCGGGCGTTTTTGGGGTCCGGTGGGCGGTTGGACATCATCAGCCGTTCCGTTTTGGTCAGGATAATGTTGTCGGCAAATTTGGGAGCCATGAACGGCTCAATATCCTTGGCGGTGCCCCACCGGGCAGAGCCGTACTCCATGCCGTGGCGGTACTTCTTGGCGTTTTTTCCACGCAAATAAACCGCCAGCCGTAACCCTGCACCGCAGCACAAGCCCACCAGCAAATCAAGCGGATGCAGGCTGGGCAGAGGGTTTGCAAATGCCACCGAGATTGTGCCCATCATGGACATGATCTTATCGCCCAGTTCCTTGCCCTCGGAAAGCCGCCACGCTTCTCCGAAATTCGTTGCTACCAGACCCAGCAGGATATAGGGCAGATACAGCGCCAGCAGCTTTGTCAGCTTTTTCGTGGTCACAGTCCACGCTCCTGTTCCTTGTGCCGGACTTTGCCGGGGAGTTCTGCCGCCGCCTGCACCAGTTCATGCAGTTTTGCCAGCACCGAGGGGCGTTTGTCCTTGTTCAGCAGGGATGCCGAATACTCTTTGAACGCCGAGTTGAAGGCTTCTGCGTCCGGGGCTTTGAAAAAGACCAGATACCGGGGCGGCACCTCGGAGGTGTCCTTGCGGATGGCGTAGTCGATGCCGTACTTTTTGGCATAGCGTTCCAGACCACGGATGCCGGTCTTGCTGATCTCCACGCTGGACACGCCCCGGTTCTGCCGCAGAAGAGTGCGGACGCTCTGCTTACCTTGGGATGCCTTGGACTGGTACAGCCGAAACGCCGCTTTAACTGCCCGCAGGACAGTCCGGGCAGACAGCTTCGTGGTGGAGATCATAATGTTGAATGTCTTTTGTTCGATTTCTTCCTGCAATTTCACCACCATCCCTTGCCGCCTGCATCAGCGCAGCCACGAAGAAGCCGCAGAGTGCGCCGAACTCAAAAAATGCGAAACCGATGAAAAAATTCAGCATAACACACCTCAGACGATGCAAATGCAGGGCAGCTTCTGATCGTCTGCCATGAGTGTAACGCTGTGGCTCGCCAGAAACTTCTGGAAACGGTACACGTCATCAATGGTAAGCGAAATGAAGTTCCCGTCCATGTTGGTGCGTACCAGAATGACCGGGCCAGTCAGGTAACGCTTGCCCGCCATCTTCAGAACCTGTGCCGGATTGTAGCAGAGCAGCAGCGAAGTGTCGGGAAGATGGATGCTGGCATCGCTTTCATCGAAGCAGGGCAGAATGTCAGGGGCTTCATCCAGAGTAATAACAGTCAGTTCCATATCCGGCGCAATGGCGGCAAAGTAGACTTCACCGGGCTTCTTGCCACCTGCCAGAATGGTGCAGATGCGCATATCAATGGTGATCTCCTCGGAACGAATCATACGAGTAGCGGTGTTGTTCATAGGCTTTTTCCTCCATGTTTGCAAAAGAAAAAGACCCAAAGTGGGTCTTGCGTTTTATCTGATCGTCAGCGTTCAGCTTCATGCTTGCGCTTTTTCATGCGCTGGTCGAGCATCTTGAGAATTGAATTTTCGATTTGTTCTGACGAATAGTTGCTCGGAAAATATTTTTTTGATAGAATCGCTCCTGAATACAACTTTTTCGGTTTTACTTTCTTCCAAAAGCCCAATGATTTTTTCTTCCATCTCTCTCGGAGTAGAGCTTTCGGGAAAATATTTCCGCAGGGTATCGTTTTTGATAACAACTTTGTCCAATTCGTCCTTTTTCGGTTCACCCATCACGGCAAAGGCAACGTCATACGAGAAGTGACCTTCCTGCGCCAGCTTTTTGAGCCGTTGCGCCTGTGAAAGCGATGGGGCGTTTTGCGTGTCAGCCATAGCTTCAAGAAAATCTCGCTGCTGGCTTTCATCAAGATAAGAGAGTTCCACCGCAGGGTTAAATGAGATTTTCTTTTCGTCTACCATGTCCAGCAGTTCCGGGATAAGATTGGTTAAGCGGATAAAACGGTGTACTTGGTTGCGGCTATCACCAGCTTCTTGTCCAACAATATCAAGAGCTTGTAACTTCATCCCAACTTGGGATGAAGTTAAATCTGACCTAGCACCTTGCCTTTTCAGTGCATCCAGTTTCATCTTATAGGCAAATGCCCGCTCACTCGGCAAAATCTGTTCGCGCTGAAGATTGGAATCAACCATGAGCAGAACGGCGGCATCGTCCGACATATCACGGACGATAACCGGCAGGGTTTTCAGTCTAGCAAGCTGTGCAGCGTGTTGGCGGCGATGGCCGGAAATGATTTCGTAGCCACCATCCGGGCGCGGACGAGCAATCAGCGGATTTGTGACACCCAACTGCTTTATGCTTTCTACTGTGCGCTGCATAGCTTCATCATCAAGCACCTTAAAGGGATGGTCTTTGAACGGATACAACTCATCAATGGGAATTTGCTGTACCTGTTCGCGCTGTTCTTCCTGCCGCGTTTCTTCGGTGGAAAAAATATCATCGTAGCTGTTCAAACTGACGTTTAAGCCGTTTTTCGGCATCGGCCAACACCCCCTTTGCGATGGAATGATAGGCTTCTGCCACTTTGCCTTTCGGGTCATACTGGAAAATGCTTTTTCCGGTCGTGCTGGTTTCGGCAGCGCGGACAGAACGGGGAATTGTCTGGTCGAACACTTTCAAATGCTTTCCGTAGGCTTGCCGAATTAGATTGCTGATTTGCTGCCCATAGATGGTGCGGCTGTCCGTCATGGTGAGCAGGATGCCCTCAATTTTCAGTTTCGGGTTTATCTGCCGCCTTACTTTCTGCACTGTTTGAAGCAACTGCTCCAGCCCTTTTGCCGAAAGATATTGTGCTTGCACCGGAATCAGTGCGGAATCTGCCGCTGCCAGCGCATTGACCGTCAGCATACCGAGAGAGGGAGTGCAGTCAATCAGAATATAGTCGTACTCGCGTTTTGCGCTTTCCAACACCTGTTTCATCACTTTCTCCCGGCTCATGGTATTCACCAGAGCCACTTCCAGTCCGGCCAGTTCGATGTTGGCCGGGATAAGGTCAACGCCCTCCGCATGGTGCAGAATCCCTTCGCCGGGTGGAATACACTGGTCGTTCATGGCTTTCTGCATAAGAGTGGAGAGTGTAGTGGGCAGTGCATCCGGGTCTTGCCAGCCCATACTGACAGTAAGCGAACCCTGTGGGTCAGCGTCCACAAGCAGAACTTTCTTGCCCTCCATTGCAAGCCCTACGCCCAAATTTTCACAGGTGGTGGTTTTGCCCGTGCCGCCTTTCTGGTTGATAACGGCTATCGTTGTTGCCTTTTTGGAAATTTTCATCACCTCCGAGCTGCTAAATCATGGTTGACTTTGTTTTGATAATAGAGCTGTATTGTGGTTGGAGCATTGAATAGTGCGGCCAGAAGGTACTGCTTCATATTCCGTATCGGGGAAGTGTTCGCTGCCAGACAGTCCAGTACGAAGCGGATGTGGTCTGCATTCAACTTTTTTAGCCGACTGAGCACAACTTCGGCGGGCTTATCATCGCCAGCGATTCTTATGAGGTTACGCTTGCTGTCACAGGTGTCCACCAGCAAATCTACGATCTGATAGATGGTATCTTCATCATCCGGGTAAAGCCGGAGAAGAAGTTCTATCTCCAAAGAACGTGAAAAATATTCTTCGAGCAGTTTACGATTCTTCATTTTCTCCAATTCATCGGAAAGGATAGGATTCGTATTATTCCGCTCTGTCTTACTCTTTTTATTCTTATTACATCGTGATTTGGGCGGGTCTTGACAAGCGTTTTTAGGACTTCCAGATTCGTGATTTTCACGATTCTGGACACGCTCATTTGAAAGGTCTGACGAAAAGTTTTTCACATACACCAAACTCGGTTTGCCCAGTCCACGGCGTTTTCGTTCAATTAAACCAAAATTTTCAAGTTCCCGGAGTAGCTTGGTCGCTTTGTTGTCTGCGCAACACAAAGCCCTCTTGACATCCTCGATCGTGAAAATGATAAACACCCGGCCTTGCTTGTCGAACCATTCATTTTTAACAGAAAGGCTCATGCGGTCAAGCAGGATGCCGTAGAGTGTTTTGGCATCGGTTGACAGATTTTGAAACCGCTGCTCCTGAAACAGTGCTTTGGGGATGCGATAGAACGAAAAAAGTTTTCCGGCCTGTCCATAGAAGTAGTCGAGCGTCATACAGTTCTGTCAAGGATGAAAAAATGACGATGTTTCATTGACATGGTTGACAAATCCTCCTTATGAATAATTCGTGCAAACAAAAAAGCGCAATCTCGATTTTTGAAAATCGGAATTGCGCCATGTAACTTAGTAGGGGAGAATGGTCATTTGTCAGGGTCGGTTGACCACAATTTGACCACAAAAGAAACGAAACATCTTGACATCTAACGAAACAGAATGATAAAATAATTTTGAAATTTGATGATACTGCGTACAAGTGGTATCGGAGTGTCCATTGCGTTTTTGAGAGAAGCACAATGGGGTTCAAGAGGCCGTGAGTTCGATTCTCGCCACTCGGATTGGAACAAGACCGACGATTTCAAAAGAGATCGTCGGTCTGATTTTTTATTCGGCTGTTTCTGGTGCGCTGTCCCGGAGGGGCGGGCACCGCTGCAAGGAGGGCGAGTCTATGAATGCTGCACTGCGCCGGGATGCGGATGTGATCCTTCGTTCCAGCCTGAACGCTGTTCTGCCGGATGAGGCGGTGCGCCGCGCGCTGCGGGATCTCCGGCCCGGGAAGGGCCGGGTGCTTCTGGTGGCGGCGGGCAAGGCGGCCTGGCAGATGGCACACGCGGCGGTTGAAACGCTGGGCCGGGTGGATGGCGGCGTGGTCGTGACCAAGTACGGCCATGTGAAAGGTGAGATCCCCGGGGTGACCTGCTATGAGGCGGGCCATCCGGTGCCGGATGAAAACGGTTTTGCGGCCACCCAAAAGGCGCTGGAGCTGGTGCAGGGATTGACTGCCGGGGATACGGTGCTGTTCCTGCTTTCCGGCGGCGGCAGTGCGCTGTTCGAGCAGCCGCTCGTTCCCGGGGCAGAGCTGCAGGAGATCACAAGCCAGCTGCTGGCCAGCGGGGCCGACATTGTGGAGATGAATACCATCCGCAAGCGGCTTTCCGGTGTGAAGGGCGGGCGGTTCGCGCAGCGCTGTGCCCCTGCGCAGGTGTTCAGCATCGTGCTGAGCGACATTCTGGGGGACCCGCTGGATATGATCGCCAGCGGCCCGGCGGTGCCGGATACCTCCACCTGCGCCCAGGCGCTTGCCGCTGCCGAAAAGTATCATCTGGCACTCTCAGCACAGGCCCGGGCCCTGCTGGCGCAGGAAACGCCCAAAACGCTGGACAATGTGACCACCCGGATCACCGGCAGCGTGCGGGAGCTTTGCCGTGCCGCGGCCAGTGCCTGCCGGAATTTGGGATATGAACCGGTTCTCCTGACCGACCAACTCTGCTGCGAAGCACGGGAAGCAGGCAGCTTTCTTGGCTCCATTGTCCGCACCCAGGCAGGGCAGGGGAAAAAGCTGGCCTACATCGCAGGCGGCGAGACCATCGTTCACCTGACCGGCAAAGGGCTTGGCGGAAGAAATCAGGAGCTGGCCCTTGCGGCTGCGCCTGCCATTGCCGGGCTGAACGCGGCGGTGTTCTCTGTGGGCAGCGATGGCACAGACGGCCCCACCGATGCCGCCGGCGGCTATGTGGATGGGGATACCCTTGCCGCGCTGGAGGCCGGGGGCTGGAGCGGATACGCTGCTTTGCAGAACAACGATTCCTACCACGCCCTGAAAGCGGTGGATGGCCTGATCATCACCGGGGCAACGGGCACCAATGTCAACGATGTGGCGGTGGCCCTGATCGGGGAAAAAAACACCGCCTGTGGGCCCGGAAGTTTCCCCGGAGTGGTGATTGCATTCCTCCGTTGAGTATGTTATACTGAACAGCGAACTGAATAGAAAACAGCAGGTGCGTACCGCCCGCGGCTCTGGCCGGGGGCAGGCACGTTAAAAGGGAAGCGGGTGCAAATCCCGCACGATCTCGTCACTGTGATAAGGGAGTTTACCGCCAGGGTGCAGCTGCACCGGTCACTGGAATGTATGTTCCGGGAAGGCGGCGGTGGATGTTGAGCTTTCAGCCAGGAAACCTGCCCGCTGTTGGTACGGGGGCGCAAGCCCCAGATCACGAGGAATTGGTTGTACCCAAAAAGCCTGAAAAACTGAAAAGGGCCTTTTTGCTTTGCCATCCCGCAAGCAGAAAGGCCCCTTTTGTTTTGCCGGGCACTCTTTCCTGTACCTTCTGTTCAGCAAAAATCATGTTCAAAAACAGGAAAGGAACGAACAAAAATGAGAAAACGCACCATCCACAAAGCAGCGGCCGCTCTGACCGCTCTGGCCCTCTGCGCCGGTGTACTGACCGGCTGCGGCGGTGCCGCAAGCAGCACCACTGCTTCCAGCACGGCAGGATCTGCTGCCAGCAGCGAGGTTTCCGGCGAGGAGGCTGACGAATTGGCCGCAAAGAACGTTGCAGACCTGATCGATGCCATCTATGTGCAGGAGCGCACCGATGACACCGATGCCCAGTGTGAGGCCGCCAAGGCCGCATGGGATGCCCTGACCGATGCCCAGAAGGAGCTGGTCGAGGGCGAAGAGGCTGACCCTGACTACTTTGGCCGCGACACCGGCGATGCTTCCAAGGACGACAGCCGCAATCAGGACGACATCGGCGAGAATGAGCTGCTGGTGGTCTCCTTCGGCACCTCCTTCAACGACAGCCGAGTGAAGGACATCAAGGGCATCGAGGATGCGCTGCAGGCCGCTTATCCCGATTGGTCTGTCCGCCGCGCCTTCACCGCACAGATCATCATCAACCATGTTCAGGCCCGCGATGGCGAGAAGATCGACAACATGCAGCAGGCTCTGGACCGCGCTGTGGCCAACGGCGTGAAGAATCTGGTCGTCCAGCCCACCCACCTGATGCACGGTGCAGAGTACGACGAGATGATGGAGATGATCGACGAGTACAAGGACAAGTTCGAGCACGTCGCCGTTGCCGAGCCCCTGCTGGGCGAGGTTGGTGCCGACGCTGCCGTCATCAACGCCGACAAGGAAGCTGTTGCCAAGGCCGTTACCGCTGCCGCTGTGAAGGATGCCGGTTTCGACAGCCTGGATGCCGCTGCTGAGGAGAAGGTCGCCTTTGTCTTTATGGGCCACGGCACCTCCCACACCGCAAAGGTGAGCTACAGCCAGATGCAGACCGCCATGCAGACCCTGGGCTACAGCAACGTGTTCATCGGCACGGTGGAGGGTGAGCCCGAGGAGACTGCCTGCGAGAACGTCATCGAGGCGGTCAAGGCCGCCGGTTACACCAAGGTCATCCTGCGCCCCCTGATGGTCGTTGCCGGTGACCACGCCAACAACGATATGGCCGGTGCGGATGACGATTCCTGGCTGAGCCAGTTCCAGGCCTCCGGTGACTTCGCGTCCGTGGAGTGCCAGATCGCCGGTCTGGGTGAGATCGAGGACATCCAGCAGCGCTACATTGAGCACACCAAAGCCGCCATTGATTCCCTGAACGGCTAATATTCCGCATTCCAATGCCCGAAGGGAGAGATCTTTTCGGGCATTTTTTATGGAGAGCTTCCCCGCATGAGGAGAAACACTCCCATTTCAAATTCTGAATTTTGAGGTATTTTGTTTATGCACTGCAAACAGTTCGTTTCCCTGTCCGTTGCTTCCCTGATGCTGGCCGCCGTCCTCACCGGCTGCGGCGGGGCTTCTTCCACTGCTTCCTCTGCTGCCAGCTCGGAAGCCGCTTCTGCCGTGAGCGCTGCCGCCGCTTCCGAAAGCACCGAAGCCGCCCTGCCGGACGGCGTGTACACGGCTGAGTTCGACACCGACAGCGGCATGTTCCACGCCAACGAAGCCTGCAATGGCATGGGCACCCTGACCGTGGAGAACGGGCAGATGACCTTCCACGTCAGTCTGGCCTCCAAGAAGATCGTCAACCTGTACGTTGGCATGGCTGCCGATGCCGAGGCCAACAAGGCAGACTGGCTGCTGCCTACCACCGACACCATCACCTACTCCGACGGCACCTCGGAGGAGGTCTACGGCTATGATATCCCCGTGGCCGCTGTGGACCAGGACTTCCAGCTGGCACTCCTCGGGACCAAGGGCAAGTGGTATGACCACACCGTGAGCATCCGCAATGCACAGCCCAAGACGGAAGAAGCCGCCGAGACCCCTGCGGACGGTGAATACAGCGTGAATGTGACCCTGGAGGGCGGCTCTGGCCGTGCCACCGTGGAAAGCCCTGCCGCCCTGACCGTGGCGGACGGCAAAATGACCGCTGTCATCCTGTGGAGCAGCCCCAATTATGATTACATGATCGTGGACGGCGAGAAGTATCTGCCCACCAACACCGAGGGCAACTCCACCTTTGAGATCCCTGTTTCTGCACTGAACACCCCGCTGGCTGTCACTGCCGATACCGTAGCCATGAGCACCCCCCATGAGATCGAGTATACGCTGACCTTTGCGCTGAACTGATGAAACTGACGAGACAACAATTCCTGCGCGTTCTGCCTGCTACAGTACTGGCCCTGTCGGGCTGCGCCGCCTCCGAAACGGCTCCCGCCAGCACGGAGGAGCTGGTCTTTGACCATGCCTGCCCGCTGGATTACGCCACACAGTTTACTGCCGATTGCTATGAGGGCGGCTATACCATGCTGACCCTGACCGAATCGGGGGAGCAGTTCCTTGTGACCCCGGAGGATGCCGCTGAAGTGGAACGCCTGCCCGAGAGCGTGACGGTGCTGCGTCAGCCCGTCCGGAACATCTACCTTGTTTCCACCTCGGTGATGGACCTGTTCCTCGCGCTGGACGAACTGGACAGCGTGACCCTCTCCGGCACCCGGGCGGAGGGCTGGTATCTGGATGAGGCCAGAGCCGCCATGGAGGCCGGGCGCATTGCCTATGCGGGCAAGTACAGCGCCCCGGACTACGAAAAGATCCTTGAGGCCAACTGCGGCCTTGCCATTGAGAACACCATGATCTACCACACCCCGGAGGTCAAGGAGCAGCTGGAACGGTTCGGCATCCCGGTGCTGGTAGAGCGCTCCAGCTATGAGAGCGGCCCGCTGGCCCGGCTGGAATGGCTCAAGTTCTGGGGCATCCTGCTGGGGAAAGAGGAGCTGGCGGAACAGGAATTTGCCCGGCAGGTGGAGCGCCTTGCACCGCTGACCGGGCAGGCTTCCACCGGCAAGCGCTGTGCCTTTTTCTCTATCACAGCCAACAACCTTGCCAATGTGCGCAAGGGCGGCGACTATGTGGCCCAGATGATCGAGATGGCGGGCGGTGATTATGTTTTTGCGGACCTGACTGACAACGGCAACAACCTTTCCACCATGAACCTGCCGCTGGAGGATTTTTATGCCGGTGCAAAGGATGCGGATGTGCTCCTTTACAACAGCACCATTGAGGGCGTGGTGCACACCACCGAGGAACTGGTGGCAAAATGCCCCCTGCTGGCCGAGTTCAAGGCCGTACAGAGCGGCAGTGTCTGGTGCACCACCCAGAGCTTTTTCCAGCAGAGTACGGCGCTGGTCGATTTTGTGCTCGACCTGCACCGTGTCTTTACGGAGAACGACCCCGCCGACCTGCAATTTCTGAGGAAAGTAGAGTAACCTATGACCAGCAAAAAGCGCCTGATCTTCTCTTACGGCATCCTTGCCCTGCTGCTGGCGGTGCTGTTTGCCGCCAACCTGTTCTGGGGCAGTGTGTCCCTGACACCGGGGGCAGTGCTGGCGGCCCTGACCGGCCGCGGGCAGGACGCTTTGAGCGTGGGCATCATCACCCAGCTGCGCCTGCCCCGGGCCGTGATGGTGGTGCTGCTGGGGGCGGCGCTCTCGGCGGCGGGCTACCTGCTGCAGACCTTTTTTGCCAACCCCATTGCAGGGCCCTTTGTCATGGGCATTTCCAGCGGGGCCAAGCTGGCCGTGGCACTGGTCATGGTGGCTTTTCTGAACCACGGCCTGCTCACCAGCTCCCTTACCCTGATCACTGCCGCCTTTGCGGGGGCCATGGCCTCCATGGCCTTTGTGCTGGCGGTCTCCCGGCGGGTGCAGCGGATGAGCATCCTTGTCATCTGCGGCGTGATGATCGGCTACATCTGTTCGGCCGTCACGGAGTTTGTGGTGGCCTTTGCCCAGGACAGCAACATCGTCAACCTCCACAACTGGTCTCAGGGCAGCTTTTCCGGCATGACCTGGGGCAATGTGCGGGCGGCGGCGCTGGTGGTGCTGCCCGCTCTGGCGGCAGCGTTCTGCCTTTCCAAGCCCATGGCCGCCTACCAGATGGGGGAGGCCTACGCCCGGAGCGTGGGCATCAATGTCAAAGCCTTTTCCCGGCTGCTGGTGCTGCTTTCCAGTCTGCTGGCCGCCTGTGTCACGGCCTTTGCGGGGCCCATCTCCTTTGTGGGCATCGCGGTGCCCCATCTGGTCAAGCAGCTGTTCGGCAGCGCAAGGCCGCTGGTGGTGCTGCCCGGGTGCTGCCTGGGCGGGGCCGCCTTCTGCCTGCTGTGCGACCTCATCGCCCGCAGTATGTTTGCCCCCACCGAGCTTTCGATCAGCGCCGTAACGGCAGTGTTTGGTGCACCGGTGGTCATCTGGCTGCTGGTGCGCCGGGGTCAGGAGGGTGTGCGATGAAATACCGCTGTGAACGAAGAACTGGCCATCGGCTATGGCGGTGCGCCCCTTGCTTCCGGCATCACGCTGGGGGCGGTGCCGGGGCAGATCCTGGCCCTCATCGGGCCAAACGGCGCGGGCAAATCCACCCTGCTCAAAACGCTGGCGGGCCAGCTGGCCCCCCTGGGCGGGGCTGTCCTGCTGGATGGCCGCAGCCTGACCGATTACACCGGCCCGGCCCGGGCCCGGAAGCTGGCCCTGATGCTGCCCCATACCCGCCGCACCGAGCTGACTTCCTGCTTTGAGTTTGCCGCCGCCGGGCGCATCCCCTATACCGGGCGGCTGGGCATCCTGTCCGATACCGACCGGCAGGCCGTGCGGGACGCGCTGGAACTGGTGGGGGCTTCCCCTCTGGCGGGCCGGGATTTCAACTGCATCAGCGACGGCCAGCGCCAGCGCGTTCTGCTGGCCCGCGCCATCTGCCAGCAGCCCGGAGTTCTGCTGCTGGACGAGCCGACCTCTTTTCTGGATGTCAAGGGCAAGATCGAGCTGCTGACCATCCTGCAGAAACTGGCCCATGAGCAGGGGCTGGCCGTGATCGTCAGCCTGCACGAGCTGGACATGGCGCAGAAGATCGCGGATGCGGTGGTCTGCGTGTTTCCGCACAGCGTTTCGGGGGTGCTGACCCCAAAGGAGGCCTTTGCCCCGGAGAACATCCGGGCGCTGTACAGCCTGACCAAGGAGCAGTACGAGGCCGTGTTCGGCCCGGAAAAGCCTGCCGGGCCAAAGTTTGAACATTACGTCCGCAGTGGGCAGAAGCTGCTCCGCTGCGGGTACACCACCGGCACCTGCGCGGCGCTGGGTGCGGCGGGGGCCGCGCGGCTCCTGCTCACCGGCCATGCCCCGGAGAGCGTTGCCCTGCGCACGCCGAAGGGCATCGTGGTGGAGGTGGCCCCGCTGTACTGCCGCCCCGTCGGAGCTGGTGCCGAATGCGCCATTGAGAAGGACGGCGGGGATGATGTGGATGTGACCACCGGCCTGCCTGTGATCGCCGCCGTAGAATTGCTGCCCGATACCACTGAGATCCGCATCTCCGGCGGCAAGGGCGTGGGCCGGGTGACCAAGGCCGGGCTGGATCAGCCGGTGGGAGAAGCCGCCATCAACCGTGTGCCCCGGCAGATGATCGCCGAGGCCCTGCAAAGGGAAGCCGAGAGCGCCTGCTACACCGGCGGCTTTGCCGTGACCATCTCCATCGAGGGCGGGGAAGAGGTGGCAAAGCGCACCTTCAACCCCCACATCGGGGTCGAGGGCGGGCTTTCGGTGCTGGGAACCAGCGGCATTGTGGAGCCTATGAGCCAGCAGGCGATCCTGGATACCATCCAGCTGGAAATGAATCAGGCCGCTCTCCGGGCGGGCAGCCCCAGGCGGCTCATCCTGGCCCCCGGCAATTACGGGCTGGACTATCTGCACGAAACATACCCGGAGTTTCACGCTGTTCCGGTGGTGAAAACCTCGAACTTTATTGGAGACACGCTGGATATGGCTGCTGCGGCCCGCTTTGAAGAGGTGCTTCTGGTGGGCCATGTGGGCAAGCTGGTCAAGGTGGCGGGCGGTATTATGAACACCCATTCCCACACTGCTGACTGCCGCACCGAGCTGTTCTGCACCCATGCGGCGCTCTGCGGCGCTTCCCGGGAAGTCTGCGCCGCCCTGATGAACGCTGCCACCACCGATGCCTGTCTGGAACTCCTGGACAGCGCCGGCCTGCGGGCTCCGGTGCTGGAAAGCCTGCTGCGGGCGGTCCAGCTCCACCTTGACCGGCGGGCCTGCGGGGCGTTCCGGGTGGGGGCGGTGCTGTTTTCCAACCAGCACGGCCCGCTGGGAGCCACCGACACTGCCGCACAACTGCTGAACGAATGGAAGGAGCATTGAGATGGTACATTTTGTGGGCGCAGGCCCCGGCGCACCCGATCTCATCACCCGGCGGGGCGCGGCCCTGCTGCAGGAAGCCGACTGCATCATTTATGCGGGCAGTCTGGTCAACCCGGCCCTGCTGGGGCTGGCGAAGCCGGAGTGCGCCGTTTACAACAGCGCCGAGATGACGCTGGAACAGGTGCTGGACGTGATGCGCCGGGTGGAAGCCGCAGGCGGGACCACCGTGCGGCTCCACACCGGCGACCCCTGCCTGTACGGGGCCATCCGGGAGCAGATGGACGCACTGGATGTGGATGGCATCCCCTATGATGATACCCCCGGCGTGTCCAGCTTTTGCGGGGCGGCGGCGGCGCTGAACGCTGAGTACACCCTGCCCACCATCAGCCAGACCGTGATCATCACCCGGATGGAGGGGCGCACCCCGGTGCCGGAAAAGGAGAAGCTGGCCAGCCTTGCCGCCCATGGGGCAACCATGGTGATCTTCCTCTCCATCGGCCTCATCGACAAGGTGCAGCAGGCCCTGCTGGCGGGCGGAGCCTACACGCCGGAGACCCCTGCCGCCGTGGTCTACAAGGCCAGCTGGCCGGAACAAAAAGTGGTGCGCTGCACCGTGGGCACGCTGGCCGGGAGCATCCCGCGCCAACGGCATCACCAAAACAGCGCTCATCGTGGTGGGGGAATTTCTGGGCACCCGGTATGAGCGGAGCAAGCTCTACGACCCAACCTTTACGACGGAGTTCCGCAAGGGGGCAGACCAGTGACCCGCGCCTATCTCGCCTTTACGGAAAAAGGGCTGGCGCTGGCCCAAAAGCTGGCCAGTGCCCTGCCCGGCACCGTAGACCGCTGCGGCCATGGTGGGCCCGGCCTTGCCGATTGGGCTGCGGAGCAGTTCGCCCATGCGGATGCCCTGATCTTTGTGGGGGCTGTGGGCATAGCGGTGCGGGCCATTGCGCCCCACTGCCGGAACAAGGCGGTGGACCCTGCCGTGGTGGTGCTGGACGAGTGCGGTCATTTTGCGGTGCCGATCCTTTCGGGCCATCTGGGCGGGGCCAACGATCTGGCCCGGGCGCTGGCGGCGGTCTGCGGTGCGGTGCCGGTCATTACCACGGCCACCGATGCCAACGGGGTGTTTGCCGTGGATGCGTGGGCCAGGCACCAGAACTGCGCCGTGCTGGAGCCGGGGCGCATCAAGCGCGTCAGCAGCAGACTGCTGGCGGGCGGGCCGGTGCGGTACCGGTCGGAATTCCCCATCGCCGGGCAGGCCCCTGCCGGGGTGGTCCCGGCGGGGGAGGCAGAGCGCGCCGACTTTGCCCTGACCCTTTTCCCGGCGGGCGATGCGCTGCACCTGATCCCGAAGATCGGTGTGCTGGGCATCGGGTGCAGGCGGGGGACCAGCGCCGCACAGCTGGAAGCTGCCTTTGCACAGTTCTGCGCGGCTCACGGCCTTGCAGCGGCGTGCATCACAGCAGCGGCCAGCATCGACCTGAAAGCCCATGAGCCGGGCCTGCTGGAATTTTGCAGAGCCCACGGCTGGCCGGTGCAGTTCTATTCTGCCGCACAGCTGCAGAACGCCCCCGGGCAGTTCACACCTTCGGCCTTTGTCCGGAGCGTGACCGGTGTGGACAATGTCTGCGAGCGGGCGGCGGTGCTGGCGGCAGGCGGCACGATCATTCTTCCCAAACAGGCGGGCGGCGGCGTGACCTTTGCGCTGGCGCTTCGTCCCTTTGCCCCGGATTGGAGGTGGCAGGATGCCTAATGTTGTTTTTGTTGTCGGGCTTGGGCCCGGGGATCCCCGGTTTCTGACCGCACAGGCGCAGAGCGCCTTAACGCAAGCCGAGGTGCTGTGCGGCTATACGGTCTATCTGGATCTGGTGCGCCCTTACTTCCCGGACAAGATCTATTATTCCACCGGCATGACCAAGGAGATCGACCGCTGTCGCTGGGCGCTGGAAACGGCCCGGAGCGGCAGGGCGGTGGCGCTGGTCTGCTCGGGAGATGCCGGGGTCTACGGTATGGCAAGCCCTCTGCTGGAGCTGGCCGAGCACTTCCCGGACGTGACGGTGGAGGTGGTGCCCGGCCTGACCGCCGCCCTGAGCGGCGGTGCGGTGCTGGGTGCCCCGCTGGCCCACGATTTCTGTGTGCTCTCCCTCTCTGACCGGCTTACGCCGTGGGAGGTCATCGAGCGGCGGCTGGCGGCAGCAGCCATGGGGGATTTCTGCATCGCGCTGTACAACCCCTCCTCCAAGGGGCGGCCGGACTATCTGGCGCGGGCGGTGCGCATCCTGCTGGCAAACGGCAAAGCACCCGGAACGGTCTGCGGCATCGTGCGGAACATTGGCCGAGAGGGGCAGGAAAGCCGCGTTCTGACGCTGGCTGCGCTGGAAACCACCCCGGTGGATATGTTCACCACCGTGTTTGTCGGCAACGCCCAGACCCGCCAGCTGAGTGGGCGGATGGTCACGCCGCGGGGGTACCGCGCATGAGGGTCGTAATATTCAGCGGCACCACCGAGGGCCGCATGTTTTCGAAGCAGCTGGCCGCACTGGGAGCCGAGGTACTGGTCAGCGTGGCCACCCCGCTGGGGGCCGAGGAACAGGGCGAAAGGTCCGGCATCACCGTCCACTGCGGGCGGCTGACCCCGGAGGAGATGACCGCCCTGCTGCAGGGGGCTGACCTCTGCGTGGACGCGACCCATCCGTATGCGGTGGAGGCCACCCGAAACATCCGGGCGGCCTGTAAAACAGCGGGCACGGAGTACCGCCGTCTGCTCCGGCCCGAAAGCCCGCTGCCTGCCGGGAGCATGGTGTTTGCCTCTGCGGCCCATGCGGCGGGATTTCTGGCCCGAACGCAGGGAAATGTCCTGCTTGCCACTGGGGCCAAGGAGCTTTCTGCCTTTGCTGTGCTGGAACCGGCACGGCTCTTTCCCCGTGTCCTGCCCACCCGGGAGGGCATTGCCGCCTGCGAGGGGGCAGATATCCCCCATAAGAACATCATCGCCATGCAGGGGCCGTTCTCCTATGCGCTGAACCGGGCACTGATGGAGCAGTTTACCATCCGCTTCCTCGTTACCAAAGACGGCGGCGCGGCGGGCGGCTTTGAAGAAAAAGCCCGGGCAGCGCAGGACACCGGGGCACAGCTCATCGTCATCCGCCGCCCGGCCGAGCAGGGCGAAACGGCGGAACAGATCCTGACACATTGTAAGGAGATGCTGCAATGATCACACTCATCGGGATGGGGTCGGGCACGCCGGAGAGCCTGACCGCGCAGGGCCTTGCCGCCCTGCAGAACGCCGGACTGATCCTGGGGGCAAAGCGCCTGTTGGAACAGCTGCCGCAGGGCTGCACGGAACACCGGAAGGCCCTGTATCAGCCTGAGGATGTCCTTGCCGCGCTGGCGGCTGACCCGGAGGTGGATGCTGCCCTTGTGTACAGCGGCGACACCGGGTTTTACTCCGGTGCGGCCCAGCTGCTGCCGATGCTGCGGGCCTTTGGCATCTCCTGCCGGGTGCTGCCGGGGCTTTCCAGCGTTCAGCTGCTGGCCGCTGCAGTGGGCCGCTCCTGGCAGGAGTGGAAGCTGGTCTCGGCCCACGGCTGTGCCTGCGACCCGGTGGCCGAGTGCCTGACAGCCGGGGGAAAGCCCGTGTTTTTCCTGACCGGCGGGGCAGAAACGCCCGCCTCCCTCTGCGGCCGGCTGGCTGCCGCCGGGCTGGGCGATGCCCATGTGCTGGTGGGCGAAGAGCTGGGCCGGGCAGAGGAAAAGATCCTGTTCGGCACGGCGCAGGAGTTTGCGCAAAAGCAGTTTGCAAGCCTGAGCGTTCTGCTTGTGGAGCATCTTCCTCAGCCGCCCCGGCGGGTGCCCGGCTTCCCGGATGAAGCCTTCCACAGGGGAGAGGTGCCCATGACCAAGCAGGAGGTGCGGGCGGCGGCGCTGGCCAAGCTGGCCGTGCAGCCTGCCGATACCCTGTGGGATGTGGGCGCGGGCACCGGCAGCGTGAGCGTGGAGCTGGCACTGGCCGCACCCCGGGGGCATGTGTATGCCGTGGAGTGTGACCCGGAGGCCTGCGGGCTCATCCGGCAGAATCGGGAAAGGTTCCACGCCTGCAACCTGACACTGGTAGAGGGCCGCGCCCCCGCCGCGCTGGCTGACCTGCCCGTCCCGGATGCCGTGTTCATCGGCGGGACCAAGGGGGGCATGGAGGCTGTGGTGGACATGGTGCTTGCCCGGAATCCGAACGCCCGCATCTGCATTTCTGCCATTGCGCTGGAAACGCTGAGTGCCGCCGTGGCCGCACTGACTGCCCACGGCCTTGCTGCGGAGGTAACGCAGATCGCGGTCAGCCGCACCCGGCCTGCGGGCAGGCTCCACCTGCTGATGGCCAATAACCCCATCTTCCTTATCACAGGAGAACGTAAATGATCCAATTTCTTGTGGCCGCGCCCTGTTCCGGCAGCGGCAAAACCACACTGACCTGCGCTCTGCTGGCGGCGCTCAAGCGGCGGGGGCAGGACCCCTGCTCCTTCAAGAGCGGGCCGGACTATATCGACCCCATGTTTCACCGGGCCGTGCTGGGGGTGGAGAGCCACAACCTCGACCTTTTTTTCTCTGCGCCGGAGACGGTGCGCGTGCTCTATGCGCAGGCCGCCGCCGGGCACGGGGCAGCCGTGTGCGAGGGTGCCATGGGCTTTTACGATGGACTGGGCGGCGTGAGTGATACCGCCAGTGCCTGGCATCTGGCCGATACGCTGGGCCTGCCGGTGCTGCTGGTGGTCCAGCCCAGAGGGGCCAGCCTGACACTGGCGGCCCAGATCAACGGGCTGAAGCAGTTCCGTACCCCCAGCCATCTGGTGGGCATCCTGCTCAATGACTGCGCCCCCCATTTATATGCTCTGCTGGCTCCCATGCTGGAACGGGAGACCGGCCTGCCGGTGCTGGGCTATCTGCCCCACCTGCCGGATGCCGCCCTTGAGAGCCGCCACTTAGGCCTGAAAACTGCCGGGGAGATCGCGGACCTGCAGCAGAAGATCAGCCGGATGGCCGATGCGCTGGTGGTGGATTGGGAGAAGCTTTTTGCCCTGACCGAAGGCGCAGCGCCTTTGGTACACACCGATCGGTTCCCCCTTGCGGGAGAGCTGCCGCCCCAGGGAGGAGAGGAACAGCGCCCCCGCGTTCCCATTGCCGTTGCAAGGGATGCGGCGTTTTGCTTCACCTACGCCGAAACGCTGGAAGCACTGGAGCGGGCGGGGGCGGAGCTCTGCTGGTTCAGCCCCCTGCAGGACTCCGCCCTGCCGGAGCAGATCGGCGGGCTCTACCTGCCCGGCGGTTACCCGGAGCTGTATGCCGGGCAGTTGAGCTCGAATCGCTCCATGCTGGCCTCTGTGCGCCGGGCTGTGGAGCGCGGTCTGCCCACGGTGGCCGAGTGCGGGGGCTTTCTCTATCTGGGTCAGAGCCTGGAGGATGCCAACGGGAAACGCTGGCCCATGGCAGGTGTTCTGCCGGGGCAGGGCTTCCGGGTGGGGCGGCTGGTGCGGTTTGGATACGCGGCATTGACTGCCCACGCCGACAGTATGCTGTTCCGCGCAGGGGAGCGTCTGCCGGTGCACGAGTTCCACCACTGGGATTCCACAGACAACGGCACCGGCTTTACCGCCGCAAAGCCCAACGGGAAGCAATGGGACTGCGGCTTTGCAAATGAGCATTTCTATGCGGGCTTCCCGCATTTGTATTGGGCGGGCACGGCCCTGCCCCGGCGGTTCGTGGATGCCGCCGCACACTATCATCAAGAGGAACAGGACCAATGACAGAGCTTGAACTGAAACAGCTTCTTTCCAAGATCACCCGGCCGGACGAGACCGCACGCACCGCCGCCCATGCCCACTGGGCCAGCCTGGCCAAGCCGCTGGGCGGGCTGGGCATGCTGGAGACCATGCTGGAGGATGCCGCCGCCCTGACCGGCACGGCAGAGCTGGCGTTTTCCCGCCGGGCCGTGCTGGTGCTCTGCGCCGACAACGGCGTGGTGGCGCAGGGCGTGAGCCAGACGGACCAGAGCGTGACCCGGGCCGTGGCCGAGAACCTTGCCGCCCGGCGCACCAGTGTCTGCCAGATGGCAAAAACGGCCCGCTGTGAAGTGGTGCCTGTGGACCTTGGCATGGCCGGGGAGCCGGTGCCCGGGGTGCAGAACTGCCGCATTTGCCGCAGGGACGGCGGATTTCACCACCGGCCCTGCCATGACCCGCCAGCAGGCGGTGGATGCCATTGCGGCGGGCATCGGGCTTGTCCGGGCGCAGAAGGCGGCGGGGGTGCAGCTGCTGGCCACGGGGGAGATGGGCATCGGCAACACCACCACCTCCAGCGCCGTGGCCGCTGTTCTGCTGGGTCAGCCCGTGGAGCGGATGACAGGCCGGGGCGCGGGCCTTTCGGATGCGGGGCTTGCCCGCAAGCTGGATGCCATCCGGCAGGGCATTGCGCGGAATCGGCCCGATGCCGCTGACCCGCTGGACGTGCTTTCCAAGCTGGGCGGGTTCGACATCGCCGGGCTGTGCGGTGTTTTTCTGGGCGGTGCGCTGGAAGGCCTGCCCGTGCTGATGGATGGCTTCATCAGCGGGGTGGCGGCGCTGTGCGCGGTGCGGCTCTGCCCCGCTGCGGAAAAGGCCGTGTTTGCCAGCCACTGCTCCACCGAACCGGCAGCAAGGCTGGTGCTGGAAGCGCTGGGCAAAGCGCCCCTGCTCACCGCCGGGCTCCATCTTGGCGAGGGCACCGGAGCGGTGGCAAGCATCCCGCTGTGGGATATGGCACTGGCCGTTTACCGCGATTGCTATTCCTTCACGGAGGGCGGCATTACGCCGTACACCCCCCAATGCTGACGCTGGTATTGGGCGGTGCCGCCAGCGGCAAGAGCGGGTATGCCGAGAGCCTGGTGCTGAAAACCGCGCTCCCACGCTATTACATCGCCACCATGCAGGTGTGGGATGCCGAGTGTGCCGCCCGGGTGGAAAAGCACCGGAAGATGCGGGCGGCAAAGCAGTTTGAGACCGTGGAGTGCCCCCTGCATCTGGAAAACATCCGCCTGCCTGCCCGGGGAACTGCGCTGTTGGAGGATCTGGGCAACCTGACCGCCAACGAGCTCTACGACCCCGCCGGGGCGGGAGAAAATGCGGCTTCGGCCATTTTGGAAGGACTGGACCAATTGGCCGGACAATGTGCGCACCTCATCGTGGTCTCCAACGAGGTGTTCAGCGGCGGTGCCGACTATGCAGGCGACACCGGGCGCTACCTGAAAGCGCTGGCGCAGGTGAACAATGCCCTTGCCGCCCGGGCTGACCATGTGGTGCGGGTGGTGTGCGGCATCCCGGTCTATTATAAAGGAGTGGAAAAATGATTGGATTGCAGACCATTGCAGTGGCCTTTGCCATGTTTTCGGCCCTGCCGGTGCCGCAGTTCGCGTGGAACCAGAAAAACATGCGGTATGCCATGTGCGCCTTCCCGCTCATCGGGGTGGTCATTGGCGGGCTGTGGTGCCTGTGCGGCGCTCTGCCCCTGCCGATGCCCGCAAAAGCGGCGGGGTTCTGCCTGATCCCGGTCTGGGTCACGGGCGGCATCCATCTGGATGGCTATGCTGACACCTGCGATGCCCTTTCCAGCTATGGCGACCGGGAAAAGAAGTTGGAGATCCTCAAAGACCCCCACTGCGGTGCCTTTGCGGTGATCCGGCTGTGCAGTTATTTTGCGGCCTACCTTGCCCTTTGCGCCTGCGTGAACTTCACGCCCCGGGTGGGCCTTTGCTGGACACTGGCCCTTGTGCTGGAACGGGCCCTCTCGGGCCTGGCCGTGGCATCGTTCCCGATGGCAAAGAACACAGGCCTTGCCCACACCTTTGCCACGGCGGCGGATCGAACTACTGTCCGCCGGGTGCTGATGGTGCTGGCTGTTCTGCTCAGCGCCGCCCTGCTGGCACTGGGTGGCTGGGCGCTGGTGCTGGCAGCAGTGCTGGTGTTTGCACGCTACCATGTTGTTTCAAACAAGCAGTTTGGCGGCATCACCGGCGATCTGGCCGGGTGGTTTTTGCAGAAAGCCGAGCTGTGGATGCTGGCGGCGCTGTGTGCCTGCCAGTGGGGAGGACTGTTATGATCTTTATCACCGGGCCGCTGTACAGCGGCAAGCGCACCTTTGCCCAGCGCCTGCCCGGCACCCGCATTGCGGAGGTGCAGGCCCTGGCAGCAGAGGCTGAGGATCTGGAAAAGCTTGCGGAGGAGCTCTCCGCTTATGATATCGTGATGGCCACCGAGGTGGGCGGCGGCGTGGTGCCCATGGACGCAGGGGAGCGGGCCGCGCGGGAAGCCGCCGGGCGGCTGGCCTGCCTGCTGGCGGCCCGGGCCGGGTGCGTGGTGCAGATGTTCTGCGGCATCCCCACAGTATTGAAAGGAGAACTGCCCCCATGCTGATCTATCTTCTGCGCCACGGCCTGACGGCCTACAACGCCGAAAAGCGCTATCAGGGCCAGCGGGATATCCCCCTGTGCCCCGCGGGCCGCGCCCGGCTGCGACAGGCGGACCTCCGGCCGGAAACGGTCTATATCACCCCGCTCTGCCGCACCCGGCAGACCGCGGAGGTGCTCTTCCCGGGTGCAAGGCTCGTGGAGGTGAAAGACCTGCAGGAGATGTGCTTCGGCAGCTTTGAGGGCCGCAATTTCATTGAGATGGAGCACGACCCGGACTATCTGGCCTGGGTGAACGCCAACTGCGAAAGCCCCTGCCCGGACGGCGAGACCAAGGCTGCCTTTTCGGAGCGGGTGTGCAGGGCCTTTGCTGCACTGGTAGACAGGGCCCTTGCCGATGGGGAAGAGACACTGGTCATTCTGGCCCACGGCGGTACCCAGATGGCTGCCATGGAGCGCTACGCCCTGCCCCATGCGGATTATTACCATTGGTGCGCCCCCAACGCGGGCGGCTACGTTCTGGATGCAGGAGATTGGGCGGAGCAGCGGGTGCTGCACCTGCTGAAGACTGTGCAGTACACAAAGGAGGATGCCCGATGATCGAATACGCAGTACTCGGCGGTTTTGTGCTGGACTGCCTCTTCGGCGACCCGGCCTGGCTGCCCCACCCGGTGGTGTACATGGGTAAGGCCATCTCGGCGCTGGAAAAGCGCCTGCGGGCCTGCCTGCCCAAAACGCCTCAGGGGGAACTGCTGGGCGGGGCCATTGTGGCGTTCTGCCTGCCGGTGGGCACCTTTCTGCTGACGAGCCTTGTCTGCCTGGGAGCTGCCCGCATCAGCCCGTGGCTGGGGCTGGCCGTCCAGATGTTCTGGTGCGGGCAGGCACTGGCCGCAAGGGGGCTGGCGCAGGAGAGCACCAATGTCTACCGGGAACTGGTCAAGCCCGACCTGCCTGCCGCCCGCAGGGCGGTCAGCCGCATCGTGGGGCGGGACACCCAGGATCTGACGTTGGAGGGGGTGACTAGAGCCGCTGTGGAGACGGTGGCCGAAAACGCCAGCGACGGCGTGATCGCGCCCCTGCTCTATATGCTCATCGGCGGAGCACCGCTGGCCCTGACCTACAAGGCCATCAACACGATGGACAGTATGCTGGGCTACAAAAACGAAAAATACCTCTACTTTGGCCGCATCCCTGCCAAGCTGGATGATGCGGCAAATTACCTTCCCAGCCGCCTTGCCGCCCTGCTGTGGGTGGCTGCCGCGGCCTTTACGCACAATGACGCAAAAGGGGCGTGGAAGATCTGGCGGCGGGACCGCCGGAACCACGCCAGCCCCAACAGCGCCCAGACCGAGAGCGCCTGCGCCGGTGCGCTGGGGGTGCAGCTGGCCGGGCCCGCCTATTACTTTGGCGAATACTACGCCAAGCCCACCATCGGCGATCCGCTGCGTCCCATTGAACCGGAGGATATCCTACGTGCCAACCGGATGATGTACGTGGCAAGCGCCTTTGCACTGGCGTGGGGCGTGGCAATACGGGCTATTTTGTAACGACCTCGCCCTCTCAGTCATGCTTTGCATGACAGCTCCCACAAAGGGAAAAAACAAGAACTGATATCCATAACCATCCGGGAAAAGGAGAACGAACATGCAACTAGTACATGGCGGCGATTGGGCCGGGTATCGGGCCGAGTTCGGGCGGGATGCGCTGGATTTTTCGGCCAACGTCAGCCCGCTGGGCCTGCCGGAAGGGGTGGCCCGGGCCATCACGGCGGCATTGCCCGCGGCGGACCGCTACCCTGACCCCCTGTGCCGGGAACTGCGGGCAAAGCTGGCGCTCCATGAGGGCGTGCCGGCAGAGCAGATCCTCTGCGGCAATGGGGCGGCAGACCTTATCTTCCGGTTGGTCTGGGCCCAAAAGCCCCGCCGGGCGCTGGTCACCGCCCCCACCTTTGCGGAGTATGCCACTGCTTTGGAAAGTGTCGGCTGCACGGTAGAACGCTTCTTTTTGCGGGAGCAGGAGGACTTTGCGGTCACGGATGCGTTCTGTGCGGCCATCCGCCCGGGGGTGGACATGGTGTTTCTCTGCCAGCCCAACAACCCCACCGGCCAGCTGACGGCCCTGCCGCTGGTGGAGCAGATCCTCCACCGCTGCGCGGCGTGCAGCACCCTGCTGGTGGTGGACGAATGCTTCCTCGATTTCCTGCCCGACCATGCCCTGCACACGGCAAAAGGCCTGCTGGGGGAGGGAAATCTGGTCATCCTGAAAGCCTTCACCAAGCTTTACGGCATGGCGGGCGTGCGGCTGGGCTATGCCCTGAGTGCCGACACGGCGCTGCTGGAACAGATGCAGGCCTGCGGCCAGCCCTGGGGTGTTTCCAGTCTGGCGCAGGCGGCGGGCCTTGCCGCACTGGAGGAGACAGCGTATGTGGAAAAGGTCCGGGCCCTCATTGCCGAACAGCGGCCCCGCCTGACGGCCGGGCTGCGGGCGCTGGGCCTGCGGGTGCTGGACGGCAGGGCAAATTACCTGCTGTTTCAGGCCCCGGAGACGCTGGGAGAAGCCTTGCGGCAAAGGGGCGCTGTGCTGCGCAGCTGTGCGAACTACCCCGGGCTGGGCCCCGGCTGGTACCGCACCGCCGTGCGCACCGGGCCTGAAAACGAACAGCTTTTGAAACTTCTTGCGGAGGTGCTGGAATGAGCAAGGCAAAGTGCATCATGGTGCAGGGAACCATGAGCGGTGCAGGCAAAAGCCTGCTGTGCGCCGCCCTCTGCCGCATTTTTGCGCAGGACGGTTACCGCGTGGCTCCCTTCAAGAGCCAGAACATGGCGCTGAACAGCTTTGTCACCCGGGATGGGCTGGAAATGGGCCGGGCACAGGTGGTGCAGGCGCAGGCCGCGGGCATTGAGCCGGATGTGCGGATGAACCCCATCCTGCTCAAGCCCAGCAGTGACGTGGGCAGTCAGGTCATCGTGAACGGCGAGGTGCGGGGCCAGATGTCCGCCGCCGCCTACTTCAAAATGAAAAGAGCGCTCATCCCGGAGATCCTCTCGGCCTACAACAGTCTGGCCGAAACCGTGGACATCATCGTCATCGAGGGGGCCGGAAGCCCGGCGGAGATCAACCTGAAGGCAGACGATATCGTCAACATGGGCCTTGCCCGGCTGGTGGATGCCCCCGTTCTGCTGGCGGGCGATATCGACCGGGGCGGTGTGTTTGCCCAGCTGTACGGCACGGTGGCGCTGCTGGAGCCAGAGGAGCGCGCCCGCATCAAGGGGCTGCTCATCAATAAATTCCGTGGCGATGTGGAGATCCTGCGCCCCGGCCTTGCTATGCTGGAAGAGAAAACGCAGCTGCCGGTGCTGGGGGTCGTGCCCTACCTGAAGGTGGACATTGAGGACGAGGATTCCCTTTCCACCCGGCTGGATGCGGGCAGAACGGTCCACCCGCTGGATGCGGCCATCCTCCGTTTGCCGCACATCTCCAACTTTACCGATTTCATGCCGCTGGAGCAGCACCCGCTGCTGGGTGTGCGGTATGTGCAGAATACCCGCCAGCTGGGCACACCGGATCTCATCATCCTGCCCGGCACCAAGAACACGGTGGATGACCTGCTCTGGCTGCGGCAGTCCGGGCTGGAAGCAGCCCTGTTGAAGCTGGCGGCCAACGGCACGCCGGTGCTGGGGGTCTGCGGCGGGTATCAGATGCTGGGCGAGACGCTGGCCGACCCTGAGGGCACGGAGAGCGGTACGGTGCAGACCGTGCGGGGGCTGGGTCTGCTGCCCACCCACACGGTCTTTACCGGCCGGAAGCACCGCACCCAGGACACTGCTGCCGTAATCGCCGCCCCCTTTGCGGGTGCGGCCCTGACCGGATATCAGATCCACACCGGCCGCACCGAGGTGCAGGGTGTGCCCTTCTGCACACTGGCAGACGGCACACCCGAGGGCTGCGTGCAGGACAATGTGTTCGGCACCTACCTGCACGGACTGTTTGATACCGGTGAACTCACCGAGAAGCTGGTGGCCCTGCTCTGCCGGCGCAAGGGCATTGCGCCGGACAGCGCGGCCCTCATCCCGATGGAGCAGTACCGCCAGCAGCAGTTTGACCTGCTGGCCGATGGCGTGCGCGGCGCGCTGGATCTGGATGCCGTTTACGCGGCCATGGGGTTGGAGAACCCGCGGAGGAATGCACAATGATCCCACAACATCATCTGCCCGCCGACATTGAGCGGACAAGCCTTTCCATCATCACGGCAGAGCTGGAAGCGCAGGGCCTGACCCCGCCGCCCGAGACTGCCGCTGTGGTCAAGCGGGTCATCCACACCACCGCCGACTTTGACTATGCAAAAAATCTGCGCTTTACGCCGGGGGCTGTGGCAGCAGGTGTGGCCGCCCTGCGGGCCGGGACCCCTATCATCACCGATACCAACATGGCGCTTTCGGGCATTTCCAAGCCTGCCCTTGCCCGGCTGGGCGGCAGTGCCCTCTGCTACATGGCGGACCCTGAGGTGGCGCGGATCGCAGCCGAGACCGGAACCACCCGGGCAGTGGCCTCCATGCACCGCGCGGCGCAGGAGCACCCCGGGGCAATTCTTGCGGTGGGCAATGCCCCCACCGCCCTGCTGACCATTGTGGAGGAGATCGAGGCCGGGCTGCGGCCTGCCCTGGTCATTGCCGTGCCGGTGGGGTTTGTGAACGTGGTGGAAAGCAAGGAGATGCTGTTTGCCGCCTGTGCAGCCCACGACGTGCCTGCCATCGCAGCCATGGGCCGCAAGGGCGGCAGCACCGTGGCCGCTGCAGTCTGCAACGCCCTGGTCTACTCTGCCGCCGAGATGCTGGACCCTGCGGCAAGAGGGTGGAAATAGGTCGGAACCGGTGAAAACGCCCTTTTTTACGCTTTTGCTTGACTTTTTGGCAGAAACAAGGTATCGTCTATCTGTATGACGTTTGATATATGAGTGGAAGCTTTGCGTGAAAAAGGAAACATTATGGCACAGACGATTTTAGAAGAAAAGAAGAAATCACGGCTGATGACAGAGGGCAGCATCTGGAAGAGCATCCTGCTCTTCTCGGTGCCGCTGATCCTGGGCAACATGCTGCAGCAGCTGTACAACACCGCCGATTCCATCATCGTGGGCAACTTTGTGGGCAGCAACGCGCTGGCAGCCGTCGGCTCCAGCGGCTCGCCCATCTTCCTGCTCATCGGGTTCAGCCAGGGCATTGCCGTGGGTGCCGGTGTCGTGGTGTCCCAGTTTCTGGGAGCCAAGGACAGGGAGGGCGCGCACACTGCAGTTCACACCTCGCTGGCCCTTTCGGCCATTCTGGGTGCGATCCTGACTGTGTGCGGCATTGCCGTCAGCCGGGCCCTGCTCACCGCCATGAACACCCCCGCAGAGGTGCTGGAGGATGCGGTGCTCTATATACGGCTCTATTTTGGCGGCGTGCTGTTCAGCGTGGTGTATAACATGGCGGCCGGTATCCTGAACGCCGCCGGCAACTCCAAGCGGAGCCTGCTCTACCTGGGCGTTGCCTCCATCACCAACATCGTCCTCGACCTTGTCCTGATCGCCGGATGCAAGATGGGCGTGGCCGGTGCGGCCATTGCCACCGATATCAGCCAGCTGGTGTCCTGTGTGCTCTCCCTGCGCTTTCTGATGCGGGTGGAGGACGATTACCGCGTGACGGCAAAGGAAGTGCGCGTGCACAAAAAGATGGCGGTCCGCATCATCAAGGTGGGCCTGCCCACCGGTATCCAGAATATGGTCATCTCCCTTTCCAATGTGCTGGTGCAGGTCAGCGTCAACGGCTATGGTGCCGCTGCCATGGCAGGCTTTGCCGCCTATATGAAGGTGGATGGCTTCAACATTCTGCCTGTGCTGAGCTTCGGCATGGCAGCCACCACCTTTGTGGGCCAGAACTTTGGTGCGGGCAAGATCGACCGTGTCAAAAAGGGCACCTTTGTCACCCTGGGCATGTGCATCGTTTACACCATCCTGACCGGTATCCTGCTGCTCGCCTTCCAGGACCCCATCATGCACCTGTTCACCGGCGATGAAACGGTCATTGCCTACGGCAAGATCTGTATGCTCTATTTCTGCCCCTTCTACTGGATGCTGGGCATCCTGCAGGGCCTTGCCGGTACGGTGCGCGGCACCGGGAAGAGCGTGCCGCCCATGGTGGTGCTGCTGATCTCCCTGTGCCTGTTCCGCATCCTCTGGATCCAGGTTGCCCTGCCCCTGTTTGCAGGCATTGAGGGTGTGCTGCTGGTCTACCCGGTGTCCTGGGCTGTGGGTGCAGTGTTGATGGTGCTCTACGCCTGGAAGGGCAAATGGATGCAGCTCCCGGAAGCAATTTCATAAACCGGACGCACCTGATCCCCCGGTGAAAGTGCATTTTATACAAAAAGTAACGTATGAATGCATAAAATATTCGGGGGGGGGCTAAAAAATCTGCGAAAATCAGTTGATTTCTGCCGAAAAATGCCGTATACTGAATTATAGTTTCAAATCGAACGACGGACTTCGACAAAAGGGGCTGATAAGATGGAGTGCACGCAGGCAGAGGCCTTTGAACAGTATATTCGGGATCTGCGCGTTGTGCGCTCGATCTCCCGGCCCAGCTTTCCGGAGGGCAAGGCTCCCGCTGCCGTGCTGGAAGAGATCCAGACCAACGCGCTGAGATGCAACGCCCTGATGCGGCAGAATGAGGCACTGCTGGCGCAGTTTGTCTACGACCGCGACCCTGCCTCCCTGACCGAAACGGATATCCAGGGACTGAGTGCCTTTGCGGGCAGGCTGTTCAACTACGCGAACAGCGAGGATATGGGCGTGGCGTTCAAGGTGCATCAGCTGCTGCTGGCAGCGGCCCGCAGTCGGGAAGACGTGCCCATGATCGTCAGGGAGCTGTACTACACGGGCATCACCCTGCATTATATGAACGTCCGGGATGAGGGAACTGGCATCAACCTGTTGGGAGATGCGATCCAGGTCTATTTTACGGAAGCTGCTGAATCCATGTCACGGTATGAACAGCTGGACAGGAATACCCGGCAGTATCTCATCCGCTGTGTGGGCAACACCCGGCTGGGGATGTCCCGCGGCACCCATGCGGAAAGCTGCCGGTATCTGGAGCGGTTCCGCCGCGCAATGGAGGTCATCCAGTCTGCGCATTACCATGCACTGGACCCGGAGTTCCCCTGGGAAAGCTACATCTATTCCATGCACATGGACCGCATGACCCTGCTGACCCACCTGCGGCAGGAGGAGAATCCCGAGGTGGCGCGGCAGGTGCTGGAATCGGCGGAATACATCTGGACGCACAAGAAGAAACACAAGGGCCCGGATGCACGCCTGCAGAACTGGCGGGTGCCCTACTTTTATGCTGCTGCCCGCTACCATGCCGGGGTGGGCAGCCTGGAAGACGTGGTCAAGATCCTTCTGGAATCGGCGGGAAGCGTGGCGCAGGATGATTATTCTGCCGAGGCCATCAACCGGAAGCTGGTTCTGGCGGCCTATCTTTCGGTCTATGCAGAACGTCTGGACGATGCGGGAGCACAGAGGTATCGTGCAACCGTGGAGCAGGTACGCCGTTCTGCGTATCAGTATCTGGAACAGATGCCGGCCAGCCAGTATCCCCGTGTGGTAAACTCTGCCGCCTGGGAGTTGAGCAAGATCAACACCAGCTCAGATGAAACGGCGAACCGCCGGATGCTGGGCAGTATCCTGGCCGGGCACAAGCCGACCTATGTCCACTCGCTGATGGTGGCAGAGCTGACCCGTGCCCTGCTGCATCGGCAGATCGAGACAAGACCCGAAACACTGGTTGGTCTGCTGGGCTGCAGGAGCGCGGCCGAAGTGCAGGCCCGGCGGGAGGAGCTCTGCCAGACAGCCTATGAGTGCGGCCTGTACCACGACCTTGGCAAGTGTGCCGTTCTGATGTACATCGACAACAACGCCCGCCGCCTGCTGGATGAGGAATTTTTCTGCATCCAGAGCCACCCAAGGACCGGCGCTGCCATTCTGAATAGAATGGGCTGCGGAAGAACGCTGGCCCCGGCGGCACTCTATCACCACTGCTATTACAACGGCAAGGGCGGATATCCCAATGATGTACCCTCCTGCCCGGAGGAGATCAAGGGAATCGTGGATGCGCTGAGCGTGGCGGATTCGTTGGATGCCGCCACCGATAATATCGGTCGGTGCTACAACCTTGCCAAGCCCTTCCGCACGCTGCTGGAAGAGCTGCGGGCCCAGAGCGGCACCCGCTATGCGCCCAATGTGGTCGCCCTGTTCGAGGACGAGCGTTTCTGCCAGCAGCTGGCAGAGAACACGGATGCCGAGCGCAAAAGGGTGTATCTGCAGGTGTATCACGCCGGAAGTGAAGAAAAATAAACGACCCTCTCTATCATTGCTTTGCAGTGCCACCTCCCTCAAAAGGGAGCGGGCATACGTCAGCGTGATAGAGAGGGTCATTCTTTTTGTTTAAGTCAGGATGAAGTTTTCCCAGTCCACCCTGCCGGTGCAGTTCAGCCGGGGTACTTAGCCACTTCCAACAATTCCTCCGCCCGGCGGACCTGTTCCGCCGTGGGGGGAACGGCATCGGGCAGGGGATAGGAGATGCCCAGCTTCTGCCACTTGAACAGCCCCAGCGTGTGGTAGGGAAGCACCTCCACCCGCTGCACCGTTTTCAGGCTGCGGATGAAGTCTGCGGTCCTGCGCAGGCCCTCCTCGTCATCGGTGAGGCCGGGCACCAGCACATGCCGGATCCAGAGCGGAACGCCCAGATCAGAGATGTGCCGTGCCATGGCTAAGATGTTGGCATTGTCCCTGCCGGTAAGCTGACGGTGCTTCTCCGGGTCGATCTCCTTGAGATCCAGGATGACCAGACTGGTGGAAGCCATCAGGGTATCGAAGGCGGCCAGGTAGGCGGGGTCATCGGGCTGGAACGGCTGACCGGCCGTGTCCAGCGCAGTGTGCACCCCCTTGGCGCGCGCCAGCTGGAAGAATTTTGTCAAGAAGTCCATCTGCCGCAGCGGCTCGCCGCCGCTGACGGTGATGCCGCCTTTCTTGCCCCAGTAATTGCGGTAGCGCCAGACGTGCTGGAACAGCTTCTCCGGAGACCATTCCGTGCCGCCCTCAGCGCTCCACGTTTCGGGGTTGTGGCAGTATTTGCAGCGCAGGGCACAACCCTGCAGAAAGACAACGAACCTGACACCCGGCCCGTCCACCGAGCCGAAACTTTCCAGCGAGTGGACGAGACCGACGGGATCACAGTGCGGCATGGCAGGTACGGGAGATCACGTCCATCTGCTGCTCGCGGGTCAGGTCGATGAACTTGACCGCATAGCCGGAGACGCGGATGGTGAAGTTGGCGTATTCTTCCTTTTCGGGGTGCTCCATGGCATCCAGCAGCTTCTCCTTGCCGAACACGTTCACGTTCAGGTGGTGTGCACCCTGATCGAAGTAGCCGTCCATGACCTGCACCAGGTTCTCCTTGCGCTCCTCCTCGCTGTGGCCCAGAGCCTCGGGGTTGATGGTCTGGGTGTTGGAGATGCCGTCCAGAGCCCAGTGGTAGGGCAGCTTGGCAACAGAGTTCAGGGAAGCCAGCAGGCCGTTCTGCTCCGCACCGTAGCTGGGGTTTGCACCGGGTGCAAAGGGGGTAAAGGCGGCACGGCCATCGGGCAGAGCACCGGTGTACTTGCCGTACACCACGTTGGAGGTGATGGTCAGGATGGAGGTGGTAGCCTCGGAGTTGCGGTAGGTGTGGCGCTTCTTGATCATCTCCAGGAAGGTGCGCAGCAGCCACACGCCGATCTCATCGGCACGGTCGTCATCGTTGCCGTACTTGGGGAAGTCGCCCTCCACCTCATAGCCGGTGGCCAGGCCGGTCTCATCGCGCACGACCTTGACCTTGGCGTACTTGATGGCGCTCAGGGAGTCGATGACGTGGGAGAAGCCTGCAATGCCGGTGGCAAAGGTGCGGCGCACATCGGTGTCGATCAGGGCCATCTCGGCTTCCTCGTAGTAGTACTTGTCGTGCATATACTGGATCAGGTTCAGCACGTTGACGTACAGGCCGGCCAGCCAGTCCAGCATCTGGACATACTTGGGCAGGACTTCGTCATAGTTCAGGTACTCGCTGGTGATGGGGGCATAGTTGGGGCCGCACTGCTCGTGGCTCTTCTCGTCCACGCCGCCGTTGATGGCGTACAGCAGGCACTTGGCAAGGTTGGCGCGGGCGCCGAAGAACTGCATCTCCTTGCCGGTCTGGGTGGCAGACACGCAGCAGCAGATGGAGTAATCGTCGCCCCAGACGGGCTTCATCACATCGTCGTTCTCGTACTGGACGCTGCTGGTGTTGACGGACACCTTGGCGGCGTACTTCTTAAAGGCCTCGGGCAGGGCAGAAGAGTACAGCACGGTCAGGTTGGGCTCCGGTGCGGGGCCCATGTTCTCCAGCGTGTGCAGGAAGCGGTAGCAGTTCTTGGTGACCATGCTGCGGCCGTCCATGCCGATGCCGCCCACTTCCAGGGTGGCCCACACGGGGTCGCCGGAGAACAGCTGGTTGTAGCTGGGGATGCGGGCAAACTTGACCATGCGGAACTTCATCACCATGTGGTCGATCAGCTCCTGGGCCTGGCTCTCGGTCAGGGTGCCGTTCTCCAGATCGCGCTGGATGTAGATATCCAGGAAGGTGGAGATGCGGCCCACGCTCATGGCAGCGCCGTTCTGGGTCTTGATGGCGGCCAGATAGCCGAAGTACAGCCACTGGCAGGCCTCCTTGGCGTTCTTAGCGGGCTGGGAGATATCGCAGCCGTAGGCCTCGGCCATCTTCTTCATGCCCTTCAGGGCGCTGATCTGGCGTGCGATCTCCTCGCGCAGGCGGATCACGTCATCGGTCATGGTGCCGTCGCCGCAGTTGGCGAAATCTTCCTGCTTGAACTTGATCAGGGCATCGATGCCGTACAGGGCCACGCGGCGGTAGTCGCCCACGATGCGGCCGCGGCCGTAGGTGTCGGGCAGGCCGGTGATGATGTGGGTGTGGCGTGCAGCCTTCATCTCAGGGGTGTAGGCATCGAACACAGCCTGATTGTGGGTGCGGGTATAGTCGGTAAAGATCTTGTGCAGCTCCTCGCTGGGCTGATAGCCGTAGGTGGTGCAGGCCTGCTCTGCCATCTTGATGCCGCCGTAGGGCATGAATGCACGCTTCAGGGGCTTGTCGGTCTGCAGGCCGACGATCTGCTCCAGATCCTTCAGGGTCTCGTCAATATAGCCGGGGCCGTAAGCGGTCAGGCTGCTGACGACTTCGGTCTCCATGTCCAGCACGCCGCCCTTGGCGCGCTCTTCCTTCTGCAGCTTCTGCAGGGAACCCCACAGCTTATTGGTGGCTTCGGTGGGACCAGCCAGAAAGCTTTCGTCGCCGTCGTACGGGGTGTAGTTCTTCTGGATGAAGTCGCGGACATTGACTTCCTCTTTCCAGATGCGGCCCTCAAAGCCTTCCCACTGTTCAAAATTGATCATTGGAACCTCCTTGCTCCATTTCATGCGCAAGTTAGCGCATTCTAACTACTGAGCCTTTGAAAAACCGCACTACATAGGCGGCTTTCTGGGGGCGAAACAGTCCTGAACTGCCGTCTGCGGCAGCTCTGACTACAAGGTGTAGACAAAAATGAAAACCTGCCCACAAAATCTTGCGTTACTATAATAACAAGAACCACCTTAAAAAGCAATAGAAAACAAGTGGGTTTTCTTCCAAAGCAAGGGGGATTCTTTGGGCAGAATGTAGAAAAAAAGCTAAAACCCCGGCGACACACACCTTTTTCGGGAAAAATTGCAAATTGAGGGTTGACAAGACTAACCATCTATGGTATTCTGTTCTCGCAGCGGCGGTTAGCTAATTCTAACCACGATGCACCAAAAAACGGAGCGTCTGCAAGCGCTCCGTTCCATTCCTCCATTCCATACTCTCTTTTTCTTGGCAGGATGCAGCATTCTGGTTTGCTCTGCATCCGCTGCGCGGCACACAGGGCTCTGGTACGGCACTGTGCGCAGATGAAAACAAAAACGGGACACTCAGCTTGACCACCTGAGTGCCCCGATTTTTGTTTTGTCCCGGTCGTTTATCAGCTATCAGCCGCATCCCGGGGAGCGGACAACATCCTTTACACCACCGCATCCCGCAGCAACTGGTAGATCGCCTCCGCGTTTCCATTGGGAGAGCGGAGGGAGACGAATTTTCCGTTTACCTGGCAGACTCCGTCCGAATAGACGGTGAAAAGCAGGTTCTGGCTGGAACCGTCTGCAAAGCGCAGGGTGATGGAATGCGCTTCGTAGTCGTGGGAGTAGGAGCGGACATTCTGGTTGAACTTCTGGTAGCAGCTCGCGTTTTGCAGGATCTTGAAAAATGCCTGATAGGTGTCATCGCCCGCAGAATAGGCGCGGGTGGTGACCACAGAGGGGCTCAGGCTGACGGTATCCTCCACGCTGACGGAGACAGAAGTGCTTTTATTGATGTCAGTTTTCAGGTCAACGCGGCGGTTGGAAACGAATAACAGCACGAACAACACGACCCAGAGGGCCATGATGGCATAAAAACGGAGACTTTTGTTTTCCATAAGGCGTTCTCCTTTGGCGGGCCGCACAGCTGGGCGGCCAGAGATCTTCAAAGAGTACGCTTTCATTATAGTGCCGGAATGCGCAGGATGTCAACTGTTCTCCAGATGCTTCTGCGCCGCAAAAGTGCCTGCGGCGCTGGCGGCAAACACAAAATAGTAGCTTGCGATGCGGAAGAGCATCAGGGTGCTCATGGCCTCGCCGCTGGTCATAAAGCTGCTGAACACCAGCAGAAAGGCTGTTTCAATGGAGCCCATGCCTGCCACATTGGGCAGGGCGTTGGAAAGGAAGAGCATCAGGCTGGTGAGCAGCTGTACCTGCCAGAAGCTCAGCCCGCAGGAAAGCCCCATGAACCGGATGCAGAACCACGGCAGGGTGAACATCAGAAACAGCTTGAGGGTCTGCACGGCAAGGATACGGGCACAGCGGCCCTTGTCGGCCAGCAGGAGGCGGCTCTCGGCGGCCAGAGTATCCAGCTGCTCCAGCCACTTTTCCCGGCGGGTCTGCCACGGTTCCGTTTTGGGCAGAAAGCCCATGGCCCAGCGGGCCAGCCGCTGCACCAGCGGCGAGACACAGAGCAGCACCAGCGTCACGATGACCAGCGCCACCACGCAGTAGGCGGCGGGCAGATAATGCATCACGCCGGAGGTGTTGGCGGCGAGCCAACGGTGCTGCAGCAGGAGCATCACAGTGGCATAGAGCAGAACGGTAGTCTTGTGGAATACATATTGCAGGGTCATCAGGCCCACACCGGGGCCCAGCGGCAGGCCGCAGTGGTAGAGATAGTAGGACTCCATGGGCACAGCCCCGGCACCCAGGCCGACCACGTTGCCAAAGATGCCCACAAAGGCGGCATCCATGCCGCGCCGCAGGGTGAAGCCCGGCAGGCGGCAGCGGATGATGAGCCAGCAGACGACCCCCTCAAGCAGGGGGTATGTCAGGCCGATGGCCAGCACCAGCAGCACCTGCCAGAGGGAGAGCTGGGCCAGCGCGGTCGAGATCTCGGCCCAGTGGCTGCTGAAGATGAAAAACACTACACAGGTCAGCGCCAGCAGCACCAGCAGAGAAAGGATCGCCTTTTTGCGGGAGGGCTGCTGGGGGGTGTTGGTCTGTTCCATGAGACAAGGCTCCTTTCACGATACTGCTTGCAGTATAACACAGCGGAGCCTTGCTTTTGTGAACTGAAACAAAATTTTTCTCGTCACTTTGTGTGATATGATAAAAAAAGAACCTCTCCGGCTCACTTCGTTCGCCAGCTTTCCCGGTAGGGGAGAGGTGGCATTGCGAAGCAATGACGGAGAGGTTTTGTGTTACTTTTTCGCTGTCAGATCTTCCACAGCAGCCCGGAGCGTCTGCTCAAAAGCCTCCTTGGAATAATACTGCTCGTACATTTTGCGGCATTCTGTCCGCATGGAGGCCAGCTCTTCCGGGTGCTCGATGGCGTGCTCCAGCAGGACAGCCAGCTGCTGCGGATCGTCGTCATGGTAGACGAAGCCGTTCCGCCCCTCGGAGATGAGCCCGGCGGTGCCGGTGTGCTCCGACACGATGGACGGCTTGCCGAAGATCAGACCCTCGGTGACAAAGGTGGGCATGGGATCATCGCGGGACGCACAGACCAGACCGGTGCACTGCTCCATCAGGCTCTTGATCTCGTCACGGGTGAGCCGCTTGCAGTAGAACACGTTTTCCGGGTAGTCTGCGGTCAGGGCGCGGACGGAGTCCATCATCTCCTTGTCAGCGGCCTGGCCCACAAAGAGGAAGGAGGCTTTTTCCCGTACCTCGGGCGGCAGCAGGCGGATGGCCTTGCAGAAGATATCGTGGCCCTTGCGTCGCTCAAAGGAGCCCACCGTGGCAAACAGCGGGCGGCCGCGGTTGTAGCCCAGATCGGTGCGGACAAAGTTCTCTGCCGCGTAATCAGGCAGGCCGTAGATGAGCGGCCGGATCTCGAACTCGGGCCGCACGGCGTGCATGGCGTTGGCGGCGTGGCTGCCCACTGAGTAGACCCGGACATTCTCCCCCAGCTGGGTGGGGATCTGGTGGGCAATGTGGGGATAGCCTGCAAAGGCATCGTGGAGCCACCACAGCACCGGTACGGCGGTGCCGCTCAGGGCACGGACAGCCCGGGCCATGACCACCGTGTTGACGATGACGAAGTCGGCACAGAGAGCCATGCCCCAGGCATCGGAGACATTGCGGCAGGACGAACGAGTGATGACCGAGGCCCCGGCATCCAGAAAGAGATGCAGGGAGCCGCCGTCACTGGGGCCCAGCACGAGTACCTCATACCCCATGCTGCGCAGCACCGGCACGGCACTCACCAGCACGATGGGCGCGCCGGTCATATCCAGCACATGGCTCATAATAAAGGCACGTTTGCCATGGGCCGAAAACGCATCCTCGGCGCAGATGCCGCGCTCGTAGTGGAGCAGGGCCTGCGGGATGAGAGTGGGCTTAGTGCAGAGCTGCGCGGCCAGCGCCAGCAGCTCGGGCACATTTTCGGGGTCATGGGCGGCGGCACGGCAGCGCTCCAGCAGGGCGCGGCTGACCACGGCGCAGCGATTCTGCGCCTGCAGCGGCTGGCTCTGATAGAGGGCGGTCGCCCCGCCAAAGCCGAACACAGCGTTGCAGGCGACATAATCCGCGCCATCCTGCAGGGCTTTGGCAAAGTACATCAGGGCGGTGGACATCAGCTCCACGTCCTCGGCGGCCAGAAGCACGCCGTCCACGCTTGCGGTCAGTTCCCCATCCAGCCGGTCCACCAACCGGAACTTGCGGTGGAGCTGGTCAGTCAGGGTGGCTTTCAGGGCCGTGCTGCGGGCCGGTGCGCAGACCAACAGGTAGGTGCTCTGGGTGTTGCTGTACTCCTGCAGGGCCAGCTGACGCTGCTGCAGGGGGGTGTAATTGTTATACATGGCTGTTCCTCCGTTCCGCTTCTCAGTTTCCACGGTGGAACAGGCGCATCAGGCTGCGGATGGGAGCAGTGAGCTTCCAGCTTTTGCTGGAAAACACGCTTTCCAGCGAGGTCTCGTAGGCAGTGCTCCGGGCCTGCAGAGCGGCGTTTTTCTGGTGCAGCTGCGCGATCTCCTGCTGCAGGGCGGCCAGCATCTGCTGCTGGGCCGCGGCATTCTGCTCCAGCTGCTGGATATGCTGCTTTTCGCTGTCCTTGCGCAGCTGGAGCTGCTGCACGCCCTGCAGCACGGCGCAGAACAAAGGCTCGTCCGTCAGGGTCTCCAGCGGGAAGTAGCCATAGCTCACCACCAGCTTCATCCCGGCGGGGTAGTGGGTGGTGCCCTCCAGCCGGTAGTTGGGGTCATCGCCCAGGAACAGGGTGCTGCCGCCGGAAAGGTTCAGGCCGTTGGTGGGTGTGCAGATGATGCGGTCATCTGAAAAGATCAGGTTGGTGATGCAGCAGGGCAGCTCACCCGGGTCGAACCGCAGGGCCTGCACGGCCACCGGCAGCTCAAAGGTCGCGGTCACGGCACCGGTCAGCTCGTCGGTGGTGCAGTCAGGTGCGGTCAGGGTGTCCTTTTCCGAAAAGCCGAAGCCTGCGTCATAATAGAGCAGCGGCTGCAGCAGAGTGGGCGAGTCGGTATGCATCTCGCGCTGGGGGTGTGCCGCAAGGTAGGACTGCACCTTCTGTTCCAGGGCAAGGCAGCGTTCTGCCAGATGGGAAACACCTTCGTCCGAAAGCTTGAGCTGCTGTTCCAGCTCGGCGATCTTTTCCTGCAGAGCCGCAGTGTTCTCAGGAGCTGCGTTGTTCATAACCGGATTCTCCTCATAATATTATTTCACTTCAGCAGAGGGTGCACCCTCTGCAAAAAATCAGTGTTTTGCCGCAAAATGACGCTCGGGTGTTTCGGTACGGGCGCTGCGCCGGCGGGGCGCTTCCGCCGCCTTCTGCTCCCGGCGGGAGGTGAGCCAGAACTTCAGGTCCCGGCGGCGCACCAGCAGCTCGCAGATGAGCAGGGTGGAGCCCAGCGAAAGGGTGAACTGCAGCACCATGCCCAGCACCGGGTGAGCCGCAAACTTCTGGGGCATCAGATACCAGGGAATGGCCGTGAGCTCCACAGTGTGGACGCAGAAGATGAACAGCGAACGGCGGCCAATGGCCTGGATGGCGTGGGTGACAACGTTCTCCACCCTGCGCTGGAACCAGATGACGATGGAAAGGATGCCCAGGCCCGTCACGGCATCCAGCAGGATGCTCACGGGGCCGAGGGTCCACTCGGCCATCGAGACGCAGTCGGTGCTCTTGGTAAGAAGCACCAGTGCGGCCACAGCCAGCGCTGCCGCGATCATCCCGCCGCGCAGACGGGGCGAGAGGGGCTGTTCAAAGATCTTATACTTCTTGGCAAGGTAGCCCACATACAGAGCCGGAACAGTGACCATGCCCTGGCCGATGCAAAAAGGAGCCTCCCAGGTGATGCAGATGCCCCAGCCTAACAGCATGGTACCCAGCACCGCCCAGTTTATGTACTGCTCCGGGAAGATATTCAGGATGAGATCCAGCAGGATCCATGCGATCATCAGCGAGAGCAGATACCACATGGGGCCGCAGGAGAAGAACAGCTGGCCGAAGTAGGTGGCCGTGTGGGGCAGGCCCAGTGCAAAGCCGCCCAGCACCTTGTAGGTCTCGTAGGTGGCGTTGTGCAGGCTGCCGAACAGGCTGTAATGGATGATAAAATGGAACACGGTGGTGGCAATGCCTGTATAGATGTAAGGCTTGAGCAGCGTTTTGAACTGCTGGTCGATGCACTTGCCGATGGAGCGCTTGCGGAAGCCGTAGCCGCTGGCAATGTAAAAGGCCGCCATCAGGGATTCGCGGTAGGCGAACATGAAAAAGGTCAGCGGGTTGATGTGGCTGGCATCGCCCATGGGGTAAAGCTCACCGGTGTGGGCAAAGACGATGGTCAGCATGCCGACACCCTTGAGCAGATCAAACATGCCCAGCGAATTTACGGCACGGCGTTTGGTTCCCTCCATAAAAAGGTCCTCCTCTGCGCCGCACCCCGCCCCGGGATGGCAGAATTGCCGGATTTTTGGCGCATCATGTTAAAAATTAGAGATATTTATAATAAGTATAATGCTTTTTGCCCTTGCTGTCAATCAAACCCGGGGAGAAAGCACGGTAGGCGGATACCGGGAAAAGTGTACCACACTCACGGCCTGCCCGCAACAAAAGGCAGGATTTACATCCGGGTGCACAGATTGACTGTAAGTTTAAGTTGCATATTTGTGCAATTAAATCTTGCGTTTGAGCCTTCTATGCGGTATACTCTAGGCTAGAGTGCCCAGAAGATTCCATTTAGCGGAAACGAAAGGGAATATTTTAACAAAAATAAACAGGGAGTGTAAAATAATGGCAGACAAGGCTTGTAAGGAAGTTGTGACCGTGGCAAATATGCCGATGACCGTTTTTGATATGATCTCTGCGATGCAGAATAAGTATGCTGACCGTGTGGCGTTCCGCTATGTGGAGGGCAAGGACACGGTGGTGGAAAAGACCTACGCTCAGTATGTGCAGGATATCCGCAAAGCGACCGGCTACCTGCAGCAGGAGCTGGGCGAGCCCAAGGGCAAGAAGATCGTTATCCTGAGCCGCACCAACTATGAGTACGGCGCGGTCGTTTTCGGCACCATGATGGCAGGCGCTGTCATCGTGACCCTGAACCAGGGCAAGACCTGGGCCGAGCTGGAGCATGAGCTGGGCATGGTGGAGCCGGACCTCATCTTCAATGATGGCATCGATTACGGCTACCGCGCCCAGCTGGAAGCGCTCTACGGCGCTCGGCTCCGCCCCATGGATGCCTGGACCGCTGCCCCTGAGGCTGAGATGGTCAACCGCATCGACCACGAGGGTCTGCTGATGCTGATGTTCACCTCCGGCACCACCGGCCGCAGCAAGGGTGTGATGCTGAGCGAGAAGAACTACTTCACCGCCTGCCAGATGTACATCGATGGCCAGAAGGTCATCCCTGATCAGAAGGAGCGGCTGGCACCCCAGTACCTCGACCGGAACTTCAGCCACTTTACGCTGGTGCCCATGTTCCATCTGGCCGGTTTCATCTGCTACTTTGTCTACGGCATACAGGGCTGGACGCTGAACCTCTGCTGTGATGCCCGCGACCTGCGCCGGGATATGAGCCTGATGCACAGCGATGCCATGTCTACCCCGCCGGTGCTGGTGGAGATGATCTACAACGAGATCAAGCGCGGCCATGCCGACCGCCTGAACGGTCTGTGGAACCTGAGCTGCAGCTCTGCGATCCTTGATCCCGCCATCCTGAGCGAACTGGTGAAGAACGGTTTCTACATCAACCAGTGCTACTCCATGACCGAGCTGGCCGGCTATGGCCTGCTGAACGTGACCCAGGAGGGCGACCACCTGCGTGCCCTGGGCAAGCCGGACGGCTTCTGTGAGGTCAAGGTGGACGAGAATGGCGAGATCTGCGTCCGCGGCGGCTGCGTGATGCTGGGCTACTATAAGGACTCCGAGACCACTGCCGAGACCATCGACAAGGACGGCTGGCTCCACACCGGCGACCTGGCCCGCGTGGACGAGGAAGGCTACTACTATATGACCGGCCGCAAGAAGAACCTCATCATTCTGGACAGCGGCGAGAACGTCAGCCCCGAGGAGCTGGAAAAGCTGCTGGGCAAGTGCGATGCCATCAAGGAGTGCATCGTCAAGGAGATGGGCAAGAAGATCGGCACTGTTGTCTGCTGTGAGGATGACAAGCAGCAGCAGGTGAAGGCTTTTGTCACCGAGCTGAACCGCACCCTGCCCATGTACAAGCGCATCTCCGTTGTAGAATGCAGCGCCGAGCCCCTGCCCCGCAATGCACTGGGCAAGCTGCTGCGCAAGTGAAATCAAACGGGAGAAAAAAGGAGCAGACCATGGTAAACAATGTCTATGATCTTATCACCCGGACAATGGAGCAGGAATTCCCCGGGCGGGTGGCGTTCCGCTGGGTAGAGGATGCCACCGGTACCGTGAAGGAAAAGACCTATGCCGAGTATGCACAGGATATCCGCCGCGCCGCTGCCTGGTTTGCCCGGAACATCCCGGAGGTGGAGGGCAAGCGGGTGGTCCTGCTGAGCCGGAACTGCTATGAGTACGGCGTGAATACCTTTGGCGCTGTGCTGGCCGGGGCTGTTCTGGTAACGATGAACCAGAAAAAGACCTGGGACGAACTGAGCTGGGAGCTGGAGCTGGCAGAGCCTGCCCTCATCCTGAGCGATGGGGTGGACTACGGCTGCCGTGACCAGCTGGAGGCTGCGTATGGGGAACGCCTGCGGCCGATGGATGTCTGGAAGGACACCGCGCCCGGCGGGCTGGAAAAGAAGATCGACCCCAATGCCCTGATGGTCATGCTGTTCACCTCCGGCACCACCGGCCGCAGCAAGGCCGTGATGCTGGCGGAGCGGAACTTCTTTACCGTGATGCAGATGCACGTTGCCATGGGCGACCACATGCTGGACTTTAAGCACCGGCAGCTGCCCGAGGACAAAAACGATGTCCTGAGCAACTTTGCCATCCTGCCCCTGTTCCATCTGGGCACCTTTATCTGCCTGTTCTCCTGGCCCTTCAAGGGCTGGGCCCTGAACCTTTGCAGTGACCTGCGGAATTTCTACCGGGATCTGGGCCTGATGCACAGCGATTCCATTGCCGTGGCCCCGGTGCTGATGGAGAGCATCTACAAGGATGTCAAGCGCGGCCGCGCCGATAAGCTGAACGGCCTGTGGAACCCCTGCGGCAGCTCTGCCATGTTCGACAGCGAGATGTTGCTGAGTCTGGTGAAAAACGGCATGTACATCACCCAGTGCTACGGCATGACCGAGACCTGCGGCGATGGTCTGGTGAACTACGCCCAGGCAGAGCCCCATATCCGGGCGCTGGGCAAGCCGGACGGCCACTGCGAGTACAAACTGGATGAGACCGGCGAGATCTGCATCCGGGGCGGCTGTGTGATGCTGGGCTACTATAAAGACCCCGAGGCCACCGCCGAGATCATCGACAAAGACGGCTGGCTCCACACCGGCGACCTGGCCCGTGAGGACGAGGACGGCTATTACTACATGGTGGGCCGGAAGAAGAATCTGATCATTCTGGGTACCGGCGAGAACGTCAGCCCCGAGGAGCTGGAGAAAAAGCTCAACGCCTGCCCTGAGGTGCAGGAGTGCGTGGTCAAGGAGATGGGCAAAAAGATCGGCGCGCTGATCTGCTGTGCCGAGGAAAAGCAGGCAGAGGTCCGGGCTTTCCTCACCGGGCTGAACCGTACCCTGCCGCTGTACCAGCGGATCACGGCAGTGGAGTTCAGCGCCGAACCCCTGCCCCGCAACGCCATGGGCAAGCTGCTGCGCAGGTAAGCGCGGAAATTGCGAAAAAAGCGCGAAACCGGGCGGCCTGTGTGTTGCATTTCCTCTATAAAACAGGTATTATAAAACACAGGAATGTCCCGCCCGGCTGGCTAAACCGGCCCGGCGCGTGGCATACTGAAACTGCGCCCTTGCAGGCGATAAAAAATCCCTCACGGAAAGGAAGATTTTTTGATGGAAAGAGCAGAAATCGTGTCTCAGATCCTGGCAATTCTGGAGGATGTGGCAGAGATCTCGCCCGAGGATGTCAACGAAAACAGCGTGATGATGGATGATCTGGATCTGTCCTCTATGGAGATCCTGACCGTCGTGGCCGATCTGGAAGAGACCTTTGGTCTGCGCATCCCCGAAAAGGAGTTGCGCAACTTTGTGACCATCGGCGATCTGGCTGATTATCTGGCCGAGAACGCGGGGTAATTCCGGATGAATGCAGAGCAGCGTGCGGTGTTTCAGGGCATCGTCTACTATTACCGTGAAAATCAGGTCCTCTGCCGCTATCAGGCCACGCTGAAGGAGACCGTTGACCCGGCTCTTCTGCAGCAGGCACTGGATGCGGCCCGCCCGCTGGCAGAGTATTATTTCTGCCATGTGGTGTGGGAAAAGCGGGAGGCCCGTCTGGAGCCCAACACTGCCCTCTGCCGTGTGCGGCAGGGCAGCGCCCAGCCAAAGATCCCCGAGGAGACGAACGATTATCTCTTCTCGCTGGGCTGTGAGGGGAACACGGTCTATCTGGACTGGTTCCACTTCCTGGCCGATGGCCGGGGCGGCTCGCCCTTTTTCACCCTGCTGCTCAAGCTCTACTGCAACCTGCGCTCCAACGCCGGTTTTGTGTGCGAGGCCCTTGCCTCTGACCCGCCCTACGATGTGGAACAGCTGCTGGCCCGCTACCCGGAGAGCCAGGTGGCCAACAACATGCAGAAGGACGTGCTGCAGATCCACGAAGGCACGCCCCATTTTCAGCGGCTGCGGCTGGACAGACAGAGCCTTGTGGATCTGGCGCAGAAGGAGGGCGTGAAGCCCTTCAGCGCCCTCATGGGGCTGACCTGCCAGGCAGCGCAGCGGTATCTGGAAAAGAATGACCTTGCGTACAGCTATGCCGCCGACACCCGCGCGGCGCTGGGGGTGCCGCATGCCCTGTACAACTGCATTGCGTCCTTTCAGCTGGCCCTGCAGCTGGAACCGCAGGCCCGGCTCCACAGCTTTGCAAAGCAGCTCGACCATGAGATCCGGGAAAGCCTGACCCCGGAGCGCCGCCTGTTCCGCATGGCCGAACAGATGGGCTGGGTGTATCAGGTGTTCCAGCAGAAGGCCGCGCTCAAGATCAAGAAGCGTGTGTTCCAGATGGGTGAGTACATCAGCGGCTTCCCGGCAGATTTCTGGGTCAGCTACATCGGCAGCCCGCTGCTGCCGCATAGCCCGGAGCTGGAAGCATACCTGACCGATTTCCAGACCTGGGTGCTGCCGGACGGTGCGTCCCTTGCAATGGAGGTCACCAGCCTGCACGGCGTGCTGACCTGCTGCATTGAGAACAAGGTGGACAAGCCCGGCTACCTCGAGGCCCTGCGCGATGTGATGGAGCAGGAGGGCATCAGGGTGCTGGAAGCGGTACATATTTCCTGAAGCAACAATAACAGCGAACCCCCCCAGTGCAGATCGCACCGGGGGGTTCGCTGTTTAGTTAGCATCCTCACCCTCTCCGTCATTGCTTGCGCAATGCCACCTCTCCCGAAGGGAGAGGCAAGACATCTACGGGGTCAGGTGATGCGAAGTACAACCTCTCCGTCATCGTCGCTTCGCTCGATGCCACCTCCCCTAGTAGGGGAGGCCTTGGCATACCGTCACGTTTTCGAGCGTTGGCGCTTCGCTAATTTTTGCACAGTTGCCGTCAGATTTTTTCTTGCGGCAGATGATGATTTTGGAGCCGCAGGCGACCATAGCGAAAAATGAATCTCCTGCCAAAGGCTCCCCTACTAGGGGAGCTGTCACGGCGTTAGCCCGTGACTGAGAGGTTGTACAAAGACGAGGCCCATCCTCTGTGATGCGTTGGCTCCCCCTTTGGGGGAGCTGGCAAAGCCGAAGGCTTTGACTGAGAGGGTTCGCCACTTACCCCTTCAGCTGATTCCAGCTCCGAATAACCTCCCAGCGGCTGACGGAATCCTCCGCGGACGCATCCGGGGCGAGGAGCTGGTTCTCGATGGCCCATGCAAGGGCCTGCTGGACCGGGGCAGCATCGGCAGGGAGAAGAGCAGCGGGGGCCGGGGTCCCGGCGGCTTCCCACAGCAGCAGGGCCAGCTCCCCGGCGTTGTTGGGGATGGCCGCACCGGCAGGCAGGACGGTGTTCAGGTACAGCTCAGTGCCGATCATGTAGCCGGTGTAGCCGAGCACGGCAGCGCCAGCACCCGCCGTGCCGATTATGGCGGCGGTGCCCAGAATGCCGGGGCCTTCGCTTTCAATGGTGGCTTCCCGGTACTGGGCTTCCACGGTAACGGTCTTGCCTTTTTCCACTGCATTGGCCGGGATGGTAAAGCTTTCGGCGTGGTAGGCCACATTGGGGTTGCCCAGCAGGCTTTCCTCACTGATGGTCCACTGGTCGAACACCATGCCCTCCGGTACGGCATCCGGGTTCAGGGTCACGTTTGCTTCTGAATCCACCGGCACGGTGCCGCTGGTCAGCGCATCCCTGCCGCCGGTCGTAAAGCTGCCGCCCACCACTTTCAGGGTGTAGGTCTCCGGTTCCGGCTCGGGTTCGGGCTTGGGTTCCGGTTTCGGGTCGTTCAGCAGCAGCTCAAGGTCAGCCGTAAGGGGCAGCTGTACTTCCCGTACCTTGCCGCTGCTCAGGGTCACATACAGGGTGCCGGTGGGCTGGCCGACCACATAAATCTCCTTGGCGGCACTGTCCAGTGTGGTGGTATCGCCGCTGGTTTTCAGGGCCGTAATGGTTCCGTTATCCGAAACCGTGATCTTTTTGGCGCTGTTTTCGCAGCCGGTGGGAACGTTCAGGAACACGCCGTTCAGGGCGCTGGCGCTGCCGGTAACTTCTTTCAGGAAAATGCCGTTGGTGATGGTGGCGTTGCTGTCCACCGTAACCGGGCAGTTCACCGCCACTCTATGGGGGTTCAGGTCGGTGTTGTTAAAGTCATAGCTTTTCTCGTCGGTAGGCTCCAAAATCAGGCTGTTGTTTTCAAACTTCCAACCATCGCCGGGATAATTTGCCCGGCTGCCGTTCCAATCCTGTGCCACGGCAGGGTAACCGCTTTTCTCAATTACCAGCCGGGTCAGCGGGCTGATGGTTACGGTTGAGCCATTTGCAGGCGGTGCGGTGAAGGTGACTTCATAAACTCCGCGGATATCCTCGAACTCAATCTTGAGATCACTCACACACCAGTCGGACAGAAGCATGTGCTGTGCATTATCGATGGCTACATCAAGGGGTGGAAGATTTTGGAAATTGATCGCAGGCTCAAAATGATAGCTTATATCAACAGAAACGGATGCCTGATTCGGGATGATATAGCATGAATTGCGATACTCATTGACCGAAACAAAATCAAAACCAGTTGGCATTGTTGCTGAGAGGGTATAACCTGATGCTACGGGACTGGTGCCGCTAATGATTGACTTATCTTTGAAAGTGCCGCCGTTGATCGTGCCGCCATTGTTTGTAACGGTGTACGGGGAAGCCCAATCACCAAACTGACCATTTTCAATGATGCCATCCAATTCATTGGTGACCGAAGAGAAAAAACGGCCACCGATTATTGTGCCATGGTTTGTAACAGCACCCTTAAAAATGCCGCCCTTGACAGTGCCATTGTTCGTAACAGAGGCTATAAAATTTCCATCCGTAACGGTTGCATTTTCGCCAATTACCAGGTTACAGTCGGTTGTGATGGATTGCCCTACGTGAATGGCAAAAAAATCATAGTTTGTTGGCGCACTGGGGCACAGGGTCAGAATTTTACAATTTTCATCGGCATCGTAAGTCCAGCCATCACCAGTGTAGATATCATGCTCGTTGACTGTTTGGTGAGGGATATGATCCAGAACAGGATAACAGTCTTGTCCGATTTTAAGTTCGCCGTTGCTGCTATCCTCCGCTGCTGCGGTCAATGCCGACACGGGCAGGAACGTCAGCACCATACTGATTGCCACCAACAGGCTGAGTAGTCGCTTCTTCATAGGGGATTCCTCACTTTCCTTACGCCGGTCTCCCGGCTGGGTGGTACGGGGGCTTATGCTCTTCTACTTCCTATAATGCAAAAAATGAGAAATCCTTTCACCTGACTGGGAACTTTTTTTTTTTCTCGTGTTCTTTGCTAGAAATTTTCCGGCCAGCATCAAATGCGGCTTTGGCAACGTTGACCATCAACGTCAGCAAACCGATGATGACGGTCAGTAGTGCGCAAACTTCTGCTAAAGACATCCGATCGATAAATACAATCGGAAAAATGGCTCACCCTCTCCGTCTTTGCTTCGCAAATCCACCTCTCCCGAAGGGAGAGGCAAGACATCACAGAGGGCAGAGGCTGTTAAATCTGGGGCCGCCCTTGGCTCCCCCTTTGGGGGAGCTGGCAAAGCCGTTAGGCTTTGACTGAGAGGGTGATTCACCTCACCCTGTCCTTGTGGGCCGGATGCTGACCTCACCATGCTGCAGGGCAACCTGCCTGCCGCCCTCGCGCTCCACCACCAGACGGCCCGCATCGTCAATGGAAAGGGCCTTTGCGGCATAGGTCTCGGCCCCGGTGCAGACAGTGACCCAGTGGCCCGGCACAAAGCAGCGGGCCCGGTACTCGTCCAGACAGTCGAAGGCCGGGCAGAGGGAGAGCAGCTCCCGGGCAATGGCCCCGGCCAGCACTGCCCGGCTCACGGGTGCGGGCCCGCCGGGGTAAAGGCTGCCCGCCGTGCGGGCCAGCTCCTCGGGCCAATCGGCGGAGGAGGTGGTCAGGTTGAGGCCGATGCCCACCACCAGCCATTCCAGCTGACCGCATTCCATGTCGGTCCCGGCTTCGGTCAGGATGCCGCAGACCTTGCGGCCCTGATAGTAAAGGTCGTTCACCCATTTGATGCCCAGCTCCAGCCCGCAAAGGGCCTTGACAGCCCGGGCCACGGCCACTGCCGCACTGATGGTCGCACTCTGGGCATCGGCGGCAGAGAGGGCGGGCCGCAGGATGAGGGAGAGATAGACCCCCTTCCCGGCAGGACTTTCAAACCGCCGCCCCAGCCGCCCGCGCCCCGCCTTCTGGTGGGCCGTGAGCACCAGCGTGCCGTGGGGCGCGCCGCCCAGTGCCAGCTGCTTGGCCGTCAGGTTGGAGCTTTGCAGCGTGTCGTAGATGTGGATAGGAGCGGGATAGGGGCCCACCGCTTCGGCGCAGAAGGGGTCGCCGCCTGCCAGCCGGTAGCCCCGGCGCGGGGCGGAATCCAGCGTGTATCCCTGGGCTGAAAGCGCCTGTGCCGCCTTGTGGACAGCCGCACGGCTCACGCCCAGCGCTTCGGCCAGCTGCTGGCCTGAGATATAGGCTCCCTCTGCCGCCGAAAGCGCCTGCAGCAGGGCCTGTTTGGTGCTTCCCCCCATGGAAACTGCCTCCTTCTTATAGTATAATAACAGTATAGCATAACTTGAAGTTTTGCAAAAGAGACTTGCCCATTATGCCAAGGCTCCCCTACTAGGAGCAACAGCAACAACCGCCGCCAGTGGCGGATGAAAGGGCGTTGCTGTTGGGGCCGCGGCCAGCAAGATACGAGTGCTGTTTACAGCACGAAGTGGATGCTGGGAGCCGCAACCCGTACTGGCGCGAAGCGCCTGAGAGGTTTGATCCATTTTTTTTTTTTGATTTTTCAAAATTTTCGCAGGAAAACCGCGCTCTGCCTCGTATTCAATTACAGAGCGGCAGGAAAGGAGGGATGCGGACCGTTGACAACACTGGAATTCAATGCGCTGGTGCGGCAGTATCAGGGGCTGGTCTACACGGTCTGCCACCAGCTGGTGCCGGACGAGGGCGATGCCCAGGATCTGGCACAGGAGACTTTTTTGGGCCGCATGGCGGGCCATTGACACTGCCCGCCCGGGTACGAAAAGCAGTGGCTGGCGCGTATCGCTTCCAACAAAGCCAAGGGACTACCTGCGCAGTGCGT
>ENA-OQHF01000090-OQHF01000090.1-human-gut-metagenome-genome-assembly--contig:-NODE-90-length-54000-cov-4.538043_pt1 | contig 54000 bp, 50 predicted proteins | sample MGYA00242559_ERZ504709 | MGnify/ENA primary metagenome ERZ504709 (study PRJEB26092, sample SAMD00036203) | human gut metagenome | host: Homo sapiens | study: EMG produced TPA metagenomics assembly of... | reverse complement strand
ATCGGCCAGACCGCCCTGCGGGTCATCTGCCTGGGGTTCATCGTCTCGGCAGTGTCTACCACCTCCTCCGGCGCACTGGAGGGTCTGGGTAAGGGCGTGCCCTCGCTGGTCATCTCCCTCTGCCGCTATATCTTCTTCATCATGCCCATTGCGTGGGTGCTGTGCGGCCGCATGGGCCCCACCGGTGTCTGGCACGCCTTCTGGATCACAGAGGCCCTCTCTGCTGTGATCGCCTACGCTGTGTATCACAAGGCGGTCCATCAGAAATAAAACTCTTTAACAAAATTCCGCTCGATGGAGCGGGAATTTTTGTTATCATCTCTTTTGTGGAAGGCTGCGCTCAGATCAGGCCCAGAGTCTTGAACTCCTTTGCCACGCCGTCCTCCGTCACCGCCGGGCAGATGCGATCACAGAGTTTTTTCAGGCGGTCGGAACCGTTGGCCATGCAGACGCTGATGCCTACCACATCGGTCATCTGCAGGTCGTTGTCGCTGTCGCCAAAGCCGATGGTGTCGGCCAGCGAACACCCCAGCTCATCGCAGATGGCCTTGATGCCGGTGCCCTTGTTGAACTTGCGGTTGATGAGCTCCCCGTTGACGATGGCCGACGGGGTATCCCCCAGACGGGATTCGCAGAAGACGAACTGATCCTCATACCGCTGCTTTGCCTCAGCAAGGCAGGCCTCGTTGGGGGCGATGAACACCACCTTGTAAACCGGCTCTCCGTGGTATTCCTCAATGGGCCGGATGGTCAAACCATACTCCATCGTTTTGCGCCAGCGCTCGGCCTCGCTGTTCAGCTGCCCCGGCTTGCGGGGAAACAAATGGGCGAACCGCTCGATCATCTTGATGCCGCCGTAAGTATCGTCCCGGGCTTCCAGCGTGCACTCGGCACCGGCACGCCCCAGCACCTCCCGCAGGCCCTCGACCTGTGCGGGCTCCATGGGAAGGTCCACGAGAATTTTCCCATCACAGCCCACATAGCCGCCTGCAGAGCAGACAAAGCCATCGAAGCCGTAGGCAAGCAGCGGTTTCGTCATGCGCAGGTTGCGGCCGGTGCACAGAAACACCTTGTGGCCGTTGGTCCGGGCCTGCCGGATGGCCTCCACGGCACTGGCCGGAACGGTCATCTCACCGGGCGGCAGCAACGTACCGTCAATATCCAGAAAAATCAATTTTTGCTTCATGGTTTCCTCATTCTTTCACTGCCAGTTCATGGTAAATCCGCGGATCAGCAGGCCCACGGCCAGGATCGCCAGCAGTACCAGCAGAACGGTGCGGTTGGCCTGTTTCTGCTTCTGCCTGGCCCGGGCACGGCTGTTCCGGCTGCTGCCCTGCTTCCGGTTCTGGGATCTGCCGCCGGAGCTGCGGCCGCTCGTGTTCTGCTTTGTGCTGCTGCGGCGGGAAGCGCTGCCGGAAGTCCCCTCTTTCTTCCTGCCCGCAGTGCTCTGGCCGGACTTTGCCGCGCGAGGGGCTTTCTCTTCCGGGGCCGCCGACGCAATGGGCTTTTTTGGCCCCGCAGCGGCTCAGGTAATCCTCAGCCAGCCGGTAATACTGGCCCAGCTCACTGGTGCGCAGGGTGCGCCTGCATAGCCTTCTTCCAGTGCTTCCACGGCCTCGTTGAAGAGGATCGCCGCCTGCGCAGCCGCCGTGCGGTCAGAAGCATGGGCCGCTTCATTGCGGGCAGTGCGCACCGCGTTGCAGGCCCGGCGGGCAGCAGCAGGGTGCTCCGTATTGCCCAGCAGATCCAGCGGACGGGCAGCATCCTTTTCAGGGTCCAGCAGCACCCGCATACACAGGGTGGTATCCAGCTGCTGCCAGCTGTTTCGGCCCGCCAGATCGGGCAGACGGTCATAATATTCGGGGCTCTCCTGCTGGCGGGTACGGATGTGATCCAGCAGGGCTCCCAGGCTGTGCTCCCCGGGCTTATTCTCCCAGTGCCAGCGCAGCAGCTTGCGGCTGATCTCATCGCAGGTAGTTTTGATCTCAAAAGCGGTTTGCAGTGCTTCGTCAGGCATAACGTTTCTCCTTCGTACAACCAAAAAACGGAGGAAGCGCAGCCTCCTCCGTCATTCATTTACATCATAAACTGATAATAGACGAAGCCCCACAGCGCAATGCCTGCGCAGACGATGGCGGTGATGGGCGGGACCCAGCGGACGAGGGTCTCGGCAATGCCGTCACGGCTCTCTTCCGCATCGTCCTCCTCATCGTACTGCTCCACCTCGGGTTCCGGCTGGCGGGCCGGGGCGGCACGGCGGGCAGCAGCAGGCATCACACGGGTGCCCTCGTCATCCACAGCCGCTGCACCGCTGCCGGGGAACGCCGCGCGGGTGGCGGCATCCAGCACACGGGTGGGCTCTGCTTCCGGAACAGGCGTGTGCTCCACCGGTGGTGCAAAGCTGGTCGGTACGCTGACAGGCTCTGCCGGGCGGGCCGTCGGGATGACCCGGGTGGGCTCTGCCTGCACCGGCGCGCTGGCCACGATGCGGGTCGGCTCTTCCTGCGGAGCGGCGCTCGCCACGCGGGTGGCCTCCGCCGCCGGGGCCTGCTCTGCAGGGGCGGCCTTCTGGCCGGGCTGCAGCAGGGTGTTCAGGGCGTTCTGCAGCAGGATGCGGTCACAGCCGCACTCGGTGCAGTAGACCGTGTCCTCTTCCTTCGGGTGGAAGGAACCGCAGGCACAGTACCAGCCGTTCTCGAACACCTGCGGCATATACTTGAGGCCGGTGCGGTTCATCCGGCTTTCCAGTGCCTTTTCCAGCTCCGGACTCAAGCGGCGCGGGGCCGGCAGGCGGACGCGCTTGATGGCATCCAGATGCACGACCTTTTTGCCGCTGTATACGTTCTTCAGGACCACATCCACGCTGGTGATGGCCTTCTGGGTCACGAACACTGCATCGTCCATGCCAAAGCTCTCACCGGGCTTGACCTCGATCTCGCGGTACTCAAAGGCATCCTCACACAGGATGATGCCATCCACACCCTTGCACTTGAAGTGGATCTCCAGTGCAGTCAGGGTGACCTTGGAGATGTTCTTGAAGGTCAGGCAGACAGCGTTCTCGCCGCTGAGTTCGCCCTTGAGCAGTTCCACACAGACGAACTGCACCGGGCTGCCCGGGGTATAATAGTTGGCCCGGGTGCGTGCGACCGGGTTAAAATTTTCCTCCACGACACTCGCTCCCTTCGATCATTCGTTTTCCTGCAGGGCATCCTGCGCCGGGTCGGGCATTTCCTCGCCCAGCACGGCCTGCTCCGCCTGTTCAGCGGGCTCTGCGCTCTCGGCAGGCTCTGCGGTCTCCACCGGGGCCGCCGGTGCGGCGGGTTCCTGTACAGGCTCGTCGCCGTCACGCGGGGGCAGCTTGCCGCCGGCCATCACAGTGTTGAACTCCTGCTCGTTCAGCTTTTCGCGTTCCATCAGAGCCTGTGCCAGCGCATGGAGCTGGTCGATGTGCTCCGTCAGGGTGCGGCGGCAGGTCTCGTAAGCCTCATCGATGATATCCCGCATCTCGCCGTCGATCTCGGCAGCGGTGGTCTCGCTGTAGCCCTTGCCCTGGGTGAAATCACGGCCCAGGAAGGTCTCCTCCTGCGAGGTGCCGTAGACCACAGGGCCCAGGCGCTCGGAGAAACCGTACTTGGTGATCATCTGACGGGCAATGTTGGTTGCCTGCTGCAGGTCGTTGGAGGCACCGGTGGAGATATCCTCCAGGATCAGCTGCTCGGCCACACGGCCGCCCAGGCTGGAAACGATATCCTCGAACATCTCACCCTTGGTCACGTAGCTGCGATCCTTTTCAGGCAGATACATGGTGTAGCCGCCAGCCTGGCCGCGGGGAATGATGGTGATCTCGTGCACGCGGGGGTGGTGCTTGCAATAGAAGCCTGCCACGGCGTGGCCCGCCTCATGGTAGGCGGTCAGCTTCTTTTCCTCGGCAGTCACAACACGGCTCTTCTTCTCGGGGCCTGCCATGACCTTCATGGAAGCTTCCTCGATATCCTCCATGGTGATGGCCTTGCGGCTGCGGCGGGCAGCCAGCAGAGCGGCCTCGTTGACCAGGTTCTCCAGGTCAGCACCCGCAAAACCTGCGGTGCGCTGTGCGATGACCCTGAGGGAGACATCGGGAGCCAGAGGCTTATTCTTGGTGTGGACCTTGAGGATCTCCTCGCGGCCCTTGACATCGGGCAGGCCCACATAGACCTGACGGTCAAAGCGGCCCGGACGGAGCAGGGCCTTATCCAGAATGTCGGCACGGTTGGTGGCTGCCATCACGATAACACCATCGTTGGCCTCAAAGCCGTCCATCTCGACCAGCAGCTGGTTCAGGGTCTGCTCCCGCTCGTCGTGGCCGCCGCCCAGACCTGCGCCGCGCTGACGGCCCACGGCATCGATCTCATCGATGAAGATGATGCAGGGCATGGTCTTTTTGGCCTTATCAAACAGATCACGCACACGGGACGCGCCGACACCGACATACATTTCCACGAAGTCGGAGCCGGAAATGGAGTAGAAGGGCACCCCTGCCTCACCGGCGCAGGCACGGGCCAGCAGGGTCTTACCGGTACCCGGAGGGCCCACCAGCAGAACGCCGTGGGGGATGCGGGCACCCAGAGTGTTGAACTTGTCGGGGCTCTTGAGGAACTCCACGACCTCCTTCAGCTCTTCCTTTTCCTCGTCCTCACCGGCAACGTCGGCAAAAGTCGCGGTCTTTTTGTTCTCATGCTCGTCCTTCACCTTGGCCTTGCCCACGTTCATGATACCGCCGCCGCCAGCGCCGCCGCGCATCATGGAGAAGAGCAGGAAGCCGGTGCAGCCCAGCATTCCCAGGTAGAACAGGATCTCCATCCAGGGGATGGACTCCTTCAGGGTGGTGTAATCGTACTCCATGGGCGCGGTGGGGTTGGCTGCGTCGTAGGAATCGATATACTGCTGGACGTTCTCGATGAACACATAGGCGTAGGGCAGCTTGTAGCGCACCGTCACCGTGCCGTCATCGTTTCTGGTCGCCCCCACGGAAGAGGCGGAGGAGGAAAACATATTGCTCAGCAGACCGCCGGAGGCCTGTGTGGCAGCGGTGGCACCTGTGGTTTCGGGCAGCTCCTGCTTGCCCTCCTTCAGCGTCAGGGTAATGATGCTGGTGTTGCGGTCCAGCGTAAAGGCTGTGACCTGATTGTTCTCAAAGTAGTGCACCACAGTTGAGTAGCTCATGGTGGAGCCGCCGGTACTGCTGTCGCTGGTGCCCAGCACCGACCAGATCATCAGGACACCGGCCAGTGCCAGCGCCAGGATCAGGGGATTAAAGCGAGGTCGTTTCGGTTGCAAAAGGGATCAACTCCAGTTCTAATTCGTTTTTGTTATGCGTAGATTTCCGGTTTCAGCACACCCACATAGGGCAGGTTGCGGTATTTCTCATCGTAGTCCAGACCATAGCCCACCACAAACTCGTCCGGCACCTGGAAACCCTCGTAATCGGGCTGGATGTCGGCCTTGCGGCGGCTGGGCTTGTCGAGAATGGTGCAGATCTTCACGGAATTCGGGTTGCGCATCTTGAGCATGGGTACCAGCTTGGAAAGGGTGACACCGGTATCCAGAATGTCCTCCACGATCAGCACGTCCTTGCCGGACAGGTCGCCGTCCAGATCCTTGATGATCTTGACCAGACCGCTGGTGGTGGTATTGCTGCCGCCGTAGCTGGACACGACCATAAAATCAATGCTGCAGGGGATGGTCACGGCCCGCATCAGGTCGGCCATGAAAACCACCGAACCCTTGAGGATGGAGACGAGGACAAGGTTTCTGCCCTCGTAATCCCTGCTGATCTGTGCACCCAGTTCGGCAACCTTGGCTTTCAATGCTTCCTTACTGACCAGGATGTTCTTGATATCGTCATTCATGCTCATGGGTTGTTCCTCCATTTTCCAATTCCAACTGCAAGATCTGTACAGTCTCCTCGTCCGGGGCCAGCCCCTCGGCAAAGCCCTCTCCACAGACCCACAGGATCTCACTGCCCGCCGCCAGCAGCGGCAGGCCCTCTCGTATTCCGGCAGGAATGCCTGCCTCCATTCATCCACCTTGCGCAGGGGCTTGCTCAGCCCCCGCCCCGCAGGCCGGAACCGGTCTCCCGGTTGACGGGTGCGCAGCGTAAGGGCAGAATATAACAAGGTTATTCTAGCATAATCCGCCCGATTTTTTAAGTCTTTTTTATGAACACCCTGTGTTTTTTCTCGAAAACCGCTTACAAAAAGCCGTGTTTTCAGGGTTTGGCCCCCGGGCAAGGCAAATTCTGCCCCATCGGCAGGGGCAAACGGCAGCGAAAACGCCGGGGCCGCAGCCGCTTCCGGCCGGCCCTCTTCCTGCCAGAGCATCCCGCTACCTGCGCAGAAGCGGACCATATCGGTCAATTGTACCGCCCCGCTCCCCTGCTCCACCAGCTCTGCCAGCAGGCGGATGTACTTTTCCTCGGCATCCCGCACCGGGGCAACAAGGCTGTGGAGCGCCGCTTCCAGAATGAGCGGGTCCGCGCCCTGCAGCGGCTTCAGCCGCCACGCAGCCTTGGCTTTCGGGGCCTTGCGGGCAGTCTGGGCTGCATCCGGACGTGCGACAGAAAGCAGCTGTTCTGCCTGCCTGGCAAAGTAGGCGTCCGCGCGGGCCGCCTTTTCACAGAAGCGGGCCAGATTTTCCTCTGCCGCAGCGTTGACGCTGCGCAGGGCCGGAACGGCCCCATGGCGCAGACGGTTGCGGGCGTAAGCATCGGAATCGTTCGTCTCGTCCGTCACCCAGCCCTGCTCAAAGGCGGCGCAGAGCGCTTCGGTCTCGGCCCGGGTCAGGCCCAGCAGCGGGCGGCAGTAGCCGGGCCGCCTGGGCCGGATGCCCCCTGCCCCGTGCAGCCCGGTGCCCCGGGCCAGCCGGAACAGCAGGGTCTCGGCCTGGTCAGTAGCAGTATGGGCCGTTGCAATGCAGTCTATCCCGCCTGCCAGCAGTTGGGCGAAGCAGGCATAGCGGAGTCTGCGGGCCCAGTCCTCCCCGGCATGGAGCGGCACAGCCATTCCCACATCTGCCGGATGGAAGACTGTCAGCGGCACCCCCAGCCGGGCGCACTCGGCCCGGACAAAGGCTTCGTCCCGGTCCGCAGTCTCACCCCGCAGGCCGTGGTTGACGTGGCAGGCCGTAAGGGGATACCCAAAAGCTTCCCGCAGCTCCAGCAGCACCTGCAGCAGCGCCATGCTGTCGGCTCCGCCCGAAACGGCGGCGCACAGGTGCAGAGCCCGGCCCGGCTCCGCAGGCGCAAACAGCTGCTCCTGCCGGGCAAAGCGTTCTACTTTTGCGATCAATTTTGATGTTTCGTCGTTCATCAGCGTTTGAAGTCCACATCCATAAAGCGGGTGTGTGCGCCATCCCAGCCCAGCGGCACCGTGCTGGTCTCGCCGTGGCGGTTCTTTGCCACGATGCACTCTGCGGTATCCGCATCCACCTCGGCACCATCGGGGTTCTGGCTGGCGTAGTAGGAATCACGGTAAAGGAAGAGGACGCAGTCAGCATCCTGCTCGATGGAACCGGAGTCACGCAGGTCAGACAGCTGGGGCCGGTGAGAAGAGTTGTTGCCCTGCTTTTCCACCGCACGGGACAGCTGAGAAAGCGCGATGATGGGCACATTCATTTCCTTAGCCATGATCTTCAGGTTTCGGGTGATGGAGCTGATCTCCTGCACACGGTTCTCGCTGCGCTGGCCGGTGGTCATCAGCTGCAGATAGTCGATGACGATCAGGCCCACATTGGGGCGGGTGGGGTCCTGATTGACCCGGCGGATCTTCGCCTTCATCTCGGTGATGGTGATGCCTGAGGTGTCGTCCATATAGATGGGGGCATCGTGGAGCTTTTCCGTTGCCAGTGCCAGATACTCCCAGTCCTCACTGCGAAGAGCGCCGGTACGGAAAGCCTGGCTGTCGATGCCTGCTTCCGCCGAAAGGATGCGGTTGGTCAGCTGCTCCTTGGTCATTTCCAGGCTGAAAATGGCCACCGGCACTTTTTGCTGCATGGCAACACGGGTGGCGATGTTCAGCGCAAAACTGGTCTTGCCCATACCGGGGCGGGCGGCCAGAATGATGAGGTCGCCGCGGCCCAGGCCGGTCAGGACGGTATCCAGCAGACGGAAGCCGGTGGGGATGCCCTTGTACTTGTCGGCATCCGGGCCGCTGATCTTCTGCAGGTTGGTCAGTGTCTCCACCATGCTGGAGGAAAGCGGGGTCAACGCGCTGGAATCCCGCCCGGAGCGGATCTCGTAGATGCGCTGCTCCGCATTTTCCAGCAGCAGGTCAGCGTCCGGCTCATCGCCCGCGTCCTGCAGAATGTCCTTGGCAACGCCCATCAGCTGGCGCACCAGATACTTTTCCTGCACGATCTGGGCATAGGCCTTCACATTGGAAATACTGGGCACCGTCTCGGCCAGACCGGTCAGGTAGACCTTTGCCTCGTCCGCACTGGGGAACACGCCATCGGAGATGACGGCATCCAGCAGGGTGACAAAGTCGATGGTCTGATCTGCTGTGAACAGGCGCAGCATCTCAGAGTAGATCTGGGCGTTCTGCCGGGTGTAGAACATCTCCGGTCGGATGATCTCCACCAGATCGGTCAGGGTCTCAGGCTTGAGCAGCACCGCGCCCAGCACGCTCTGCTCGGCCTGCATATTGTAGGGCAGATTGATGCCCACACTCTCCAGATTCAGTTCATTGGAATAATGTCGTTGTTCGTTGGGCATGGTTCATCCCCCTCCATACTGGGCCAGCTTCCCAAAACGCCAAAAACGCCCCCTGAAGGCAGGGGGCGCAGATGGCGTTTCAATCAGGCCTGTTCTACTTCCACCATGATCTTGAAGGAAGCCACGACACCGACATACAGGCGCACCTTTGCGTTGAACACACCGGCATCCTTGATGTCCTTGGTCTCCAGCTCGATCTTCTTTTTATCAATGGGAGAACCGGCCAGCTGGGCCAGAGCCTCGGCAACTTCCTTGCCGGTGACCTTGCCGTGCAGGCGGCCGGATGCGCCGCCCTTGGCCTTGATGGTCACGGTCTTGCCCTCGATCTTTGCAGCCACAGCCTGTGCGGCGGCCACAGTTTCAGCCTCGTGGAAATCCGCAGCGGCCTCCTTGCCGCGTGCGATATTCACCGCAGAAGCATCGGCCACAGCGGCCAGCTTGCGCGGGAACAGAAAGTTGCGGGCGTAGCCGTCGGAGACCTCATGGATCTCATCCTTCTTGCCAATGCCCTTTACGTCCTGCTTCAGAATCACTTTCATGGTGTTATCCCTCACTTCTCACCGGGGAACCGGTGGATTTCTATGGCTAGTATACAGCAATTGCGCGTTTCCGTCAACGGTCGGGGGCTGCCGCATCTCCGGGAGCTTTCTCCCGCAAGTGAAACGGGCCATTCCATCGCCCGCCCTATTGCCGCTGCGCGGCAACAGGGTCCCACCCCAGCGGACACTTGCCGGAGAAACTCCCCTCGTGCGGCGATCAGCAGTTCACGCCAACTCTTTCCCCGCCACGTCCAGCGCAGCTTCAATGACCTTATCCATATCATAATACTTGTACTCGCCCAACCGGCCGCCAAAAATGACCTTTGTCTCGGCATCGGCAAGCGCTTTGTATTTTGCGTAAAGCGCGCCATTCTTTTCATCGTTGACGGGGTAATAGGGCTCGTCACCCTGATGCCACTCGGTACTGTACTCCCGGCTGATGACCGTTTTGGGCTGGGTGCCGAACGCAAAGTGCTTATGCTCGATGATGCGGGTGTACGGGGTCTCGGCATCGGTATAGTTCACCACGGCGTTGCCCTGGTAGTTGTCGGTGTCCAGCACCTCGGTCTCAAAGCGGACGCTGCGGTACTGCAGGGCCCCCAGCCGGTAGCCAAAGTAGGCATCCACCGGGCCGGTATAAACGACCTTGTCGGCCAGTGCGTTCAGGTTCTCCCGGTCGGCCAGATAATCCACGTTCAGCCGCACCTCGATGCCCTCCAGCATCTTTTCCACCATGGCGGTATAGCCGCCATCGGGGATGCCCTGATACAGCGCGTTGAAATAGTTGTTGTCGTAGGTAAAGCGGACCGGCAGGCGTTTGATGATGAAAGCCGGCAGTTCGGTGCAGGGGCGGCCCCACTGCTTGCCGGTGTAGCCTTTGATGAGCTTTTCGTAAATGTCCGTACCCACCAGACTGATGGCCTGCTCCTCAAGATTTTTCGGGTCGGTGATGGCCCGCTTCCCGCTTCTGCTCCTCGATCTTTGCCTTGGCCTCGGCGGGGGTCACCACCCCCCACATCTTATTGAAGGTGTTCATATTGAAGGGCAGATTGTAGATCTCGCCGTGATAGTTGGCAACGGGGCTGTTGGTGTAGCGGTTGAACTCCGCAAACTGGTTCACATACTGCCACACTGCCTTGCTGCTGGTGTGGAAGATGTGGGCCCCATAGCGGTGGACCTGAATGCCCTCCACTTCCTCGGTGTAGATATTCCCGGCAATGTGGCCGCGCTTATCAATCACAAGGCATGTTTTGCCCGCCTTTTTTGCTTCCTGGGCGAACACCGCACCGTAAAGGCCTGCGCCTACGATGAGATAATCGTAATGGTTCATCCCTGTTTCTCCTTTTTTCTGGATTCAGGTTCATTTTTGGAGAGCGGCTTCTTCTGGCTCTCACGGTACTGGTCGATGGCGGTCTGGATGCGTGCCCGGGCTGCCTCGGGGGTGATATGCTTGAGCTGGGCCGCCGCCATGGTCTGGTGGCCGCCGCCGCCCAGACTTTCCATGATGACCTGAACATTGACCGCCCCCAGACTGCGGGCGGAAATATTCACGCCGCTCCCCACCTGCACAGCCACAAAGCTGGCCTCCACATTCTGGATGGTCAGCAGGTCATTGGCAGCCTGCGCAATGGCCACACGGGCCTCGGGGGGCACCTCGCCGCTCACCGAAATGGCACAGCTGCGGTACATCTGGGCAGCCTCCACAAGGTCTGCCTTGGCGTTGTACTCCACCATGGTCACATCAAAGAGCTGGCGCACCCGCTCCGTCTCCGCACCGTAGCGGCGCAGAGCGGCGGCGGCTTCAAACGTGCGCACGCCGGTGTGCAGGGTGAAGTCCCGGGTATCCAGCATAATGCCCGAGAGCAGGCCCTCTGCCTCCACCCGGCTGGGCTTGTCGTCCCGGTCGCCCACATACTGCAAAAGCTCCGTGACCAGCTCACTGGCCGAGGAGGAGTAGGGCTCGTGGCAGACAAGGTCTGCATGCTCGATGAAGCCCACGCCCTTGCGGTGGTGGTCGATAACGGCCACCTTGCCGCACCTTTCCAGGATCTCCTTACTTTCCACAAGGCCCAGCTGGTATGTATCCACCACCACGCAGAGCGTTTTCTTGGAGATAATGGGCAGCGCCGCCTTGGGGTCGATGAAATCATCCGCCTGCCCGGCCCGGCACAGGGCATCGATCAGGCTGCCCGCCAGCGTGGCATCCCGCCTGACGGCGATCACCGCCGGAACATCGCAGATCTTGCAGATGCGCAGCACGCCCTCGGCAGCGCCGATGGCATCCAGATCGCTCATCCGGTGGCCCATGATGACCACATGGTCCGCCTCCTTGACAAGCCTGACCAGCTGATCGGCCACGATGCGGCTGCGCACCTTGCTGCGCTTTTCCACGCCGTGGCTCACGCCGCCGTAAAAGGTAAAACCGTCCGGGGTCATCTCAGCGGCCTGATCGCCGCCGCGGCCCTGCGCCATATCCAGCGCCTGCACGGCCATATCCTGGGCTTCCCGCAGGGTCTTGGCCCCGCGCCCGATGCCAATGGAGATGGACAGGTTCACGCTGGGGTCCAGGGCACGAATCTTATCCAGCACATCGTAGCCGCGCTGGGCATACTGCTCCAGATGGCGCTCTTCCACCACGGCGATATAGCGGCCGCTGGCAACGCGGCGCAGAAAGCCTGTGCCCCGGCCGATCATATCCTCCAGCACCCGGTTGATGCCTTCCAGCAGGCGGGCGCGCTCACTGTCCAGCATATCGCTGAACACATCGTCGTAGCCGTCCACCAGGAACACCATGTAACCCGGGCGGCTGGCCTTGTACTCCGTTTCGATCCTGCGCAGGGCAGTTTCCTCATTGAACACAAGCAGCGTCATGCTCTCGCTGCCGCCCGGCACGGTACTGCTGTGCACATTCCACACACCGTCGGCCAGATTGAGCTGCTGCCCCTCCGGGGTGCGGGCCTGTGCGGTGTCCAGGCCGGGCAGCAGCTTCTGTGCCCTGCCTGCAAGCCGGTCCTCGCCGCCCAGCAGCGCCGTGCGGAAACGGCTGTTATACCACAGCACCGTCTCGCCAGAAAGCAGAGCCGCCGGCTGAGAGAGGGATTCCAGGCTGTATTGGGTCCTGGAATTTTCAAAGCTGCCACCAGCCACCCACTTGGCGGTCCAGCGCCGCAGCTGATACCGGAAAACGCAGATGCCGATGCCCCACAGCACCGCCAGCACTGCCAGCGCAGGCCAGCCCGCGGGCCGCTGCACCAGAAGCGCCAGTGTCAGCAGTGCACACAGTACTGCCAGCGCGGCGATCAGCATTTCCAACGTCCATCTCGGTTTTTGTTTCATGGAATCTTCTGCCTCCTGGTCTGCCTGCCCCGGCGGGGCGGCTTCCGGCTTATACCTCCATCAGAATGGGGAGGATCATCGGGCTGCGCTTGGTGCGGCGGTAGATATAGCTGCTCAGCGCCTCACGCACCCGGGTCTTGACGCTGTTCCAGTCGCGCACATGCTCTTCCACGCAGCGATCCAGCGCGTTTTCCACAATGCTCTGGGCCCCGTCCATCAGGCTCTCGTTCTCGCGCACATAGACAAAGCCGCGGCTCACAAGGTCAGGCCCCGCCAGCACCTTGCCGGTCTTGCTGTCCACGGTGGCCACAATGATGACCAGACCGTCCTCAGAGAGATGCTTGCGGTCACGCAGGACCACATTGCCCACATCGCCCACGCCCAGGCCGTCCACCATCACGGCACCGGCGGTAACAGGCTCGCCCAGCTTGATCTCGTCCCGGCTCAGGATAACGTTGGAGCCGTTCTCGGCAATGAGGATGTTGCTGGTGGGAATGCCCAGAGACGCGGCGGTCAGGGCATGCTTTTTCAGCTGCTTGTACTCGCCGTGCACGGGCAGGAAATACTTGGGTCTGGTCAGGGTGAGCATCAGCTTCTGCTCCTCCTGGCAGGCGTGGCCGGAAACATGGACATCATACATGCTCTCGTAAATGACCTCCGCGCCCAGCAGAAGCAGACCGTTGACGATCTTGGTCACGCTCTTCTCGTTGCCGGGAATGGGGTTGGCGGAGATGATGATGAAGTCGCCGGGGCCCACCCGCACCTGACGGTGGCTGCAGGAGGCCATGCGGGAAAGGGCGCTCAGGGGCTCGCCCTGGCTGCCGGTGGTGATCAGCACCACCTGTTCCGGCGGGTACTGGTTCAGCTCATCCACGCTGATGAGGGTGCCCTCTGGGATGTGCATATAGCCCAGCTCCTGCGCCATGGCAGTGTTATTGACCATGCTGCGGCCGCTGAACGCCACCTTGCGGCCATCCTCCACGGCCAGATCAATGATCTGCTGGACGCGGTAGATGTTGGACGCAAAGGTCGCAATGATGATGCGCTTGTTCCGGGCACGGGCAAACAGGTTGCGGACACCGGCGGCCACCTTCTGCTCCGTGGCAGTAAAGCCCGGGCGCTCGGCGTTGGTGGAATCGCTCAGCAGAGCCAGCACACCCTTCTGGCCATACTCCGAAAGGGTGGTCAGGTCGGTCACGCCGCAGGCCAGCGGAGTGTAATCGATCTTGAAGTCGCCGGTCTGGATGATCGTTCCGGCAGGGCTGTCAATGGCAAAGGCCACGGAATCGGGGATGGAGTGGTTGACATGGATGGGCTCCACGGTAAAGCAGCCCAGCTTGATCTTCTGCTTAGGGGTGATCTCCACGAACTTGGTCTTGCCCGCCAGGCCGAACTCCTCCAGCTTGTTCCGGATGAGGCCGCAGGTCAGCCGGGTGCCGTAGATGGGCAGATCAAACTTCTGCAGCAGGTAGGGAATGCTGCCGATGTGGTCTTCGTGGCCGTGGGTGATGAGCAGGCCCTTGATCTTGTCCTTATTCTGCACCACAAAGGTAAAGTCAGGGATGACCATGTCCACGCCGTACATCTCACTGTCTGGGAACACAAGGCCACAGTCCACAATGATCATATCCCCGTTGCACTCGTACACGGTCATGTTCTTGCCCACTTCACCCAGACCGCCCAGCGGGTAGATGTGGATGGGCACAGCGGCCTCCTTGGGCTGCTGTGCGCGGCGGGGCCGCCGGTTATAATAAGGGCGGCGGGTGCGGGTACGCTTTTCCCCACCGGATTCACTGTTTCTGTTCGGATTGTTCTGAGCCTGAGCCGGGTTCTGTTCTTTGACCTGTGCCATGCGGTACCTCCAAAATCAATTACAAAACGCAGGCACACCCCTTTGCGAGCGGCCTGTCTGCTGTGAAGGAGCAGCAAACGCACCGCCGCTCCCATCGAAACCATCGTATAGAATTTTTCGCTTCCATGCCCGTTTTCGGCACTGGGATGGCTGGAACGGAGTAATTTCTGCCCTGTCAGTCCATCTGTTCGATGCGACCGCGGCACTGCCCTGTTCCGGCCGGACACACCGCACCGGTGCGCCCCTATACGCATTTTGTTACAAACAGTATAGTATTTCTTGTCCACTTTGTCAATTCAAAGCTTTGCCGGAAAAGCCGGGGATGATACGTTTTTCCTCTTGACAGAACCGGAAAAATAGCTCTAAATAGAGGTATCCAAAAATTCAAGTTCCGGGAGAAACAGATGAAACAAGTCGAAGTTTACACCGATGGCGCGTGCAGCGGCAACCCCGGCCCGGGCGGCTGGGGTGCGGTGCTGCGCTACCGCTTCAACGGCAAGGTCTACGAAAAAGAGCTCAGCGGCGGCGATGCTTCCACCACCAACAACCGGATGGAGCTGACCGCCTTTATCGAGGCCCTGCGCCAGCTCAAGGAGCCCTGTGAGGTGCAGCTGTGCTCTGACAGCCAGTACGTCATCAACGGGCTGGAAAAGGGCTGGGCCAGGGGCTGGAAGCGCCGGGGCTGGAAAAAGTCCGACGGCTCCCCTGCCCTGAACCCCGACCTGTGGGAACAGGCATTGGAGCAGGAAGCCCGGCACAAGATCACTTATGTCTGGGTCAAGGGCCACGCAGGCCACCCGGAAAACGAACGCTGCGACCAGCTGGCCGTGGCACAAAGTCAGGCACACGGAGGGAGACAGGGACGATGAGCGATACATTTCTGCCCGGCAGCGGGTTCGATACCTATGAACAGCAGGACAAGGTGCTGGTGGGCCTGTGCGGCGGCACAGGCTGCAAAGCAGCTGTCCGCATTTTACAGCAACAGGGCTTTGCGGTGATGGGCGCTGTGGTGCGTCTGTGCACCGATGACCCCGTTGTGGATGCCGCCAAGGAAGCCGCCAAGGCTCTGGGCATCGAGTGCATCACCCTGAATGCCAGCGAACTGGCCAGCCAGCTGGCCGAGGAGACCGCTGCCCCGGCTGACCTGCGCTTCCCCGCCCTGCTGGCGTCGGCTGACCGGCTGGGCATCCAGTACATTGCCACCGGCCACCGCGCCCGGGTAGAGACCGGTGCGGACGGCGTGCACGTCCTCTGCCCTGCCGAAATTGCGGACGAGAGTGCCCGGCTTGCCGCCCTGCCGCAGGAAACGCTGGGCCGGCTCATCCTGCCCTTGGGCGATTTCAGCCCCGAGGATGTGGCTGAGATGGCAGCAGAATAAAAAACAAAAGAGATGCACCCAGCTCCCTGAACCGGTTTCAGGAAGGCGGGGTGCATCTCTTTTTGCTCTGTTCTATTTCATCGTACAACGCTCAATGGAAGTCATCCGCTTACTTTGCGAAGATCTGGATCCAGTTGTGGCCCCACTGAGAATTGGCATCGTAGTTGTAGCCAAGGCACATCAGGTACTTGAGCGCGGGTCCATGATATTGACACGGTGGCCTTCCGAAGCCATCCAGTCTGCAACGACCTTTTCGGGCGTGGTCTCGCCCCAGGCGGCATTCTCGCCGGTGGCGGTATCAGACACGCCGTACTCCTTCAGCACGGTGAAGCAGTTGGTGCCATCGGGGCGGGTGTGGGAAGCGACCTTTGCCACTTCCTTTGCGCGCTCATCGGCGGCGGCCTGCAGCTTGGCATCGCCCATGGCCAGAGGTGCCAGATTTTCCTTTGCACGCTCTGCGTTGACCAGCGCCAGCACTTCCTGTGCGAAACCGTTCTCACTGGTGCCGCGGGCGTAGGTAAAGATCATCACCCAGTAATTGCCGTACTCGCCGCCCTCGTAGTAGCCAATGCCAACGGAGGTGGCATCCTTGTCCAGCATCCGCTCCTTGAAGAAATCGTAGCGATTCCAGGCGGCGACCACGTCCGAAGCATTTTCAGCAGCTGCCCAGTAGTTCTCGCCCAACAGAAACATCGTCCACACCGTACTCCGGCAGGATGGTGAACTCGCGGCTGCCATTGGGGCGGTTGTAGGAGTAATTGACGGTAAGTTCTTCTGCACGGGCCTGTGCGGCAGCATTCAGTGCGCTGCTGCCCATGCTCAGAGGAGCCACACCAGCCTGTGCACGCTCTGCATTGACGAGCTGCAGCAGCTCATCGGCCTTAGAAGCTGCGTGTGCGGGCATTGCCACAACAAGCATCAGGCAGATGAATGCGGCGCAGCAGACCAGATTCTTCAGGACTTTCATCGAAGCGTTACGCATGGTGTTGAACCTCTTTTGTGTTGCCCCATGAAAAAAGGTGTCGATTGCTGGTATACTCGGCAATCGACACCTGATGCTTCAGATGAAGGTCACTCAACACCCAATCTCCGCTGTGGAGACCCTCAGGTGATGAGAAGCAACTGGCTGCCATTTTACAGGCCCTATAGCTTTTGCGTACAGCCTTTCGACTGCTTTGCCGAGGATATTCAGTTTTGCGTGCCTTTCTTCATTTTGGGAAGAAATTTGAGAACGAAAAAAGGTGTTGTTCTGCAATACACTCAGCAAAACAACACCTAGAAATTCTAAGCAGGTCGCCCAAAGAAAGATTTCTTTGAGAAGCAGCTGGCTGCCATTTTACAGGCCCTGTAGCTTTGCGTCACAGCCTTTCGACTGTTTTGCCGAGAATATTCAATTCACCTTGAGGAACTGTTCCCATTTCCTCGACATTATCCTACCACATCGGGCAAAACCTGTCAACTGTTTTGGAGCAGCCTTCTCAAAAATCCGCTTTTTTGAAGAGTTCTTCCGTTATGCCTGCACCTCTGCCGCCTTTTTGCGCAGCTGGTCGAGGTCTGCGGCATCCGGGTGAGCCAGCGCCTTGTCAAAATTCTCGATCAGCATTTCGAGATTGGGCGCATGGTTGGGCTGCTGCAGCATCTTTTCATACTGCTGGCGCACGGTCATGGGCATCTTGCCCTGGCACATATAAGTTCCAATGACCGTGTTGCTCTCATCCAGCGACTTCTGCACCGCCGCCAGGATCTGCTCGAAATATTCCGCACTGCCGCCAAAGCCTGCGGTGCCGAACAAAAAGACCTGCTTCCCCTTCAGGGTCTGCAAAAAGGCGGTGAGGGTGTCATCGGCATGGCCCTTGTCCGTCCAGAAGCCGATGTAAAGGGTCTCAGCCTCCAGTGCCTCCGGGGCCGGTGCTCCGAAGTAGGTGCACTCATTCTGGGGCAAGCTTGCGCGAAGGGTGTCGGCCAGCAGGCGGGTGTTGCCGGTCTTGCTGCTGAAAACGATGGCGTAGCTCATGGTCATTCTCCTTTGTTCTCTTTGATATCAGATGCTTCCCTGTTCTTTTGCGTTCAGGGCATCATAGATACAGCGGGTGCCCTGATGGGCGATCAGGCCGCCCAGGCACTTCTTGTTGCAGCGAACACAGCGGTGGATCTTTGCCGCATTGCCGCTCTGCAGTTTGTTGACCCAGTTGGGGTCGGCCAGCAGCTGGCGACACATTGCCGCGCACTGGATGCGGCCGCTGGCAAGCTGCTGCTCCACAAAATCGGGGTCGTTCAGGCCGCCCACACCGCAGAGCGGCACGCTGGTATACCGGCGCACCTCATCGCAGAACTTGAGGAAGCAGCCGTTCTCCTTGAACTCGGGGTGGCTGGCCGGCGGGATGGTGTTTTCCAGCGCAGAGTGGTTGGCCAGTGTCACATGGAAGCTGGTCACGCCTGCCTGCACCAGCAGGGGCACGAACACGGCCAGTTCCTCCTCCACCACACCGGCGTTGCCGTAATGGGGGTTCTCCTGCCGGACAGCCAGCTTGTAGTCAATGGCCATGCCGGGCACAGCGGCGTGCACTGCCTTGACAGCTTCCACGGCAAAGCGGGCGCGGCGCTCGGCACTGCCGCCGTATTCATCGGTGCGGTGGTTGAAGATGGCGGAAGAGAAGCTGCCGCACATCCGGTCGCCGTGCACCTGCACCATGTCAAAGCCCGCCTGCTTTGCCAGCACAGCAGCCTTGCCAAAGCCCGCGATGATCTGATGGATCTTTTTCTGGGACATCTTGGTGATGTAGGGGCCCACGGCATCGTTCATCCGCTCCCGCAGCTGGTCGGGGGTGATCTTTTTCATCAGCATCCCCGGGATGCACTTGACGATGGACATCATGTCGGTATCGGTCTGGTGGAGCTGGGCGCAGACCTTACAGCCGTATTTGTGGGCAGTCTCGCAGATCTGCTGATAGAAGGCAAAGCCCTTTTTGTCAAACAGGGACTTCTCAAACCGGCTCTTGGCCACCGGCACGTCGCCGATGATGATCATGGCGCAGCCGCCCTTGGCCAGCCGCTCCATCTCCGCCAGATATTCCTCGTCCGAAAGGCCGAAGGTGGTGGGGGCAAAGATGATGCGGTTCTTCAGCTGCATTCCACCGTAATCAATGGGGTTCAGGATGGTGTCGTACATGTTACACACTCTCTTTTCTCGTCCGTGCTGCCTTTTGCAGCAGGCTCAGGAGCTGGTGCTGTTCCTCTTCGGTCAGCCCGCTCAGATTTTGTGCATCCCAATCAAAAAATACCTGGTGGCAGGTCCGGAATGCTCTCTCGCCCGCCGGGGTCAGCCCCAAATGATAACTGCGGCCCTGCTTTTCCCGGGTCATAATGCCATCTTCCACCAGCTTGATCACGCTTCGCTGGCAGTGGCCCCAGTCCAGGTGCAGGTTTTTCGGTCATCTCAGCCGGGGTGCAGCCGGGATGTTTGCCCACGTAGATCACAAAATACATCATGCCAAAGCTCAGGCCAAACTCCTGCAGCTGCTGGGTGGTGTAGGCTGCGAACTGCTTGTAAAACTCCATCACGTAGAAGGATATGGTCGATTGGATCACTCTTTGCATCTCCTTTACTTGACAAGGTCTAGTATAATCACATTACTTGATAAAGTCAAGTACTTTTTTCAAAAAAATCTCCCTGCTCCGTATTTCTGTTTCGGGAGCAGGGAGAGAGCGATTCTTTTGCCTCAGACCAGCGGCATGATATTTTCCGGGGCGACAGCAAGGCAGGCGGGTGCTTTTGGCGGCGGGGCCGCCATTGTCTCCTTGGACACCTTCCACCACAGGCGGGCCTCACCGCCGGGCAGGGTGAAGATCATGTTCCAGTCAAAGGGATTCTCACTGGTGGAGACAGCCTGCACCGGCAGGCTGTTGGGGGTGCCGGGAGCGCAGGGCGCAAAATCATGGGCGCGGATGCCCACGGCGCGGCAGCCCTCGGGCACCGGCAGAGCCACGGTCAGCGGCTGTTCCCAGCCCGCCAGATAAACGGTATGCTCCCCCACCCGGGTGCAGGGCAGAATGTTCTTGCAGCCGGTCAGGCGGGCGGCGGCACGGGTGCGGGGGTCGGCAAAGACCTCCTTGGTCGTGCCCGCCCGGAGCACCTCGCCGCTGTCCATCACGATCATCTCCCTGCACAGGCGGTAGGCCTCGTCCCGGTTGTGGGTCACCAGCAGAGCTGTGCCCGCAAACCCGGCCAGCAGGCTGCCTACCTCCCCCTCTACCTCCTCGCGCAGATAGCTGTCCAGCGCACTGAATGGCTCGTCCAGCATCAGGATGCGGGGTTGGGCCGCCAGAATGCGGGCCAGGGCGGCACGCTGCTGCTGCCCGCCTGAAAGCGCACTGGGCAGGCGCTTGGCCTGTTCCTCCAGCCGCATGGCACGCAATGCCTCAGCACAGGCGGCCCTGCGGGCGGCAGGGTCCTTTTCCTTTTTCAGGGCACAGAGGATATTCTGCTCCACGGTCATGTTGGGGAACAGGGCGTAGTTCTGGAACAGCAGACCCACATTGCGCTGCTGGGGCGGCAGGTCGATGCCCTGAGCGCTGTCGAACAGCACCCGGCCATCCAGCACGATGCGCCCTTCGTCCGGCCGGACGATGCCTGCAATGCAGCGCAAGGTCATGCTTTTGCCGCAGCCGGACGCGCCCAGAAGGGCGGTGGCAGTGTCCCCTGCCGTGAACGCAGCGTGAAGGGTAAAACCATCAAACCGCTTGGTCACATTTACTTCCAGGCTCATGTGCGCTTTCCTCCCTGCTTCTGCCTGCGTTCCAGCAGGTTCACTGCCAGCAGCACCACCGCCGAGATAACGATATCCACCAGCACCCACTGCATGGCCCCGGCTTCATCGTTGGTGCGCCAGAGCTGGTAGACCGTGGTTGCAATGGTGGCCGTCTTGCCCGGCGTGTAGCCTGCGATCATGCTGGTGGCACCATATTCGCCCAGCGCACGGGCAAAGGCCAGCACCGTACCGGCCAGAATGCCCTGACGGCAGCAGGGCATCCGCACCCGCCAGAAGATCCAGGTGTTGGAAAGTCCCAGCGTCTGTGCCGACCAGGCCAGCGTTTCGTCAAAACTCTCAAAGGCACCGCGGGCCGTGCGGTACATCAGCGGAAAGGCCACCACGATGGAAGCAAAGATGGCGCTGTACCAGTTCATCACCAGCTTCACGCCGAAATGTTCCACGAAAAAGATGCCCAGCGGCCTTTTTGCGCCGAACAGCAGCAGCAGGAAATATCCCACGACCGTGGGCGGCAGCACCATGGGCAGGGTGAGCACCACATCCAGCACGCCTTTGAGCACGCGCGGGAGCTTTGCAATGTAGTAGGCCGCAAAGATGCCTAAAAAGAACACCGCCGCGCAGCTGATCAACGCAATGCGCAGGCTGTTCCATAAGGGATACCAGTCCATACCATCCCCCCAGCGGATGCTTACAGTGCGGTGAAGCCGACGCTCTCGAACACGGTCGCAGCCTTGTCGGTGCGCAGGTAAGCCAGGAACTCCCTGGCAGCCTCGGCATGGTGGGCGTTCTTCATCACAGCGGCGGGGTAGATGACCTGGCCGCACATTTCCTTGGTGGCCTCGTCCACGGGGGTCAGACCGGCGCTGTACGCATCGGTGCAGTAAACGACACCGGCATCCACGCTGGCCTCGCTGACCTGGGTGGTGACTTCCTTGACGTTGGAACCGTAGGTGATGACACCGGCAGCAGCCAGAGCTGCCTCATCCAGATCATAGTAAGCCAGGATCTTCTGGGTGTACTGACCCACGGGCACATCGCTGTTGCCCATGCAGAACAGGATATCCTCTGCCTTCAGATGCTCGGCCAGGCTGTCGAAGCTGTCAATGCCCTTGTTGCTGCCCTCAGGCACACAGAGCACGACCTTGTTCTCCAGCAGATCCACACGGCTTTCGGCATCCACAAAGTCCAGGCCCTCGGTGTTCCCCTCAGCGGAAGCGGTGCTGTCCAGCTGGTTCATCTGCTTCTGACCGGCGGAGAGGAACAGGTCGCAGTCCGCACCCTCCTGGATCTGGGTCTTGAGGGTTCCGGAAGAGTCAAAGTTGAAGCTGAAGGTCACGCCGGGGTTCTCTGCAGAGTAGGTCTCGGCAATGGCGTTCAGGGTCTCGGTCAGGGAGGCGGCAGCAAAAACGATCAGCTCCATGCTCTCGCCGGAGGCAGCCTCAGAGGAGGCGGCAGCGGAGGATGCGGTGGAAGATGCAGTGCTGCTGGAAGAGCCGCCGCAGGCGGTCAGAACAGCAGATGCGGATGCGATGCCGGCAGCGCACAGGAAGCTGCGGCGGGAGATCATAGTTTTCATAGTCTTGCTCCTTACAGTGGATATGCTTTTGTTGTACTTTTATTTTTACGCCCGGCACCAAAAGCAGCGCCGCGGCGGTGAAACAGACTTATTTGCGGGCGCACTCGCCGTCCAGCCCGGCGGCAATGCGCACCCCGTGCTCCAGGCTGGGCAGGATGTACTCCAGATTCTCTTTCACGGCCTTGGGGCTGCCGGGCAGGTTGACGATGAGGGTCTTGCCCCGCAGCACGCTGGCTGCACGGCTGAGCATCCCGCGCGGGGTGATGCTCAGGCTGTGGTAACGCATGGCCTCAGCAATGCCGGGGGCGTTGCGGTCCGCTACGGCGTAGGTGGCTTCCGGGGTGATATCCCGGGGGGCAAAGCCGGTGCCGCCGGTGGTCAGGATCAGGTTGACCTGACGGCCATCGGCCAGCCGGATGAGCTGTGCCTTCAGGGCCTTTGCCTCATCGGGCAGGATCATGGTCTCCTCCACCTGATAGCCTGCAATGGTGAGCATCTCCACGATCAGGGGGCCGCTCTTGTCCTCCCGCTCACCCCGGCTGCCCTTGTCGGAAAGGGTGATGACGGCAGCGCGCAGGGGCGGGTTTTCCGGCGGGGGCAGCAGGGTCACCTCATCCCCCACATGGATCTCGCCACCCTGCAGCACCCGGGCAAACACGCCCTCCCGGGGCATGATGCACTCGCCGGTCTTCTGCTTGATGACGCAGTCGTTGTGGCACTCTTTGCCGATCTGGGTCATTTCCAGCACCACGTCCCCAATGGCGAAGCGGCTGGTCACGGGCAGATTGCGGAAATCGTAGCCCTCCACCACCAGATTTTCGCCAAAGGCACCATAGTCCACCCAGATCTTTTTGCGGAAGTTCTCGATCTTTTCGGCACTCAGCAGGCTGACCTGACGGTGCCAGTTCCCGCCGTGGGCATCGGTCTCAATGCCCCATTCCGGGGTCAGGCGTGCGCTTTCCACTTCGGTCTTGACCGTGCCCCGCTGGGGGCTGGTGCAGATCGCCAGAAGTTTTCCCATAGATTTATCCTCCAATTCGGTACATGCCCCGGGTCGCGGGGATGTCCTGTTTCAATTCAAAATGATGTTCCTGGGGCTTTTTCCAGATGGTGGTACGGATGGCAGTCAGCAGCTCTTCGTCAGACGTGCCACTGCGCAGCAGGGCTTTCAGGTCACATCCGGCCTCACTGGCAAGGCAGGGGCGCAAAAAGCCCTGACTGGTCAGCCGCACCCGGTTGCAGGAGGCGCAGAACTTGCCGTGGACAGCGGCAATGAAGCCGATGTCCCCTTTCCAGCCCGGCACGGTGTAATAGACCGCCGGGCCGTCGCCCAGCGCGGCACATGCTGCCCCGGGCAGCGGGGCCAGCTCCGGCCAGCGCCTGCGGAAGCGGGTCAGCAGTTCCGGGCCGGAGATACAGGGCATGGCCGCCCCGTAGCCGATGGGCATCATCTCGATGAACCGCACCTGCAGGGGCTTGTCCTGTGCCAGAGCGGCCAGCGCTTCCAGCTCACCCTCGTTTACGCCCACCTGGGGCACGCAGTTCAGCTTGACCGGGATGCCGCTTTCCAGCGCGGCATGGATGCCCGCCTGCACGGCGGCAAATTCATCCCGGGCCGTGATCTTTGCAAATAGGGCGGGGTCCAGCGTATCCAGACTGATGTTCACACTATCCAGCCCGGCCTCCAGCAGGGCGGGCAGCTGCTGTTCCAACAGGACGGCATTGGTGGTCATGGTGACCTTTCGGATGCCGGGGATGGCTTTCAGCCCCTTGACCAGCTGCTCCACGCCCTTGCGCACCAGCGGCTCGCCGCCGGTGACCCGCACAGTATCCACCCCGCACCGGGCAAACAGGGCGGCAAGGCGCAGGAATTCTTCGTAGGTCAGGATATCCTCCCGTTCCAGCTTGTCCACGCCATCCGGCATACAGTAGCGGCAGCGCAGGTTGCACAGGTCGGTCACGGAAAGGCGGAGATAATGGATATTGCGGCCCTTGGAATCAAACATAGCCGCCCTCCGCCCGGATATAATGTCCGCTCTTGCCGCCGGTCTTTTCCACCAGATGGATCTCGCCCAGCTCCATGCCCTTATCCACGGCCTTGCACATGTCATAGATGGTGAGCAGGGCGGTGGAAACGCCGGTCAGGGCCTCCATCTCCACGCCGGTCACGCCGCTGGTCTTGACCGTGCAGCGTGCTTCCACGGCCCGGCGCTCGGGCAGCAGGTCAAACTCGATCTGCACCTTGGTCAGCGGCAGCGGGTGGCACAGGGGGATCAGCTCGCTGGTGCGCTTGGTGGCCATGATGCCGGCCACCCGGGCCACACCCAGCACATCGCCTTTTTTCACGGTACCGCTTTCCACAGCGGCAAAGGCTTCCGCATTCATGGTAATGATACCGTGGGCCGTGGCCTCCCGGGCCGTGACTGGCTTTTCGCTCACGTCCACCATCACGGCGTTTCCGGCGGCATCAAAATGTGTCAGATTATTTTCACTCATATTTTTTCACCTTAGTTAAGCTCCCCCTTCGGGGGAGCTGGCAAAGCCGAAAGGCTTTGGCTGAGAGGGTTTCAGCAGTGTCCGAAGCCGCAGTTGGGCCAGTGGCACTCGGCGCAGCCCAGGCAGAGGCCGCCCTCGCCCAGACGGGCGATATCCTCGGCGGTGATGGGGTCATCGGCCAGCAGGCGGGGCAGCAGCAGGTCAAAAATGGTGCGCTTGGCGTACATCACACAGCCGGGCAGACCGCAGACCGGCACACCGTCCAGATAGCTGACCAGGAACATGGCACCGGGCAGCACCGGCGCGCCGTAGGTAACGATCTCGGCCCCGGTGTTCCTGATGGCCAGCGGGGTGCGGTCGTCCGGGTCCACGCTCATGCCGCCGGTGGTAAAGATCAGCTCACAGCCTGCGGCCTTTGCTTCCAGAATGGCGGCCGTGATGCCCGCCGGGTCATCGTCGCAGACCTTGTGGAAGGCCATCTCACAGCCATACACCGCCAGCTTTTGCTCGAGGATGGGAGTAAACTTGTCCTCAATACGGCCCTTGAACACCTCGCTGCCGGTGTTGATAACGGCAAACTTCTTCTGGTGGAAGGGCAGCACGTTCAGGATGGGCTTCGGCCCGGCAGCAGCCTGCATGGCCTCCATCTTCTCCTGCTCAATGACCAGCGGGATGATGCGGGTACCAGCCAGCTTGGCTCCCTTTTTCACAGGCAGATCGCCGTGGATCGTGGCGATCATCATCTGGGGGGTGCTGTTCACTGCCAGCAGGGCCCTGCGGTCGATCTTGAGCAGACCGTCGCAGTCAGCGATCAGTTCGATCTTGCCCTCCCGGGGCTCGGTGCCGTGGATATTCTGACCGGCAGCGGCCTTGTAGAGCAGGGCGGCAGCTTCGTCCTCGTGGAGGATGCCGGGCTTTTTCTCCCAGACATAGAGGTTTTCCTTGCCGATGCTCAGCAGCACCGGAATATCCTCGGGCTGAATGATGTGGCCCTTTTTGAAGCGGGCCCCCTTGAACTCACCCGGGATGATCTGGGTGATATCGTGGCAGAGCACCTGCCCTGCCGCGTCTTCGGTACGGATCAGTTTCATGGTTTCTTCCTCCCCCTGTTACAATGCAGGCATCTGTGCAGCGATCCAGTCGGCCAGCGCTGCGGGCTCGTCCAGTGCAAAATCCGCGCCCGGAACATCCCCCACGATGGCCAGCGGCTCAAAGGAGACAGGCTCCTCCGAGACAGCCTTGCGCACCACCTCGATCTTGGGCCAGCCGCTCTCCTTGAAGCCCTCCATCAGCACCAGATCATAGCCGTGGCGCTCAAACAGGGCCAGCAGATCCTGCTCGTTCAGGCGGAATTCCTCCGTCAGCAGGTAGCGGCTGCCCGAAAAGACCGCCACGCCCTCGGCCCCGGCCTCCCGCAGGCGGAAGCTGTCGGTGCCCGGCACGTCGGGGGTGAAATCGTGGCCGTCATGCTTGATGACACCCACCTTCAGGCCCCGTGCCCGCAGCAGGGGGATGAGTTTTTCCAATAACGTCGTTTTGCCGCTGTTGTGCGCACCGCTCACGGCCAGCACAGCCGGGCGCTTCAGGCTCAGCTCGGCAGCAAGCGCCCGTTTCTTTTCACTGTACAAAGTTCAGTACCTCCACTTCTTCGCCCGGAGCCACCGGGCCGCTGCCCGCAGGCAGCTCCACCAGGCAGTTGCAGCCCATCATGGCCGACAGACTGCCCGAGGAATGCGCCTCCGCGTTGCCCTCGCCGGGGATCTCCACCAGGCCGCCCAGCGCTCTGGCCCGCAGAAAGCGGGTTCCCTTGCTGGGCTTGGAAAAGCCGGTGGTCAGCCTGCCCCGGGTGTGCACCGGGATGCAGTCCTCTTCCCGCCGCCCTGCGGCCCGCAGCAGGGCCGGAACGGCATACTGCTCCAGCGTGGCAGCAGCGGCAAAGGGATTGCCGGACAGGCAGAACACCAGCTTTTCTCCCACCTGTGCAGCGATCATGGGGCTGCCGGGCTTCTGGGCCACCCCGGCAAAAACAGGCTCCGCGTGCAGCATTTCCAGCACTGTGGGCAGGTAATCCTTCTGCCCCACCGAAACACCGCCGCTGGTGATTACCGCATCACACCGGGTAAGCAGATCCTGCATCCGGGCGGCGATCTCCTCCGGGTCATCCGAGCAGTGGGTGCGCTCCACAGCAAAGCCCAGCTGCCGCAGGCGGGCGGCATTCTGGATCCCGTTGGCATCGTAGATCTTGCCGGGAGCCCAGGCCTCGCCCGCTTCCAGCAGCTCACTGCCGGTAGCAAGCACGCCCACGGTCAGGGGGCGGAAGACCTCGGCATCCGGGATGCCCTGACCGGCCAGCACACCGATGTGCGCCGGGGTCAGCACAGTTCCGGCAGCGGCAATGGGGGCACCGGCGGCGATGTCCTCACCCCGGAACACCACATTGGCGTTGGGCTGAAGCCGGGCGTAAATGCGCACCTGCTCTTCCCCACTGTCGGTCAACTCCTGCATCAGAACGCAGTCCGCGCCCGGGGGCAGGGGTGCACCGGTCATAATGCGGGCAGCACACCCGGCAGGCAGGGCAGCGGCGGGGGCATCCCCGGCGTAGAGTTTCATCACCACCGGCAGGGTGACAGGGGTCTTCTCCCCCGCCCCGGCCGTGTCGGCACTGTGGAGGGCATAGCCATCCAGAGGGCTCCGGTCAAAAGGGGGCTGATCCATCCGGGCACACAGGTCCCGGGCTGCGATCCGCCCACAGGCATCATCCAACGGCACCCGCTCCGTGGCAGGCACCGGGAGAGCCGCAGCAGCATCCAGCACCCGGCGCAGGGCCTGGGCTGGCGTGCAAAAAGGCTGTTTCATTGCAAAAATCCTCCATCGCTCCCCGGGGCACAGTTTGCCCGCTATGGCCCGGACAAACTCCCAGGGAGATCTCTTTTCGATCGGCAGGTGAAAAAAAACGGAGACGTTCTGACCGAAAATCAAAACGCCCCCGCAAAAAACCGAACATGGCCCGGAGCGGCAGCCTGCAGGCCGCCACGCCGAGGGAGCCGCTTCCTTTTCCGCTGTTGCAGCAGCGGGAAGGAGGCAACGCTCCGGAACGGTGGATGGGAGGAGTTCTTTTTTTCAAATTGCAGCGTTTCTTCTGCGGGAAGGCGGCCGGGTTTCCCCTGCCACCCTTGAATGCCGGCGTTGGCCCTTAGCATTGCGGCGCGGTGTCCTGCCCCCTGCGGGGTTTAGACAGCCTTGCTCAAAGAAGCTCTTGTACCCTATTCAATTGTGTATGATCTTTTAGTCGCAGAAATCATCCACGTCGCTGATGGCTTTTGCATAGCGGCGGGTGAGGTGCTGGGTGGAGAAGAGGAACCGCTCGTTCTGGTTGTTGGTCAGCTCCTCGATGTCGGCAAACTCCGGCCTGCCCTGCATGGTCTTCCAGGTCTGCTCGATCTCCTCCGGCGCAAGGCCGTAGGGGGAGCGCTGGAAGTACTTCAGCGGGGTGGCACTGGGGTAGACCCGTGCATTGAAGCGCACCATCTCAGCAAACATGACACAGAGGTCTTTGTCCTCAATGAGCTGGGCGATCATGGCGTAGTTGTCGCTCATGTTGGCGTTGGAGTAATAGTAGGTATCCTTTGCGCCTGCACGGACAACGATATCCTCACACTGGGGATCCTGCGGCATCTGAGCCAGCAGCTCGTCGGCGTTCTCCACCTCACTGACCAGCAGTGCGTGGGGCGTGATAAGCGCGGCGGCGCTGCGGGAACGGATGTAACCGGCCAGCTCCTGCGCGGGGGTCAGCTCCGGCAGCTCCGGCGCAGTCTTGGTGGGCTGATCCGCAAAGGGATCGTTTTCAGCCTCCGGCTCACCGGCCAGAAAATCCAGCAGCTGAGGCTTTGCGGCCTCGTCCTGCACATTTTCGGCGGCTTCGGGTGCGGCCCCGGCAGCCTGCATTGCTGCAAGCTCTGCGGTCTCCCGCTCCACGGCGGCGATCACATCCTCGCCGGTCTTGGCGGCGCTGCCGTCAAAGCTGCTGCCCGTTTCCTTCAGGCGGCGGGCCGTCTCGCTGGCGGCATTGATGTCGAACACCTCTGCCTTGGGCTTTTTCTTGGCGGCCAGCTCTGCCTTCTGCAGGTCCAGAACGGCCTGCTCCGGGTCCACGCTGCTATCCACCGTGGTGGTGTAGCCGGGTTTACGTCTGCCAAACAACATGACGATCGTTCCTCTTTCTATGGAAATTATTCAGCTGCTGCGGTGTTCTGGGCGTAGATGCCGCGCTTTTCCAGATCATCGGCCATGTCAGCCAGATCATACTTCTCCAGCGTCTCGCGGGTGGGCACACCGGTGGTGCGGTCCCAGCCGAAGACGTCGTAGAACAGATCCTTTGCCTTCTCCATGTCGGCGCGGTCCAGCTTGGTGGTGCCTTCCTCGAATGCCTTGAAGTCGGGGTCCTTATCGAACACCCAATCACAGATGGCATCGTGCTCCTGACGCAGGTTTGCGCTGCCGCAGTTCTGCTGGAAGCTGATGGCGGTCATCGCGCGCAGCATCTGGGTGATGCGGGCACCGTCCTCCTGCAGATCGGCCTGGGTATAAGTCTCGCCGGTAACAGCAGTCATAAAGTCTGCCTGCAGATCCAGGTCGCCGTGGTACTCGCGCTCCTTGGAGGGAGACTGGGTCATGGGCCACATCCAGTTGCACAGGGTGGCAGAGTCGTGGAAGTTCTTGTCGTTGACGCAGTATGCAGCCAGCTTTGCCTTGTTCTCGTTGATGGGAGTGTAGGCCTTGGCCTTATCGTAGCAGCCCTCGCCGAAGAAGTCCTCCATGACTTTCTTGGTCACCTCATAGGGAGCGCCGGAGCCGGTCTCGCAGACGATCTCGTGGATCATGCAGTCGCGGTTGTAGACGAGGTTGTACAGCATACCCACCTGCCATGCCTCAGCAGGGCCGTGGTGGTTGGGGAAGCCGTTGTAGATCAGGTTGGAGTTGGTGGCACCATCGTTGCGGTCCAGCCAGCTCTTGGGCAGGCCGAACTTCTCCATCATGGCCAGGGTGCCCTTGGCGATCACAGACAGGTCGCCCTCACCGTAAGCCATGCGGCGGATCAGCTCAACCTCCCAGCGGGGATCGCCAGCCTTCTCCCACTCCCAAGGCAGAGAGTCGTACTCAGCCTCGCTGATGTACTTGGTAGCCTCTTCGCGGGGCATCCGCAGGATCCACAGCAGGTCGCGGTTCAGGTTGCCGTAGTTGTCCCACAGGCCCATATCGTCCACAGCATGAGACCATGCCAGGTTGATGACCATGGTGCCGTCGCCCTCGTACTTGAAATCGTGCACGCCGTCCGGATAGACGCGGGTGCCGTACAGCACGGGCATACAGGTGTTGGAGTTGTGGGTGGGCAGGTCGTAATCTGCCAGCGGATCCACATCGTACTCAGTGTAGCAGCGGATGGGGCAGGAGGAGCAGCCGCCGTTCTTTACGGTGTACTCTGCAGCCGGAGCGCCGAAGTCGAAGTAGCCCTTGAAGCAGCGCAGAGCCACCTTGTTGATATCGTTGTAGGGCTGCTCGCCGGTATCCACGGGGCCGCCGGGAGCCTTCTTCCACATACGGCCGGGAGCGCCGGACCAGCGGTTCTTGCCGGAGGTGGCGCTGTACTCTGCCCAGCTCTGGGGCTGTGCGGGCACGTTGTGGTTGTTGTTGCCGCCGATCAGGTTGCCCATCATGTAGTTGGACAGCTCCAGCACCTTCTTGGGGTCAGCCACCTTGACGCTGCCGGTGCCGCGGATGGCCAGGCCCTTCAGCTTCTTGTTGCCCATGGCAGCGCCCAGACCGGCGCCGCCGGAGTTGCCGAAGCTGGTGTTCAGGGTGGAGTAATCCACCAGATTCTCACCGGCGGGGCCGATGGAAGCAGTCTCGAACTCACGGCCGTTCTGCTCCACCATCCACTTGTTGGCAGCAAAGGTACCCTTGCCCCAGATCTCGCTTGCGTCCTCCAGAGAGACTTCGCCGTCCTCGATGCGCAGGTAGACGGGCTTTTCGGAGATGCCGCTGACAACGATGCCGTCATAACCGGCATACTTCAGCATGGAGCCGATGTGGCCGCCCATGTGTGCATCGATGATGGAGTGGCCCTTGGACCAGGTAGAACGGAAGGTCACGTTCATACGGCCGGAGCAGGGCACGCCGGCACCGGTCAGGGGGCCGACACCAAAGATGACCAGAGCCTTCTCGTCATAGGGGTCCAGCTCCATGGGAGCTTCCTCGTACATAATGCGGTAGGCCATGCCCATACCGCCGATATATTTATGGTATTTTGCGTCGTCCTGGGTGGTGATCTCACCGGTGGTCAGGTTGACGCGCAGGATCTTGCCTGCCCAGCCATAGGTTTCAGCCATTGTTGTTCCTCCTTACAGGTCCTTGTAAGCAGCCTGTGCTGCGCTGGTAACGGCATCCCAGTCCACGATGGACAGAGCGCCGGACGGGCAGCCCGCCACGCAGGCACCGCAGGCGATGCACTTGGAGGACTTGCCGGTCTCGGGGTTGACGGTGGGCATGTGCCAGGGGCAGGCCTCCACGCAGGCACCGCAGCCGATGCACTTGTCGGTATCGACCACGCGGATGCCCTGCTCATTGGTGATAATGGCCTTCTGGGGGCATGCGTTGCCGCAGGCGGGATCCTCACACTGGCGGCAGGTATCCGGGAAGTAGACAAAGCAGTTGTCGGTGCCGGACAGCAGACCGTTGCCGTCACCGTCCAGATTCAGGCGGCGCTGGATCTTGACACGGCTGATGTAGGAAGAGCACACACCGTCGTTGGTCAGGGTGCAGTTGATCTCGCACCGCTGGCAGCCGGTGCACAGGTCAGCATTGACCACCAGCAGACCCTGGGGCAGTGCCCAGGTCGCCACAGCACCGGCGTCCACCTGCTTCTGAGAGCAGCCGAAGAGGGACAGCATAGATGCGGAAAGGGTGAGTCCTGCAAGGCTCTTGCCCGAGATCTTCATAAATTGACGGCGGGTCATGTCAGCCGTCAGAAAATCAGTTTTTGCCATAGGTTTCCATTCCTCCGTGAGGTCACTCTGCGCAGAGCACCTCGGTTACATAGAAATAAGAATTGTTGACGATGTCCGTGACCGCCGTGGACGTAATGGTTGCACCGGAAAGCGCATCCACCTGGGTCATGTCAGCGCTGACCGTGTCGGCCGCACTGCCCTGGGTGGTCAAATCAGCGGCCTGCAGCTTGTACTCGGCCTGCTTTTCAACGGACCAGTCTGCATAAGGCACTGCCTGTTCCTCGCCGTCCTGCGCGCTCTTGCTCAGACACGCCGCGTACAGCTTGCGCCGTGCCACAGCCTCAGCACTGTTGTCCATCGGGGGGATGAGCGCATCGTCCATCGGCTGGCCGTTCAGAGCCGAGAGGGTCAGCCCGGCTTCATACATTTTCCGGGTAGCCTCAGCCTCCGGGGAGGTATCGCCCGCACGCCATGCGGCGGGGTCGAAGGCCTCAGCGGGGGCAGCGTCGGTCTCGGCGCTGCCTGCGGCAGCAAAAGCCGTGCCGGTGGCCGGGTCGGTCACAGTGTAGCGCTTGCCTGCCAGCGTGAAGGGAGCTGCACCCTGGTACTGGGCCGTGAACTCCGGGTTCTCACACTGAGCACCCAGGCTGTCGGTCTCGGCCTGTGCCAGGATCTTCACATCCAGCACATTGCCGTCGCGGTCCAGCGTCACACCGGCCTGCACCTCGCTCTGGAAGCCCTGCCTGCTGCCCACCACATAATACGTGGTGTCATCCAGCTGGTACACCGCGCTCACACCATAGGTGGCAGCGTCGGCATCTGCCAGCGGCAGGGCCGTTCCGGCCACCGTGGTGCGGCTGTGCATCAGCCCGCCAAGGCCAAGCGCCATGGCAAGCGTTGCCGCACCCATGGCCGCATAGCCGGGCAGCCGCCTGCGCCACAAGGACTGCGGCGCATGATTTGCCTGCTTCAATTGTATCACCTGCCTGTTTGATTCAGCTGTGCCCGGAACTCCCGGGCACGAAAACAGCCGTTCCACCTGCTGCAACAGTGCGGAACGGTTTCTTCGTTATAAGAATAACATCTTTTCCATCGGTTAGTCAACGCATACGCACAAACAATGCCCTACAATTGCTCTCAAAAGCTCTTGCCTCTTGGTGAAATCATTTCTTTTGCCGGATGAACAGTTTCAATCCATATTCCTCTGCCAGCTCCAGCGACTGTACCGTGGGCATACTCTTGCTCACCAGCGCGGGCACACCGGCCCGGATGGCCTTGCGCACCATATCCACCGGCACCCGGCCGCTGGTAAAGAGCACACACTCCGCCAGCGGCACACCCTCTGTCAGGGCGCAGCCCACGGCCTTGTCCAGCGCGTTGTGGCGGCCCAGATCCTCGCACCGGTACAAGATCCTGCCCGCACGCAGCAGCAGACAGCTGTGCACGGCATGGGTGGTGCGATAAAGCGGCAGGCCCTGCCCCATGGCATCGGCCAGCGCATCCACCCATGCGGCGGGAATCTCCCGCTGGGGCACCGGGGCCAGCGGCGGCAGCCGCACCGGGCTGGCCAGCGTCAGGTTATCGGTGCAGCAGCTGGGCACCTCCTGCCCGGCCTGTTCCGCTGCCGCCAGTGGGTGGCGCAGCTGAACGCTTATTTTGAGGCCCTGTGCGCAGACGGCCACCCGCTCCACCTCGTCAGCAGAGTTGATCCAGCCCTCGGTCAGCAGGCGGCCCAGCGCCAGCTGCGGCAGCAGCTCCGGCGTGCAGACCACCCGGAAGGCTGGCTGTTCGTTGACCAGAATGGCCGCGGCGTGCTCTGCCGCCAGTGTCCGCTCAGTGCCATCGGGCATCCGGACGCTCTCTGCCCCCGGTGCTGCACCGAATTGATCCATGATCTGCATTGGGTGTTCCTCCCCTGTCTGTTTTACTCTGCCCCTATTGTAACACGCTTTTGCCCCGCTGAAAAGCGCCTGTGCCCTCTGGAACAAACTGTCGATCCGTGTCGTTTCCATTTTATCCGGCTTTGTGGTATACTACTGTAAATTGACAGAACCATATCCCAGTACCGAGGTGGAATCCAAATTGAAGCATCTCTTCCGCTCCCTCACGCGGGCACGCCGGGCCTACAAGGACACCCGGAACCATGCCCTGACCCTGCTGCACCGGGCCTCCGCTGCCGTTCTGACAGCCGTGCTGGTGTATAAAGCCCTGACCTATCTTTTGTTTCTGCCCGCCATGAATGGCATCTGGTCGCTGACACTGCGCTGCTCGCCGGTGAACTACCTGACCAACAACGCGCATCAGATCTTTACTTCACCGACCATTTCAGGCGGGATCGTGCTCATCGTCCTTCTGGCGGCGTTCTGGAACCTGTACGGCTTTTCCATCCTCCTGCACGGGTTTGCGTTGGCCCGCCGGGGCGAAACACTGCGTCCTGTTTCCCTGTTCGTCCGGTCGCTGGGGGATATCCGCCACGTCCTGCTCCCCAAGAACTGGCCCATCCTGCTTTACTGCGCCCTGCTCATCCCCTTTACAGATGTATTCGTGACCTACAACTATATCTCTCAGCTGGCCGTGCCGGAGTACATCCTTGGGCTTGTCCGGGCAAAGCCGCTCTATCTGGTGCTTTTTCTTCTCATTTTGGGTGCGGCGTTCCTGTTTGCCCTGTTCTGGGTCCTGGTGCTCCCCCTCTTTACGCTGGAACGCAAAAGCCTGTGGGAAGCCGTTCAGGAGAGCGCAGCCCATGTCAAAACACAGCTGCCCCGGCTGGCCGGTGTGCTGCTGCGGTGGAGCCTCAGTGCGCTGGTCCGGTCTGTTCTGGTCTTTTTCGGAGCCTCCCTGCTGGTTTACAGTGTGGCGGCGCTGATCGGACTGCGGAGCACCCGCGCCATGCTGCTGCTCGCCCGTGCGCTGTATCTGTTGGAGATTCCCTTCTTCGGCTTTTTGCTGGATTGCAAGGTCACCACGGCCCAGTGCACCATCATCGCATTCCTCTACGATCGCTGCCGTGACTGCCTGCCGGAAGCGCTGCCGGAGGGCAAGCCGCACCGCTTTGGCGGCTGGCCCCTGCTCACCGCTGCGGTGGCCGGTGTCACGCTGGCCACCGGGCTGATGGCAGTCTACCTCTATGCCCTGCCCCAGGACGATGCCCTGCTCACCGCCGTGGGCGGCGTGACCCCGCTGGTCACCTTCCACCGGGGCGACTGCACCGTGGCCCCGGAAAACACCCTTCCCGCCTTCCGGTCGGCCATCCTCAAGGGCGGCGACCGCATCGAGCTGGATGTGCAGATGACCAGCGACGGCGTGGTCGTGGTGACCCACGATTCGAACCTGAAACGCTGCACCGGCAAAAACGCAAAAGTCTATGATCTGACCTACGCCGAAGTGGCACAGCTGGACGCGGGCCGCTGGTTCAGCAGCCGCTTTGCCGACACCCGGATCCCCACCCTGGAACAGGTGCTGCAGCTCTGCCGGGGCCGCATCGGCCTGAACGTGGAGATCAAGCCCAGCGCCGCCACCCCTGCTCTGGAGGCTGAGACCGTACGCCTGCTGCGGGAATACGGCTTCGACAGCTCCAACTGCGTCATCACCTCCCAGAGTTACGAGACCCTGCACAAGGTCAAGGCGCTGGCCTCTGAGTACCCCACCGGCTACATTCTGGCTCTGGGCGTAGGCAACTACTACGACCTGCCCGATGCCGACTTTTTCAGCGTGGAGACCACCTTTATCACCTCCGGCATGGTCAACGCCGTCCATCTACGGGGCAAGACTGTGTCTGCCTGGACCATCGACCGCGAAAAGGTCGCCACCCACATGCTGGAGCTGGGTGTGGACGACCTCATCACCGACAAGCCCGACATGGTGCAGGACCTGCTGGCCCGGAATCAGCAGGTGGATGACAGCCTGATCGACTTCCGTGACCTGCTCAACGCCCTGCTCCACCCGGAGCAGCCTGCCGACTCCTCCGATGATGCGGAGGAGACCATCACCGATGCCGTGGAGGACCCGGAGGAGTTCGTGGACGCGGCGTAACACAGCCCCTTTCTCTTGCGGCATCATTGATCCAACGGTCTGTAAAAGCAAAACATCCCCGCACGGCCTGCCGAAACAGGAAGTGTGGGGATGCCTTTTTGTTCAGAGGAATGGGTTATAGAATCTTCCAAAGCGGATGGTCACGGTCAGGCTGATGAGCAGCAGGGCCGCGCCCACGCCCAGGGCAATGAAGTCCCGCCGGGCAAAGGGGCGCTGGGTATACCAGGTGCGCTTGCTGTTCTTGCCGAAGCCGCGCAGCTCCATCGCGTTGGAGATGGTGTCGATGCGGTTCAGGCTGGTCAGGATGAGCGGCAGCAGGATGTTGACAGAGTTCTTCATCCGCTTGAAGAAGGGCTCCTTTTTGCCCAGCTCCACGCCGCGGGCCTGCTGGGCCTGGCTGATGCTGTGGTAGTCGCGCTGGATATCGGGGATGTAGCGCAGGGCAATGGCCACCGAATATCCGACCTTATACGAGATGCCGATGCTGTTCAGGCTGGCAGCAAACTCGCTGGGGTCGGTGGCAGAGATGAAGAGGATGGCCACCGGCAGGGCCACAAAATATTTCAGGCTGATGTTGACCATGTAGAACAGCTGTTCCGCTGTCAGGTCATACCGCCAGAACAGGTGGCAGAGCACCGTGCGGGTGCCGTACAGGGTGGTCCCCTGATTGGGATCGAACAGGAAGATGAACAGGTTGTTCAGCAGCAGGAACACCAGCATGAAAGTCATCATAAACCGGACTTCCCGGAATTTGATCCGGCTCAGCCTGAAGGCCAGCAGGCTGACCACCAACAGGCCCAGCAGCACCCAGGTGTTGTAGGTGATCATGCTGGCAAAGGTAAACAGCAGGAAGAACGCCAGCTTGGTGGTTCCGGTCATCTTGTGGACGACGCTCTCCCGGGGGAGATAATTCAAAACAGTCTTAGCGGCCACCCTCTCTCACCTCCCGGTCCTGCTCAATAAATCTCTCTACAAATTCCTGCGCGGGCGCAATGCCGCAGCGGTTGGCCAGCGTGTACAGGCTGGTCTCCTTCAGGGCCGCCTGTTCCACCAGCGCGGGGTCACACAGAACGGCGGCCGCGGTGCGGTCGGCAATGAGCCGTCCGTCGCAGAACACCAGTGCGCGGCGGGTGTATTCCAGCATCAGGTGCATGTCATGGGTGATCATCACCACCGTCACACCCCGGGCATTCAGGCCCCGCAGGAACTCCATGATGTCGGTATAGTGCCGGAAATCCTGCCCGGCAGTGGGCTCATCCAGAAGGATAAGTTCCGGGTCAAGCACCAGCACGCTGGCAATGGTCACCCGCTTTTTCTGGCCGAAGCTCAGTGCCGAGATTGGCCAGTTCCGGAAAGGATACAGGCCGCAGACCCTGAGGGTCGCCTCCACCTTTTCCCGGATCTGTTCCTCGGTCAGGCCGGAGCGCTGCAGACCCAGAGCCACCTCCTCGTAGATCATGGTCTTGGAGATCATCTGGTTGGGGTTCTGCATCACATAGCCGATGTGCTGGGCGCGGCGGCGGATGTTCTCCTCAGCCAGCGGCTTGCCGTTCAGGAAGATCTCGCCCGCATCCGGGGTCTCGAAGCCGCAGATGAGCTTGGAGAGGGTGGATTTGCCCGCGCCGTTCCGGCCCACGATGCTCACCATCTCCCCCTTGCCGATCGAGAAGCTGACATCCCGCAGGGTCTGCTGGCCCTTCTGATAACCAAAGCTCAGGCCCTTTACCTCCAGCAGCGACTCCCGTTCCGGCTGCGCGGCGGGCCGGGGCCGGGCCGTGAACCAGTCCCGGAGCTTTTGGGTGTCGGTATCGTCCAGCACAAGGCTGTCCACATGGGCGGGGTGCTTGTCCGGAGTGATATCCACCCCGGCATAGCGCAGAGCCGTGACATACAGCGGCTCCCGGATGCCGTTTTCCGCCAGCAGGCTGCCCGAGAGCAGCTCGTCCGGGCGCAGGTCTGCCAGAATGGTGCCGCCGTTCACCAGCACGATGCGGTCCACGTTCCGCCAGAGCACATCCTCCAGCCGATGCTCGATGATGAGCACTGTGGTGTCAGTCTTTTTCTGGATCTCGTCGATCAGCTCAATGGCCTGCTTGCCGGTAGCGGGGTCGAGGTTGGCCAGCGGCTCATCGAAGAGCAGGATCTTGACCTGATCCACCATCACGCCCGCCAGGCTCACCCGCTGCTTCTGCCCGCCCGAAAGCTCGTGCGGTGCATAGCCGAGGTGGTTCTCGATGCCCACCAGCTCGGCGGCATGGCGGGTGATGGCGTGCATCTCATCCTGCGGGGTACAGCTGTTTTCCAGTGCAAAGGCAATGTCCTCGCCCACGGTCAGCCCGATGAACTGGCCGTCCGGGTCCTGCAGCACCGTGCCCACATGGGCCGAAAGCTCGAAGAGGCTGCTGTGGGGCGCATCCACACCGTCCACGGTCAGGGTGCCGGTGCACGCGCCGGGGTTGGAAAACGGGTTCAGCCCGTTGATGCACCCCGCCAGCGTGCTCTTTCCGCTGCCGGAGGGGCCCGCAATGAGCACCCGTTCACCCGGGTAGATTTCCAGATCGATATCGGTCAGGGTGGGGCGCTTCTGGGCGCGGTACTGGAAGGAAAAGTTGCGAAATGAGATGATGGGTTTACGTTCTGCCATGGGTATGGTACCTCAGCTGTTCATCAAAAAAGCCTTTCCAACGGGCCGGACGGCGCAGATGGAAAGGCCGGGTTTCATGCGGGGATCACTCCTGATCCAGAGAGCCCTTCTTGGCGATGGTTCTGGTGTAAGCCAGCACCAGCAGGCCGCCCACCACCACAGCGGTGATACTGTTGGACACTGCGGCAAATGCACCCTGTGCAAACACCTTCTTGACGGGCTCGGCGTAGATGGCAATATCCAGCACGGGGGCCACCAGGATCCAGGCCAGCAGATGGGCCGCGATATTGGCCAGCGCAAACAAAGCTGCCTGCTTCTTGCTGAACTCGCCTTCCTGCAGGTTCAGCTTCTTGGAGAACAGGCCCACCACAACGCCCACAAAGGCGGAGGCGATGACCCAGCTCCACCAGGGGCTGCCGCCCCAGGACAGGTCGATGAGGGTGTGGCCGATGAAGCCGATCAGGCCGCCGGCCACGGGGCCGTACATGGCAGCCAGCAGGGCCAGAACGGCGTACTGCAGGCTGATGTTGGTGTTGGGCACCGGGCTGGGAATGGCCACAAAACGCCCCAGAACAAAGAACAATGCCGCGCCGATACCGACAGCGACAACGGTCTTGATGCTGCTGTTGTTATTTTTCATATTCTCTCTCCTCTTTTATTCCGCGGATGCGGGGTTTCTTGCAAGGCATCGTTAGTATACGACACCCTCTTGAGCCTTGTCAATGGACAATCCGCCCGCTTTGCAGAAAAAAGGCTGCTTTCCTGCATTTGGGGGCGAATGCCTTCCCGCCCTGTGCAGCAAAAAAGAGCACCCGCGCCTGCCGGAGCGGATGCCCTGTGAATGCTGATTCGGTTTTGGCCCAAACCTTAGTTCTTAGCGGTCAGGCTGAAGGTGCTCAGGGTCTGGAAGGTGGTCACGATAACATTGATGTTGTTGACGATGGAGCTGCCTGCGGAGAACACGCGGGCGATGTAGTTGAACAGCTTGCCAACGTTCAGGAACACGTCCCAAGCGGTAGCCTCGGTGGCTGCACCACCCTGCAGGTACACCATTTCGTTCTCATCGATCGCAGCAAAGTTAGCGGGCATTTTGATCTCATTGTTCATCATAAAGGGGATTCCTCTCTTTCAATTCAATCTATACTTACCGTCTGCACCAAACCAAGTGCACCGGCACCAGAACCAGACCGTGGTTCCTCCGACAGGAACGGACAGGGGCACGAGTTCCGCATTCCCTCCGGAATTGTTCCCATATATAGGTTATACGATAAATATTCAGATTTGTCAATCGAATTTCCGGAATTTTTACCATTCTGAGCCAAAAGTGGATACCCACAACACAGAACACCTGCCATTTCGACAGCTTTCCACAAAATATCCGCTACCGCACGATCCCCGGGCACGAAAAGCTCCTTCGTCTGCACGTCAGCACACAGATTTGTTCCACCCTGCGGCATTTCCCGGGCAAAAATCCGGCAAAAAATGCCCCCGCGCCCCCTACACAAACCGGAATGGTTGTGCTATGATAAGGCTGAAAAATCGGTTTGGCAAAGCCAACCGCAAGGAGATGTCTTGGATGTCTGATCTGATGGAAACATTACGGCAGGAGGGCATCAGCCCCGACCTGCTGCGCGCTGTGGAAGAATACCGCGCCGCCCACGCTCTGCCCGAGGCCCTGCGCCCCCGCATCCCAGCTTCCGGCTTTACCTATTATGGCCGGGAGGTCTGGGAGCAGGCACTGGCGGCCCTGCTCTGCGGCGAAACCTGCTGCTGGCCGGCGGCAAGGCCACCGGCAAAAATGTGCTGGCCGAGAATCTGGCCGCCGCCTTTTGGCCGCCCCGCATGGGACATCTCGTTCCATGTGAACATGGATGCAGCCTCCCTCATCGGCATGGACACTTTTGTGGATGGGGCGGTCACCTTCCGGCCCGGGCCGGTCTACCGCTGTGCCCAGTGCGGCGGCTTCGGCGTGCTGGACGAGATCAACATGGCCAAAAACGAGGCCCTGGCCGTCCTCCACGCCGTGCTGGACTTCCGCCGCGCCATTGATGTGCCCGGCTACGAGCGCATCCCGCTGGCCGAGGAGACCCGCTTCATCGCCACCATGAACTATGGCTACGCGGGCACCCGGGAGCTGAACGAGGCCCTGACTTCCCGCTTTGCAGTCATCCAGATGCCCACCATCACGGAGGAAAACCTTGAAAAGCTGCTGCGGGCCCAGTTTGCCGACCTGACGGACAAATATGTGCACCAGTTTGCTCTGCTCTTCCTTGACCTGCAAAAGAAATGCGACAGCGCCGAAATTTCCACCAAAGCGCTGGATCTGCGCGGAATGCTGGACGCTCTGCGCCTGATGCGCCGGGGCGTGGCTGCGGGGCCTGCGCTGGACATGGGCATCACCAACAAGGCCTTTGATTCCTACGAGCAGGGGCTGATCCGGGACGTGATCGCCGCCCGCATCCCGGCCAGCCTGACGGCTGAAAAGCTGTTTCGCTGATGGATGCCCGGAGTTATACCGCCGATGAGCGGCGGGCCGCCAATCAGGTGTGGGCGGCGGCGGGAGCCTACGGCTTTGAGCCGCTTTTCCTGGCCCGCAACACCGACGGCACGATCGATTTTTATATGAACTGTGTCGTGGGGCTGGTGCACAAATACTATGGCGACGACCTGCTCCGCGACCTTTTTGCCACATGGGACGGCGATCTCCGGGAGAGTCAGCTGGACGATCTGACATGGCTCTACCTCGAAAGCGCGGTCTATCTGCTGGAACTGCCCCGCCGCCCGGTCCTTTCCGAGCTGCGCCGGGCCCACGCGGACTATTTCTTCGGCATCCAGTACAAGCTTTCGCGGCAGGAGTGGATGGCAAAAAATCAGCTGGTCTACACCATGCAGGCTGACCGCTGGCGCACCGTACAGGGCAGGCATCCCCCTGTGATGACCCCCTACGAGAGCCGGCTGGCAGAGGCACTTTCTCCCTCCCAACCGCCCCAGCCCGGCCAGCTCAAGGGTGAGCTGCTGGGCCTGTTTGCAAGGTTTGCCCTGTTTGACGGCAGGATCCGGCACAAAGTGGGGCTTCATCTGCATCTGGAGGGGCTGATGGCCTCTCTTGCCACCAAAACGCTGCCCACTCAGATGATCAAGACCGACCGGCTGACCGTGGAGCACTCCGGTTCTGTGGAAGCGGGCGGCTCCGGCCCCACGGCAGACAATCGGCTGGCCCACATCACCCTGCGGCAGAATGCCGCCGAGGACCGCGCCTATATTGAAAGCTGCTTTGGCCGTTCCCTCTATCCGCCCGAGCGCCTGCGCAAGGCCGAGCAGGCGCTCTGCACCGGGGCGCACCTCGGGTGCCGCCTCTGGTTTGCCTCCGGCGTGCCCAGCCCGGAACAGGCCCCCACACCGGAGGCAAAGCACCTGGCCGAGCAGGCTCAGCTGCAGGCCGACCGCAACCGCGCCTACTACGCCAAAAACCGGGCGCTTCACCGCAGCGTGGTGCTCCGGCTCACCGAGCAGATCCGCAACTGCATTCTGGTCCACCAGCAGCCCAATGCCCGGATCGCCCGCAGCGGCAATCTGGACCCGGAGCGGGTCTGGCGCGCTCCCCTTCTGAACGACAGCCGGGTGTTCCGCTGTGCCGAGGAGGAGAATCAGCCCTCCTTCACCGTGGACCTGCTGCTGGACGCTTCGGCTTCCCGGCTCCACTGTCAGGAGGTCATTGCGGCGCAGGGCACGATCCTGGCCCAAAGCCTTGCCGCCTGCGGCATCCCGGTGCGGGTCAGCAGCTTCTGCAGCCTGCGGGGCTATACGGTTCTGCGGGTGCTCAAGGGCTTTGCGGACAAAAGCCTGCAGGGGATCGACCAGTATTTTGCATCGGGCTGGAACCGCGACGGCCTTGCCCTGCGGGCGGCAGGCGATCTGGTCAGCTTTGACCCCGGTCCCGCGCCCCGGCATCTGCTCATCCTGCTGACGGATGCTTCCCCCAACGACAGCCGCCGCGTACCGCCCAGCCCGGAACAACCGCTGGGTTGTGATTACGGCGGCTCCTACGGCGTGGACGATGCCGCTGCTGAGGTACGCGACCTGCAGCGCAAGGGTCTGCGTGTCTCTGCCGTGTTCATGGGCGAGGACAGCTCCAGCCACGATGCAGAACGCATCTACGGCAAAAATCTCGCCCGCATCCGGGGCATGGATCAGCTGGCACGCGCCGCCGGGCGGCTCATCCAGAATGAGATCCGGGAGCTGGGCGATTGAATCCTGCCACCACAAAAGGCTTCTCCGACGGGAGAAGCCTTTTCCATTTACAACCAATCCGTTTGTCAGCATCCCCGAATTTCCAAAATATTTTGGTTTTTGTCAAACTTATAGTTGTATTTTTTTGTCACATGTGCTATAATGCAGGCATAGAACAACCGATGGATGGTTTCCGACACATCATCCAAAACCAGAGAGGAGACCCGCTATGGATGCCAGCCGCTATTTTGAAGAGATGCACCGTGCCATGTCCGCACAAAAAAACAATTCTTCCCTGCTCCTGACCGTCAAGGTACAGGACCTGGGCGGCGCTGATGCCTATCTGGAGCTGCGGCAGTCTCCCAATGGCCGCGCCCGGGTGTTTTACTCCACCATGGGCCGCCGCAACCTGAACTTCCAGCTGTTCCGCAAAGGCTGGCAGCTCTGCCATAACGCATCCGGCGAGATGACAGGGCAATTCCCCACCCGGGCCGAAAACCTGCTGGACAGCGCGGACTTTTCCGCCTGCATCCGGGATGACACTCTGGACGCGGGCCGTACCGAGATCATTCTGCGGGAGCTGCGCCGTGCGGCAGGCACCTCCTGCTCCTGCCTGCCTCAGTCTGCCCGGGAAGGTGCCATGATCACCGTGGAGAGCTTTGTGGGCCGGGGTGGCGAGTGGAACTACTGGTCCACCCGTGCCGCCGACTGCCTGCCCATTGCGGCAATCCTCTGTTGGCTGGGCGATTTTCTGGCCGGAACGGAGCGGCGCACCCTGCAATCCAGCCCTGAAGCCATGGCACTGGCCGCCCGTTGGCAGGCCGAACTCGTCTCCCCCTTTGCGCAGCCGGCTGACTGCGTCCAGCGTCCTGCCCGCACGGTTTCACCTTCCGCACCCCGCCGTGCCGCACAGCAGGTGCAGAACCCCCGCTGGCAGAGCATCCTTGCCGTGCTTGCAACCGTATGAGAACAACAGGCGGTGCCGAAAATCTCCGGCACCGCCTGTTGTTTTCTGTTTTACTGTGCGGATGCGGCATCCACCACATGGCCCACCAGCACAGAGGTGGTCACTGTGCCCACACCGCCGGGCACCGGGGTGACAGCCTCCACGATGGGTTCTGCCTCATCAAAGCGGACATCGCCGCAGAGCTTGCCCTCTTCATTGACGTGGATGCCCACATCCACCACGACCTGACCTTCCCGCAGGCAATCGGCCCCGATGGCTCCCCGCCTTCCCATGGCGACCACCAGCACATCGGCCTCCCGGCAGAGGGCGGGCAGGTCCCGGGTGCGGGAATTGCAGAGGGTCACGGTGGCGTTCTCCCGGTCCAGCATCATGGCAGCGGGCTTGCCCACCACCAGACTGCGGCCCACGACCACGGCCCGTTTGCCGGACAGCGGCACGTTGTAATGTTTCAGGATCTCAAGGCAGGCCTGCGCCGTGCAGGGCGGATAACCGATGGGCATGTTGGTAAACACACCGGCCATCGAGCCGTCCGTGATGCCATCCACGTCCTTTTCCGGGGCAAGCGCCTCCTGGACCCTGCGGTCATCGAACCGCTTTGGCAGGGGCCGGAAGATCAGGCACCCGTGAACCGATGCATCCCCATTGATCTGCCGGATCACATCCAGCAGTTCCTCCTGCGTAACATCTTCCGCCAGATGGAACTGCCGCACCTCCACGCCAACCTTACCGCACCGGGTAACGATCCCCTTTTCATAAGAAATGTCATCCTCCCGCGCGCCGACCCGTACCACAGCCAGTGTGGGCACGATACCCTTTTCCTTCAGCGCGGCACAGCGCGCGGCGTTTGCTTCGTTCATGGCGGCCACCACGGGCGCACCCTTCAAGATCTGAGCCATTTTCTTCTCCCCTCACTCATTTGATACAGTCCGATAGACCCTGTCAGCCTGCGGCACAAACTCGGCCAGCAGCTGTTCCGCTCTGGCCTCCAGCGCATCCGCATGGGCCTTGTCTGCCATCAGGCGGGTGTTGACCTTCACGTTCAGCCCCGCCGCCTGCATGGCTGCCTTGCAGAACAGCGCCGCGCATCCGGCATCGGAACGAGCCAGCACGCTGCCCTTTTCGGCGTACTCTGCGGCCAGTGCAATGCCCTCACCACAGGCAGCCATCACCTCCAGCGGCACGGCGCAGGCTCTGTCCAGTGCCTTTTCCAGCACCGCGGCCTTGTGGGCCTGCTGTTCCGGGGTCTCTTTCGGCAGCTTGTAGGCCGCCGCAACAGGCAGAAAGGCCTCCGCGTCGGCCTGTACCAGCGCTTCCAGCCGCTTGCGCAGGGCCTCGGCCCGGACATTCAGGGCAGCGATGTCCGCTTCCACGGCAGCATATTTCTTTTTGCCCACGGTCAGGCTGCCCACCATGCTGCCCAGCGCCACACCGGCCGCGCCCACCAGCGCCGAAGCGCCGCCGCCGCCCGGAGCCGCCGCCTTGCTGGCCAGTTCCTCCAGAAAACCTTCACAGCTCAAATTCATCAGTTCCACGATATACTTTCCTCTCTGTTACAAATCCATCCAGCTGCCAGTCCTGTTCATCTGCAGCCGCTTCCGGCACCCGCTGGGCCTCAAAGGCCACGCCCAGCGCCACGGCGTTCCGGCACCTGGGCAGATAGCGGTCATAGTAGCCCTTGCCCATGCCCACCCTGCGGCAGACCGCATCAAAGGCAGTGCAGGGCACCAGCACCAGATCAAGCGCCTCCGGCCGGATGAGCGCCGCCCGTTCCAGAACCGGTGTGCGGATGCCGTAAGCCCCCATCTCCCAGCCGTCCGGCCCCGGCACGGCGGCGGTCAGGGTAAAGTTTTCCCCACAGACCGGATAGGCCACCGTTTTTGCCCAGCCGGGCCGCCTGCTCTGCCAGCCCAGCAAGATCTACCTCCCCGCCAAAAGCGGCGTAGAGCAGCAGATTCTCTGCCTTTTGGAAGCAGGGCATGGCCAGAATACGGGCACAGATGGCCGCATTTGCCGCTGTCCTCTCTGCCTGCGGCAAGGCCATGCGGGCCATGATGCCCGCCCGGCGCTGCGCCGCTTTCCGATCCTGGATCTCCATTGACACTTCTCTCCCCTGAAATTTCATACCCACTCAATATATCTGAAATGCGGAAGAATTGCAAGAGCATGGCTGGAAAATAACCGCAAAATAGGCTATAATGGTGCAGAACAAACCAAAAAGGAGAACGATTATGCTCATTTATCTGCTGCGTCACGGCCAGACGGAGTACAACGCGCAAAAACGATATCAGGGCCAGCGGGACATCCCCCTTTCCGCCGCAGGCATCGCCCAGCTGCGGCAGGCAGATTTTGCACCGGAGGTGGTCTATGTCACCCCGCTGCAGCGCACCGCCCAGACGGCGCGGGTGTTCTTTCCCGGGGCAAAGCTCATTCCGGTGGACGGGCTGAAGGAGATGAACTTCGGCCGGTTCGAGGGCCAGACCTTCGTACAGGTGGAGCAGGACCCGGAATATCTGGCATGGGTGCAGGAAAACGAGCACGCCGCCCACCCGGATGGGGAGCGCAGGAGCGATTTCTGCAACAGGGTGTGCAAAACGCTGGCCGACCTCATTGACAAGGCCCTTGCCGAAGGGCAGGAGCGGCTGGTCATCGTGGCCCATGGCGGCACCCAGATGGCCGCACTGGAGCGGTTTGGCGTGCCCCGCCGCAGCTTTCACGATTGGTGCGGCCCCAACGCGGGCGGCTATGTGCTGGATGCCCGGGACTGGCCGGAGCAGCACATCCTGCACCTAGTGGAGACCGTGCAGTACACCAAGGAGAACGGATGATGGAACAGGGCCTGCTGCATCTCTACTGGGGCGACGGCAAGGGGAAGACCACCGCCGCCATGGGCCTTGCCCTCCGCGCACTGGGCAGCGGCAAACGGGTTGTCATCGTGCAGTTCCTCAAGGGCGGGCAGAGCGGCGAGATCTCTCTGCTGGCCCAGCTGGGGGCAAAAATTTTCCGGGGCAAGGGCGGGCAGAAGTTCGTGTTCCAGATGAACGAAGCGGAAAAGGCCGCTGCCCGGGCCGTGCAGAACGAAAACCTGACCGCCGCACTGGCCGAGCCTGCCGACCTGCTCATTTTAGATGAGGCCGGTTCGGCCTGGGAGCTGGACATGGTGGACAAAGACCTGCTCCGGCGGGCCGTTCTGGAGCGTCCCGCCGCGCAGGAATGCGTGCTGACCGCCCACAAGGCCCCGCAGTGGATGCTGGATGCCGCCGACTACTCCACCGAGATGAAATGCCGCCGCCACCCCTACCAGAAGGGCATCAAGGCGCGCAAAGGCATCGAATACTGAAAACGCCCGGAGAACCGCGGCTTTCAGCGGACCTCCGGGCGTTTTTTCGTGTTTACTGTTTTGCGATGATATCGCGGTTGGCCGCCAGCAGGCCAAGGGCCAGCGCAGCGCTCAGGATGTCGGCCACAGCCTGAGCCATCAGCACGCCCTGATACTGGAACAGATGTACGCAGACCACCAGTGCCAACAGAAACACCACGCCCTGACGGCTGATGGAGAGCAGGAAGGACGGTATGATTTTACCAGTTGCCTGGAACAGCACCGTGAGCAGGAGCACCACGCCGCCAAAGGCTGCGGTGTAGACCTGCCAGCGGAGCATCTGCGCACCAGTGGCGATCATCCCGGCATCCTGCACGAAGAGCTGCATCAGCGCCCCGGAATTCAGGCAGAGGATGAAGGACAGCACCACGGCAATGGAAACGAGGAAGGTCAGACAGAAGTGGATGAGCTTGCGCATCACGTCCCGCTTTTTTGCGCCGTACAGGTAACCGAACAGTGGGATGCCGCCGAACGAGAAGCCAACCAGCACCAGCTGGGCGATCATGCTCACCTTGCTGGCAATGCCCATGGCGGCAATTTTATCGTTGCCGTAGGGCAACAGGAACTGGTTCATCACAATGACAGTCAGGCTCTGCATCAGGTTGCTCAGCGCGGCAGTAACACCCACGCCCAAAATCTGCTGCAGCTCCCTGCCCGTGACGTGGCACTGGGACAGCTTGACAGACAGGCAGCGGCTCTTTTTGTGGAGCAGCCACAGGAAGTACAGGTCGCTGCACAGGTAGCCCACAATGGTGGCAATGGCCGCGCCCCCTGCGCCCCAGCCCACTGTGGTGATGAGGATGGGATCGAGGATGATATTGATAACCGTGCCGCCGATGCTGCCGATCATGGACTGGGTGGCCATGCCCTCACAGCGGACGAGGTTGGAATGGATAAAGTTCAGCACCGTGGCCGGGGCACCAATGGCCAGCACGGTGTAATAGGCCTCTGCGTGCGGCATCGTCTCAGAAGTCGCACCCAGAATGCCCAGCAGCGGGACGCGGAACAGCATCATCAGGGCTGCCAACACCACGCCCGTGGTCAGGGCCACATAGAAGCAGAACGAGCTGACCCGGCCGGTGCCCTCACGGTCGTCCTGTCCCAGCAGGCGGGAAATGAGTGAGCTGCCGCCCTGGCCGTAGATGTTGCCAAAGGCCATGAGGGCTGTGAACACCGGCGCACAGAGCGAAACACCCGCAATCAGCGCCGTATCGTTGGACTGCGCAATGAAAAAGGTATCGGCAAGGTTATACACCACGCTCACCATCAGGCCGAACACCGAGGGCAGCGCCATCTTGAAATAGGTGCGGTACAGATGATCGAGATCAAAAATAGAATCCATTGGTTTTTCCTCCACTTTCGTCCCTATTATAAGGGTTTTGCTTGCATTTGTTTGTGACACATGGCACAATAAAACAAAAGAAATGAGGTGAACTCATGCAGGAAATTCGTGACCCAGCCTGTCTGGAAACGCTGTACCGGAAGCTGGAACTTTCCCCCCGGACCAAAACAGCAAAACGCCCGCGCAGGAGCTTTCCTGTGCGGGCGCTGCATTTCCTTTTGTGTTTTACCGCACCAACAGCAGCAACCAGGCGGATGCCACAGCCTGCAGGATGAGCCAGCGGGCCACGACCTGCTCATCACTCCAGCCCAGACGCTTGCGCACATGGTCGTGCAGCGGGGTCAGGGTGTTCTTGAGGATGGAGATGTGCAAAAACCGCTTGAAGCTGATCTTCAGGATGCCCAGGCTGCCGTCCACAATGAACACCAGCGCGGCCAGCAGAAAGGCGAAGGGATGGCCGCTCTTGAGGGCCAGGACGGCCAGGAAGAAGCCCATGGCGCGGCTGCCCGCGTCACCCATCAGCAGGGTGGAAGGCTTGGCGTTCTGCCACAGGTAGGCCAGCAGGGCACCAATGAACACGATGCCTGCGGTGGCGTAATCCCCCAGCTCCTCCCAGTAGGCCAGCAGGAAGGTGCCGATGCTGACCACGGCAAGGCCGGCGGAAAGGCCGTCCACGCCATCGGTGCAGTTGACCACGTTGATGCTGGCCCAGATCAGGACGATGATGAGGATGAGGTAGACGGCATAGGGCAGGCTGAAGCTCCAGCTCAGGAAGTTGACCTCCGTGCCGTTGAAGTTCAGGTAGGTCACGCCCGCCACAACGGCGATGACCAGATCGATCAGGCCCTTTTTGTACTCGTTCCAGGCGGTCTCGGCGGCATCGTCAAAATAGCCGGAGAGCATGGACGCAATGAGCAGGACGGTGTAGATGACGTACTCTGCCTTAAAAGGCACCACGGCCAGCGTGACCAGTGCAATGCAGAGCACAAAGATGAGGCCGGAACCCCGGGCCTTGCCCTTGGAGAGTTCGCCGTTCACGGCAAACGCGCGGCCATGGTCGTGGGGGAGCTTATCGTGGAACACCGAGTCCATCAGCGCGGTCAGCGCAAATGCAAGCAGAAAGCCCAGCGCATCCACGGTGCGCGGGTTGCCAGAAAGCAGTTGAAGCATAGTTTTTTTCCCTCTTTCCCGGAGCGGCAGAGACCGTTCCTGTTCTTTCACTGCTGGATACAGATGAAGTGTATCACGCCCGGGCCAAAAAATTCAATCTCTGGGGCAATGGCTACCCCATGGGCTGATGGGTTGACATTTTTCGCCCCCCTGTCTATAATGGATGGACAAACGCCCTTTCGAGGGTATTTTTTGTCTCACAGGAAAATCGGAGAAAAAGGAGAAGACATGGAACTTTCACTTGAACAGCTTTCGGCCCGGATGCGGCAGGGTGAGACCATCCCCTCCCGCCAGACGGCCCAGGTGGCTCTGGCGCTGAGCATCCCCTCCATTCTGGAGCAGCTGGTGGTCACTGCCATGGGATACATCGACGCTGCCATGGTGGGCCACATCGGTGCAGAAGCTACTGCTTCCATCGGCATCGTCAGCTCCAGCACCTGGCTGCTCCACGGTGTTCTGGTGGGCCTGTACACTGCCCTCTCCATTCAGATCGCCCAGTATCTGGGGGCTGACCGGCAGGATGATGCCCGCAGCGTGCTACGGCAGGCCATGCTTTTCAATGTGATCCTGGGCGTGGGAGCCGCCCTTTTCGGCCTGGGCATCAGCCCCTTTCTGCCGGGGTGGCTGGGAGCTGACCCCTCCCTGCGGGCAAACGCCACAGCCTACTTTGCCATCTGGTCAACGGCGCTGCCCTTCACCATGGCCATGGGCATGTACACCTCCATCCTCCGGGCGGCAGGCTACGCCCTGACCGCCAGCCTCATCAGCGTGTTGGTCTGCGTGCTGGATGCCATCTTCAACTTCTTCCTCATCAACCCCACCCGGACGCTGTGGGGCATCACCGTCTGGGGTGCCGGGCTGGGTGTGCCCGGCGCAGCCCTGGGCACCGCCCTGGCCACCGTGGTGGGCGCCTGCTGGCTTTGGCCATCCTGCTGCTGCGGGCAGGCCCCCTCTGCATCCGGAAGCCCGCTCCCTGGAAGATCACCCGCTCCTGCCTGCGGAACCTGCTGTGGGTGGGCGTACCTCTGGCGGGAGAGCGCGCCGCCATCTCTCTGGCGCAGGTGGTGCTAGTGCGCATCGTGGCCGGCCTGGGTACCGTGGCCATTGCCGCCAACAGCCTGGCTGTTAACGCCGAGGGCCTGTGCTACATGGCAGGCTACGGCATCCAGAGCGCAGCTGTCACCCTCATCGGCCAGGCCGTGGGTGCCAACCGGAAGGATATGGCCAAGCGTTTTGCCTGGCTGTGCACCGGCCTTGGCATGGGGGTCATGGCCCTTTCCGGCGTTGGTCTGTGGATCTTTGCCCCCACCCTGATGAGCCTTTTCACCACCGATGCGGCTGTCATCGCTCTGGGTGCTCAGGTTTTGCGCATCGAAGCCTGGGCCGAGCCCATGTTCGGTGCCTCCATCGTGGCCAGCGGTGCCATGCAGGGTGCGGGCGACAGCACCTCCTGTTTTGTGCTGAACATATTCAGCATGTGGTGCATCCGGCTGACGCTGGCGTTCCTGCTGGCTCCCCGGCTGGGCCTGATGGGCGTTTGGGGTGCCATGTGCTGCGAACTGAGCATCCGGGGCCTGCTGTTCCTCATCCGCCTTGCCCGGGGCAGGTGGCTGGAAAAGGGCGCGCTGTCTTAAATCGAATCGATAAAAGCAAAAAAGAAAGGACGCTCTCGCGTCCTTTCTTTTTTATCACTCACTTCCGGCCATGCAGGATGGGAGAGAGCGGCTTATAGATCAACATGCAGATCAGGGCATCCAGCAGGCCCTTGACCAGAGTGAAGGGCATATTGAAGATGACCAGGCACTTGATAAGGCTGTTGGCAGAGGGCAGGATAGCCTGATACATGCCCAGGATGGCTTCCAGCGGCATGTGGTAGAACTTGACGTAGGCCGGGTAGGTGATGAAGTAGTTGGACGGCACACTGAACAGGGCCATGGCCACGGCACCGGCCACGGCACCGATGATGGCGTTCTTGCGGCTCTTGTGGTGCTTGTAGAGGTAACCGGCCAGAGCGGAGAACACCGCACCCAGCATGAAGTTGCACAGCTCACCTACCAGCGCGGTAGAGGTGCCCTTGATAACCACATGGAGCAGGTTCTTCATAAAGCTGATGATCACGCCGTACACCGGGCCAAGGGCAAAGGCACCCAGCAGAGCGGGCAGGTCGGAGAAGTCCATCTTGACGAAGGACGGGATGAGCATCGGGAGCGGGAACTCGATGAACATCAGGATAAAGGCCACTGCGCTGAGCATGGCGGCAACGGTCAGGTTGCGGGTCGTGTTTTTCTTCATGGTAATATCCTCCCGGGGCGTTTTGCCCCAAATCATAGATTGGAAAGCCCCTTTCGCATGGTTCGGAACCGGGAAGACAATCAAAAACGCGCCCTGCCGCAGCAAACACTGCAACAGGGCGCGTAGACAAATCGTATTGCCTGCCGTTTCTTGCATCCGGACTATACCGTTGGCCCCGGAGTCTCACCGGGTCAACACCCTTGCGGGTGGTCGCGGGCTGTACCGCCAGTGGGGAATCTCACCCCGCCCTGAAACGAACTTTCTGGCCAAGAGTATAACGCGGCTGCTCCGCCTTGTCAACCCCTTTTTTATTTGCCCTGCACGGGCCGGATATGGTATACTGTGGGACAGGATGTTACAATTTCTGATACAAGGAGCTTTTTGCTATGATTTTTACCGTTCGTGACCTCGGGTTCGAGATCGGGCCTTTTTTGCTGGAGGGCTGGTGGGCGCTGGCTGCCCGGGCTGTCTGCGCCGCTGTCATCGTTTTTGCGGGGCTTCTGCTCAGCTGGCTGCTGCGCCGAAAGATCTTTCCCGCTCTGCTGGCCCGCAGCTGGCACTTTGCCGCCACGCCCATCCTCCTGCGCAGCTTACAGGGCCCTTTGGCGCGGATGGCCTTTTACAGCGGCCTGTATCTGGCCCTGACCAGCCTGCCGTGGGCCATTCCGGGCCTGACAAAGTTTCTGTTCACGGCCTATAAGATCGCAGCGACCCTCCTGTTCTGTCAGGGCCTGTACAACGCTTCTGAGGTAGCCGACCTGCTGCTGGCCTCCTTCAGCCCGGAGATCCGGAGCAACAAGACCCTGCGCTCCCTGCTGGACACCACCTACAAGGTGCTGGTCATCATTCTGGGTGTTGCCACCTGCGCGCAGATCGTCGGCTTCCCCATCGGCAGCATCGTAGCCGGTGCCGGTCTTGTGGGCCTGACCATCTCGCTGGCCGCGCAGGAAAGCGCCAGCAACCTGTTCAGCGGCATCGTCATCCTGCTGGACAAACCCTTTTCCATCGGCGACTGGATCACCGTGGGCAATGTGGAGGGCGAAGTCATCGATATCAACTTCCGCTCCACCCGCATCCGCTCCATGGACCACAGCGTGGTCATTATCACCAACAGCCAGATCTGCGCCTCCACTGTCCAGAACACAGCCCTGCGCACCATGCGGCCCTATAAGTTCACGCTGGGTGTCACCTACGGCACCACCCGTGCCCAGCTGGAAAAGCTGATGGCTGACCTGCAGGCCATGCTGGACAACAGCCCTTACACCAACAAGGGCACCAACATCGTCCGGCTGACCAGCTTTGGCGATTCCAGCATCAACATCCTCATCTCGGCCTACCTGACCACCAACGTCTATGCCACCTTCCTGCAGCAGCAGAATGATCTGAACCTGAACATCATGGACGTGATGCAGGCAGACGGCGTGGACTTCGCCTTCCCCTCCACCAGCGTCTACATCGAAAAGAATTGAGCATACCAGAACGCCCCCCTGTGTGCCTGCTGCGGCGCACAGGGGGCGTTTTTGTCATACGTCATTCCCGGGTCCTGATCTCAATCGTTCTGCCGCCAAGATTTTCATAGACGCGGTGGGAGACGGAGAGCACCGTGCGGCCCGCGGAGGCGCGGCGCAGAGCCTCCAGCACGCGGGCCTCCGTTTCGGCATCCAGATTGGCGGTGATCTCATCCAACAGCAGCACGGCGGGGTCTGCGGCAGCGGCACGGGCAATGGACAGCAGCTGCCACTCGCCCTGCGAGAAGATGCCCTCGGTACAGACGGTGTCATAGCCCTCCGGCAGAGCCCGGATGGCAGCATCGATCCCGGCCAGTGCGGCGGCATCCCTTGCCATTTTCCCGGTGATCTGCGGGTCTCCCAGCGTGATCTGTTCCAGCACGGTGCCCGGCACGCGGGAGAAATGCTGTTCCACACAGCCGATGCAGGTGCGGCGCTCCCGGTCGGTGATGTCCCCCACCTTCACGCCGCCGATGGTCACCGTACCGGCCTCTGGCTGATACAGGCCCAGCAGGAGCTTGAACACGGTGCTCTTGCCCGCACCGGTGCGGCCCACCAGCGTGACCTGCTCCCCCTGTTTCACGGTCATGGAAAAATCCTTCAGAATGTGCCGTTCCCCATAGCCGAAGGTGACGTGCGCAAATTCCACATCGCCCCGGGCAGCCTCCTGCGCGCGGAAGGGAGCGTGCGCTCCGGCTGGTCGAGAAAGGCATCGGATGCGCCTGACACCCGCCATGGCC